>Ga0209057_1000991_pt1 | contig 23734 bp, 23 predicted proteins | sample GraSoiAngelo_146_FD_185903 | JGI IMG/M metagenome (GOLD analysis project Ga0209057, IMG submission 185903) | Grasslands soil microbial communities from the Angelo Coastal Reserve, California, USA - 14_1009_05_30cm (SPAdes) (version 2) | ecosystem: Environmental > Terrestrial > Soil > Grasslands ... | reverse complement strand
GCATGTTCAGCGAACGGGCCGAAGGGGACCTTGGACTAGGGTCCAGGACCCGTTCATGGCCACGAAGGAAGGAGCCAATGGCAGGAGCTGGTGAACGTGGAATTCTCGGCGTTTCACGAAGGGGGGCGCGGGAAAAACAGACCCCCCGGGGGGGTCGAGAAAAGAATGCTTAATTTTTGATCCGTGAAAAAAAAATGGTTAGGGTAAAGGAAAGTTGGAAGGCATTTTATTGCCGGGCTCTTCTTGATTTTTCGGTCGGATTAGGCTGTCTTCGATAGTTCGCGAAGCAGATATGCAATGGCATCGTCCAGCTTCACGCGAGAATCGGGGTCGACGCTGTAAACGTGGAGTTGAATTAGGCTTCGGATTCCGCCTTCCCGGCCCCGCGGATGGGATTTGAAATAGAGCCCGGGAAACGCCCTGCGCGTACGGTCTAGCGCGGGCGCGAGCGCTGACTCTATGATTCCCACTAGCCCAATGGACACTTCGAGGGGTGCTTGTCCCTTTGCCGCCCTCAGCATCGGAATGACGGACGCGGTGAAGATGGCTTTCATCTCAGACGGAACCCCTGGTAGCGAAACTATCCTTGTCGTACCAACTTTGACGGTGACCCCGGGAGCGGTCCCAACAGGATTAGGCAGAGGCTCAGCACCCTCCGGCAAAGTAGCCATCTTCCTACGAAACCGGGTTAGACCCGTAGAAGCTTCCAGGGCACTGTATCGGGCTTTGACCATGGCAAACGCCTCCGAGTTCAACACGACCCGCTTGTTCAGAGCAAGGGCGACCCCCTTCAGAGTCATATCATCATGAGTCGGCCCAAGACCCCCTAGAGTAATCAAAAGATCTGGTCCTCTTCGAAGAGCACCTTTAACCCCATCGTTTATTGCCGGCAGAGAGTCCCGAAGAACGGTAATCCTCTGAAGAGTCCACCCGAACCTAGTGAAACGTTTCGCAATCCAGTGAGAATTAGTATCTAGCGTGTGTCCGATCAGTAATTCATTGCCAACAGAGATTATCTCTGCCGCCGGCGATTTCTTCACTCAGTCAGGCCTCAAATCCGGGACTAGTGTTTCTCCAATGAGAGAACAGCAGCTAGTGCCCCAGAGAGAGCGCGATTCGCGTCCTTCCCAAACCCTATGATCACAAGATCACTTTCGGAAGGATGGAAGAGCTCTCGAATTCGAGCGTCTTCGCGAGGTGAGAGTTCGGCAACTTTCTTGTTATCAGGCGGTATCGAGAGCTTACCATTGACAACTCCGATTGTTAGGGTCCCTTCCGCGCCTACCTTGATGGCCTCGTCCCTTTGTAAGACCCCTGTGATTCCAGGCTTGTACCCTTTGGCCAGATGGATTCCTACCGATACTTTGCCGGGGACGAGCTCTGTCTCATCCAGTTTCTTGATTTTGCGCACGGCTATCTGCTTGAGATACCTCTGCAGGGTTTCTCGTCCTTGCCTCGAAAGTTTGACGCCCGTTCCCTCACTAACCTCAACCAAGCCCTGTTCAGCGAGCCTCTCTAACAAACCACGAGTGACACCATCGTTGATCTGAAGCGCTTGAGCCAGGGCGCGGCGTCCGACTGGACCTTCTTGGTCGATGAGGACTAGAGCGTTTAGAAGCTGGACGGGAGTTAGTTGAGGTAGGGGACCTCTAGCCCCCCGACGCCACTTGTCCAACATCTCCCCAAGCATAAGATCCGACTACCAGTTCGATCGGGCCAATGGAAAGTTAACTCTTCCCAAGAAAAGAGCAATGTTCACGCGCTTGGCAACAGATAGAAATTATTACAACCCGCTCTGCCGAGCCTGGTTACAGGAGAGAGCTTCGTGAACGATTTGCTGGTTAGGTCTATTGAGGCGTCCGATCGCAATTGGGTCGAGTCCTTTGTCAAATCTCACTGGGGCTCGGAGATCGTCGTTGCAAAGGGCCGGGTCCTTCGTCCAGTGGAACTTGATGGGTTTGTCGGTTTCAATGGAAAAAATCCTGTCGGATTGCTAACCTACAGGATAGAGGGTCCTGACTGTGAGATCGTCACCATCGACAGCATCGCTCAAGGCGAGGGAGTCGGAACAGCGCTCATTAATGCAGTTAGGGAAAGAGCCAAAGTGAAGGGTTGTAGGAGACTTTGGCTCATAACCACCAATGACAATCTAAACGCTCTGGGGTTCTATCAGAAGAGAGGTTTCCGTCTCATCGCGATCTATCCAGATGCCCTCGAAGCTTCTAGGAAGCTGAAGCCTCAAATCTCCATGAAGGCAGCGAACGGTATTCCCATCAGGGATGAACTAGAGCTCGAACTCGACTTGACCAGGCAAAGACAAGGCGTCTTCTGAGACAAATATTGCCTTAAAGCGTTTCAAGGAAAATTCGTGTAGGTTACTTTTTCTTGTCGCTGAGCCACCATTTCAGATAGTCCTTGTGGCGGCGTTTCTTCTCTTCGTCCGCGGACTCTTCGGTGCGAAGCATCTTTTCTCGTCCTTCGAGAAGGTTTTGCTGAGTGAAGGTTAGGCCGCAGCTCTTACACGCGTATTGCTTGATTGCAGGGTCATAACTTAGGTTTCCACCGCATTCCAAGCAATAGTTAGGCAAACTTCTCCTCAAGAGGAAATTTGGCTCCAGAACCAGATAAAGATTCGGTTACTTGAACGTCGAAAATGGAAAAAATCGGTCTAGGAATATCGAAAATCTTGTCGGTCAGGGAACGGTTAATATGTCGAGTACATCAGTCAGAATTCGATTCGATTGCCTCGATATCACGGCAACCAGCACAAGAAGAAACCCACTGGAGGGGTCAAGCGTAACTGGCGGGGAAAACGAGCCTTCGAAGCCGGCGGAGAACCGGTCGAGACGACCCTTGGCAAGGTTAAGCAGAGAAGAGTTGGAATCCGAGGCGGGGCTACGAAAATAAAACTGGCGTCGGCTGACTGGGCTGTTGTCACCGACAAGTCGACGGGTAAGTCGTCGAAATCGAAGCTTCTGCGGGTTGTTAAGAATCCGGCGAACGTTGACTATCAGAGGCGGGGAGTAATCACGAAGGGTGCAATCGTCGATACGGAACTCGGTCAGGCGCGAGTGACCTCTCGTCCGGGACAAGACGGGGTCATCAACGCAGTCCTCGTATCCCAAGCCAGCAAGTCTTAAGATAGAACGGTGGAACCAGGGTGAAAAACCCGGGTCACGTTGTCATCTGGCCATTCCACGTAGACAGCACGAAGACCAGGGGCCAGGGAAGAAAACTTCCGATCGCGCGAGCGATAAAACAGCCAAACCTCAGAGAAATTGTGCAGGCAGCGACAATCCTAGGCTATGTTCCAGAACCGAAGGAAAAATCGGCAATGCCCAGCCTTCACTGGGAGAAGGCAGGATATGTTACGGTGAAGAAGACGGCACCAAAAGTTGCAATGCTGAAATCGATTGCCGGGGAGATCGTGAAGATCCGGCAGAAAGAGACCCAGGCAGCCGAGCCGAAGAAAGACCGGCGGTAGATTCGGACTAGCCGTGCTTCTTGTTTGGGTACATTATGATCTTGCCTGAGCGTCCCGACTTCATCAAGGCAAATGCCTTGGAGAACTCTTCAAGATCGAACCGGTGAGTTATCAGCCTCGTTAGATCCACTTGACCCGCCTTCAAGACTTCAGCCGTTTTGTACCAAGTTCCAAAAAGGCGACGGCCAAAGACACCCCGAACGTGGGCGTCCTTGAAGACAATCCAGTTGGCAACATCCAGTTCGATCTTCTTCGAGGGCAGTCCGAAGAGGATCGCTGTTCCTCCGGGACGGAGAACTCTGAACCCTTCTTCGAAAGAGGGCTGTGCGCCTGACATCTCAAAGAACGCATCAACTCCACGACCATCAGTCAAGCGCATGATCTCCTTCACAGGGTCCTGTTGAGACCCATCGATCAGGACGTCTCCACCCATGTCCTTCGCCAGCTTCAACCGGTAGTCGACAATATCGATGCCGAAAATCTTAGTCGCGCCAAACGACTTGCAGAGCCCAATCAAGCAAGCACCGATTGGACCGCAGCCAAAAACGGCGACAGTATTTCCCGAGATCTCTGCAGCGGAGGCTGCGTGAACGGCGTTACCGAGAGGTTCTTGAGCTGACGCAACTTCTATCGGAATCTTGCGATCGTTCAACCATGCATGCTGCTCGTTGAGGACGTGGTACTCTGCGAAACAACCGTCCGTGTCTACGCCTCTGAGAAGCATTCGCTCGCAGATGTGAGCGTTACCAGTTCGACACTGGAAGCATTTGCCGCAGAAGACGTGAGTCTCGCCGGAGACAATATCGCCTTCGCGGAGGTCCGAGACCTCCTTGCCTACTTCCATAATTTTTCCGGCGAACTCGTGTCCCATGACCATTGGAGGCTTGACTTTGTCTCTGATGGATTCGTGCCAGTCGTAGATGTGCATGTCCGTTCCACAGATTGAGGTGGCTTCGATCCGGACGAGAATGTCCCGAAGACCGGGCTTGGGTGTTGGCCATTGTTCGAAGATCGCGCCGGGACCCGGCGACGCCTTCACTACTGCATGCATCTTTTCTTTCAACAGATTTCCTCGAAACTAGGTGTTAGCCGCGCAGAGAGCGCTGTAAAACGTTTTAGATTAGGAACAAATTATCGATCTCGAGAGTATGAGCCAAGAGTCCGGTTTGCAGAGAGCACAGCTTCTAGATGCGTTGCGGGAAGAGCTTAGAGGACTGGATCAGCAGGATTTACTGTGGCGCATCAGGACCCTTCAAAGTCCATCTGCGCCGCACGCCAAAGTGGATGGCAAGAACGTTATTGTTCTCTGCTCAAACAACTATCTTGGACTGGCAAACCATCCCAAGCTCAAGCAAGCGGCTATCGCTGCAACTAGAAAGTACGGAGCGGGGAGCGGATCGGTACGAGTTATCGCAGGAACATTGGATCTTCACGTTAAACTGGAAAAGGAATTGGCAGATTACCGGGGAACTGAATCTTCGATCACGTTCCAGTCAGGATACGCCACAAACCTCGGAACAATCATGTGCCTTGTCGACGAACGTGACCTGATCATCAGCGATGAACTGAACCACGGCAGCATAATCGACGGCTGTCGCTTGACGAAAGCGGAGAGACGAGTCTACAAGCACAAAGACGTGGGCGATCTCGAGAAACAGCTCCAGGGAACGGAACGGTTTCGCAGGGTCTTGGTCATTACTGACGGAGTCTTTAGCATGGACGGAGACATAGCGCCACTGAAAGACATTGTCAATTTAGCTCAAGAACATAATGCGATGACCTATGTTGATGATGCTCACGGGGACGGCGTTCTAGGAGAGAACGGCCGAGGAATAACCAACCACTTCCACCTCGAAGGCAAGGTGGACGTTGACATGGGAACCTTCTCGAAAGCCTTCGGATGCGTCGGAGGATACGTTGTCGGATCGAAAGACCTCTGCGTATATCTCCAGAACAAGGTCCGAAGCTACCTCCTCTCCGGGTCACACCCACCCGCCGTCGCAGGCGCATGCATCGCAGCACTTCAGCTCGTCCAGAAACAACCGTCCTTGGTCAAGAAGCTCTGGGACAACACCCGCTACTTCAAGAAAGGCCTGAAAGACATTGGCTTCGATACTGGGAATAGCGAGACCCCGATTACGCCGGTCATAGTTGGAGAGGCCGGGAAGGCTCGCGAACTAGCAGACAATCTCTTCAAGCTAGGAATATTTGTCCTTCCGATCGTCTTTCCAATGGTCGCTCGGGACAAAGCTAGGGTCAGGACCATAGTGACAAGTGCTCATACAAGAAAAGATCTCTACGCTGCATTAAGAGCTTTTGAGAAGGCTGGTAAACAACTAGCCCTAATCTAACGACAAGAGTCCTTGCCCGGGGTCCGTGTTGGCAACAAAGAAAAAGAAACGAGCGAAGAAACCTAGGACATTAGAGTTCACAGTTCGCAAGGCGAACTTGAGGGATCTTCCGATTTTGGTTCACCAGCGCCGGGCGATGTGGCGTGACCTTGGGGCTAGAGAACAAGGAGAGTTGGATAGAGCCGACAAGGTCTATGCGCAATGGGCAAGGTCGAGGATAAAGAATGGAACTCTGATGGGCTGGGTGGCCGAGAATAGAGATAAAGTCCTTGGTGGAGGATGCGTGTGGCTGCAGCCTGTCCAACCGAGGCCCGGATACAATCTCATGATCCAGCCATACTTGCTATCAATGTACACGGAGCCTCGCTCCAGAGGCCTCGGCGTAGCCTCAGGTATAGTCGAGAAAGCGTTGGAGTGGTGCAGAAAGAACCAGTTTCTCCAGCTCCGCTTGCACGCTAGCGAGATGGGCCGCAAGGTCTACCTCAAACACGGCTTCGAGCGGACATGGGAAATGAGGCGCAGAATCAAGAAGATCAGGGAAGACAGCTAGGATCTCCCTCAACGAAAGAAGTTTAGCTATCCATCCCAACCTCCAAGCTAACTTTGTCGCGTCTGGTTCCGAGGTGCTCCTGCGGCGGAGAATTAGTGATCGTGGGTGAGGATCGGAGCGCGGAAGGCTGGCGGACAGGCTTCAAGCTTCAATGCAAGAAATGCCACAAGCGATGGACCTACACAGGCGGGACCTACCACGCAGACACAGGCTCGGGTTGAGAACGAAAAATGTCTATCCGAGCAATGGCAGAAGAGATCTCGAACCAAGCCCTTGACCTTCCAAGTTTCGCTTCTCAACTTCGAAAAAAACACCTACCAAAACTCAAACCCTCCAGTCTGATATTTGCAGGGTCGGGTGATTCATTTGCGGCCGCTGTCTTCGCGCAAGAGCTCTCGAGAGGACGTGCCGTTGCTTCCGACCCCTACGAACTGATGAGAAATATCGAGCGGACCAAGGGAAAAAATCTCGTCATAGTCTCCGTCAGTGGGAAAACGCGTGCTAACATCGAGCTGGCTCGAAGGGCCAAGAGATTCGCGAGAAGACGCATCGCTATCACGGCTAATCCTGATGGTCCTCTGGCAAAAGAATCCGATGAGGTCTTGCCACTAAAGTACACGCGGGCGGGAATGCTAACGGCTGGGACGACTAGTTTCACCTCCAGTCTGATAGCATGCGCGTTCCTTCTCAGACAACTACCTAGGACTATCAATGCCAACACAACTCTCGGAAAGGCCGCGCATTGGGCAACTACCCAAATATCGGTCAGGAATGGCTCATTCGTGTTCGTCGGGTCTGGGGTGAACTACGCGCTATCCATCTATGGTGCCGCAAAGGTCCGAGAGGTCTTGGGCACAAAGGCAGAGGCCGAGTATCCTGAGCAACTTGGCCACGCTAGATTGTTTGCGATAGATAGAAAACGTGATGCCACAGTTTGCATTTCCTCGGGCCAAGACCAAGCCCGACTTGTCTACAGGATGCTCGAGGAGTACGGTTTCCGAACCAACCTTCTGGCGATTCCTAGCCAAAACACTGTCCGGACGAGCTTGAAAGTAGCGATCTACATGCAACAATTAGCACTAGTTGTCGCTCGAAAGCGGGGAATGAAGGAATGTGCATTCTTGTCCGACTCCAGAATGCTCGAACTTAGCTCTACGATGATCTATTAGCATTCACCCTACAGATCCTTCCTGGAAACAATGTTCGGTTCGGTCATGCGGCGAGTTGCCTTATCGCATGATAAAAAAAAGGAGGATAATGAAACTAGTTTAGAGGGGGCAGTAGCCTGATGTTTGGCCGACGGCTAGCGCATACAGTTGATGAGTCTGTCCACTGACTGTGTCGCGGGCATTCACAGTGTATTCGGTATACCCGCAATTCGGAGTGTTGGGTGAATAGAATGGTCCATAAGTCTTAGAGAGATTAGCGCAGCCGATTCCGAAATTCTCCTGGTAGTTCCCTCCTCCACCGTAGCCCTGGTAGTTTCCAAAGGCCGCAAAATAGACCGTGCCGTTGTCAATGGATATGCTGAGGTCTCTGGTGCATGTTGCGCTGTTGTGTGGGGAGACGCCCGGACATGCGTTGCTAGTGATGCTTATGGTGACCCCAGTCCTCGGTGTCCAGGAGTCAGAAACGTTGCCAGAGCAGTACGCGTGGACTGGAAGGATGCCTGCTGGTGCCATGAGCAGAACTCCTGACAGAGCCAGTAAAACCATGGCGATTCGATTTTTCTTCAAAGTTTTTCCCTTCAAGGAATCGTCTGGTGCGATTGTAGATTATTAAGAGGTTTGAAAGAGACATCTGAAACATTGTTCTAGAACAGTCTTTCCTTCTGCTAATCTGTCGTGAGCCTAACACTTTCCTTTCTGTTCTCACCAAGCTCAATTAGCAGAGGGCATGAGGAGGGATACCCATTGAGTAGCGCGACTGCGTTTCGATAACACTTCAATACCGCTACCCCGCGGACTGTCGTCCATACGTATTTTTTTCCTTGTTGCTCCTCGTATCCCAAGAGCCCAGCAGGAACCAACTTCGCGAGATAGGTTTTGAGTAAATTGTAGGACAGATTTTGAATCACCATAAGCTGGCTGAGGGTAAGCTTGTCTGACACGCACGATTTTAGAATCGCGGCCTGAATTTCCTCTCGCGACCTTCGCAAATACGATCTTGCGGGATGTGGTCTCAGGACATAAGTTTGCTCGACTATTTGTCAACGGAAAAGTAGACTGGCGTGCGTGTAGCAATGAGTGTGTGTCAATAATTCAATCTTCATCAGTTTATCGATTGAAGATGCTTGTATACGTCAAGAAGATCATCAGTATCCATGTTATGGGATGCAGCGGCTTTCACCTTGGGAACCTTCGCGTTCAAAGCCACAGAATAACGTACAATCCTGAAGACAGGGACATCGTTCATCCAATCTCCTACATGAGCGCATCTTGATGGAGGGATTCCTGTCCATGCGCAATATTTTCGCAAACCAAGACGCTTATCCGGCAGAGTTTCTATCTCGTCCGTTAGAATTCCATTCTTGATGCCGACCTTTGACCCAACGTAGCCTTCGAACCCGAACCTTTCGATGAGGTATGCGCATAGAAAATCTGGATTATCAGTCAAGAGAATAACTCGGATTCCATGACCTTGCAGCTTCTCAACTGTCTCCCTGACGTTCTTGATGACCTCGACTTTTGAGACTTCTCGAATAATATCTGCCAGCTTCATTCCGTGGAGAAGCTTGTACTCAGATGCAAGGCATTCTCTAAGGGTGATTCTTCGATGGTGATACATTTGATCGAGAGCGTCCCATTTCTCTCCAATTCCTAGAGATCGGGCTGCTTGGGTTAGAGCTGCTTTGCGAAAGATGGTCCCATCGACATCGAAGGAGACCATGGACAGGGAGGAGAAGGGCGACGCCACCACCTCTTTAGGACTCTTCGAGGTCAGGTGTATTCGATAGTCTTGAACTCTTTCCGCAGCCTAGTTACAGCTCTGCGCACACGACTCGGTTCTTCACCCTTGTAGACCCTTATGATCAGTTCTGCAATCCTTTCCATATCCCGCGCTTTCATTCCGCGCCTAGTAGACTCGTTAGTTCCAAGCCGGATACCATGATCCACGATCATGTTTGCCGCTTCCAGCTTCTCGGAAAACCGATTCACATTCTCCTCGCCATTTATGTCGAGGAAAACTTGGTGAGACTCAGTAAACCCATAATCTGCGCATTTGACAGGCAGACCTCCTTCGTGAAGCGCCTTGGCCAAGGCTTTCGCGTTCGCAATTACTTGAGGTGCATATTTCATTCCTCTCCTGCGAACCTCGTCCAACGCCCATGTTAGAGCTGCGATCCTGTTCCAGTGGGCGTTATCGACTAGGCCCGGAAACTGTTGGTCCTTGACCCGCGATTTCAGTCGATCGGTTCCGAGGATTATTCCTCCTTGAGGCCCGAAGAAGCTCTTGTGAGTGGAGCCAAGCATCAGGTCCACGCCCTCCTTCAGTGGACGCTGGAACTCGCCGCCCCCGATCAGGCCCAAGACATGGGATGCGTCGAAGGCGACTTGAGACTCAGCCGCTCGACAGGCCTCGGACAATTCCTTGACAGGGTGGGGGAAGAGGAAATAGGACTGGCCAAAGACTACGAGAGATGGCTTCTCGTCCTCGATGAGCGTCTGGGCCTTTTCTACGTCAATATTCATTCGTTCGGAATCGTATGGGAAAAAGAAATTCTTGACGTTGACGAACTGGGGATAGCCCCGGTTTCCAAGTCCGTCATAACCACCGTTCAAAGGATTGACGGTGAGGATCGAGCCTCCGGGTTTCGTAAGGGTGGAGACCATTATCATGTCGGCAATGTGCCCGGATAGTGGTCGGAGGCTTGCCCAATCAGATCCGAAAACCTCGCACGCTAGCTTCTCTCCTAGGCTCTCTAGCTCGTCGATGAAACGTGTCCCCTTGTAGAACCCGTCCCACGCAGTGTAGCGATGGCCCATATCGTTGGTGAGAAGTTGGCGGACGGTGTGGCTGGTTACGTTCTCGGATGGTATTAGGTTGAGACATTCTTCTGCGCGCCAGCGTTGATGCTTGTCAACGATCTCTCTGATCTGTGACGCGTAGGACGTTGAAAGTCTACCCTAGTTGGTTAGACTCTGCGACCGCGTCGACCGCCCGGCCTTCGCGTCCCGTCATGCGGGACCGGCGTAACGTCTTCTATTCGGCCGATTCGGAAACCGTGGCGGGCAAGCATTCTGATAGCGGCCTGCGCTCCAGGACCAGGAGTCCTAGCGCCGTGCCCACCGGGAGCTCTTACTCGGATGTGAAGAGAGGTGATTCCCTTGTCTTTTGCGGTCTTGGCGGCAGCTGCGGCAGCCTGCATCGCAGCGTACGGCGTCCCCTGAAGTCTGTCAGCTTTGACGTGTTGTCCCCCAGCGCTTCGAGAGATTGTCTCAGCGCCCGTGAGGTCTGTTATGTGGACCATTGTGTTGTTGAAGGATGAGTAGATGTGGGCTATTCCCCATCTGTCCGCCGGTGCCTTAGCCTTCTCCGCCATGCAGAATTACCTGACAGATTGGGGCTTGAGCTTTACGCGAATTTAAACTCTCCCCGGCAGATGTTCTGCATAGTAGGATCACGTCATTGACGGATTCGTCCCGCCGATGACGATAATTGCTCAGGAAGACTTTGGGTTTAGGTTGAGGTTGGTAATCCTCTCGGTCAAAGTGGGCCTCCCATTCATGAACTCCGTCGCGAATGGATACTTGCTCGATAGAGAAATGCCCCAATTTAGACCCGCATACTGATCTACTAGTCCAAGGGCTTTCATTTTCTCCAGCAATGCCAGCAATGTTTCTCTCCCAACGAGCTCTGCTGCGATTTTGTCCGCCTTTAGCCTCAGTCTTCTTGAGAACCATTTAGCTAGGAACCCAGTTAGAAAAAAGGCAGGGAATAACCATGCGACATCAAGAATCAGCAACAAGGCCGGTATGCCTGAGGCGGGGGTCGAAACAACAAACAGCTCCCACCATCCCAGCGCATCGATAATGATTGGGATCGAAACAAAGATGATTCCGAGATAGCGATTGATTCTCAGCTTCGCCTCGTAGATTAGAGAAGAGGCAAGTAGTGGCCTCCACTCTTCAGGGTCGAGCTTTCCCTTCATCTCAGTGGGCAGAATGACTCTGTCCCAAGTGAAGACACACCAGCCGATCGGAACATCTCGTTTGACAAAGCCGGTCAACTCCGGGACTGGCTTTTCCGAGTCGACAAATGTCCACGGAACATCCTCGGCCCAGGAAACCGAGCCTGGTCTGAAAATGGATATGTTGAGTTCTTGTATGAGATCCTTTGTGATTCTGAGAATGTCTTGTTCATCGGCGGCACTGATCTGTGAGTCCAAAGAGTAATCCAGGAGTCACAGAATGGGCGGGGTTCGAAGTAAGCATTTCGGATCGCCCGACATAAATTTTTAGAAAACCCCTTGCCGGAGGGTTCCCCTCTGGCCCATCATTCTGTCACATAACTGGCGCTTGCAAAAGACTTTACACAATCCCCGGCGGACATCATCCCAAGTTGAGACTTGACTTCTGGCTCTTAGACCTCAACCACGAGGCTCACAAGGGCAGGTCTGCGATCTGGCTTTGGGGAGTCACGCATGACAACAAGCGAGTCCTAGTCATTGATGCCAACTTTCAGGCTTATTTCTACCTCCTTCCCAAGAAAGACCAAGACATCGACCAACTCAGAGAGAAAATGGAGAGAGAACCTCATCCCTCCGTTGATAGAGTGGTCCTTGAAACGAGGAAGCGCCTCGGTGAACAGAGACAGGTTCTCAAAGTGTACTGTAAAGACTCTGACTCTCTGGAGAAATGTGCCAAAGAGTGCGTAAAGCAACTTGGGGTCGAGGCGAGCTATGAAGACAAGCTTCGCTATTCTATAAAGTACCAGATCGAGTTCGATATCAGGCCCTGCCAATGGTGCAGTGTTGAGGGAATAGAATCCTCCGTCGATCCTGGAAAGTCTCATGTTGACAAAGTCTTTGAGACAAGTGGCCATCCAGCCTCTATTCCAAGGGAAAATGCTCCCAAACTACGACTCCTCTCCTTCTCAATCCTAGCTGTCAGTCCCACAGGTTCCCCCAGCCCGATTCGCGACCCGGTAAGACTTGTAACATGGAAAAGCAAGGAAAACAAAGCCGATACGATTCAGTCAGAGAAAAACTCGGACGATGACCTGATCGAAGGATTCTCGAAGATTCAACAGAAACTTAATCCTGATATTGTCTTCTCGTTTGGTGGCAACACCTTCGATTGGCCGTACTTGATCAAGCGAGCGGGTAGGACCAAAGCGAAGCTTTCTGTTGGAAGGGACGATGGTCCGGCCCGTCAGAGTCTCTACGGCCACTTCTCCCTCACCGGACGAGCGAACGTGGATCTGCTGGATTTTTCACAAGACCTCTATGATGTGAAGATCAAGACTGTAGAGAATGTTGCCAGGTATCTCGGAGTCGAAGGCTCCATTCCAACGATTGACGAGACAGAATACTATGATCACTGGACTGGTCATGATCGCCCGGCTTTAGTAGAACAGATGAAGGCACAAGCAACTTCAATATTCAAGGTCGGAGAAGACGCGCTCGATTATACGCTCCAACTCTCGAATCTCTCAGCTCTCCCACCCGACCAGGTCCTGGCAGCAGCGGTCGGGTTCAGAGTTGACAACTACTTGATGATGGAAGCGCACAAGCTGGGCGAGCTGATACCCGGCAGAGAAGTCCTGAACATTATTCCCTACAAAGGCGCAATTGTTCTCGAACCCAGCGTAGGACTGCACGACAATGTTGCAGTGCTCGACTTTTCAGCGATGTATCCTAGCCTCATGGTCAAGTACAACATTTCCCCTGACACTCTCGTCGATAGGGGAGGCGATGATGTCTTTGAGGTTCCTGAGGTCGGTCATCATTTCCGGAAGACCCCTCCAGGATTCTACAAGATCGTTCTAAGTCAACTCATCGCGAGCCGACAAGAGGCAAAACACGCGGCCGCTAAGACACCGCGTGGAACTCCCGAGCACAAGATCTTGAAAGCACGAGAAAAAGCCACCAAAGTCATCACCAACGCCACCTACGGCTACGCGGGCTGGGCCGGCTCCAGATGGTACTCCCGAGAGGTGGCCGAATCCGCTGCCGCGCTTGGACGCGATACGATCAACAAGTCCATCGATATCGCCAAGAATCTCGGGCTCAAGGTTCTGTACGGAGACACAGACAGCCTCTTCGTCGAGTATGAAGAAAAACGCGTCAACCAATTCATCAAAGAAGTCGACAAGAATCTAGGTCTTGAAATCAACCTAGGACGATTGTACAAGCGAATCCTGTTCACTGAGGCCAAGAAGAAGTATGCTGGACTATTGGAAGATGGCGAACTTGAGGTTGTCGGGATGGAAGCAATCAGGGGAGACTGGTCTAACTTGGCTAGGAATGTTCAGAACGAGGTTCTCAAGCTTGTCCTTCAAGATGGCAATCCAGCGAGAGCAAGGTCATACGTCACGAGCCTGGTCAAAGGCCTTGAATCCGCAAAAGTCTCCAAACCTTCCCTCGTGATTTGGAAGACGCTTACCAAGCGTCAGGATGAATATGAGGTCAATGCGCCTCATGTGGAGGTTGCTCGAAAGATGGCGAAAGAAGGCTGGCCCGTGACCGTGGGAGACAAGGTCGGGTTCATTATAACGAAGAAGCCTGGCAAGCTCTACCAGAAGGCAGAGCCCCACTTCAAAGTCTCACTCGATGAGGTAGATTACAACTACTACGTCCACAACCAGATTGTTCCGGCTGCGGCTAGGGTTCTAGAAGTGTTTGGAATTGCCGAGAAGGATTTGCTCGGGACAGGTCGCGGTCAGGTCAACTTGTAATTGTAGGCCCAGGACTGAAGGATGATAGATCGCTCAAGGTCATGACGTTCACGTTCGGTGGTTTTTTGGCTCCGTCGGATACCCTGTCGCCGATGACGAATCTGATGTTCTTTCCGGCGGCAATATCCAATAATCTCTGAGTGACAACTCCATCGAAGAGGATCAAGTGCGCGTTCTCGACGCCCGGGATCTTCTCTGCAAGCTCGCTGACAGGCATTCGGGAAAGCTCCTTTCCTGCCTCGTCAAATATCACTGCCTCCAGAGTTCCACGCAGGTCTTTTGCGGCTTCGAACACTGTTGGTGAAAGACTGGGTCTTGGGATGGGCGGTGCTTCTACTCGAGGTTCAGATGGACCGTACCCTCTTTCGTAGGGTCGCTCGTATCGTTCCTGCCTCTCAGGCCTTTCCGGGCGGGCGAACTGAACTCTTTCAGGTCTCTCGATCGGTCGAGCGAGGTTGATTGGAACTCTTTCTCGGAGAGCTTTCATTATCTCCTTAGGGGTAAGCTCCTCGACCTCTTTCCCGAAGGGCGCACGCGCGACATAGTCTATGTCTGCGACCTGCTGTAGCTCTTTGAGAATCAGGTCTCCGGCTCTGTCCCCGTCGAGGAACGCTGTCACTTCCTTGTCCTTGGTGAGCTTGATGATTGTATCAGGGACCTTCGTCCCATTGAGCGCGACCACGTTCTTGATCCCGACCTTCATCAGAAGAATTACGTCCGCTCTGCCTTCAACCACTATCAGTGAGCCGCTCTCGACCTCCGGGCCGGCGGGCAGCTTCTCGGGACCGTACTCGATGAGATCCACGCCTCTTAGAGAGGATGCGACTTCTTTGACGACCTCTTCGGTGCTGGGAGATGATTCGACTACCCATTTGCGAAGAATGTCTTTCGCTTTGGTTAGGATGGCGTTTCTCTTTTCCTCGCGAACATCCTCGACCTTTTCTAGAGTAATCTTGGCTTCGCAGGGGCCGATCCTGTCAACGCTCTCGATAGCAGCAGCGATAATGGCGGTCGAGACTTTGTCTAGGGATGAGGGTATTACGATGGATCCTGTTGTCTTGTCGCGTTTGGAGTCGAGGTTGATCTCGATTCGTCCTATTCTTCCTGATTTTTGTAGTTCTCTAAGGTCTAGATCGGGTCCAAAGAGTCCCTCTGTCTGTCCGAAAACTGCGCCGACAACGTCAGGCTTTTCGACGACTCCTTGAACGTCGAAGTGTGCTTTTACTATGTATTTTGTAGTCGTAGCGTACTGTGACTGTTCAACCATGAAAGTTTAACCTCCATAATTCACTACCTTCTTTCTGATACCTTCTCTTTTCGATTTGTAAGCGGTAAAGCTTGAGAGCGTAAGAGCCCCTGCGCTAGTATTAAAGCCCGTCTCCAGACCCAACGACTAACCGTATTGCTAGTTATGTCTAAAGCGTTCATTCGGATATGCCTCACAGAGAACTTCTGTTAGCGAACATAGTTGAGTCATAGGTCGTCACCACCCGTTCCAATGGACCAAATCGGCGAGACCTCTTCTATCACGAACAGCCTTACGGGACCTCTGTGTCCACAAGACCTCTTCTCCAGGATCTTTGTATCCGATCGGCACGAGTGCTAGCGGAACAATTGAACCGTCAATCGGAAGGTTCAGAATCTGCCGCACTTTTTCATCGTCGAGTGCTCCTAGAAATGACGCAACCAATCCATGTTCGAAGGCTGACAATATGAGAGCAAATGATGCGAAGCCTGCGTCTATGAGCCACCATGGAAGCCTGGCATTTTGTTCAGCTCTGCCATACTTCGCTTCAAACCTCTTCTTGTTTCCACACGGGACGACGATGACCGGAGCCTTCGAAATAAAATCTGATATCGCGAGGCCTTCTGACGTGTATTCCGGCTGATGCCCTGCTGTTGCAAGCTCTCTCCTTATCATCGGATCTTTGACGACGATAAATTCGAAGTCTTGGGTGAAGCCTGCGCTCGGGACGTGTCTTGCGTCCTCAAGAATTCTCACAAGGGATTTGTCTGGGATGGCTCTTGATTCGAACCCGTACACATTCCTCCGCTTCCTCAAGAGCTTGCTAAGTGTCAAAGGAACTCAGGCCTGGCTCGACTGTTCGTGTGCAATTCTTATATTTACTCGGGGGGAAACCGAGATCTTCCAACTTGATTAACAGCTCTTCACAATGAAATAGAGTAAACAGAGAGGGGCAGAGTTATGTCTAAAAGAAACCATCCTCGTCCACTGGACCTGACGTGTTGGAATGCCTAAGCCAGCGGCCAAAGTGGGAGTGAACGGGTTCGGTGTCATCGGCAAGCGTGTTGCCGAGGCCGTGTCGAAGCAGAAAGACATGAAACTCATTGGCGTCTCCGATGTCGTCGCAGACTATCGTGTGAAGATGGGGCAGAAGAAGGATTTCGCGATTTACTGCTCCATTCCCGAGAAGCTTCCGGATATGAAGAAGGCGGGAATAGAGGTTTCAGGAATTCTAGACGATCTGATCAAAAAAGTCGATGTTATGATCGACTGCACCCCCGCAGGACTAGGCGCAAAGAACAAGGCGCAATACGACAAACTCGGCGTAAAATCCGTCTTTCAGGGCGGCGAGAAACACGATCTCACAGGATCATCATTCGTAGCCCAGTGCAACTACGCTGAGAATCTAGACAAGAACGCCACGCGGGTCGTGAGCTGCAATACTACCGGTATCTGCAGGACCATCGGAGCGCTACAGAACGGGCTCGGAGTGAGAAAGGCTAGAGTTGTCGTGTTCCGGAGAGGAACAGACCCATGGGAAAGTCACAAGAACGGACTCATCAATACCGTCGTCCCGGAGGCTCACATTCCGTCCCATCAGGGACCCGACGCTCAAACCGTTCTTCCCAAACTGGACATTACGACAATGGCCGCGAAAGGACCCTTCAACATCGGCCACCTCCACTTCGCAATGGTCCAGCTCAAGAACAACCCCGAGAGAAAGGATGTTCTGAAGGTCTTGAAGAACGCACCTAGGCTGGCACCCGTCAGGACGACTGACGGAGTTGACAGCATGAACGCCGTAGCAGAGATGATGCGAGACATGCATAGGGCTAGGGCCGACATGTGGGAGGTCGCCTACTGGGAAGACATACTCAACGTGACTGATGGTGAAGTCAATATGGTCTACCAGGTCCACAACGAGAGCGTTGTCGTTCCGGAGAACGTTGACGCGATCAGAGCGCTTACTGCCCTCGAAACTGAGGGTCGAAGATCGATTGCGAAGACCGACGAGGCTCTCGGAATCACAAACAGGTTCCTGTAGGAGTCAGCTTGCCTTTTGCGGCTGCCTACAGTATCCTCCGCACTATTTGACCGGACGCGAGTCGTTTTTTCACCTATGCTGACTCACGGAAGACTCTGATCCGTTTTTCGATCGACTTGTTACCTTTCGATCCCTGAGGAGTCATCATCTCGATTTTTCTGAGAACATCTTCGAGGGTGGGATTTACATAGAGTTCCAGCGTTTGCTTGTCAGCCGTTTGCTGAAGTTTTCTGAACCAGGGTCCGTATACCACCTTGGCGACTGGATACATAGCAATCACCCAGAGAAGTATCGCGCCTGTGGCGATTCGTTCCGGTTGTGGAATGAGTCCGAGGATAGAGCTAATGGCAAGGAATAATGGAAGCGTCACAAACGGAAACACCTGATAGGAGAATGCCAAGACCATCTTGGTCTTGGTGAAGTTTCGATGGTAGATCAGCTTTGCAGCAATCAGCGGCCTCCATTCGTCAGAACTAAGCTTGTCGTAAAGCGAGACCGGGAGAAGCACTTGGTCTTTGGAGATTCGCGGATCGATAGTTCGAGCACTCCACGTGATTACGCTTTTGGGATTGAGATTATGCACTCCTAGTCGGGAGATCAGTTCTTGCGTAATCTGAAGTATCGCTTGTTCTTCCTGAGGGTCTAATCGAGCTAAGCGGAACCTTGATGATTTTGAGGGCGAGATCCATTTTCCTCCGAACTTCTGAGCTATAGATGTCCGTCTCGCCCCAGCCACATAAAGGGGTCGAGAACTACGTCTTCATTCCAGGACGCTTTTGATTATCCAAATCAAATATAGCGGGTAGAAGGCTGACGAGAGTTCCTAGCCTCGGAGAGAACAGCACGTGGAGTTGCGCGAAAATGACGTCAAGGTTCTGAGAACTCTCTGGGACGCGGGCGGAACAACCTCGGTCGAAGAAATAGCCCTGAAAACAGGGCTAGCCGACGCCGCGGTTGCCCGCGCATCACTGACACTTTCAGAACAAGGCCTAGTCAAAGAACAGACAACAAAGACGACGGAAGTATTTTGCACTGAGGAAGGACACGATTACCTTGCGAATGGACTGCCTGAGCGAAGAGTTGCTACAGTTGTCCACAATGCAGGAGGAAAACTCTCCGTCAATGAAGCTGTTCAGCAAGCGGGTTTACCACTCGACTTTGTGTCTATAGTTACCGGTTGGATTGCCCGCAAAGGCTGGGGAAAAATCGAGAAAACAAGTTCCGGTGCTGTTCTAGTAATCCCGAAAAACCCGCCAAAGGACGAGGATGAAGAGGTTCTGGAGAGGATCGGTCAGGTCAGCGTTCCAATAGAAGAATTACCGAACAACCTGAAACAGGCCGCCGATAGACTTCTCAAGAGAAACATTCTGGCCTCGAAGGAGAGAATACAACGGAAGCTGCAGATCACTCCTCAAGGGGTGACAGTGACTCCCCCCCTGGCTCCTATTGACGAAGTAGGCAATCTAACTAGCGAGATGCTTCTCTCTGGTGATTGGAAGAGGGTTCGTCTCCGAGCCTACAACGTTTCCTCCCCGGTCCCTACTCTCAATCCTGGAAAGTATCATCCCTATTTGCGATTCTTGCGGATGGTCAAGCGGAAGCTCGTTGCGCTTGGGTTCAGAGAGGCTGTTGGACCTCTTGTCGAGACCGCGTTCATCAATGACGACTGCCTCTACATGCCGCAAGATCATCCAGCGAGAGAAATCCACGATCTCCACTATCTGAAACACCCATCCAAAGCGAGCCTTGAACCATGGAAGGGCATCGTGGAAAAGGTAGCTCAGACACATGAGAACGGCTGGAAGACAGGATCCACAGGCTGGGGCTACAAGTACTCAAGAGAAGAAGCCGGCAAGCTAGTTCTTCGCAGCCACGGCACGGCGCTGAGCGTCCGGTCAATGATCTCGAAGGACCTTCAGATCCCAGGCAAGTACTTCGCTATAGCACGTTGCTTTCGGCCGGAACTTCTCGATAGGACACACTTGACGGAGTTCAATCAGGCAGAGGGAATTGTTCTCGATCCCGGACTTAGCTTACGCAACCTACTCGGGGTCTTAGAGATGTTCGCCCGCGAGGTCGCAGGGGCTGACAAGGTCCGGTTCAAGCCAGACTACTTTCCGTTCACCGAACCCAGTGTCGAGCTGCAAGCCTACAAGGAGGGATACGGATGGATGGAATTCGGCGGCAGCGGACTATTCAGACCCGAAGTTACAGAACCCCTCGGGATCAAAGTACCTGTCATCGCGTGGGGACTCGGAATCGACAGGCTCTACATGATGAACCAGCAGATCCAGGATATCAGACAGCTCTTCACGACAGACCTCGAATGGATAAGGCAGCAGAAGGTCGGCTAGAACGCCTTCAGTCAAATTTTCTCTGGCCGATCTAGACGATCTTCTGGGACAGAAGGTTCCACGTGACGAGGACGGGCTCAAGCAGATCCTCGCCTACGTCAAGGGAGACGTGGAATCCCTCGATGAACAGAACGATAGCGTCAGCATCGAAGTCAAAGACAGCAACCATCCCGACATCTGGTCGGTAGAGGGAATCGCACGCACTCTCCGTACTCATCTCGGTCTTGCCAAGCCCAAGGCTCCAGTCCTTGCCGGAAAATCTGGTCTGAGAGTTACAGTAGACCGTAGATTGGGCCCGATCCGGCCTTTCATTGCAACCTCCATTGTGAGAAACGTGAACCCCAGTGAGAACGCTCTGAAGAGCTGGATAAGCCTACAAGAAAAAATGGATCTCACGTATGGTAGGAAGAGGAAACGGGCATCCATCGGATTCTACCAAGCAGACCTCGTAAAGTCACCTCTTCGCTACACCGTTGGCAACCCTGACGACACAGCGTTCGTCCCGCTAGGCTCGACCGAGAAGATGACGCTTCGAGAGATTGTAGAGAAGCACCCCAAGGGAATCGACTATGGAGGAACAATCTCGTCTTTCAAAGACTGGCCCCTATTAGAGGACGGCGATGGCAAGATTCTCTCTCTTCCCCCGATCATCAACTCAAACGACCTTGGCAAGATCGGCCCAGACACGAAGAATATCCTCGTGGAAGTCACAGGGACGAATGTCGATACTGTAGGCAATACGCTGAAGATAGTTGTAACCGCTCTCGCCGAGAGAGGGGGCAGGGTCTACAGCTGCGCTCAAACTTACGCGGGTAAGAGCGCCAAGCCAGTAGTTACGCCGGACCTGAAATCTAGCTTCAAGGATTTGTCAGCCAGCTACGCTAACAGACTTCTTGGAGCCGCTTTCAAACCAGCGGAGATGATACGGGCCTTCGTGAGAGCGGGGCATCCTGCTCGACAAGTGAGTAAAGACGTCTTGCGCGTCGAGAGCCTCTGCTATCGCATCGACATCATGCATCAAGTCGACCTCGTGGAGGATCTCGCGATCGCGCTGGACATCAACAAGCTGGATCCTGAATGGCCGAGAATCTGGACCCTTGGGGGACTCGCACCCGAGACAGACCGACATGAGACGCTTGCGGAAGTCATGATCGGACTGGGATACCAAGAACTTCTGACATACAGTCTAACCTCCCCAGAGGTCTTCGTTGACAAGATGGGCATAGGGCGCGAAAATTACGCGGAGCTGTTGAATCCGAAGATGTCAACCCATACCGCAATGAGAAGCTGGCTACTGCCTAGCGTTCTCAATTTGCTCAAGGACAATACTCATGTCGATTACCCTCAGAAGGTATTCGAGATCGGATCGTGCGTGACTGTCAAGGAAGATGGCGAAGGTCAAACTGAAACTCGACATAAGATTGCCGCGGTGACCATTCACACGGGAGCTGGTTTCACTGAGATTCGATCCTGCCTCGACACTCTCCTTGGGAGTATTGGGGTCAAGTTCGAGGTCGTTCCCACCACTCACCCGAGCTTTCTTGAGGGACGAACGGGAGAGGTAACGTCAGGTCAAAAGTGGCTCGGAGTGGTTGGCGAGTTACATCCCAGGGTAATCCGCGCTTGGGGTCTCAGCCTTCCCGTAGCAGCTTTCGAGCTGGAGATTCCACCCATGGGGGTCGAGTAAGATTGGTCGAAAAAAAGTTCGTTGTGACACCTTGGGAAGTAAAAGGGGATGTTGACTATGACCGGCTCATCCGTGATTTTGGGACCCAACCGATAACCGGTCCGTTAGCCAAGAGACTGGAAGAGATCCTCGGTGACGCGGCCTATCTCGTCCGCCGACGCATCTTCTTCTCACACCGCGACCTTGATCTCGTCCTCAACGACTACTCGAAGGGCAAAGGATTGTTCCTCTACACCGGCAGAGGACCCAGCGGACCCATGCACATCGGCCACATTATCCAGTTCTACTTCACAAAGTGGCTCCAAGACAAGTTCCATACAACCGTCTACATACAGTTGACCGACGATGAAAAATTCCTTGAAGAGAAACGGAACTTAACTTACGAGGACACCCAGCGATGGGCCGCGGACAACATTCTCGAGATTGCTGCCGTGGGCTTCGATCCTGACCGGACGTTCATACTCCAGGACACGGAATTCATCGGGCACGCCTACCCCATGGTCCTGAAGATTGCCCGTAGGGTTAATTTTAGCACTGTAAAGGCCGTGTTCGGCTTCACTGGCGAGACAAACATCGGTTTCGCTTTCTATCCGTCTATCCAGATTCTTCCAAGCCTCCTCGAAAAGAGGCGCTGCCTCATACCTTCAGCAATTGACCAGGATCCTTACTGGAGGATACAGCGGGATATTGCGGAGTCAATGGGGTACTACAAGGCGGCCGCAGTCCACAGCAAGTTCCTGCCAGCACTCACGGGACTGCAAGACAAGATGAGTTCCTCTAAGCAGGAGACGACGATCAACCTCAGCGACGACGATAAGACAGTAAGGAGCAAGGTATACCGCTACGCCTTCTCTGGTGGACAGGCAACGAAGGAAGAGCATAGGAAGAAGGGTGGAGACCCTGATGTTGATGTTCCGTTCCAGTGGCTCTACATGTTCTTCGAGCCCGATGACAAGAGAATAGAGCAGATACGCACCGAATACAAGAGCGGCCGAATGCTAACAGGAGACCTGAAGGACATACTCATTGAAAAGGTGACAACATTTCTTAGCCAGCATCGGCAGCGCAGGGAGAAAGCTAGCGATCTGGTGCATTTGTACAAGAAAGACGGTGCCCTCGCTCGGGAAATGTGGACCCGTGACTTCAGTAAGTCATAGTTCTTACGTAAGGGACGCTTACCTCTATCAAGGTAGTTAGGACCCGGTGGATTCATTGTACGACGCGGGGGCTCTCAGTTCGTTTCGGAAATCGGGCCAGATCATTGCAAAGCTCCGTAAGGAAATACCCAGCATAGTCAAACCGGGAAAACCCGCCCTGAAGATCTGTGTGGAAATCGAAAGCAGGATTCGGGAGCTCGGGGGCAAACCGGCCTTCCCGGTCAACATTGGGATTAACGAGATTGCGGCGCACTACACCTCACCGCCTGGTGATACTCTTACCATACCTTCCGGGTCGATGGTGAAGGTTGACTTCGGGGTCCACGTGAACGGTTACGTTACCGATACAGCCGTGACCGTTTTCTATGACCCCAAATTCGAGCCTATGGTCAAGGCCGCTGATGATGCGTTGCAGAACGCGATCAAGGCGTTCAGAGGGGGAGTCAAACTATCGGATATCGGACGGGTCATTCAGACAACGATAGGCAAGTACGGATTCCGACCCATCAGCAATCTCACGGGTCACAGCATCGAGAGGTACAGTATTCACGCGGGTAAGTCCGTGCCAAACGTTCCAGTGCTCGCGGCGGGAAAGGCGAACGAGGGGGAAGTATTTGCCATTGAGCCCTTCGTGACGCTAGCCGACGCTGCAGGCTCCGTCACAAACATGTTACCCGCCCAGATCTATCGCTACATCAAGTCGAAAGGCGTCAAAAACGACGAGTCGAAGAAAGTCCTCGACGACATCTACACCCGGTTCTCAACCCTACCCTTTGCACCCCGTTGGCTGGAGGACAAGTTTCCCCGAGAAACGGCAAAGCGCGCGATGCTGGAACTTACTCACAGCAAGTGCGTGGGCGGGTATCCTGTCCTTGTGGAGGAAACCCGAAGACCTGTCGCCCAGTCGGAACATACAGTTCTAGTTGGGCGAGACGACTGTACCGTGCTTACCGCAGAATAAC
>Ga0209057_1000988_pt1 | contig 23756 bp, 24 predicted proteins | sample GraSoiAngelo_146_FD_185903 | JGI IMG/M metagenome (GOLD analysis project Ga0209057, IMG submission 185903) | Grasslands soil microbial communities from the Angelo Coastal Reserve, California, USA - 14_1009_05_30cm (SPAdes) (version 2) | ecosystem: Environmental > Terrestrial > Soil > Grasslands ... | reverse complement strand
GACGAAATCGCCGTTGTTGACCACCCCGGTGAGGAACTCGTACACCCCGCCGCTCAGGAACCAGCAGTGGCCCCCGCCGAGCGAGACCGCCGATGCGAAGACGCCAGGTGAGACGACGACGTTGCTGGAGGGGATCCCTTGCGAACCGCTCACCGAGGGCGCGGGAAATCCCGGGTCGGGAAGACGAAAGCCGGAGCGCGTCACCCCCGCCACGTCGGGAAAGCTGCACGGTGTGCCCGCGCCGCTTGGATAGCACGCATTGACGGCGCCTCCGATCGAGGACTGGCACCGGGCGTAAATGTCTCCCCCGACGCGCAGGGATCCGGCGGCGACCGAGACCGACCCGTTGGCGACCACGTCGCCAATCACGTTCAATGTCCCGGCAGCGTTGATGGTGATTGCGCTGCCGCTGGAGCCGCCGCACCCGTTCTGCCCAAGCGCCGCCACCGTCGGGCTGTAGAGCAGGTTGCTGACCGCCCCGTTGGCAGTCGCGCCGAGGTTTGGCGAGGTTCCGTTGGTCAGAACCCGCGCGAACTGCAGCTGCAGGTTGCGCGTTGCGGTGATGGTGAAGCGGCTGCCCTGCGGTCCGGCGACGCGGGCGACGTCGGTCAGCACGGTGCCGTCGGAGTAGGTGCAGGTGACCGTCCATGGGCTCGCGCCGGGCGAGCCGTAGCCGCTGCACGCGGGGGCGGTGTACAGGCGCATGTTCGCGCCGAAGATCGTGGTCGCGGCCTGCTCGGCGGTGACGTAGCTGCCGGACTGCTGGTACTTGTCCGCGGCCGCCAGGGCCGAGGCATCGACGGCCGCCTGGAGGTCACGGCGAAGCGCGTAGGCGCGTGAGCCGTCGACCGCGAGGGCGACCATGCCGATGAGCACGGTCAGCATCAGGGCGATTATCACGATCGCCTGACCACGCTCTCCGGCCCGGTTCGCCCCTCTCCCCATCGGGGAGAGGGGTCGCGGGTGAGGGCGCACCGTCAGTACTCCGTGCGGTAGACGGCCGCCGCGGTCATGACCACGTGGTCGGCCGTCACCTGGGCCACGATCGGCGTGATGAGCACGAGGTTGAAGCGCAGCGTGACCTGGAGCTGGTCGTTGCCGGTCGCGGGGTTGACCGCGCTGCACCCTCCGGCCGCCGCCGCCGAATATTCGCCGCCGGGGGCGTTGGGGGGTGGGCTGGTCTCGGCGACGCCGGGCGGGGCCGGCTCGGTCACATAGAGCCAGGCCGCGTTCTGCGGAGGCGTCGAGGTGCTGATGGGGCCCTGCGGGCACGGCTGGGTGACCGGGACGCCCAGCATCTGCGCCGACACCGCGCTGAGCACGTCCGTGTTGGTGGGGAGCTGGTTGGAAGCCCGTGCGGCCACCCGCGCGCCCTCGCGGGCCGCGTGGTTGAGGGTGTCGTAGTAGAAGATCGCGCGCCCAATGTCGATGACGCCGAAGAGCAGGAGGAGCAGCACCGGCGACACGAGCGCGAACTCGATCAGGGCCTGGGACCGCTGTCCGTCCCGCCGCATGCCTCGCTTCAACTTCCCTGAACCGTCATGTGCTGGTTGACCGCGACGCGGAACACGCCGAACTGCGACTGCACGAGCGGCGTGAGCGGACCGTAGGTGTAGAGGACGATCACGTTGACGTCGAGCTGCCCCATGTTGGTGGCGGGGCTCGTGTAGTCGACGCCGGCCGTGTTGTTGTAGCAGATGTAGAGCCACGGCTGGTTCGCGGTCGCCGGGTAGGCGGAGGAGGCGAACGGCGGATTGTGCCAGCCGTTGCCGTCGGTGGGGTTCGGACAGGTGGTGCTCGAGTTCTTGAGCACCGAGGCGGGCAGCCCTATCGACGCCAGCTCAGCGTCCACCGACGCTTTGATCTCAGCGTCGAAGAGGTATGGGTGCGACTGGTTCGCCGAGTCGTACCAGACGCCATGGCGCGCGCCCTCCCGGGCAGCGTTGGAAAGCGCCTCCGAGACGTAGATCGAGCGGCCGATGTCGACCAGCCCCCCCAGGAGCAGGAGCAGCACCACAGAAGACACGGCGAACTCCACCAACGACTGCCCGCGCTGGCAGTCCCGACGGCGGGAAAGTGTCGTTTGCGGTGTCATGTAAGGGGGGCTCGGCACCGGATATCTTGCCTATGATTGGTCGGCCTTGCGGACGTTTAGCGCAATTACTTCGCGCCGGCCCTTCACCCTCCTCGGCATCCTTCTCGCCGTCCTGGTGATCGTCGCTTTCGTCCTCGTTGCGCTCAACGCCAGCGCCACCAACAGCAGTCCCCAGCAGTCGGTGGTGGTGGCCGCCAGGGACATAGAGCCGCGGGTGCCGATCACCTCCGCCGACCTGAAGACGTCGACGATCTCGGTGGCGGCGACCTTCCCCAAGGTGTACTTCACGGACGCGACCTCGGTGACCGGGATGGTGCCGCTGGTGGCGATCAGCTCAGGCCAGCCGATCACCTCCAACGACGTCGCTAAGCCGAACCAGGCGCTGGGCGGGCAGTCCGAGTACCTCGCCATCCCCCGTGGCTACGTCGCCCTGACCATCCCCACGAGCGAGCAGCAGGGGGTGGCGGACTACATCCACCCAGGCGACTACATCGCGGTCATCGCCACCGTGTCGACCGCAGGCAAGGTCGCGTCGATGACGGTCTTCACACAGCTCCACGTCCTCAAGGTCGGCACGCAGGTCGCCGCAGGTGGCGGCACCGCGACCAGCCTGACGGTCGTAGTGACCCAGTGCCAGGCCGAGGTGATCACGTGGTTTCTCACCTACGCCTCGCTGAAATACACGCTCGAGTCCTATCACGACTACGCACCAGGCGACCAGGCGCCCGACCCGAAGTGCCCCACCGTCGGCGACGCGAAGGGCGTCAACCTGGCGGTGATCAAAGCGGCGTTTCCCGGCCTCTTCTAGGGGCTTCGACAAGTGAACCTGCCTCCGGAGACGATCGTCGCTGTGCCGATGGCGGCGGCGATTCTCGTCTTCTTCTGGGCCCTCGACAGGGTGCGCAAGGAGCGCGTCCGGGCGACGCTCGAGCCGGAGCCCCGGGCCACGCCTCGCGAGCTCGTCGAGCGCCTGCTGAAACCGGCCGCCGAGAACCTGAGTCTGCGCCGCAAGACCCAGGGCAAGCCGACGCTCAGCGAAGACCTGGCGCAAGCTGGCCTGAACATCACCGCCCCCGAGTACCTCCTCCTCCGCATCGGCGCGGTGGCGCTGGGCGCCTTGATCGGCCTGTTCCGGTTCGGATTCACGCTCGGCCCCGTGATCCTTGCTGCGGTCGGCTTCTTGTTGCCGCCTCTGGTCATCGCCTACCTGCAGCGGCGGCGCACGCAGCAGTTCAACGACCAGCTCGCGAGCATGCTCCAGCTGCTGTCGAACTCGCTCAAGACCGGCTACGCCATCGACCGGGCCCTGGAGACGGTGGCGGCGAAGTCCCAGCCCCCGGTATCGACCGAGTTCGAGCGGGTGGCCACCGAGATCACGCTCGGGACGTCGGTCGAAGACGCCCTCAGTTCACTCCTGCTCCGTATCAACAGCCCGGACCTGGAGTTCATCGTGACCGCGATCCTGCTGCACGTCCGCGTCGGCGGAAACCTGGCCGAGGTGCTCGACAACATCTCCGAGACCTTGCGCGACCGGCTGCAGACCAAGCGCGACATGAGCGTCCTTACCGCGCAGTCGCGCGCGTCGGCGAGCATCATCACGGGCCTGCCCATCCTGCTCGCGCTCGGCCTGTACTTCTTCGTCCCCGGCTATTACTCGCCGATGACGACCACGTGGGTGGGCTACGCGATGCTCGCCTTTGCGGGGTTCATGATCCTGATCGGCAACCTTCTCATTCAGCGCATGACGGCGCTGGAGTCCTAGTCGTGCTGCCCGTCGCATTCGCGGCAGGGGTCATCTGCGCCGGCATCGTCGTCGCTTACTTCGTCGCCCTGGACCAGTTCCGCGCGGCGACCACCAACGGCCGCCACGTCGCCACACCCCGGCCTTTCGTCAAGCAGCTCGAGTCGATGCTGCGTCCCGTCTCGCGCCTGCCGGCGCGGACCGCGATCCAGCTTCGCCAGAAGCTCAGCCAGGCGGGCAATCCGGGGAACCTGACCCCGGCCGGCTTCCAGGCCGTGCGCTACAGCGTCGCGGCGCTGATGGCGATCATCGGCCTGGCGCTGGGCGTGTTGTTCCCCTTCGGGCTTCCGGTCGTGGCCGGCGCGCCTCTCTGGGGCGCCGTCTTCGCCGGGGCGGGCTTCCTCGCCCCGGGCCTTTGGCTCGAGCAGCGGATCGGCTTTCGGCGCCGCCAGATCCAGCGCTCGCTCGCCGAGGCGACCGACCTGCTGACGCTGGTGGTGGAGTCAGGCATGAGCCTCGACGAAGGCCTGCTGAGCATCACCGAACGTTTCCACAACGCCCTCGGCGACGAGATCGGCAAGGTGCTGCGCGAGATCCGGCTGGGCCGGCCGCGCATGGCCGCGCTCGAGCACATGGCTGACACAGCCGGCGTGCCCGACCTCCATCATCTCGTGGAGTCGATCGTGCAGTCGGACCAGATGGGCGTGCCCATCGCCAGGCTGCTGCGCGTGCAGGCGACGGAGATGCGCCGCCGGCAGCGGCAGGGCGCCCAGGAGCGCGCGGCGCAGGCGTCCTCGCGAATGGTGTTCCCCATGGTGGGCTGCATCTTCCCGGTGCTGTGGATCGTCCTCCTCGGGCCGGCCATCATCCAGGTTTTGCACTCGCTGCGATGAAGGTGATGAACTCGCGCAACCAACACCAGTCTTTCAGCGACCTCGACAAGCCGCTGTACACGATCAGCGTCGCGGCCGAGATCCTGGAGACCCATCCGCGCACGCTGATGCTGTACGAGGACGCGCGCCTCATCGAGCCGCACCGCACGAGCACCAACCGCCGGCGCTACTCGCAGCGCGACATCAGCAAGGTGCAGGTCATCCAGCACCTGACGCGGGAGAAGGGCGTGACCCTCGCGGGCGTGCGGCACATCCTGAGCCTGTTCGAGGTGATGAAGAAGCACCGCGTCGAACCGCCGGGCGATCTGCGCGATGTATTCGACCGCTACGCGCAGCTGATCTAGCTCGGGCCTGCCTTTCCCCGATAGTCGCGACTAACGAGGGGCTTGGGCGGCGAAGAACCTCGATAGTCGCGACTAACGAGGGGTTTGGTCGGCGAAGAACCTCGATAGTCGCGACTAACGAGGGGTTCGCGGCTCTTAACGGGCAGGGTTGTCCCCGAGGACGCATCCAGGGAATGTTGTGGTTGCGATGTTGTCGCCCGTTCCGAAAGAGCTCAAGGCCCATCCGTTCACGGTGGCAGAGGCCCGAGACTCCGGACTGAGCTGGCTGAGCCTCCAGACGAGTGCATGGCGGCGAATGAGCCGCGGCCAGTACACCTGGACCGGCCTGCACCACGACGTCGAGTTGACGCTCCGAGTAGTCGGCAAGCGGTTGCCTGAACGGGCAGCGTTTTCAGGCAACACCGCCGCCTGGCTACTCGGTCTCGACTTCTCGCCCTGCGAGCCGATCGAGGTCACCATCCCTCGCGACCTGCCCGCGCGAGCACGTGCGGGTGTGAGGCTGAGGCGCGCCTCGCTGCCGGACGCCGACTTCATGATCCGGCGGGGATTTCGATGCACCACTCCGTTGCGAACCGCGTGCGACCTCGGGAGCCGCGCTGACCTCGTCGAATCAACGGTCGCCCTCGACATGGCGCTCCATGCCGGGATCGTCGATCTGCGAGCCCTGACCAGCTACGTCGAAGCCAGCGCCGGCACCAAGGGAATCAAGAGACTCAGGCGGGCAGTTGGCTTCGCGGAACCACGCTCCGAGTCACCGATGGAGACGCGCCTGAGGCTGCAGTTGATCAAGGCTCGCCTGCCTCGGCCCGAAGTCCAGGTCGACCTCTACGACGACTACGGTCGTTTTCTCGCGCGAGCTGACCTCTACTACCCTGACGTCCGCCTGGTGATCGAGTTCGACGGGCAGAATCATAGGGATCGGCTCGTGCCTGACCTGCGGCGGCAGAACGCCCTCGTAAATGCCGGCTATCACATCCTTCGTTTCACTGCGCCAGACGTCCTCACGCACTCGGCCGTTGCATTCCAGGTACGCCGGGCGCGCCTGGCGCTAATCCGCGAATCGCGATAGTCGCGACTAACGACCACTTTCGCCGACGAAACACCGCGATAGTCGCGACTAACGAGAGCTTTGGCCGACGAAACACCGCGATAGTCGCGACTATCGAGGGTTTCGAACGCGCTAAGCGCTGGCTGCTCGCTTGCGACGTTTCGCCGCCGGCGCCCACAGGCTCTCCAGGTCGTAGTACGACCTCTCCCCGGGCAGAAACACATGCGCGAGCACGGAGTCGAAGTCGAGCAGGATCCAACCCGCATCCTCGTATCCGTCGACCGCCAGCGGCCTGCGGTCCTTCGCCTTCGCCGCCTCCACCATCGCGTCCGCGATGGCGCGCACCTGGCGGTCGGTCTCGCCCTCGCAGATCACGAAGTAATCGGCGACGGAGGTCTGCTCGCGGACATCGAGCACGACCGGGTCCCAGGCCTTCTTCTCGGCTGCGGCGCTCTTTAGCAGGCGGGCGAGTTGCAGGGGCGTGAGTCGCCTCGTCCGTTCAGCAGCCAACCCGTCGATTATCTCCATAAAGCGCGTGTTTGGCGATGTACTCGGCGACACGCCGCGGCAGGCGGTCGGAGACGTCGTCGCCCGCCGCGATGGCGCGGCGCAGCGCACTACCCGAGATGTCGGGCGTCGGTCTCTCGCAGATGATCCCTGCGCTCGCGTCCGGCGCCCCGCTGCCCGGACGCGTGACCACGACGACGCTCGCCAGACGCCGAACTTCGTCCGGATCGCGCCAGCTCGCGAGCAGCTTGGCGGCGTCCCACCCGAGGATCAGAAAGAGCTCGTCGTTCGGGTAGCGCCGCCGCAGCTCCCGAAGTGTGTCGACGGTGTAAGACGGCCCCCTGCGCCGCACCTCGACGTCCCAGACCTCGAAGCGCTCCTCGCCCTCGATCGCCAGCCTGCACATCTCGATGCGCTGCCTGGCGTCGGCGACCGTGGCCGGCCGGTGCGGTGGCACGCCCGTGGGGATGAGCAGCACCTTGTCCAGGCGGCCGCACTCCATCGCGGCCCGCGCCGCCGCCAGGTGACCGAGGTGGATGGGGTCGAACGTGCCCCCAAGGACGCCGATCCTCACGGCTGATACTCGAACTCGACCCCGGAGATGCGCACCGTGTCTCCCGGCTCGACGCCCGCAGCCTCGAGGGCGGCGTTGACGCCGAGCCTGTCGAGCTCCGACTGAAACCTCGCCAGGCCGCCCTCCGACTCCAGGTTGGTGCGCTCGAGCAGGCGCTCCAGGCGCTCGCCGCGGACGACAAAGCCGGACGGCTTGCGCTCCACGACGAGGTCGTCCGACCGGCGCAGTGGAAGCCTCGTCACCTTTGCGGGCGCGGGAGTGCCGGGCTCGGGGGACTCGGCGACCAACCGCGCGATCGCGCCCAGGAGCTCGGGCACGCCCTCGCCCGTGAGCGCTGATACGAAGTGCACCCCCGCCCTCCGAGTCCGGGCGCGAAGACGGCGCGCCGGTCCCAGGTCGATCTTGTTGACCGCGATCACATGCGGACGGTCGGCCAGTGCAGGCGAAAACTGGAGTACTTCCCGGCGCACGACCTCGAGGGTCTTCCACGGCTCTGGTTCGGCGCCGTCCAGCACGTAGACCAGCGCTCGCGTGCGCTCGACGTGACGCAGGAACCTCTGCCCCAGGCCCGCACCGGCTGCCGCGCCCTCGATGAGTCCGGGGATGTCGGCGAGGACGATCCTCGTGCCGGCGGTCTCGGCCACACCCAGCTCGGGGTCGAGGGTCGTGAACGGATAGTCCGCGACTTTGGGGCGCGCGGCGGTCATGGCCCTCAGCAGCGACGACTTGCCCGCGTTGGGCGGGCCGACCAGACCCACGTCCGCGATCAGCTTCAGGTCGAGGTCGATCTCTCGCTCCTCACCCTTGAGGCCGGGCTCGGCGTAGTCGGGAGAGCGTCGTGTCGAGCTCTTGAAATGCACGTTGCCCCGCCCACCCACGCCCCCTCGGGCCACCACCTCCCGCGCTCCGGGCCGGTCGAGGTCGGCGAGCAGCGCGCCGTCCTGGTCCACGGCCAGCGTGCCTGGCGGCACCTTCAGCGTGACGCTAGCGCCTCCGCGGCCGGTCTTGCGCCCGCCGGCGCCGTCGCCGCCAGGCTCCGCCTGCCAGCGCGTGCGTCTCCGGTAGAGAGACAGGTCCGCGACGTCGTTTGAGGCCTCGAGGATCACCGAGCCGCCGCGCCCGCCGTCGCCACCGTCAGGTCCACCGCGAGGGACGAAGGGTTCGCGCCGGAACGACGCCGATCCCTTGCCGCCGTGTCCGCCGCGCACGACGATGTGCGCGGAGTCGACGAATCGAGGCCGGCCGTCAGCCCGTGACGTTACTTGCCTGGAGGTGCGCCCTGCGCGCGCGCGGCGTCTGCGGCGATGGTCACGCGCCGGCGATCCTTGCCGACACGCTCGTACTTCACGTGGCCGCCGACCAGGGCGAACAGCGTGTCGTCGCGACCCACGCCTACGCCGGGGCCAGGTGTGATCTTCGTTCCGCGCTGGCGGACGATGATCTGGCCCGCGTTGACCAGCTGGCCGCCGAAGATCTTGACGCCGAGCTTCTGCGGGTTCGAGTCGCGGCCGTTGCGGGACGAGCCGCCGCCCTTCTTGTGTGCCACTACTTCGACTCCTTCCTGGACGCGCGTTTCCGGGCCGGCTTCTTCTCGGCCGGCTTCTCTTCCTCAGCCTCGGCGACGGGCTCCACCTCGGCTGCGGCCTCGGCCTTGACGGGTGCCGCCTTCTTCTTGGGAGCCGCCTTGGCGCGTCCGCGCGCCGGCTTCTTCTTCGCGGCCGGCTTCTCCTCCTCTTCCTCTTCCTCGGTCGCCAGACCGACACCGCCGACGGCGATGATCTCGAGCGCCGTCAGATATGCGCGTCCGCCCGCGTGCACGCGCACGCGCTTCTTCGACTTGTAGCGAAGGCTCTCGATCCTCGGCCCCCGGCGATGGGCGATGACCTTGGCCTCGACGTCGAGACCTTCGATCGCGGGATTGCCCACCTTGATCTCGTCGCCGTCGCTGAACAGCAGCACACGCCCGAGCTTCACCGACGATCCAGGCTCGGCCGCCAGCCGGTCGACCAGGATGCGGTCTCCGGGAGCAACGCGGTACTGCTTGCCTCCGCTGACGATGACGGCAGACGCGGAACTATCGGGCTTGGGCACGGCGTGAGATTGTACCAAGACCCGGAGCGTCGCCCGGCCGCGCTCACCGCATCAGGACCGAGGTGGCCACCACGATCGCGAGCACGAGCGCCGCGAAGGGAGCGATCCCGCGGGTATAGAGGCCGCGGGCTACGGCGCTGCCCCTCCAGCGCAGAAAGATCGATAGCGCCACAACCACGGCCGCCACCCCGAACGTGAGGCCGAAGAAGCGCAGGAGCCCAAGCGCGTCGTCGCCCGAGGGGGTGATGAAGAGCGTCGTGAACAGCCCGCAGTACGGGAGCCAGCCAAGGATGCGGCCTGTGTCGAGCCTCTGCCGGACGCGCTTGTCCGCGGGTGGTGTGACGGGCCAGAGGCGCAGCAGCGCGGGCAGGCAGAGCAGATAGAGGAACGCGCACGAGATCTTCACCGGGAGGAGGCCCGGCACGAGCAGGTTGCCGAGCGCCTGGGGACGGAGGCTTTCGGGCTGTACAGCAGGTCCGAGGACGGCGAGCAGCCAGCACATCTGGACGATGAGCAGCAGACCCGGTGCGGCGACGAACTCGACCGTGAGCGCCAGCTCGGCCCACGCGGTGAACGAGAGCGCCACCGCCGCGAGCACGACGCTGCGCTCGTCCCCTGGGACGGGGTTGAAGGGCGCGTCCAGCTGCACCGCGGCCACGACCGAGCACAGGGCGACCGTCGCCACCACCGGGCTCGGGCGGCGTCGGGGGAGCTCCGGCCACTCTCGCTTCGCCACGCGCATCCGCGCCAGCTCGACCAGGACCCCGAAGGCGGCCATGGCCGCCAGGCCCGGGTACAGGAGCAGCGCCGCCGCATGGGCGAGGAGGCCGAGGAGGACCTGGATCACAGCCGCGCCCCCGCGAGCAGCGGGAGGGGATACAGGCCGGCGGCGACGTTGAGCGCGAGCACGAGCGCCACACCGAGGGCCTGCCTGCCGCGCGGTAGGCCCATGCTCCGGCCCAGGCGCAGCGAGCCCGGCAGCCACAGCAGCATGACGAGGGCCAGCACAAGCGCGAGCGGCCAGAACAGCTGCGTCGCGCCACGGAGCAGGAGCACGCGCGCGGCGAACCCGGCGAACGGCGCCGAGCCGGCCAGAGCCGCCGCCACGAGGAGGTTGACCGGCCGCTCGGTCACGACCCTGTCCTTGCCCGCCTGGCGCGACGCGAGATAGAGCGGCAGCCGCCCCAGGACCACCGTGAAGAGCACGAGCAGGGCCGCGCGCCGGCCGTCGGCCAGGGTCAGGCCGAACCCGCACAGGGCGAGGCCCCAGTCAGCGACGAAGGAGTAACGCCACGCCGCGCCGTTGCTCTCGGTAAGCCACGCGGCGAGGCTGCCCCACGCCATGTTCACCACGCCGAGGCCGATGAGCACCGCGCCGAACGCCGCGCCGGCGTCGGCGGGGAGCAGGCCCTGTGCGCCGGCGACGATCACGGCCGCCAGCACGGGCCCGACGAAAGCGAGCCAGCCGATTGGCGACGCGGTCACCGGCTCCTCGGGATCGAACACGTGGAGGTACGGCAGCAGACCCAGGGCCGCGGCGAGCCCGGCGCCGAGACCCACGGCCGCGAAGCGATGGATGAGCTCGGGACCTCCCACGCGGGCGAAGACCGCGGCCAGCGCCAGCAGGGCGACCGCGACCCCGGGGGCCTTCAAGCACGCGGCTGTGGGGCGTCTGCCTTCCAGCGCGGCCTGAAAAACGGCAAGGAGCACGAGCACGAGGAGTGCGAGGTCGAAGGTGGGCACGGCGGCCACCGCGGCCGTCCCCGCCAGGCCCGCCCCGCCCTGGAGCGCAAGACGCCGGCGAGGTGACCTGTCCGGCATGAAGACGAGGGCGATCGCCAGGGCGAACGCGGCGAGGGCGAGAAGCTCGATCGACTCAGGCAGCACGCTGCACTCGGCCGGGCGCCCAGGTCACCGCCACGGCAGCGCCCGCGCCGGCGAGGAACGGCCAGACGCCGGCATCGGCGCCGAGCGCAGCCCCCGCGGCGACCGCCAACGCAAGCACCGCGAACGCCGTCTGGGCTACCGATGTGTCGGCACTCGAAAGCGCCCGCGCGCCGGCGAGGCCCACCCCGGACATCACCGCGAAGCGAAGCGCAGCACCCTCGCCGGTCATGACCGCGAGGCCGACCCACAGGGCTAGGAGACCGCCGGCGACGCACAGGATCAGGCGTGGCGTGGAGCCTGGCGGCAAAATCCCCCACCCACCTGGCCCCGCGGTGAACCGCCTTGCCGCGGCCACCGCCCCCCCCGCGACCAGCGCCAGCGTGCCCGCCGGCCCGGCCTCCGGCAGGGCGACCCCGGCGAGGCCGGCCGCCGCGAGCAGCGTGCCCAGCGCCAGCCCGCGCCGCGCGTCCGACAGGACGACGAGTGAAACCCCGAGCCAGGCCACGAACGCCGCCGCTACCTCGACCACTAGCGGGTGACTGCGAACCCGAGCGCGATGAGCGCGCCCAGCCACAGCACCGGCCGGCCGCCGGCCGCGGCCACCTCGAGCCCGCGCAGATTGAAGAGCGTCCGGTACTGCTCCGGCACCGTCGCCGAGCGCAGCAACTCGCTCACCCGGGCGGCGACGGCCGCCGCCGGGACCTCGAACGCAGCCGGGCGGGGCTGGGTCCGGATGGCCGCCGTCCCCGAGATCGCGTAAGCCGCCACGCCGAAGGCCAGCAGCGGCACGAGCAGGGTGATCGCGGGGAGCACGCTGGAGACGGTCACCACGTTGAGCAGGCCGCCGGCCAATGCGCCGCCGAGTGCCGGCATGACCTCGGCGGCGACGGGGTCGGCGTAGGCAACCTTGACCGCGGCGATCGCCGGCCCAGCGGCCAGGGTGATTAGGGCGATGACCAGCGACACGCGGGGAAAGGTCTCAGCCGTCGAGTGGCCGCGACCCGCAGGCAGGCCGATGGCGCGCGCGCCGCCGACCATCCAGGTGGCCCAGGTCACCATGCCTGCGATCCCGACCAGGCCGAGGAAGTCCCCCGCCTCGAACGTGGCCTCGATGCCGAGGACGCGCGCACCGAAGGCAATCCCCGGTGGCAGCCCCACGGCCGCGGCGATCGTGACCAGAGAGGCGATGCCGGCCTGGTCGGGCAACAGCGCGAGCCCGGCGATCAGCAAGGACGCCGTCGCCAGCAGGATCAGCCCCGCGACCAGCCCGAGCGGCGTGCCCATCGCGATCGCGGCGAGCGCGAATCCGCCCATCCCCGGAACCAGCTCACCGAGGAAGCGCCTGCGGGTGGGCGCGGCCTGGGCGCGCGCCGCGGCGGCGAATGCGGCGGCGATGCCGATGGCCGCCAGAACGACGTTGAACAGCACGTGTGGGTACCGGCCGTCCCCGAGCTCATACGCACGCACGAACAGGTAAAAGCCGAGCGGGTAAAGCGTTGCGACGGTGACGCCGGCGGCGCGAAGCGAAGGTCGCGACCAAAGCTCGGCCGGCCACGTCCGCCAGGGAAAAATGCACGAAACCAGCACCGCCGATGCCGCGAGCAGGGTGAACAGCGGCCCGGTGACGGTCGCGACCGGGACGGCGGAGAAGACTGCGGTGCCTCCGCCGACCTGAAGGATGACGCCGAACCAGCTCAGCGCGAGCCAGCCCGCGAGCAGCATGGCCCAGCTCGGGCGCGACGCGCGTGGATCCTCGGTGTCGAGCAGGATCATCGCCAGCGTGGCGGCGGTGCCCCCGGCGATCGCGGTCAGGACGACGCCGCCGGCCTCGACCGCGAAGACCGCGGAGGCAAGGGCGAGCAGCGAAACCGCGGCCTGAGGCCATGCTCGCGGCTGCAGCGTCAGCAGGATCGCGGTGGGGGTGGCGATCATCAGGCCGAACGCGAACGTCACCCCATCGATCCGCATGTCGAACGAGGAACCAAAGCCGAGCGGGCCGAGCGCGAGCTCGAGCGACGACCTGATCGGGGCCCAGACGACGATGAGCGCAAGCACCGAGCCCCACGAGCCGATCGCCGCGGCCGCGCGGCCCAGGTCCATGCCTCCGAGGCCGATCAAGGCGATCACTGCGGCCGCGACCAGGGGCAGGAGGACAGGGACGATGACGGCGACAGACGGCATTGGCCCGTCTAGTCTTGCGCGTTCAGTCTGTCGAGCGCCTCCTGGAGTCCGGCGGCGCGCTCCTCGAGGTTCGCCACCACCTCGGGCGGCGCCTTTTCCTGGAACTGTGGGTTGTCGAGCTTGGCCCGGGTCTTGGCCAGGTCGTCCTCGAGGCGCTTGCGTTCTTTGTCGCGCCGAGCGTCGCCCTGTCCCGACGGGAAGCGGACGCGGCCGGGCGCGGACGCCAGCGGGGTGCCGCCGTCCATGTCGTCCACAAGCTGCACCAGGGCAAGCTTCGCGACGAGCCGCGACACCGTGCCGCTTACCTCGTCCAGCCGAAGCTCGCCTCCGCGCTTCGGCGCGCCCGCGGCGTTGCGGTGACCGCGGACCTCGTCCACGATCGCCATCACCTGCGTGAACTCCTCCTCCGCGCCGGGGTCGACGTAGCGGTCGTGGAGGTCCGGCCACTCCGCGCGCATCAGGTAGTCCCGACGGCCCGGCAGTCGCGACCAGAGCTCCTCGGTGACGAAGGGCATGATCGGATGGAGCATGCGGAGGAGGTTGTCCAGGCAGAAGAACGCGACGTCTTGCGCCGCCGGGTCGCCGTCGCGCAGCCTGTCCTTGACCGCCTCGAGGTACCAGTCGCACAGCTCGTTCCACGCGAACCCGTACGCGGTGTTGACCGAATCCTGGAACGTGAATTCTTCGATGCCCCTCGTGACTTCGCGGGCGGCCACGCACAGGCGGGAGAGGATCCAGCGGTCCTCCAGGTGCTCGCGCGCCTCGAGGCTGCCCAGCGACCCCGACGGCGTGCCGGGAGAACCCAGGACGAGACGCTCGGCGTTCCACAGCTTGGTGCAGAACCGGCGGTAGCCCTCGACGCGGCTTTCGTCAAAGCGGACGTCCTGGCTCGACATCGCGACGGACGTCGCCCAGGCGCGCAGCGCGTCGGCGCCGTACTTCGTCATCAGGTCGCGCGGGTCGACGCCCGTGCCCAGCGACTTGGACATGCGCCGACCGTCAGCGGCCTGGACGACGCAGTGGATGACCACGTCGGAGAAAGGCACATCGCCCATGAGCTCGATCCCGGTCATGATCATCCGGCTTACCCAGAGGTTGATGATCTCCCGGGCCGTGCAGTTGATGTCCGTCGGGTAGAAGGCCTTCAGGTCGTCGGTGTCGTCCGGCCAGCCCAGGGTCGCGAACGGCCACAGCGCGGACGAGAACCACGTGTCGAGCACGTCAGGGTCCTGCTCGAAGCTCTCGCTGCCGCATTCGGCGCAGTTCGTGGGTGGCTCGACTGACACGATCGTATGGCCGTTTGCGCAGCGGTAGACGGGCACGCGGTGGCCGAGCCACAGCTGCCGGCCGATGTTCCAGTCCCGCAAGCCGCGCAGCCAGTCGAGGTACGTCCGCTCGTAGCGCTCGGGGTGCCATCGCACCCTGCCCGCCTCCGAGGCGGCGATCGCGTTGTCACGCAGCTCGCCCATGCGCAGCCACCACTGCTCGCTGATCAAGGGCTCGATCACGTAGTGGCAGCGGTCGCAGTGGCCCACCTCGTGCGTGTAGGGCTGCTCCTTGACGAGCAGACCCTCGGCCTTCAGGTCGTCCACGATTCGCTTGCGCGCCTCGAGCGCCGGCAGTCCGTCGTAGGGCAGGCCCGGCACGTTCATGCTCCCGTCCTCGTGCATGCCGTTGACGATCTCGAGGCCGTGACGCTGCCCGATCTCGTAGTCCAGCGCGTCGTGCCCAGGCGTGACCTTCAGGGCACCGGTGCCGAACTCCTTCTCGACCGCGTCGTCGCCAACGATCGGAAGCCTGCGGCCGACCAGAGGCAGGACGGCTGTCCTGCCGATCAGATCCTTGTAGCGGCCGTCATCCGGGTTCACCGCCACGCCGGTGTCTGCGAGCATCGTCTCCGGGCGCACGGTCGCGATGGTCACGTCGCCGCCACCTTCCAGCTGGTACTTGATGAAGTACAGCGTGTCCTGGTGCTCCTGCCACTCGACCTCGAGGTCCGAGATCGCGGAGCGGTCGTGCGGGCACCAGTTGACGATGCGTGGCGCGCGATAGATCCAGCCCTTCTCGTAAAAGGCCACGAACGCCGTCATCACCGAGCGGTAGTAGCGCGAGTCCATGGTGAAGCGCAGACGTGTCCAGTCCATGGACGCGCCCTCCTGGCGCAGCTGGTTGATGATCGTCGCGCCGACCTCCTCGTACCACGCGTCGACGCGGGCGTCGAACTGCGCGCGACCAAGCTCCTCTTTGGTCGTGCCTTCGCGGGCGAGCTGCTTTTCGATCACGTTCTGGGTGGCGATGGCCGCGTGGTCGTAGCCGGGGAGGAACAGCACCTCGTAGCCGGCCATCCGCTTGTACCGCGCCAGCAGGTCGTAGATCGCCGTCTGCAGCGCGTGTCCCATGTGCAGCTCGCCGGTGATGTTCGGCGGGGGGAAGCACATGGTGAACGTCTTCTTGTCCGTGAATGGGTCGGCGACGAACAGGCCGTCGGCCTCCCAGCGCGCGTACCAACCGGCCTCGATGGCCTGCGGGTCGAACGCCTTTGGCATCTCTGACTCTTTGGTTATGGGGCGTGCTTCATCCATGGCTTTGGTCCTGAGGCGCCGGCGAGATGGTCGCGGTTAGCGCGACGGAGCCGGCGAAGGTACGGATACGCGTACGTCGCGGCTCATGGTGAACAAGATGTTAGCGCTTATCGCGCTGGCGCCTGTCCTGCTCGTCGTTTGGTTTCGTGACGCCGCGGGAGCGTGCTACGGCGGTGAAGAGGCCGGGCGCCAGAGCCTGGACCTTGAGGCTCGCCCGCAGCTGCAGCGGCATGACGTCGATCTCGCCCCGGTTGTGGACGATGGCCGTCCGCACCGCCTCCGCGACCTGCGCAGGCGTGACCTCGCCCGCAATGGGATCGGGCTTGAGCCCGGTCTCCGCCCACATCCCCGCCTCGCTGACAAAGGTGGGACAGATCACCGACACGCCGACGCCGGTGCCCCACAGCTCCTCGCGCAGCGCGAGGCCGAAGCCGCGGATGGCGAATTTCGTGGCGTGGTAGACGGTCTCCCCGCCAACCGCCGCGTGGCCCGCGATGGAGGACATGAAGACGACATGCCCAGACTTTCTCTCGACCATCGGCGGCGTCAGCAGCCGGGCCAGGACCATGCCCGCGCGCAGGTTGACGTCGAGGGCGCGGTCGAGCTCCTCGATCGAGAAAGACTCCAGGCGGCCGGTGGCGGGGATGCCGGCGTTGGACACCAGGACGTCGATCTCGCCCGCCTTTTCCGCCAGCCGCTCCGGTTCGCCGCTGCGCGAGAGGTCGGCGGGAACGACCTTCGCGCCTCCGAGCTCATCGGCGAGCTTGCGGAGTGCGTCTTCGTTGCGGGCCGACAGGACGAACCTCGCGCCGTCGCGGTGCAGGCGCCGGGCGATGTGCGGACCGAGCCCGGTCGACGCACCGGTCAGGAGGACGGTTTTGCCGCGAACGTCCACCGCTGAAGGATAGGCGCCGCCTCGAGCGGAGCTTGATTCCGCACTTTTCGGCCGTCTCGTGCGTTTTCGGTCACCGGATTCCGCACCTTATGGCGGAAACGTGCGGATCGACGGAGGGCTAGGCGGTTAGCAGGCGGTGTCGTGGTCCACGCCGCCGAACGTCGACTGCGTCAACCACACCGGCGAGGTTGTGAAGGGCGTCGAGCACGAGCCGGCGGCCACCCAATCGGCAGCGAGTCCGTTGGGCGTGAACGACCCGCCCGTGATCGTCTTCCACATCGAGGCCGTCGAGTACACGCCGACCGGCAGGCCGGTCTGATTCAACCGATCGACCGCACCCTGGATGGCGGACTGGTTGAGACTCAGGTTGCCCGAAGACCAGCTGTTGGCGGTCTCGACGTCGAGCCACCACATCGCGGCGCTCAGCCCGGCCGCATGCTGAAGCGAATACTCGGCCTCGCTGCAGCCGATCGCCCAGGCCTGGTTGCCGCCGGACGCGGCCGAGCATCCCGAGGTGATGTTCCTCCGGTACGCGCCCGAGTAGGCGGCGTTCATGTACAGCGACGGAAGTGGCGATCGCGGCGCCGCACCGTACTCCGTTCCGACGCAGGTGTTGACGGTGAACGGACGTCCATGATTCACGCCCACGATGCCAAAGGCACCGGTCGGAGGCGTGGTCCCGGGACATTGCGGATAGGACACGTCGTAGCCGGTCGTACCCGAGTTGTAGGGATCGGTCGCGGCCGCGGCCGGAAGCGCGTTGACCACGATGGCGGCGATCGCGGCCGCCCCGGCGAGGAAACCCAGGGTCCGTCGGTTCAGGCCGACTCCCCCACCGCGCGGGCCGGACCTTCGGCCTCGTCCGAGATCTCGAACTCCGGCTCGAGCGCGTCCCGGATCGAGCGCTCGGAGATGATGCAGCGCTTGATCTCCGGCCGCGAGGGGATCTCGAACATCGAGTTGAGGAGCGCCTCCTCGATGATCGACTTCAAAGCCCGTGCCCCGGTTCCGCGCAGCAGCGCCAGCTCCGCGATCGCGTCCAGCGAGCCTTTCTGGAACACAAGCTCAACGTTGTCCAGCGAGAAGAACTTCTGGTACTGCTTCACGAGCGCGTTCTTCGGCTCGGTGAGGATGCGCACGATGTCCTGCTGGTCCAGGTGGTGCAGGGTGACGATGATCGGCAGGCGGCCGATGAACTCGGGGATGAAGCCGTACTTCAGAAGGTCCTGCGGCTGCAGGTGCTTCAGGGTCTCCGACACCGCCTTGCGTTCGTTGCGCGTGTGCGGCGCGCCGAATCCGATGGCGCGTCGGCCGATGCGCTGCTCGACGACCTTCTCCAGGCCGTCGAACGCGCCACCGCAGACGAACAGGATGTTGGTGGTGTTGATCTGGATGAAATCCTGGTGCGGATGCTTGCGGCCGCCCTGGGGCGGCACGTTGGCGACCGTTCCCTCCAGGATCTTCAGCAGCGCCTGCTGCACGCCCTCGCCGCTGACGTCGCGCGTGATCGAGGGGTTGTCTGACTTGCGCGCGATCTTGTCGATCTCGTCGATGTAGATGATTCCGCGCTCGGCGCGGCTGATGTCGAAGTCGGCGGCCTGGATGAGCCGGAGGAGGATGTTCTCCACATCCTCCCCGACGTAGCCCGCCTCGGTGAGGCTCGTCGCGTCCGCGATCGCGAACGGGACGTCGAGGATCTTGGCCAGCGTCTGTGCGAGATAGGTCTTGCCGCAGCCGGTCGGGCCGACGAGCAGGACGTTCGACTTCGTCAGCTCGACATCGCCCACCGACTTCGAGGCGCTGATGCGCTTGTAGTGGTTGTAGACCTGGACCGAGAGGACCTTCTTCGCACGCTCCTGCCCGATCACGTACTGGTCGAGTGCAGCGCAGATGGTCTTCGGGTTGGGGATGAATCCGGTCTTCTGCTTCTTGGTACCGGCGGACCGGTTGTCGTCCTCGAGGACCTCCTGGCAGAGGTCGATGCACTGGTCGCAGATGAAGACGCCCGGACCGGCGACCAGCTTCCGCACCTGGTCCTGGCCCTTGCCGCAGAAGCTGCATCGCGTGTAGCGGCGGCGGTCTTCTCGTTCGTTCATTAGCTTCCCTATCTAGACCTTACGGGGATGCGGGCGCCGGGGGCGGATTATGGCCCCACAGCATCTCGTTGGCAAGGCTTATGCACTCGCTGCAGATGAAGACCCCCGAGCCGGCGATCAGCTTCACGCCTCGTTCGCCTTGTTGCTTGCCGCAGAACGAGCATTTCGGACGATGTCTGGTGACCTCGTCGCGCTTCGTCCTGCGTCTGAAGATCATCCTGCGGCTACCTTTTCCTTGACCTTCTCCTGATCCTTGGCGCCGTCCTTGTCGCCGATCTTGGCGGGCGTGAGGATGATGTCGTCGATCAGCCCGTACTCCTTCGCCGCCTCGGCGGTGAGGAAGTAGTCGCGCTCGGTGTCCTGGGTCACCTTCTCGATCTTCTGCCCGGTGTGACGGGCGAGGATCTGGTTCAGCTGCTCGCGCGTGCGCAGGATCTCCTTGGCGTGGATCTGGATGTCCGTCGCCTGGCCCTGCATGCCGCCCCACGGCTGGTGGATGAGGATGTTGGCGTGCGGCAGGGCGTAGCGCTGGCCGTTGGCGCCGCCGGCGAGCAGCACCGCGGCCATCGAATAAGCCATGCCGATGCAGATCGTCGACACCGGCGGGCGGATGTACTGCATGGTGTCGTAGATCGCGAGCCCCGCGGTCACCTGGCCTCCCGGGCTGTTGATGTACAGCGCGATCTCTTTGTCCGGGTCCTCCGACTGGAGGAAAAGCAGCTGGGCGACGACGAGGTTGGCGACCTGGTCGTCGATCGGAGTGCCGATGAAGACGATGCGCTCCTTCAGCAGCCGGGAGTAGATGTCGAAGGCCCGCTCCCCGCGGCCGGTGTTCTCGACGACCATCGGGACGAGATAGCTGGAAGGGCGCGGGATGCGGTTCACCTGGTGTCCTTGGGGCATCACGTCATTCTAGACACGGGTCGCCCCGGTTCAGTCAAGAGCGTGCGTGATCTCCAAGAGCCTGTCCAGGACTCTGCGGCGGCGCAGCCTGGACCTGAAGTAGCTCCGGGCGGACGGGCTCTGCTTGAGCTCGCCCACCTGCCCCTTGAGCTCCTCGTCCTGATCCGCCTGCTGCTCGAGGAACTCGAGCACGTCCTCGTCCGACGGGTCGAGCCCTTCGCGGCGGGCGAACTCGGCCAGGACGAGGTCGACCTTCAGCCTCGCCTCGGCGTCGGGCCGCTGGTCCTCCATCCACTGGTCGACGGTCTTGCCCAGGTACTGCAGGTAGCGGTCCAGCTTCATTCCCTGGCGGTTGAGCGTCCGCTCCAGCGACTCCAGCTCGCTCGTGAGCTCGCGGTCGATGAGGGAATCGGGGACATCGACCGCCGAAGCGTCCACCAGGGCCTTGACGACCGCCTGCTCCCGTTCCAGCTTCTCCAGTGACTTCGCCGACTCCTCCAGGTCCTCGCGCACGGCCTGCCGGTACGCCTCGGCCGTCTCCTGCTTGCCGCCGGTGAGGCTTTTGGCAAGCTCGTCGTCGAGCGGCGGCAGCACCTTCTCCTTCACGCCGCGCACGGTGACGCGGATGGTCGCGTCCTTGCCCGCGAGCTGCGGCTCGCTGTAGCTGTCGGGGAAGCTGACCCTCGCCTCGCGTTTCTCGTCGGTGAAGGCGCCGGGGAGGACCGCGACCAGCTCGGGCAGCAGGACGCCCTCCTTCACCTCCGCCTCCGTCGATTTGCGCGTCTCCGACTCGACGACTCTGCCGTCAGCCTCGACCTCGATGTCGATGACCGCGATGTCGCCGACACGGACCTCGCGCTCCACCGGCATGATCTCGGCCATCGGTTCGCGCAGGTCTTCGAGCCTGCGCTCGACCATCTCGTCAGTGACCTCGTGCGGGTGCTTGTCGACGTCGAGTTTCGTCGCGTCGCCGAGCGTGACCTCGGGCATGACGCTGATAGTCGCCTTCAACTTCGCCGGCCGGCCGCGCTCTAGCTCGAGCACTTCGACGTCCGGGTTGTCGATGGGATCGATGGACTCCTTCACCAGCGCCTGCTGCACGACCTCAGGGACCATCGTCTCGACGACCTCCTCGCGAAGGGCCGCCGGCCCGACCCGTGCCTCGACGAGGGCGCGCGGCGCGCGTCCCGGGCGGAAGCCCTCGATCTTGGCGCGCGACGCCAGGCGGTTGAGGACCCGGTCGTAGGTCGCATCCACGACCTCGGCCGGCACCTCGATGCTCATGCCGACCTGACTTTTGGGCAACCGTTCGGTCACGACTGAGACTTCTTCGGGCGCCATGTCGCCCCGAAAGTCTACGGTCGCCTGGAGCTCAGCTCAGGGGCAACACCGACCGCCACACGTCTCCCGCGAATGATCAGGGGCAGGGAACCGGCGGCACGCTCGGCGAAGGGCACGGCGATGGAACCGGGCTCGCCAACACCGGCCCCGTCCCGGGGTCGGCCGGCACCACGTAGGAGGGACCGCTCGGCGTCGGGCTGGGCGGATTGTCGCCCGGCAGCTTTTCGACCTTCGTCGTGTCCGCGAGGTACCAGCTGTTGTTCGGGCCCGCCACGACGCCGGGCGGTGCGGTGTACCAGCGGTTGCCGGGTACCCCCGCCAGCGCCTGGGACACGAAGGTGTGCACGCCGGGCGAGGCCACGAAGACGCCGTCCGAGCCGGCCACCATCACGTGGCGGTTGTCGAGGATGTCGCCAACCCACAATCCAGTCGCGAGGTCGGGCGTGAACGCGATGGTGACGGCGTCCTTGAAGTTGTCGGTCGTGCCCGTCTTGGCGGCGACGGTGCGGTCGCTCCAGTGCAGCGCGCTGTTGCAGCCGAAGATCATGCAGCGGTTCTGGTCGTCGGCCATGATCTGGGCCATGATGTACGCGACCGCGGGATCGATCGCGAGCCGAGCCCGCTGGTCGGGGTGGGTGCTGTACAGCACGGTGCCGTGCGAGTCGGTGACCTTGAGCACCGCCTCGGGCGAGTGGTAGATGCCCATGTCCGCGTAGGTCGCGATGCCCTCGACGTGCTCGAGCAGCGTGATCGGGTAGCCGCCAAGCGTCAGCGAGGGACCGTACTGGTCAGGCGGCGCGGTCGCGTTGTACGCGCCGTCCTGCGCGATGTAGCGCGGAAAGACGTTGAGGTTGCGCATCCAGGTCAGCACCGCCGGCACTCCGATCGAGAGCTCGACCTTGACCGCGGCGATGTTGAGCGAGTTGCCCATCGCCTTCTTCAGCGGCAGGACTCCGTGGGTCTTGCCGTCGTAGTTGTAGATCTTGGTCGTGCTGTACGCGTCCTTGTAGACAAGCGGGCTGGGCCCGTCGTACACGGGCGTGTCCACGGTCGCCGCACGCGCGTTGATCACAGCCCCGTACGTGTAGGGCTTCATCGAAGAGCCCATGTTGCGAGGGATGGTCGTGTAGTTGATCTGGCCGCCAGTCGAGTTGTAGCTCGGCGACCCGACCATGACCAGGATGTTGCCGGTCGTGGGCTGGACCGCCACCAGGCCTGACGAAAGCGCGCCGTTGCGGTCGCGCCAGAGGTTGGCGTTCAGGTTGCTGCTGACGACCGCCTCGCCCTTCTGCTGCATCGACCAGTCGAGGGTCGTCTGGACGTTGAGCTGCTGCACGCCCGGTTGGAACCCGAGCTGGCGCAGCTCGGCGAGGACGTAGTCGACGAAGTGCGGCGCCTTGAAGCTGTTGATTGGAGAGTAGTAGGTGAGCTTCTCCGCGAGCGCCTTGTCCATGTCTTCCTGGGAGATGTAGTTGGCGCGGACCATGGCGCGAAGCACCTCGGCCTGGCGGACCTTCGCCTGGTCAGGGTGGAGGGCGGGGTTCCACTCGGTCGGCGCCTGCGGAAGGCCGGCGAGCATCGCCGCCTGAGCGAGGTCGAGCTTGGAGGCGGGGACCTGGAAGTAGCTTTGCGACGCGGCCTCGATGCCGTACGACTGCGAGCCATAGAAGCTCTTGTTCAGGTAGAGCTCCATGATCTGGTCCTTGGAGTAGGTCTGGCTGAGCTCGTAGGAGAGGGCGAGCTCTTTGATCTTGCGGCTGACCGATTGCTCGGGCGTCAGGAACTGCTGCTTCGCGAGCTGCTGCGTGATCGTGCTCCCGCCGCCCACGATGTGGCCGGCGCGGAGGTTGTCGAATGCGGCCCTCACGATGCCCGCGAGGTCGAAGCCGGGGTTGGTGTAGAAGCCCCTGTCCTCGATCGCGACCGTCGCCAGGACCGCGACCGGGGCCACGTCCTTGAGCTTGACCGCGAGCCGGTGGTCGCCGTGGTTGCCCACGTCCGCGAGGATCACCTTGCCGGTGCTGTCGGTGATCAGGGTGTCGCCGGCGAACGCGGCCGAGTCGAGGCCCTGGATCGAAGGCAGGCTGTCGAAGAAGGACTGGGCGTAGGCGTCGGCCGCGAGGCCGATCACCAGCACCACCGCGAGCGCGCCGCCGAGGCCGCGCAGCAGCGCCGTGCGGCGCATCTTCTGGCCGATGGGCGACCACGCGGCGTGGATCCGCGCTCGAGGGCTGTGGCCCCCCTTCGTCTTTATCCGCTCAGGAACGTTTCGAGCCATAGATTGGGGAGCGCAGGGATTCTACCCCTTCCCCCCTCCTCGAACGGCGGCCTGCGCGACTGGGTTACGCCGGCGGATGAACGAGGTGGCCAGGCGCCATTCCTCGGCGTCGACGGCCCTGAGCAGGAAGATGGCACCGGCGTAGACGGCGAAGCCCGCCGGCACGGTGAGGATGATCGGAAAGCCCCGCAGCGGATACAGCACGGCGCCCATGGCAAGGCCCGCGGCCAGGATCCGCCATCCGATCCGGAGCACGGGTAAGCGGAGCTCTGGCCTCCGCAGCTGGACGAACCACCAGCC
>Ga0209057_1000974_pt1 | contig 23951 bp, 18 predicted proteins | sample GraSoiAngelo_146_FD_185903 | JGI IMG/M metagenome (GOLD analysis project Ga0209057, IMG submission 185903) | Grasslands soil microbial communities from the Angelo Coastal Reserve, California, USA - 14_1009_05_30cm (SPAdes) (version 2) | ecosystem: Environmental > Terrestrial > Soil > Grasslands ... | reverse complement strand
ACGTACGTGCTGCCTCAGCTGGTGTCGATCTCTGACGCCACCCCCGGCGCCACGATCTACTACACCACCGACGGCAGCACGCCGACGACCGCGTCCAGCGTGTACAGCGGGCCCATCCTCGTCATCACGCGGACGACGATCAAGGCCATGGCGGTCGCGCCCGGCTGGGCGCCAAGCGCGGTGGCGACCGCCACCTACAACAACCTGCTAGGACTGTGAGCCTGTGAGCACGCCCTGAGATTCCGTTTCTCGATCTCGTCACCGTGCACCGGGAGTAGCGCGACGAGCTGCGCTCGGTGTTCGAGACCGCGCTCGACACCGCCGGAAAAGAGCGACTGGCCGAGCTCGCTGAAATGGTCCGCAAGGGCGTCATCAAGGTCTGAGCGGATCCCGAGCACGTGTCTCACCCCCGGTGTGTTTCCCCCGGGCCCGCGAATCCTCGTTTCGAAGCCAGACGCGGCCAACGATGTGTGGGTAGGACTCCAGAGGCAAGGACGAAGGTCATGAGCACGAAGTCGGCGCGGTGGGTACGGCTGGCGGCTGCGGCGCTTCTCGTCGTGCTCGTTTCTCCGGCCCCGGCGCGCGCCGACGCGGTCTCGATGACGGCGCGCCGAGACTTTCCCGTCGGCAGTGTTTCGATCAACGTCGCCCTCGGCGACTTCAACGGCGACGGGGTGGCCGATCTGGCGGTCGCCAACTACCTCGCTGGCACCGTGTCAGTGCTCCTGGGCAACGGCGATGGGACCTACCGGCCGGCGCTCAGCGTGCCGGTCGGCGCCAATCCGTGGGCCATCGCCGTGGGCGATTTCAACGGCGATCACATCCTGGATCTGGCCGTGACCAACAACGGGGCCAACACCATCTCCGTGCTGCTGGGCAACGGCGATGGGACCTTCCGAGCAGCGCCGGCCGTCGCCACCGCCACTCCGACGTCCATCGCCGTGGGCGATTTCAATCGGGATGGCCTGCCCGATCTGGTGGTGACCAACAACGGGTCCAGCACCGTGTCTGTGCTGCTGGGCAACGGCGATGGCACCTTCCGGACCTCGGCGCCCATCACGGTGGGGGCGAACCCTCAGTCCGTGGCGGTGGGTGACTTCAATCGCGATGGGGTGTCCGATCTGGCCGTGGCCAATTACGGAGCCGGCACCGTGTCGATCTTGCTGGGCAACGGCGACGGGACGTTCCGGGCCGGGGCGAGTCTCACGGTCGGTGGCGGTCCGCATTCCATCGCCGTGGGCGACTTCAATCGCGACGGCTTCGCCGATCTGGTGGTGGCCAACTGGGGCTCTGACACGGTTTCCGTGCTGCTGGGCAACGGCGACGGGAGCTTCCGGTCGGCGCTGACTCTCCCGGTTGGCCGTATGCCCCACGCGGTGGCCGCGGGCGACTTCAATGGCGACGGCGCCCTCGATTTTGCGACGGCCAACTTCGGGTCCAACACCGTCTCGGTGCTGCTGGGCAACGGCGATGGGACGTTCAAACCGGCGCTGATCATCGGCACCTCCGCGAACCCCGGGTTCGTGGCCGTGGGCAACCTCGACGCGGACACGATCGCAGACCTCGCGGTGGCCAATTACGGGACCAACACCGTCTCGGTGTTTCTGGGTAACGGTGATGGGACCTTTCCGGCGGCGCCGACCTTCGATGCCGGAAGCGGTCCGCGGTCCGTGGCCGTGGGCGACTTCAATCGTGACGGCGCACCGGACCTGGTCGTCGCCGACTCGGCGTCGACCACCGTCTCGGTCTTGCTGGGCAACGGCGATGGAACGTACCGGCCGTCGGTGGCGATCGCGGCCGGGACCAATCCCTGGGCCGTGGCCGTGGGCGATTTCAATGGGGATGGGATCGCGGATGTGGCGGTGGCCAATTACGGCTCCAACAACGTCTCCGTGCTGCTGGGCAACGGTGACGGAACGTTCCGGGCCGCTCCCACCTTGGCGGTGGGCACCAATCCCTGGTTCGTCGCCGTGGGCGACTTCAACGGCGATCGCGTGCCGGATCTGGTGGTGGCCAATTTCGGGTCCGACAGCGTCTCGATACTGCTGGGCAACGGCGACGGGACGTTCCGACCCGCGACGACCGTGGCGGCGGGCGGCAGTCCGGCCTCCGTGGCCATCGGCGACTTCAATCGCGATGGGATACCCGACCTGGCGGTGGCCAATTACTACTACAACGTCGTCTCGGTGCTGCTCGGCAACGGCGACGGCACCTTCCGACCGGCGGTCACCACCGCCACCGGCACCAATCCGGCTTCGGTGGCCGTGGGCGACTTCAATAAGGATGGGATCGCGGACCTGGCGGTGGCCAACTATGGCTCCAGCGACGTCACGGTGCTGCTCGGCAACGGCGATGGGAGCTTCCGACCGCCGCTCACCATCCCGGTCGGCATCAGGGCCTGGTCGGTGGTCGTCGGCGATTTCAACAGCGATCAGGCGCTCGATCTGGCGGTCGGCAGCTTCGTCTCGGGTACCACGATCGTCGCGGTCCTGCAGGGCAACGGCGATGGCACCTTCCGACCGGCGATCAACTTCGGAGCTGGCGATGGTCCCGGGTCCGTCGCCGTGGCCGACCTCAATCGGGATGGCGTGCCGGATCTGGCGGTCGCCAATTACTACTCCAATACCGTCTCTGTGCTGCTGGGCAGCGGCCGTGCCCTGGTCGCCACGCCGGTACTGAGCCCGGCTGGCGGCACCTTCACGGCGGCCGTGAGCGTGACCATCACGGACAGCACTCCCGGGGCGACGATCTACTACACCACGGACGGCAGCACGCCGACGACGGCGTCGACCGCCTACACCGGGCCGGTCCCGCTCACGACGACGACCACGCTCAAGGCGATGGCGGCGGCGAGCGGGATGAGCAACAGCAGCGTCACCAGCGCCACGTACACGATCTCACAGGCGGTGGCCCCGCCGACCTTCAACCCGGCAGGTGGGAGCTTCGCCGGCTCGGTGACGGTCACGATGAGCACCACGACGAGCGGGGCGAGCATCTACTACACGACCGACGGCAGCACGCCGACGACGGCGTCGAGCGTCTACACCGTGCCGGTGCCGCTCACGACGACGACCACGCTGAGGGCGATGGCGGCGGCGAGCGGGATGACCAACAGCAGCGTCACCAGCGCCACGTACACGATCCAACAGTCAGTGGCGCCGCCGAGCTTCAACCCGGCGGGTGGCAGCTTCGCCGGCTCGGTGACGGTCACGATGAGCACCGCGACGAGCGGGGCGACCATCTACTACACCACCGACGGCAGTACGCCGACGACGGCGTCGAGCGTCTACACCGGGCCGGTCCCGCTCACGACGACGACCACGCTCAAGGCGATGGCGGCGGCGAGCGGGATGGCCAACAGCAGCGTCACCAGCGCCGCCTACACCATCAGGGTGGTGGCGCCGACGTTCAGCCCGGCGGGCGGGACGTACACGAGCACGCTGTCCGTCTCCATCTCGGAGACGACGCCCGGGGCGACGATCTACTACACCACCGACGGCAGCACGCCGACGACGGCGTCGAGCGTGTACGCCGGTCCGATCTCGGTGACGCGCACCACCACGCTCAGGGCCATGGCGGCGGCGCCGGGCATGGCCAACAGCGCCGTGACGAGCGCCACCTACACGTTGCAGACTGCGACACCGACCTTCAACCCGTCGGGCGGAACGTACGTGCTGCCTCAGCTGGTGTCGATCTCTGACGCCACCCCCGGCGCCACGATCTACTACACCACCGACGGCAGCACGCCGACGACCGCGTCCAGCGTGTACAGCGGGCCCATCCTCGTCATCATTCAGACGACGATCAAGGCCATGGCGGTCGCGCCCGGCTGGGCGCCAAGCGCCGTGGCGACCGCCACCTACAACAACCTGCTAGGACTGTGAGCCTATGAGTACGCCTGAGATTCCGTTTCTCGATCTCGTCACCGTGCACCGGGAGTTGCGCGACGAGCTGCGCTCGGTGTTCGAGACCGCGCTCGACACCGCCGGCTTCATTGGTGGGCCGGTGGTGCGGGAGTTCGAGCGCGACTTCGCCGAGTTCTGCGAGGCACCGTTCTGCGTCGGAATGGCCAGCGGCACGGACGCGTTGCGCTTCGCGCTCATCGCGGCGGGTGTCCGAGCCGGGGACACCGTGGTGACCGTGCCGCTGACCTTCATTGCCACCACGGAAGCGATCTCCCAGGCCGGGGCCCGGGCGGATTTCGTCGACATCGATGAGCGAACGTACACGATGGACCCCGAGGCGCTCCGGACGTACCTCGAGACCGGGTGTACACCCGACCCGATCACCGGCCGTCTCGTGAGCCATCGCACCGGGGGCCCGGTCACGGCCGTGGTCCCGGTGCACTTGTACGGGCAGATCGCCGATATGGATCCGATTCTCGAGCTGGCGGCCCGGTACGACCTCATGGTCATCGAGGACGCCTGCCAGGCGCACGGCGCTGAATACTTCTCGACGAAGGAGGGGCGCTGGCGGAAAGCCGGATCGATGGGTCGGGCCGCGGCGTTCAGCTTCTATCCCGGCAAGAACCTCGGCGCCTGCGGCGAGGCGGGGGCGGTCACCACCGACGACGAGCGGCTGGCGCAGCGCTGCCATCTGCTCCGCGACCACGGCCAGTCGAGGAAGTACTTCCACGACAACGAGGGATACAACGGCCGCCTCGATGCCATCCAGGCGGGGCTGTTGCTCGTGAAGCTTCGGCACCTGGCGAAATGGAACGAGCAGCGGCGTCAGGTGGCGTCCCGCTACGACGAGCTCTTCGCCGACGCCGACGGACTGCTCGTCCTCCCTCACGTGCCGTCGTGGTCGCGCCCGGTCTACCATCTCTACGTCGTACGGGTTCCAGACCGGGACGGGCTCCAGAAGAGCCTGGCCGCGGCAGGCATCGGGACCGGCATCCATTACCCGATTCCGCTCCATCTCGCCAAGGCCTATCGGCATCTCGGCTTTCGGCCCGGTGACTTTCCCATCGCCGAGCAGGCAGCCGCTCAGGTGCTTTCGCTTCCGATGTTCCCGGAGCTTTCCCCAGAGCCTCAGTCAGAGGTGGTGAGATGGGTACTCACGTCCAGAAAAGCGGCAGGCGGGCGGATCCACGCACCGGAAACGGCACGTCGGCAGCGAGCATGACCGAGTCTGCGACCGTCGTCGTCGTCGGGCTGGGCGAGATCGGACGACCTCTGCTCGAGCTCGTGTCCCGACACGCCAGGGGTGTCGGAGTGGACGTCCGCCCTCCGACGGAACCCGTGCGGCCCGTCGACATCATGCACGTCTGCTATCCGTTCGAGATCGAGGACTTCGTCGGCGTGACCGCCCGTTATATCGAGCGCTTCGCCCCCGGCCTGACGATCGTCAACAGCACCGTGGCCGTCGGGACGACACGGGCCATCGCCGACCGTACGGGCGCGGCCGTGGTCCACAGCCCGATTCGCGGCAAGCATGTGCGGATGCTCGAGGACCTCCTCGGTTACACGAAGTTCGTGGGACCGATGGATCAGGCATCGGGCAAGTCTGCCGTCGAGCATTTCGAGTCGCTCGGGATGCGAACGCGCCTCCTGTCCGAACCCGAGGCCACGGAGCTCGCCAAGCTCACGGAGACGACGTATTTCGGCCTCCTCATCGCGTGGGCTCAGGAGATCGAGCGCTACTGTGATCGACTGGGCCAGGATTACAACGAGGTCGTGTCCTTCTACGAGGAAATCAAATACCTACCTCCCGTCAAATATTTTCCGGGAGTCATCGGTGGCCACTGCGTGATGCCGAACATCGAGATCCTGAGTCGCGTGGTCCCGTCGGAGGTCCTCACGACGATTCGCTCGTCGAATGGCAAGAAGGCCGAGCGAGAAGCCCGCAGGGCAAGAATGGAGTCAGGCTGACCGTGCTGATGACGCGTGCGTATTACGTTCTCAAGCCCTCGATACCCGGGAAGGTCCGGCTCGCGGTTCGACGCCTTCGAGCCGAACGATTGAGCCGGCGGCTGAGCGGCGTCTGGTACATCAATGAGACGGCGCGTACGGCCCCCGATGGCTGGCCCGGCTGGCCGGACGGCAAACAGTTCGCCTTCGTCTTGACCCACGACGTCGACAGCAAGAGAGGTTTCGATCGCTGCCTTCAGGTCGCCGAGATGGACCGGCGGCTCGGGTTCCGCGCCTCGTTCAACTTCGTCCCCGAAGGCCCCTATATCGTGCCCGCCTCCCTTCGCAACTCCCTCGCCGGCAAGGGATTCGAAATCGGTGTCCACGACCTCCGGCACGACGGGAAGCTGTACGTGTCTCGCGAGGGATTCACGGCCGGCGCCCAGAAAATCAATCACTATCTGGCGGCCTGGAAGTCGGTGGGGTTTCGCTCCGCGTTCATGTTCCACCAGCTGAGCTGGCTCCGGGATCTCGATATCGTCTACGACGCCTCGACGTTCGATATCGACCCGTTCGAGCCACAGCCCGACGGCGCGAACACGATCTTCCCGTTCTGGGTCTCTCGAGACGACGGGACCGGGTACGTCGAGCTGCCGTACACGTTGCCACAGGACTCGACACTGTTCGTGCTGCTGCGGGAACGGTCGATCGAGACGTGGAAACGCAAGCTCGAGTGGGTCGCGGAGCACGGGGGCATGGCCCTGGTGAACGTGCATCCCGACTACATGAATTTCGATGGCCGGCCCGCGTCCTCGGAATACGGGGCGCACCTGTACCAGGACTTCCTCGAGTACGTGCGCGCCCGCTACGGCCGCCACGCGTGGTTTGCGCTGCCCCGAGACGTGGCGGCGTACGTGCGTCGTGAGGGTGTCCTCCCTCGACCACGCTTCGCGGCGTCCGACCCACTGTCGTCGACGCCCGAACGTGGCCGCATCTCTGGCGCCTGGCGTCTCCGGGGCAAGCGGGCGGCGATGGTCGTGTTCTCCTATTACCCGGCCGACCCACGCCCCCGGCGAGCGGCGGAAGCCCTCGTCAACGAAGGAATGGAGGTCGAGGTCGTCTGTCTCAAGGACGGAGAAGCGAAGCGACAGACGTTGAACGGCGTCAAGATCCTCCGCGTGCCCATGAGGCGCCGTCGTGGCGGCATGTTCGAGTACGTGTTCCAGTATGCGGTGTTCGTCGTCCTGTCCCTCGCCATCCTCGCCGTGCGGTCGATGCGGCGCCGCTACCACGTCGTCTACGTGCACAACATGCCGGACGTCCTCGTCTTGAGCGCCCTCGTCCCGAAGGCCCAGGGCGCGAAGGTGATCCTCGACCTGCACGATCCGATGCCCGAGCTGATGATGTCGATCTTCAATCTTCCGCACGACAGCCTGCGCGTGCGGACGCTCGAGCGACTGGAGAAGTGGAGCATCCGCTTCGCGGATCTGGCGCTCACCGTGAACCTCGCCTGTAAGCGCCTGTTCGTCTCGCGCAGCTGCCCTCCGGAGAAGGTTCAGGTGGTGATGAATTCTCCCGACGAGAAGATCTTCGGCGTCCGGGCACCGCGCCCGGCGCCGCCGCCGCCGCGCGCTCCGGGCCAGCCGTTCGTGATCATGTATCACGGGTCTCTCGTCGAACGAAACGGCCTGCAGCTCGCCGTCGATGCGCTCGCGCGGGTGCGACGCTCGGTGCCGAGCGCCGAGCTCCGGATCTACGGGCCGTCGAGCCCGTTTCTCGAGCGGGTGATGAAGTCCGTTCGCGCCCAGGGCCTCACCAGCGCCGTGCAGTATCTCGGACCGATCCGACTCGAGGATATCGTCGGGGCGATCGAAGACTGTGACGTGGGGGTCATTCCGAATCAGCGAAGCGTGTTCACGGAGATCAATACGCCGACCCGCATCTTCGAATACCTCGCCGTGGGCAAGCCCGTGATCGCGCCGCGGGCGGGTGGCATCCGAGACTACTTCGACGAAGAGTCGCTGATCTTCTTCGAGCTCGGGGACGTCGCCGACCTCGCGCAGAAAATCGAATATGTATTCTTCCACCCCGCGGAGGCGGCCGAGATCGCCGGGCGAGGACAGGACGTCTATCGCGCGCACGCATGGCGGGCGGAACGACAGACGCTCGTGAATCTCGCGGCCGACCTGGTGAGCCGCTGAGACCGGCGACACCGCCGCGAACGAGAGACCATGGATCAGTCGCGCTCCCATCCGCCGTACGTCCTGATCACGCCCGCTCGGAACGAAGAAGCCTTCATCGAGAAGACGATCGAGGCCGTGACTCGGCAGACCGTCCTCCCGATCCGATGGGTCATCGTGGACGATGGCTCCACCGACGGTACAGCCGAGGTGGTGAGGCGGCGGGTCGCACGGTACCCCTGGATCGAGATGCTCCAGATGCCACCGCACGGCCAGCGCAGCTTTGCGGGCAAGGTGTACGCCTTCAATGCCGGCTACCAGCGAGTCAAGCCCCTGGCGTACGAGGTCATCGGCAACCTGGACGCCGATATCTCGTTCGACCACGACTACTGTGAGTTCCTCCTCAGCCAGTTCCGAGACGATGCTCGTCTCGGAGTCGCGGGCACGATCTTCGAGGAGGACGGCTACAACTCCGGGAGCGACGGCTTCGAAGGGGAGACCCACGTGCCCGGCGGCTGTCAGCTCTTTCGGCGCCGGTGCTTCGAGGAGATAGGAGGCTACATCCCGAATCCCGCGGGCGGCATCGACTGGATCGCCGTCACCACCGGCCGGATGATGGGCTGGAGAACGCGCTCGTTCCGGGAGAAGTCGTTCTTCCATCATCGGCACCTGGGGACGGCTGAACGCGGCAGGCTTCGCTCGGCGTTCTCGTACGGCGAGAAGGATTATTACCTGGGCGGGCACCCCCTGTGGGAGCTCTGCCGGGCCCTCTACCGGATGTTCAAGCGCCCCTACATCGTCGGAGGCCTCGCGGTGGGCGCGGGCTACGTCTGGGCGAGCCTGCGCCGGATCGACCGCGCCGTGTCGGACGATCTCATGCGGTTTCATCGCAAGGAGCAGATGGAAAAGTTGAGAGCCATCGTGCGGGCCGCCCGGACGTTCAAGCGCATCGACACGTTCCGGGTCACGCCGAGCGAGGCCGAACGATGAAGCAGACCGCCGTGCCCGGCACGATGCAACGCCTGCCGTTCGACGGGGTCCGCGCGGCCGTGCAGCGGTTCGTGGCGTGGCTCGAGCGCTATGGCGAGACATCCTACGATCATCAGAGCTTCTTCGCGGGGCGGCTGGGGCGGGGCGCCAAGCAGCTCTATTACCGGAAGCCGCGCCTGGGAGCGCTCGCGGTGGCGCCGATGGTCCTCTGCGAGGCGTTCGTGCCGGGAGCGCGCCGGCTCTTCTGGATCCCGCAACGGTTTCCCATCGCGGATGCGCACTATGCGATGGGCTTCGCCGCTCTCTCGCGGGTGCTCCGAGAGCCGCGGTACCACCGCCGCGCGGTTCACTTCCTCGAGGTGCTCGACCAGACACGCTGCCCTGGATCCGAGCGTGACGGCTGGGGCTACCCGTTCGACTGGGAGACGCGACAGGGGACCATCGAGCGCGGAACGCCGCTCATCACGACCCTGGCCTACGTCTACGAGGCGCGCCGGGACGTCCATGCGGTCGACGGCGACGAGCGCTGGCGGCAGGGGATGCGATCGATCGCGCAGCACGCGCTCGTCGATTACCGCGAGATCGCGACCTCCCCGCGCGCGGCGAGCTGCACGTATACGCCGAGCCCGGAGGACGGGGGCGGCGTCGTCAACGCGAGCGCGTACCGAGCCTTCCTCCTCACGCAGGCCGGCGTCGATTTCGCGGAGGCCGCGTACCTCGAGGCCGCTGATCGGAACCTGAATTTCGTCCTCGACGCGCAGAACTCCGATGGCTCCTGGTGCTATTCCGTCGACGGTGAGCGGGACTTCGTCGACCACTTCCACACGTGCTTCGTCCTCAAGGCCCTCGCGAAGATCGAGGCGCTCACGGGGGCGTCCCGCTGTACGGAGGCCATCCAGCGCGGCATCGCCTATTACGTCCGGCACCTGTTCGACGAGCAGCGGCTGCCAAGGCCATTTGCCAGGGCGCCTCGCCTGACCGTCTATCGGCGCGAGCTCTATGACTATGCCGAGTGCCTCAACCTCGCCACGCTGCTGCGGGGGCGCGTTCCCGAGCTCGACGCGGTGCGGGCGACGGTCCTCCGCGATGTGCTCGATCGTTGGCAGAAGCCCGACGGCTCCTTCCGAACGCGTCAGCTCCTCCTGGGCTGGGACAGTGTGCCGATGCATCGCTGGGCGCAGGCGCAGATGTTTCGCAGTCTGTGCGTGCTCCTCTCCGACGACCTCCGGACGTCGCACGATCGCGCGGCCCGGCGCCATGAGACCGTTCCCTTCGCCGGAATATCCATGACGTCGCCGCGGGACACCCGAGGCTAACGGCAACCATGTGCGGGATCTGCGGGCAGTACAATTTTGCGACGCAGGAGCCGGTTCGGCGTCACGACGTCGAAGCGATGACGAGGACCCTCGTTCACCGCGGTCCTGACGACGAGGGCTACCATGTGGCCGGCCCGCTCGGACTCGGGTTTCGGCGTCTTTCCATCATCGATCTCGCCGGCGGCCACCAGCCGATGTCGGATCACGAGGAGTCGGTCTGGGTGGTCTTCAACGGCGAGATCTACAACTTCCAGGAGCTGAGAAGCGAGCTGGAGGATCACGGCCACAGCTTCCGGACGAAGTCGGACACCGAGGTCATCGTCCACGGGTACAAGCAATGGGGCGACGACGTCCTCAATCGCCTCAACGGGATGTTCGGCCTGGCGATCTGGGATGCCCGAAAGCGGCGGCTGGTGCTCGCGCGGGACCCCTTCGGGATCAAGCTCCTGTACTACAGGATCGCCGGCGGGCGCCTGGACTTCGGCTCCGAGATTCGTGCCCTGCATGCCGCGACGCCGGCTCGGCGCGAGATCGACGCGACCTGTTTGAATCTCTTCCTTCGCTACCGCTATACGCCCTCGCCGTACACGCTCTTCAAGGACGTCCGAAAGCTCGCGCCGGGAACGAAGCTGACGGTCGAAAACGGCTCGTGCCAGGTGAGTCGATGGTACCGGTTCAAGCCTCGACCCTTCGCCTCGGCCAAGCGCGCCGACGAGGCCGCAGAAGAGCTCCTGACCCTCTATCGAGATGCCGTGCGCCGGCAGCTCATCAGCGATGTGCCCGTTGGCCTCCTCCTGAGCGGCGGCATCGATTCCGGAATGCTGCTCGCGTTGATGAACCTCAACGGGAGCTCCTGGCCCACCTACACGGTGGGCTACGGATCGAGCTTCGCCGATGACGAGCTGGCCGATGCGGCGGCGACGGCTCACGCGCTCGGCGCCCGACACACCAGCATCACCATCAGCCGCTCGACCTTCGAGGAAGCCCTGCCGAAGATCGTCGCCGCCCTCGAAGAACCGATCGCGTCGTCCTCGATCGTGCCGATGTATTTCGTCTGCGAACGGGCGCGCCGCGACGTCAAGGTCGCGCTGGTCGGCCAGGGGCCTGATGAGCTGTTCGGCGGGTATCGTCGCCACCTCGGCGTTCGCTATCGGCCGCTGTGGGCCCGGCTCCCGAGCTGGATACGGACCCCGGTGTCCTCCACGATCACCGCGCTGCCGAGAAACGAAACCCTGAAGCGTGGTGTGTACGCGCTGGCCACTCCCGACCGCATGCAGCGATATCAGCGGGTCTTGTCCATCCTGCCGGGGAGCACGATCGACGAGCTGTTTCACGACGGACTGCTGGGCCCGGACCCCGGCGACAGAATTCTCGAGGCGTGGGGGGATTTGAGGGAGCTCCTGACCGAGACCGACGAGCTCGGCGGTTTGCAGTTCCTCGAGGTCCGGTCGACGCTCCCGGACGAGCTGCTGATGTATGCCGACAAGCTCTCCATGGCTCACGGTCTCGAGCTGCGCGTCCCGTATCTGGACAGAGAGATCGTCGAATACGTCGAACGACTGTCGGCCACCTTCAAGGTCCGAAACGGATCCCAGAAATGGCTGCACCGGCAGGTGTGCCGGAGCCACCTCCCGCCGTCGGTCCTGAAACGGCCGAAGCGCGGGTTCGCCGTCAATGTCGTGGACCGGTGGTTCCGTGACGCCGCCCACACCAGGATGGCCGATGTCTTGACGGATCCCCAGTCCAACATCTATCGGTATCTCCGGCAGCCGGTGGTCCGCGAGCTGTTCGAGCAGCACGCCTCGGGTCGTCACGACAACCACAAGATCCTGTTCAGTCTCGTGCTCTTCGAGGAATGGCTGCGCGCGCAATGACTCGGGATCGACGATGATCGGCGTCATGGCGAATCCTGCCGACCACGGGGTGGTCCGCGAGTTCTTCGAGCTCTTCAAGACGCCGTGGGAGCTGTATCGGCCCGATCGCCGCTACGAGGTCGTGCTCTGTGCGGGTGAGGACCACCTGGGCGACGTCCGCGCGGATCTCGTGCTCGTCTATGGCGGCGACGAGGTCGCGTTCGACGCCGACGCGAAGACACCCGTCGAGTCACGGCGCACGAGCACGATGCTGTCCTACAAGGGCCGTCGGATCCCGATCTACGGGAGCTGCCTCACGTTTCGGTCCGAGCGGCTCAGCCTCACCGACGAAGCGTCGCAGCAGCCGGCGGCCGTCGTGCTGCCCTCCGGCGACACCGTGCGGGTGCGAATCGGCTATGACCTGTTTCGCGAGATCGGCACGGTCCTCACCGTGGGTCAGCCGCCGGCGAACGCCGACATCCCGGTCGTGGAGATGCACATCGAGCTCTTGCGGGATCTCGTCATCGAGTATGCGGCCCCGCTGGTCGAGATCCCGCCGGTCCCGGACGGGTGTCGATTCATTGCCTGCCTGACTCACGATGTCGATCATCCGTCGATTCGCCGGCATCGGCTCGACCACACCATGGTGGGCTTCCTCTACCGAGCCCTCGTCGGCTCGCTGATCGACGTCTTCGCCGGGCGAGCCTCCGCGCGCCGTCTGCTCACCAACTGGGCGGCCGCGGCCAGGCTGCCGCTGGTTCACCTGGGGCTCGCGAAGGACTTCTGGTGGGACTTCGACCGTTACCTCGAGCTCGAAGCGGGCCTGGGCTCGACCTTCTTCGTGATTCCCTTCGAGGGCGACCCGGGAAGAACCGCTCGGGGTCGCGCCCCGGGGCGGCGGGCGTCGCGGTACGGGGCGCGTGACATCGCGGACCGGATCACGCGATTGGCGTCGGCGGGCTGTGAGATCGGCGTTCACGGCATCGATGCGTGGCGCGACAGCTCGAAGGGGCGCGACGAGCTCCACGAGATCGCTCGAATCACCGGAAGCGCGAGCGTCGGGGTCCGGATGCATTGGCTCTATGCCGACGAACACTCGCCGGCGACGCTCGAGAAGGCCGGCTTCGCCTACGATTCGACGAGCGGCTACAACGGCACCGTCGGCTATCGGGCCGGGACCACGCAGGTCTTCAAGCCGCTCGACGCGATACGTCTGCTCGAGCTCCCGCTGCACGTGATGGACACCGCGCTCTTCTATCCCGCCCATCTCCATTGTTCCCCCGCGGAGGCCCGACAGCGACTGCGCGGCATCATCGACAACGCGCTCCGTTTCGGAGGCGCCGTGACCGTCAACTGGCACGATCGGAGCCTCGCGCCCGAGCGGCTGTGGGGCGGCTGTTACGTGGAGCTGCTCGACGACCTGAAGCGTGCCGGCGCCTGGTTCGCGACGGCGTCCCAGGCGGTGGCGTGGTTCGTCAAGCGGCGGGCGGTGGTCTTTGATGCCGGCGGCAGCCTGCGCGCCACGGCACCGGTCGACGCCGACGACCACGTGCCCGACCTGCGCCTCCGGGTCCACCGGGCGCGAGAGCCCCGGCGCTTCAGCGGGATGGCCACCGAGGCGACCCGCGGCCGGATCGACGTCGCCCTGCGTGACACGCTTGACGCCCGCGTGCCGATCTGAGGGGACGTCGAGCATGGCCGAGCACATCACCGTCTGCATCTGCACCTACAAGCGGGCCCGGCTGCTCACACGCCTGCTCGAGGGTCTGCGTGATCAGGAGACGGGTGGGCGGTTCACGTATTCGGTCGTGGTGGCCGACAATGACCACCTGCAGTCCGCCAGGGAGCTGGTGGCCGAGTTCGCGGCGACGTCGAGCCGGCCGATCACGTACTGCGTGGAGCCGCGCCAGAACATCGCCCTGGCCCGGAACGAGGCCCTCGCCCACGCGAGCGGCGATTTCGTCGCGTTCATCGACGACGATGAATTTCCGAGCCCACGGTGGCTGCTGACGTTGTTCGAGGCGTGTCACGAATACGGCGTGGACGGTGTGATCGGACCCGTGCACCGGCACTTCGACGAGCAGCCGCCGAAGTGGATCGTCAAAGGCAGCTTCTACCAGCGGTCGACGTACCCGACCGGCCGCGCCATCGATTGGCGGATGGGACGGACCAACAACGTCTTGCTGAGGCGACGCATCCTGCCGGCCGGCGCCCCGGTGTTCAGACCGGAGTTCCTGACGGGAGAAGACCAGGATTTGTTCCGGAGGATGATCGAGCGAGGGCACGCCTTCGTGTGGTGCAACGAGGCGGTGGTGTACGAGGTCGTGCCGCCGGTCCGCTGGCGACGCACGTTCATGTTGCGGCGAGCGCTGCTGCGCGGCAAGGTCTCTCCGCTCGATCCGAGCTTCGGATCCCGGGATATCGTCAAGTCCCTCGTCGCCGTCCCCGCCTACGCCGCGCTGCTGCCGTTCGCGCTGGTTCTCGGGCACCATAGATTCATGGCATGCCTCGTCAGCCTCTTCGATCACCTGGGCCGGCTGCTCGCGCTGGTCGGCATGAACCCGGTCAGGGACCCGTACGTCACCGATTAGCGCCCGCACAGCCATGGCCGACAATCAGAGTTCCGAGAGCATCGATGTCCTGGGCGGGGGGCAGTCGCGACCGAGCGTGACGTCCGTGCCGGTCCCCCTGGCATCCCGCATACGCGACAAGCTCCGTGACCTCGTGCTGGAGCTGCGCCGTCTCTACTTCATCTGGGTCTGGCGGATGGATATCGGAGAAGGGACGGCGATCTCGCTGAGCGCGAAGCTCGACAAGACGAATCCGCGGGGCGTCCACATCGGGAAGTACACCGTGGTGACGTTCGGCGCGGCCGTCCTGGCTCACGACTACGTCAACCAGCGCGATCGCGACGTGTACATCGGGAACGACTGCTTCATCGGCGCCCACTCGATCATCCTGCCCGGAGTGACGATCGGGGACAACTGCATCGTGTCCGCGGCGAGCGTCGTCGCACGCAATGTCCCCGCGAGATCGCTCGTGGTCGGCAACCCGGCGCGCATCGTGGAGAGCAACCTGAAGACCACGCATTACGGGGTTCGGATACCACGCGAGCCACCCGAGACCTGAGCGCGCATCGTGCAACGAAAGATCCCTCAGCTCGACGCCGTTCGCGGCGTGGCCATCCTGCTCGTGCTCCTGCACAACACGAGCATGAAGTACCCGTCGCTGTACCTGCAACAGGTGTTCGCCAACGGGTGGATGGGCGTCGACCTCTTCTTCGTCCTGTCCGGACTCCTGATCACCGGGATCCTCCTCGACACGAAGCACTCGCCCGGCTACTTCACGAACTTCTACGCGAGGCGGTGCCTGAGGATCTGGCCCCTGTATTACTCGGTGATCGTCCTGATGTTCGTCGTCGTTCCGGCGCTGCGTCCGTCGGAGGCCCAGGCCATCTTCGACAGGTCGTCGCCCTGGTGGGCCTACCCGCTGTTCCTTCAGAACTTCCTGGTGCCGCATCTGACCATGGCCACGGGACTGCTCGCCGTCACCTGGTCGCTCGCCATCGAGGAGCAGTTCTACCTGGTCTGGCCCTGGGTCGTCCGGTACTGCTCGACGGCTCGACTGCGTCGTCTCGCGATCGTCGTGATCTGTCTGTCGCCGGTGCTGCGCTACGGTCTGTCCCGGTACGGCGTCGATCTCTACCCGAACACCTTCTGCCGCCTGGACGGCCTGATGGCCGGCGCGCTGCTCGCGGTCGTCGTCCGCGCCGACGGCTTTCGCCCGTCGCGATACGTCCGATGGGCCGCGGTGGTGCTCGTCGTCGCGGTGCCGCTCGCCTTCGCGCTCGAAACGCTCCACGCCCGGTGGCTGGTCTTCTCCCTGACCTCCGTGGCCTCGGCCGCCTTCGTGTATCTCGCGCTGTTCTCCGCGCGGCGGTGGCTCCAGGCGGCGCTGACGACCCGCTTCATCGTGTACACCGGCGCGATCAGCTACGGCCTCTACCTGCTGCACAAGATTCCCGTCGACGTGGCCCAGGTGCTTCACCTCGACCGGCATCCCGCGCTGGCATTGGCGATCGTGCTCGCGGCGAGCTACGCCCTGGCCGCCGCCTCGTGGCGCTGGTTCGAGCAGCCCTTCCTGAGGCTGAAGCGATTCTTCGAGTCGACGCCGGTCCGCGCGGAGCGCCTGCCGCGCCAGCTCGTCCTTGCCCCTCAAGCCAGAGAACTCGAATAGGGAGGAATGAATGGCCATCAAGTCGACGGTGATTTCCCTGATCCAGCAGATTGCCGAGGACGAAGACAAGACGCTACCGCCCTTGACCGACGACCTGATATTGCTGGAGTCGGGGCTCGATTCGCTCGCGATCGCGATCCTCGTCGCCCGCCTCGAAGAGACGCTCGGCCTCGACCCGTTCACGGACTCCGACGACGTCGCCTATCCCGTGACCCTCGGCGACTTCATCAGGTTCTATGAAAGGGCCGCACACTCCCGTGAAGCCGATCCGAGCCGGGTCCGCTGACGCGGCCGGCAGGCTGATCCGCCAGCATGCGTAACGTCGTCGTGACGGGAGGCAGCCGCGGTCTGGGCCTGGGTATTCTCCGCCGCCTCACCGCCGAGGGCTACGGCGCCGTGGCCGTGGCGCGGCACATGAACGAGCAGCTCGCGGCCACGATGGAACAGATCGACCAGGCCCGTCCGGGGGCGCTCCAGTTCATCCCGTTCGATCTCGCGGAGATCGACGATATCCCCGAGCTGGTCAAGAAGCTCCACAAGGACTTCGGCCCCATCTATGGGCTCGTCAACAACGCGGCGGCGGCCGCGGACGGCGCCCTGGCGATCATGCACAACTCGCAGATCGAGCGCCTCATCCGCGTGAACACGCTTTCCCCGATCGTCTTCACCAAGTACGTGGTTCGCCACATGATGGCCGACGGCGGCGGCCGCATCGTCAACGTCTCGTCGATCATCGGCTTCACCGGGTACAGCGGTCTCTCCGTGTACGCCGCGACGAAGGCGGCCATGATCGGGTTCACGCGATCGCTCGCGCGCGAGGTCGGCCGGCGCGGGGTCAACGTGAACGCCGTCGCGCCGGGATTCCTGGAAACGGACATGACCCGGGGCCTCGAGGGCGATCGCCGGGAACACGTCGCGCGGCGCAGCGCGCTGCGCCGATTCGCCGAGATCGACGACGTCGCCGATGCCGTGGAGTTCCTGCTCGGCCCCAAGGCCAAGAGCATCACCGGCACCGTCCTCACCGTCGACGCGGGGAGCACGGCGTGAGTGCCACGGCCACAGCCCTGAATGGGCACGGCGTGCTCCCACACCGAGAACACGACGACTTCATCATCGAGCCCGACGATCGTGTCCTCGTCACGGGCGCCACGGGGTTCATCGGCTCGCGGCTCGTCAGCACCCTGCTCGAGCGTGGATTCCGCAACCTGTGCTGTTTCGCCAGGCCCTCGAGCGAGCTCACCCGGCTCGAAGCCCTGGCGAGCGCCCACCGCGGAGCGCGCATCGACGTGGTCCGGGGCAATCTCCTGTCTCAGGGAGATTGTGCCGCGGCGACCAAGGATGCCGCCGTGATCTTCAACCTGGCGGCCGGCGCCGGCGAGAAGTCCTTTCCCGATGCGTTCATGAACTCGGTCGTCACGACCCGCAATCTCCTCGAGGCGAGCCTGCGGTATCGCTGCCTGCGGCGCTTCGTCCACATCAGCTCGTTCGCCGTGTATACGAACACGTCGAAACCGCGGCGGGGGCTGCTGGACGAAGGGTGTCCGGTGGAGCACCGTCCCGAGCTGCGGGGCGAGGCCTACTGCTTCGCCAAGGTCAAACAGGAGCAGACCGTCACCGAGTATGGCCAGAAGTTCGGGATCCCTCACGTCATCGTCAGGCCGGGGTCGGTGTACGGTCCCGGCAAGGCGGGTATCACGGGCCGAGTGGGGATCGGGACGTTCGGAATCTTCCTGCACATGGGTGGCGGCAACGCCATCCCGCTCACGTACGTCGACAACTGCGCGGAGGCGATCGCACTCGCGGGGCTCCGGAGAGGCGTGGAGGGCGAGGTCTTCAACGTCGTCGACGACGATCTTCCCTCCAGCCGCCGGTTCCTGCGTCTGTACAAGGCCAACGTCGGGCGGTTCACGTCGCTCTATGTCCCCCACCTCGTCAGCCATGCGCTGTGCTGGATGTGGGAACGCTATGCGACGTGGTCAGAAGGCCAATTGCCGCCGACCTTCAATCGGAGGCGCTGGCACGCCGAGTGGAAGAGGACGCGATATTCCAACGAGAAATTGAAGGCGCGCCTCGGCTGGAGGCCACGGGTGTCCACGGCGGAGGGGCTCCGCCGGTATTTCGAGAGCTGCCGCGAGCGAGGACAGAATGCTTAAGGTCGCCATCGTCGGGTGTGGCAAGATCGCGGACGCCCACGCCGAGCAGATCCAGCGGATCGCCGGATGCCAGATCGTCGGCGTCTGTGATCGCGAGCCGTTGATGGCGAGACAGCTCTACGAACGGTTCCCGGTCGCGCGGTATTTCGCGGACCTGGACGAGCTGCTGCACGAGACGCGACCCGACGTGGTCCACGTGACCACGCCTCCCCAGAGCCATGCCGGTGTCACCAGGGCGTGTCTCGAGCGTGGGTGTCACGTCTACGTCGAGAAGCCGTTCGCCCTCACCGAAAAGGACGCCCAGGAGCTGGTGGCCCTCGCCGACGACAAGGGGCTCAAGCTGACGGTCGGGCACGACGATCAATTCAGCCACGTGGCGCGGCGCATGCGCCGCCTGATCGAGCGGGGCTTCCTGGGCGGGGCTCCCGTGCACATGGAGAGCTACTACGCCTACGACCTCGGGGACGCCGCCTATGCGCGAGCGCTGCTCGGTGACCCGCACCATTGGGTCCGCCGACTTCCGGGACGGCTCCTGCACAACATCATCAGCCACGGCGTGGCCCGGATCGCCGAGTTTCTGCCCCACGATTCGCCTCGGGTGATGGCGCACGGGTTCGTCAGCCCGTTCCTCAAACGTCTGAACGAAACCGAGATCATGGACGAGCTGCGCGTCATCATCTGCGCCGAGGAGGGCGCCACCGCGTATTTCACCGTCTCGTCACAGATGCGTCCCGCCCTCCATCAGTTTCGCGTCTACGGCCCCAAGAACGGTCTCGTCCTCGACCAGGACCAGGAGACCTTGATCACGCTCCGGGGCGGACGGTTCAAGAGCTACATGGAGAAGTTCGTCCCGCCGGTGATCCTGGCCGGGCAGCACCTGGGAAACGTGATCACGAACGGGCGGACGTTCCTGGCGAGGGATTTCCACATGAAGGCCGGCATGAAGTATTTGATCGAGGCCTTCTACCGCGCCATCGTGCGCGGTACGCCCGTACCCATTCCGTATCGGGAGATCCTTCTCACCGCCCGCATCATGGACGCCATCTTCGACCAGATCGGCGATACGAGTCGATCCTGCGCTTCCGCCCGTCCGGGATGGCGCGGGGCTCCGGCGAGCGGAGACGAGCATGAAGATTTGCGGTAAGGACTTTCACGTCCGGGGCCGGTTCATCCGCATCGCCGGCCTCGTCGCCGAGGGTTACGACTTCCTGGACGATCCCGAGGCGACGCTGGACGCCCTGGGCCGCTCCGGGGTGGGCATCGACGTCTTGACGTTCATCCCGAGGCTGTCCAACGGCGTCCCGAAGCACGGCTATCGGTTCGAGTGGGACAACATGGCGGCCCTGCCCGTGTCGACGTTCGAACACTGGTGGACACGACAGATCAGGGACAAGACTCGGAACATGGTCCGCCGCGCCGAGAAGAAAGGCGTCGTGGTGCGAGAGGTCCCCTTCGATGACGGCCTCGTTCGTGGCATCTCCGCCATCTACAACGAGTCTCCGGTCCGACAGGGCAAGCCCTTCTGGCACTACGGCAAGGACCTCGACGCCGTGCGGAGTGAAAACGTGACGTTCGTCGATCGGAGCATCTTCATCGGCGCGTTTCTCGGCGAGACCCTGATCGGCTTCTCGAAGCTGGTCTGCGACGAGCGGGGCGGGCAGGCAGGCCTCATGAAGATCCAGTCGATGATCGAGCACCGGGACAAGGCGCCGACGAATGCGCTGATCGCCCAGGCCGTCCGGTCGTGCGCCGAGCGAGCGATCCCCTATCTCTGGTACGCGAACTTCTCGTACGGAAGAAAGCAGCAGGACGGCCTGAGCGATTTCAAAGAGCACAACGGCTTCCAGGGGGTCGAACTGCCCCGGTACTACGTTCCCGTGACCCTCGTGGGCCGCGTCGCCCTGCGCTTCGGACTGCACCACCGGCTCGTCGAGCGCATTCCCGAGCCGGCGCTGGCGAAGCTCAGAAAGCTGCGGAGCCGGTGGTACGGCAGTCGGCTCGATACCGCGAGGAAGGCCGCCTAGGGCCGTGCCTGGCATCGTCGGCCTCGTCACCAGCATGCCGCGGGACCGAGCGGAGGCTCAGCTGCTCCGGATGCTCGAGCGCCTTCGTCACGAGCCGTTCTACGCGACGGGCACGTGGATCGACGAGGCGCTGGGAGTGTACGTCGGGTGGACGGTGCGAAAGGGCTCCTTCGCCGACGGAATGCCGCTACGCAACGAGCGGGGCGACGTGGTTCTCGTCTTTTCCGGGGAGGAGTTTCCCGAGCCCGGCACGGCTCGTCGTCTCACGGAGCGCGGGCACGCCCTCGACCCCACGGGCCCCTCCTATCTGGCCCACCTCTCCGAAGAGGACCCGTCGTTTCCCGCGGGATTGAACGGCAGGTTCCACGGGCTCCTGACCGATCGGACCCGCGGAACGGCGACGCTGTTCAACGATCGGTACGGCATGCACCGCGTCTACTATCACGCGTCGCCGGACGCCGTCTATTTCGCCGCCGAGGCCAAGGCGATTCTCGCGGTGCGTCCCGAGCTGCGGCGGCTCGATCCGCAGGCCCTGGGCGAGTTCGTCGCCTGCGGCTGCGTGCTGGAAAACCGGACGCTCTTCGAGGGTATCCACGTCCTGCCCGGCGCCTCGTCGTGGACGTTTCGAAGGGGAACCGTCGAGGCCAAGCGGTCGTACTTCGAGCCCCGAGAGTGGGAAGAGCAGCCGCTCCTGGACGAGGGGCCGTACTACCGGCAGCTGCGGGAGACCTTTGCACGCAACCTTCCGCGGTACTTCGATGGCCCGGAGCCGGTTGGCGTGTCCCTGACCGGAGGGCTCGACACCCGGATGATCATGGCGTGGCGAAGACCGCCGCCGGGATCTCAGCCGTGCTACACGTTCGGGGGGACGTTTCGCGACTGCCGGGATGTCGTCGTCGCGCGGCGCGTGGCTCGTGCGTGTCGTCAGCCACACGAGGTCATCTCGGTCGGGCACCAATTCCTCTCCCGATTTCCCTACTACGCCGAGCGCGCCGTCTATCTTACGGACGGCTGCGTCGACGTCAGCCGCTCGCCCGATCTCTACATCAACGAGAAGGCTCGAGAGATCGCGCCCGTGAGGATGACGGGCAACTATGGCGGAGAGGTGCTGCGTCGGGTGCGCGCGTTCAAGGCGGTGGAGCCGCTGCCCCGACTGTTCGGTCCGGACCTGATGCGCGATGTTCGCCGGGCCGGGGAGACGTACGACAGCCTCCTTCGCGGGCACCCGCTGTCCTTCGCCGTCTTCAAGCAGGCTCCGTGGCACCACTACGGTCTCCTCGCGCTGGAGGAGACCCAGGTCGCCCTGCGCTCGCCCTATCTCGACAACGACCTGGTCCGCACGGTCTTTCGCGCCCCAGCGTCGGTCCTCACGAACAACGACGTGTGCCTGCGATTGATCGCCGAAGGGGACCCTGTGCTGCGACAGATCAGAACGGATCGCGGAATCGGCGCCACGGGTGTGTCCGCGGCAGCCTCCCGCGCGCTGCTCGAGTTCCTGTTCAAAGCCGAGTACGCCTACGACTACGGGATGCCCCAGTGGGTGGCCCGGATCGATCATGTCCTGTCGGGCTTGCACCTCGAACGGCTCTTCCTCGGCCGGCACAAGTTCCATCACTTCCGCATCTGGTACCGCGATGTCTTGCCCCGATACGTTCGCGACATGCTCCTGGATCCGCGCACGCTGTCCCGGCCGTACATCGAACGAAAAGGCCTCGAGGCGGTGGTCGACGGTCACCTGAAGGGTGGCCGCAACTATACGACCGAGATTCACACCGTGCTGACCCTGGAGCTGCTGCACCGTCTGCTCCTGGAGTCGCGATGACCGGCGTGGGCGCCTCGCACGTATGAACGTCGATCGCGCCCAGCATTACGACGTCAAGTATCGCGATCAGAATTATTTCCAGTATCGGCGATGGCTGCATGCGCCGTACGTTTCGAGCCTGGTCCGGGCCTGCGGCTTGCCCGAGGGGGCCTCGGTCCTCGACGTCGGATGTGGACAGGGATTCTTCTCGTATCTGTTCCACACGCACGGCATGAAGGTGACCGGCATCGACGTCTCGGAGACGGGGATCCGTACGGCCGACCGGCTGTACGGGCGATTCGGGATCACGTTCACCGTCGCCGACATCCACACGGCCGTCTTTCCCGAGCGATTCGATTGCCTGTTCGTGCGCTCGTGCTCGCTCTACAACACCGCGGGCTTCGCGGCCGACGACGAGCCCACGCGTGAGCTCCTCAGGCATGTGAAACCGAACGGAACGTTCATCTTCGCGTACAACTCGAACTTCTCGTCCAGGCCGAGCCCGACGTGGCGGTACCACTCGCTCGCGGACGTCCGGGCGCACTTCCGACGGTATCCGGCCGCCCGAATATTCTTCTCGACCCGGATCGGCACGTGGCTCTTGCGCAGATATGCCCTCGGTCCGCTCGCCACGCGACTGAACGTTCTGGTGAGTGGGGTCTCGGGGATGGGCGGCGACCTCGTCTGTATCCTCGGCAACCCCGCCCGCGAGCGGTCCTGAATGCCCTCGGGGCTCGCGGCCGTCGTCTGCGCGGCGGGGATTCTCGGTCTGTTCCTGCTGGACCGGGACCGCACCTCCCGGACGTCGCCGGCGCTCTGGGTCCCGGCCGCCTGGCTCGGCATCGCAACGTCGCGGGACATCTCGCAGTGGTTCAACACCGTGCTGGTGACCGACTCACCGGACCAACTCCTGGAGGGAAGCCCGGTCGACCGGGTCATCTACGCGGGACTGCTGGTGGCGGGGTTGGTGGTGCTCGTCTCGAGAGCCGAGCGTGCCAGAAGCCTTCTCCGCGCCAACTGGCCGCTCGTCGTCTTTTTCCTGTTCTGCGCGATCAGCGTGTTGTGGTCGGACTACCCCTTCGTCGCCTTCAAGCGGTGGAGCAAGGCCCTCGGGAACCTCGTCATGGTGCTGGTGGTCCTGACCGAGCGTGACCCGCCTGCCGCCGTGAGGCAGCTCCTGACGCGCACGGGTTTCCTGCTGATCCCGCTCTCGGTCCTCCTCATCAAGTACTTTCCCCAGCTCGGCCGGCACTTCAGCCCGTGGGGCGGGATGGCCTACAACAGCGGTGTCGCCATCGGAAAGAATGGCCTCGGGATCCTGTGTCTCGTTCTGGGGCTCGGGTCTCTGTGGCGATTTCTCGCGGCACTTTCGCGCGACGAGCGTCCGCGGATGGCCCGGCCGCTGATCGCTCATGGCGCTGTTCTGGCGATGGCGTTGTGGCTCTTCTGGGCGGCCGATTCTGCCACGTCCCTCGGCTGCTTCCTCATCGCCGCCCTTCTGCTCGGCCTCACCAGTCGCTACGGCTTTGCGCGCAGGCCGATGGTC
>Ga0209057_1000968_pt1 | contig 24025 bp, 30 predicted proteins | sample GraSoiAngelo_146_FD_185903 | JGI IMG/M metagenome (GOLD analysis project Ga0209057, IMG submission 185903) | Grasslands soil microbial communities from the Angelo Coastal Reserve, California, USA - 14_1009_05_30cm (SPAdes) (version 2) | ecosystem: Environmental > Terrestrial > Soil > Grasslands ... | reverse complement strand
CCACTGGAAGCAGTACGTCCCCCAGGCGGTGTCGCTGTCGGGTGCGATCGGCATGCCGAACACGGGACCGTCACCGAATGCCCGGCCGTCGCCGACTCCCGTCAGCGTCGCGTTCGGACCGGATGGACACGGCTCGCCGGCCGCGACGACTGGCAGGTGCAGCGGCCTCGCCTCGAGCGCCGCCAGCCCTCCGGCCTGCGCCGGCCGGTTGAAGAACGAGCTCCAGTCGCGATAGACGCGGCCGCCCGCCAGTGCCCCGACGGCCAGGGCGACCAGCAGGAGACTCGCGACCATCGCCAGCGGCACACGGACGCGACGCCACGCGCGTCCGGTGTGCGCGGGCGACGAAGCGGCCGACCGAACGACCCGCTCCGGCATTCCGCCGGCAAGCGGCGCGATTTCATCGAACGCGGTGTGGATGTCGTTGCGCAGGCTCACCTGATTGCCTCCTCGATGGCGACGCCGGGACGCAGCTTCGCGACCGCGCGATAAAGCCTCGCGCGCGCCGCGCCGGCGGATGTCTTAGTGACCGCCGCCACGTCCTCGAGCGGCATGTCGAGATAGAAATAGAGAGCGACGACGAGACGTTCGTCATGCCGGAGCCTGGCGATCGCCCGCCTCAGGTCGGCGCCGCGAAGCGTCCGCTCCTCGTTCGAGACTGCCGCGAGGTCCTCCGGGACGCCGAGGTGCACAGCAGCGACCCACTTGCTGCGGCGCGCGTTGCGGCACTTGTTCGCCACGATGCCCAGGAACCAGGGCCGCAGGCGCCCGCGGTCGTGCATCAGGCCGAGCTTCCGCCAGGCGACGAACGACGCCTCCTGGACGGCGTCCTCCGCGGCCTGAGCGTCGTGGAGCATCGCCAGCGCCAACCTGAAGCCCGGATCGATCAGCGGGCGCAGCAGGTCGGCGAAGGTCGCCTCACTGACGGGCGCGGCGTTGGACGGTTCGAGGTCGGCCACTCGCTGCATGTCTCACCCATTCCTGTGTCGCGCGGCGAGTTTCGTTGCAGCGGCGTTACCGGCGGGCGCGCCCGTACGTAAGGTCACACAGATGAAGGCTGCGCTTGCGCTGGTCATGCTCTTGACGCTTGCGTGCGGGTCGGCCACCCCCGGGCCCATCGGAAGCCCGCTGAGCGTGCCACAGCTTCAGTTCCGCGTCCTGGACGCCGTGGGCAAGCCCGCCTGGTGCGACCCCGACTTCTACCCGCTCGGGCATCCGGAGATGCCCAACGCGATCGCTCAGTACCCGGCCATCAAGGCCGACACGGCGACCTACGCCGCCATCGTGGAGCACGAGCACCTGCCGTCCGGGAGCCTGACCGACGAGCAGAAGCTCACCGTCTATCGGGCCTGGAAGCTGCTGCGCCCGGTGAGCCTCGCCCGGGATGGCGACCACTACACGTTCGACTACACGGTCGCGGGCCAGACCTCTTATGAGCGCGTGTCGGGCACGGTCGCGATCGATGGCATAGTCACCGTCCGGTCACGCGCGCCCGGGCAGCGGCCCAACTGCCCGATCTGCCTCGCCGCGTCGACCATGATCGCGACCCCCGGGGGGGCGGTTCGGGTCACCGAGCTGCGCGTCGGCGCGATCGTCTGGAGCCAGGACGCGGCAGGACGGCGGGTCGCTGAACCGGTGCTGGAGGTCGGCTCCATGGAAGCGCCAGACGGCCACCGCATGGTCCACCTTGCGCTCGCCGACAGCCGCGAGCTTTATGCGTCGCCCGGGCACAGGACCGCTGACGGTCGCCCGCTTGGCGCCCTCAAGACCGGCGATCCACTTGACGGCTCGACCGTGGCGCTCTGGGAGCTCGTCCCGTACGCGGGCTCGCGGACCTACGACCTTCTTCCCGCGGGACCGACGGGGTACTACTGGGCGGACGGGATCCCCCTCGCCTCGACCCTGCGCTAGGAGACTTCCTCTTCCTCCACCAGCCGCAGGTGGCTGCTGACGTCCAGGCCCAGGTGCCGGGCGAAGAAGCCGGCCACCCGCTCCACGTAGAGTGGCCGGTCGGCGAAGTAGGCGCCGGTGTGCGGCGCGCCCTGCACGATCCAGATCTCGCGCGGCCCGCGGTAGGCGTCGTAGAGACGGCGGCTGTGGTTGACGTTGGTGATCGCGTCCGCGCCGCCATGGATGAAGAAGAGCGGCCGCGGCTCGAGCGCCGACAGCACGTCCAGCGGCCGGCACGCGGCGAGGGTCGAGCGGGTGCGGAGCCAGAACATCAGACCGGCCAGCCACACGAACGGCGTCCCCGGAAGCTTGCTCCCGCTGCGCACGTTCTCGACGAGCAGCCTGCGCAGGTCGCTGAACGGGCTGTCGAGCACGAGCGCCTGGACGCCGGGCTCGCCGGCCGCCCCGAGGAGAGAGACGACGGCGCCCATGGAGTAGCCGAGGAGGCCTATGCGCGCGTTGGGGATGCGCTTGCGCGCGAAGGCGATCACCGCCTGCAGCTCGAGCACTTCCTTGATGCCGAACGTGATCGGCGCGCGGTCGCTGCCGGGCATGCCGCGGTACGAGTACAGGATCACGTTGAATCCTTTCCGCCACAGCGCGACGGCGATCCCCATCGCGCCCTGGCGCTGACCCTTGTGGCCCCCGGAGACGATCACGGTCTGCGGAGACCCGGGCTGGCGAAAATGCCACGCGCCGAAGTTGATGCCATCCGCGGCGACCAGGTCGACGTCCTCGTAATCGGCCTGGAACTCGAACGGCGTGAACGTGAAGTCGTCCAGCCAGACCGGCCGAGGGGGCAGGAACGCCTGCCTGTAAACCTGGAACGACACGGCGACATAGAGCAGCGCCAGACCGACCGCGACCAGGATCCCGAAGGCGAGAGGGCTCACTTCACTGGGCTCGAAGCTTAATTAGAACGCCCCGGAGGTGAGCTTCTGGCGGCTTCCGCGCGCCTGCCGGCCGCGCTCTCCTCGTACCGTCCGAGGACGAAGAGGAGAAGGCTCAGCCGGTTGAGCCACCGCCCGACGTCCCTGTTGGTGAGGCCACCCTCGCGAGCGAGGGTGACGCAGCGCCGCTCCGCCCGGCGGGTGATCGCGCGGGCCAGGTCGAGCGCGGCAGAGGCGGGCGTGGCGCCGGGCAGGATGAACTCGCGGGGCATGGGCGCGGCCTCCTCGAGCTCGCGCATCAGGACCTCGAGGCGCGCCACCTCCGCGGGCCCTGTCACGACGAACTCCTTCCCCGCCTCGGGGTTGGTGCCCAGCTCGGAGCCGACGGCGTACAGCCCGCGCTGGAGCTCCTCGCACACCTCCTGGACGCGGCGGTCGGCCGTGAGCGCTCGCGCCAGACCCAGGGCGCTCGATGCCTCGTCGAGCGTTCCATAGGCCTCGACTCGCAGGTCGTCTTTGGCGACACGGCCGCCGCCCAGAAGCCCGGTGGTGCCGTCGTCCCCGCTCCCCGCCAGGTCGGCGAGTCGCTTCGAGCGCTTAGACGAAGACTTGCGTGAGCTCGTAGAGCTCCTTGGGCACGCGCCGGGTCTCCTTGATCACCTCGGTGAGCGGCACGACCTCGACCTCGCCGTTGCGGCGGATGGGGATCACGCCGCTCTTGCCCTGGACGATCAGCTCCACCGCCGCTACACCGAGGCGCGTGGCCCAGATCCTGTCGACCGGGGAAGGCGATCCACCCCGCTGCAGGTGGCCCAGCACGGTGACGCGGGTCTCGAATCCCGTCTCATGCTCCACCGCGCTGGCGAGGATGTCACCGACTCCCCGCTTGGCAAGGCGGACGTGCCCGAAGGCGTCCTTCTCCGCCTCGCCGCCCAGCTCCCGGTCCAGCTCGGGGATGTGCGCCCCCTCGGCCACGACGATGATGCTGAACAGCTTGCCCTCGCCGCGGCGCCGGTAGAGATGGGCGACCACGTCGGGGAGCGTGATTTCGAACTCCGGGATGATGACCAGGTCTGCCCCGCCGGCCACGCCCCCCATCAGGGCGACCCAGCCCGTGTCGCGTCCCATGACCTCGACGACCATCACGCGGTGATGCGCGGAGGCGGTTGTGTGCAGGCGGTCGAGCGCCTCGGTGACGACGCCCACGGCGGTGTCGAAGCCGATGCAGAACTCGGTCGTGGCCAGGTCGTTGTCGATCGTCTTCGGCACGCCGACGGTGGGAAAGCCGGCCTCGTGCAGCTTGGCTGCGACGCCGAGCGTGTCGTCGCCACCGATGGGTACGAGAGCTGTGACGCCGTGATGTCGCAGCGCCTTGATGACGCGCTCGATCCCGTCCTTCTCCTTGGCCGGGTTGGTGCGCGAGGTGCCGAGGATGGTGCCGCCCGTGGGCAGGATGCCGCGCACGTCGGCCGGAGTCAGCTCGTCGATCAGGCCTTCCTCGAGGCAGCCCGCCCAGCCGTTCTTGACGCCGCTGACCTGGTGCCCGAGCTGGAAGGCGCGCCGCGCCACCGCCCGGATCGCCGCGTTGAGCCCGGGCGCGTCGCCACCGCCGGTGAGGATCCCGATGCGCACGGCGAACAGATTAAGCGCTCGCCGAAACTCTCTCTAGTAGCTCGGCCATAGACACCTCGGCCAGGGAATTGAGGACCAGATCCGCCTGGCTCATGTCCAGGCGCGCCGTGATCGAGTTCGGCACTGCGACGCACCTCATCCCGGCGCGCTTGGCCGCCGCCACGCCATTGGGCGAGTCCTCGATGGCGATCGCCTCCGTGGCGAGCACGCCCAGGCAATCGAGCACGGCGAGGTAGAGGTCGGGCTCCGGCTTGGCGTGGGCGACGTCGTCGCGACACCGCACGCAGCGGAAGCGGTCGAGGATGCCGAGGCGCGCGAGGTGCCCGCGCACCCACTCCTGGGTCGAGCTCGACGCGACCCCGAGCTCGAGCCCGCGCTCCCGCGCCGCGTCCAGGTGCTGGACGACGCCGGGCAGGACGGCGTTGGCGAGGATCATCTCCGTGCGCCGGCCCAGGCGGCGGTCGAGAACATCCTTGGGCAGCGGCCGTCCGAGCCGCTCCTCGAGGTGGTGCTGGGGATGAAATCCGGTCGTGGTCGAGCCCACGGTCTGGATCCACCTCTCGAACGGCAGCTCCTCGCCGTGTGCCTCGTAGACCTCGAGCCAGGAGCGGTAGACAGGCTCTTCGGTGTCGAGGATGAGGCCGTCGAAGTCGAAGACGATGGCTCGAATCAAGGCCCTACAGATTAGGATCGCGGCGCATGCCGGAAACGAAGTCGAAGGGTCACGCGCAGCCGCCCCAGGCGACGTCCATCGGCTGGATGGGAGCCATCCTCTCGGGCCTGGCGCTGGTCGCCGTCGCGCTCATGCTCGTCGTCCTGTTCGGCTTCCTCGACGCCCAGCACTACACCTCGGTCGCCGACTTCTTCACCCCCGACCCGGCGGCCGCGGCCGGCACCCTCGGCCTGGTAGGAGGCGCCGAGGGCGTGACCCTGAGCATCGTCCTTTTGGGCGTGATGTTCGGCATCCAGACGAGCTCGTCGCGCTACTCGCCACGCATCATCGGCATCTTCACGCGCAACCCGCTCAACGCCCTCGTCCTCAGCTTTGCTCTGGCGTCGATCCTCTACACGTTCCTTGTCCGCTCCGAGGTCAAGGTCAACTACGTACCGATGGCGAGCGTCCTCGTCGCCGAGGCGCTGGCGTTGATCAACTTCGCCCTCCTCTTCCCGTACGTCCTCTACACCTTCGAGGTGATGCGCGCGGAGACCCTGGTCTCGGGCATCATGCGGCGCGCCCGGCGTGAGCTGCGCCGCGCGACGAGCGGACGCGACGGCGTGCGGCACCGCAACAACCTGATGACCTGCGTCGCCCAGGTCACCGACATCGCCTACGGCTCGATGCAGCTCGGCGACATGCCGGTATGTGTGCTGAGCATCCAGGTTCTGGGCCAGTTCCTGGCCCGCGATTACATGCCGGTGAGAAAGAAGCTGCCCGCGGACTGGTTCAAGGTGGGGCACGCCGAGATGCCGGGCGCCTCGGACCAGATCATCGCCGAGGTCAACCGGGCGAAGACGTGGTTCGCCTACATGGTGCTGGCGAGCTTCAACGACATGGTGGGGCTGACGCCCGCGCATCGCAAAGAGGCGGTGCACGAGATCGCGGTGGCGACGCGGGACTTCGGGCTCGCCGCCATCGACGCCGGCGACTCCGAGGCGGCCGAGCTGTCGCTGCGCTTTTTCAACACGTATCTGCGCGCGGCCATCAACCGCTCGGCGCCTACCTTCGCGTCCGGGATCATGAACGAGTACCGGCGCTTCGCCATCGGCGCGCTGGAGTGGCGCCGCGACCTCGCCGTCGAGGCGGCCGCGCATCTTCTCCGCTACGGGCGCCACTTCGACGAGGCCGGGATGCCCGCCGTGTTCGGCGCCGCCGCCGAGGACGTCGCCGACCTGGCGATCGAGGCACGCGTGCGCGACCCGCAGGTCTCGTTCCGGCTCGCGCAGCTGCTCGTCCGCAACCTGCTCGACCTGATCCCGGACGCCCGGCCCATCGGCTTGAACGGCCTGTTCAAGGGCGTCGCCAAGCTGACCTGCTGGGCGATGGCCGCGGAGGAGAAGGACATCGCCCACGTGCTGGTCGAGGGCATCGCGGCGGCGCCGCCGGACTTCGTCGACGCCGCGCTCAGCCGCATGGAGGGACTGCAGAACGGCCTCTTCTGGGAGGTCAACGAGCGCGTCATCTCCTTCGACTGGCTCGACCACCCCCTGCGCGACGAGATCCCGCGCCTCCGGGGGGCGCTGCGCAAGGCCAAATCCTCGGGCAACGGCGCCGTGGCCGAGCTAGAAGACGCTCCCGTCGTCAGCGAGGACCTCGTGAAGCCGACGGCTCCCAATCCGGCGGTCCAAACCCCGGGATAGTCGCGACTATCCACACACGCCGCGCACGAAAACGCGCGATAGTCGCGACTATCCGTGCATCTCGCGCCCCAAAACCCTCGTTAGTCGCGACTATCCGAGGTCGGGTCCCGGGGATGGCCGGTTGATCATCGCGGTGGACGCCGTCTCGAAGTAGTCGAGCATCGCCTTGCGCACCGCGGGCGCCAGCGGCAGTGACGTCACGGCTTCGGTCATGTGCCGCAGCCAGGCGTCCCGCTCCCGCCGGCCGATGGCGAAAGGCTGGTGCCGCAGTCGCAGTCGCGGGTGGCCGCGCCTCTCGCTGTACGTGGCCGGACCGCCCCAGTACTGGATGAGGAAGAGCGTCAGCCGCTCAGTGGCGCCGGAGAGGTCCTCTTCGGGGTAGACGGCGCGGAGGATCGGGTCGGCGGCGACCGCGGCGTAGAAGCGCCGGACCAGCAGGCGAAACGTCTCCTCGCCTCCGGCCAGCTCGAACACGCTGCGCGGCTCGAGCGACTTCACGACGCTGTGCGCGCCGGCCGCAGCGTCAGGATGCGCGCGACCGCGGCGGCGGCGTCGTGGACGTCGATCTCGATCTGGTCGTCCGTCGTCAGGGATATGTTCATGCCTGCTCGGCAGTTGCGCGCAGCGCCTCCGGCCGCGACGCGTAACGTTCGATCTCGTCCTCGCTCGGGAGGAACCAGGCGAGGGCGATGGTCACGATGACGAGGAGGACGTGGCTCATCAGCGACTTCTGCAGGCCGACGGCGTCCGCGATCGCGCCGTTGATGGGCACGCCGATCGCGCCGGTGACGAACCCGAGGCCCATGACGAGCCCGGACGCGAGGCCGGCCCGCGCGGCCATCAGCTGCTGCGCCATGAGCAGCAGCAGCGGAGCGGTTGAGGCGGCGAGAAAGCCGATGAGGATGGCCGACCCGAAGGCCCATGGGCCGGGATAGAGCGTGAACAGGAGGACGGCCGGGATCGTCAGCACCAGGGTGACGATGATCACTGTGCGCCTCCCGTAGCGGTCGGCGAGCGACCCGCAGCCCACCGTGCCCACAGCGCTTGCGAGCACCAACGTGGTCGCGAGCGGGCCGTAGAACGCGGGCCCGTAGCCGAGCTCCCGGTACCAGGTCGGCGTGAAGGCCTGGAAGACGTTGACCGTCCAGCTGCGCGACATCATCACGCCGATCACCGCGGCCAGCGCGAATATCGGCACGGCCTGGCGCCCGACCGCCTGGCGCACGGCCGCGGTGGCGGCGGCCGCGCGGTTGCGCATCCGCCACAGCAGGTATCCCCCGGTGGCCAGGCCCGGCAGGACCAGCCAGCCGGTGCCGTGGATGCCGAAGGCGCCGAAGAGCAGGATGCCGATAAGCGGCCCGGCCGCGACGCCGACGGTGCCCGCGGTCACGTACACCGACATGCCCAGGCTCCGCCGCCAGGCGGGGAGCAGCTCGCGCACGTCGAGCGCGCCCAGGGGATGGAAGGCGCCGGACCCCAGGCCGGAGGCCAGGGCGAGCGCCAGCAGGAGGGGGAAGCTGTTGACGAAGCCGACGACCGCGAAGGTGACCGCCGTCCATGCCAGCGCGAGGCCCGTGAACCGTGTGCCGAAGCGGTCGGCGATGAGGCCGAACAGCGGCTGAGAGATCGCGGCCATGCCGCCGTACGCAAGGCTGACCAGCCCGACGGTGGCGAGGCTCAGGTGGAACCTGCCGATCAGCAGCGGGTACAGGACCGGGATGACGCCGACGTAGCTGTCGACGGTGAAGTGGCCGAGCATGAGCGTCAGCAGCCGGCCGTTGCGGAGGAACCCACTCATCGCGCTGTCTTTCTATGATCCCCGCGATGGGTGATCTCCTGTACCTCAGCCGCGCCGACGTCGAGCGACTCCTCGACGTCGATGCCATGCTCGACGCGCTGGCGGCGGCGCTGGTCGCCTACTCGTCCGGCCTTGCGTCGGCCCCCCCGCGCACGGCGGTGCGGGTCGAGCGCGGGCTGCTCGGCGTCATGCCCGGCTACGTCCCCGGCGTCGCCCTCGAGAGCAAGCTGGTGTCGGTTTTTCCCAAGAACGAAGAACACGGCCTGCCCTCGCACCAGGGATTGATCGCCCTGTTCGACGAGGAGCGCGGCACGCCTCTCGCGCTGATGGACGGCACCTACATCACCGCCATCCGCACCGGCGGCACCGCCGCCGTGGCGGCGAGGGTGCTCGCGCGCCAGGACGCATCTGTCCTCGCGATCCTCGGCGCGGGCGTTCAGGGTCGCTCGCACCTGGAGATTTTTCCGCGCGTCCGCGACTTCGGAGAGATCCGCGTCGCGTCGCGCAGCAGCGAGCGGGCGAGCGACCTCGCCGCCAGCAACCCGCGCGCGCGCGCCGCGCTGTCCTTCGAGGACGCGGTCCGTGGGGCCGACGTGGTCGCCTGCTGCACCGACGCGCGCGAGCCGATCCTGCACCGCGAGTGGCTGAAGCCCGGCGTGCACGTGAGCGCGGTCGGCGGCACTTTCGGTCCCGAGCTCGACGCGGACACGGTCCATGCCTGCAGCGTCTTCGTCGAGTGGCGCGGCGCCGTGACGAGCGCCCCGCCCGCGGGCGCGCACGAGCTGCAGGGCCTGGACCCGAATTCCGTCACCGAGGTTGGCGAGGTGATCGCCGGGACGAAGCCCGGCCGGCGCTCGGCCGACGAGCTGACGCTGTACAAGTCCACCGGGATCGCCGTCGAGGACGCAGCCACCGCGGGGCTCGTGTACGAGCGCGCCCTTCGCGATGGAGCAGGGACAAGGCTGCCTCTCTAGACCTCGATCATCCGCGAAGGCACGACATTCACGATCCGGGTCGCGCCGACGACGCTCTCCGGCATAAGGCGCCCGTACGGGTGGACGTGGCCGTGCACGTGCAGCAGCGGATGGAAGTTGCGGATCAGGCGCAGATAGGCGACGAAGCCGACGTGGGCGGAGTCCACGGCCTCGGCGACGCCGAAGGGCGGCGCGTGGGTGACCAGGATGTCGAGCTTGCGCCCGTCGCGTGCGCGGTTCAGGCGCAGCCGCAGCTCGAGCCGCAGGGCGCGCCTGCCCATCTGCCCTTGCGAGTACTGGTTCGGCCCCGCCTTGTAGCGAAGGCTGCCGCCCAGGCCCGCGATGCGCAGCCCGGCGGCCTGAACCACGCGGCCATCGATGTTGACGCAGCCGGGAGGCCCGGGCACGGGCAGGTCGAGGGCCCGGGCGGGAGTCCACGTCAGGTCTGGCGGCTTCAGGCTCGGGTCGTGGTTGCCGGGCACGTAGAGAAGGGGCACGTCGAGCCGGCTCACGAGGTACTCGAGGTAGTCGAACGGCAGGTCCCCGCAGCCGAGGACGAGGTCAGGCTCGAGGCTCGGCAGCCGGTCGCCGTAGAAGGATTCGTCGACCTCGTCCGCGACGGCGAGGATGCGCGTGGCCTGCAGCTAGACCTTTTTGAAGCGGAGCGCCGTCCAGGTTTCGTCGACGGCGACGAACGCCACGGGCTTGTAGCCCTTCTCCCCGGTGACCTCGCCGAGGACGTCGCGCTGGACCCACCAGGGCGTGGCCGGAAGGTCGGTGGCGCCGACCGCCTGGCCGCCTTTCGGGTAGGCGATCCAGAGCAGCCCGCCCTGCCTGCCGGCGCGGATCGCCGCGCCCCCGCGCTCGCGCAGCTCCTCGACGCTCTTCACGAACAGCAGCACGACGTCATAGGCGCGGCCAGCCTGCTGCTCGCTCTGCAGGTCGGCGGGCCCGGGTCGGAGCAAGGCCGCGTAGCCCTGCGGCGCGTTCAGGACGAGGACGCTGACACCCTCGGTGAGGCGCAGCTTCTTGGCCAGGGGGCTGAACCCGCTCTTGTCGGGACCCATCGCCGGCAGCGACCGCTGCGACTCCAGATGACCCACGCGCACAGATTAATAAGGAAGGCACCGCATAATGCCCGGTCGTGTCGTTTCGCGCGATCGCTGTCGCCGTGCTTGCCGGTTCCGCCCTCGCCTGCAGCTCCGCGGACCCGACCTTCTCCCTGAAGAGCGCGACCGTCGACGACGTGTACTGGTGCCCCGGCGGCGCGAGAGACGCCGGTTACGACCTGCACGCGACCGTCGTCGCCCACAACGGCACCGCGAGGGCAGTGGCGATCGTTGCCGCCACGGCCGAGATGAAGCTGACGTCGGTCCGCGGCTCCTGGCTCGAGCGGGTCGGGGACCGGTACGACGCGGGCGCGAAGGTAGCGCCGACGGCCATCGCGGCGAACTCGACGTCCACCCTGACGGTGACCATCCCGAGCGCGTGCACGAGCGGTCGGTGGGGGCCGCACGCCTCGAGCTCCGGCAGCTACGTCGTGACCGTGCGCCTTGTGACCTCGGCCGGCGCGCACTCCATCAACGCCGCCAACCCGCACCAGATCCTCGCCGCCTAGGTCTACTCCGCCTGGAGGATGTCCAGAGCACGCGTGCCGGCGTCCATCCACTCCGGGTCGCCCAGCCACGTCTGCACCCCCCACAGCAACACGACCTGCACCGGCTCCTGCCGGTAGTTGACGGCGCCCTCGATCAGGTCTTGGGGCGCGAACCTGGTTGCCGCGTCCCACGGCTGCGCCTGCACCTCCGTGAGCCAGAGGCCTTTGCCCGCCGTGTGGGCGCGGTCGGCCCAGAACGCCACGGTCTGCTGCTTCCACTTCGACCGCAGGTCGACGGTGGTCACATCGCGCAGCGGGACGCTTGGGCCGTCGACGTACACGTCGAGGCCCAGCGCATCGCCCATCTGCAGCGCAGCCTCGGGGCTGCCGACGGTGCCCATGTGCTTGACGAACTGCGGGGCCCAAAGCTCGAGCAGGTCGACCGACGTGTTGATCCCGTTGTAGGTCGTGGTGACCGCCTGGTGCTTGGGGTCGAGCCGGTGCACCTCCGCCATCTCCCATGCGAGCTGCTCCGGGCTGATCCGGTTGTCGCCTGTGACGTCGTTGGTGACGGAGTCCAGTGGCTCGTTCTCCACCTGCCACGCGTAGAGGAGCGGCGACGATCGATAGCGCTTCACGCTCTGAGCGAAGTAGTGGCGATACGCGTGCCCGGCCTGCGCGACGCCGATCGACGGTTGGCTCCGTTGTCCGGCCCACTCGGGTTGGTGCAGCTCGGGGTAGAGGAAGTTGCGCGCGCCGACGGTGAGCACCACGCGCGTCTGCCGTTCGGCCGTCGCGTTGTGTCGGGAGACGACCCCGAGCAGCGAGTCCACGGAGGTGAAGTCGAGGCTCGTCGGCGTCGGCTGCACCTCGTCCCAGTAGATCGGGAGGCGGACCAGGTCCGGGTTGGTGGTCTCGAGCAGCACGGATAGGTCCTGCATCGGGTCGCGCCCGTTCCACTCGGACGTGATCGGGCTGAAGCTGAATCCCGCGAGCGGGGGCGCGGGCGCCGCGGTGGGCCACGATTCGCTTCCCAGTCCGAGCGCTGCCGCCACAAGCGCGGCGAGCGGAACGAGCGCCCTCACTTGGAGAGAAACGCGGCGGCCTCTTCGGGCACGGGTTTTTGGCTGCGTTCAAGCGTTGCTCGACTGGAGGTCCCGACGCCTACATGCCTCGTATCTGGATGGTCGTCCTCGGATTCGTGCTGTCGGGTCTCATCGGCCTCAGCGCTTACTTCCTGCCGCTCTTCCAGACCGCCGCCACCGCGACGGCGGGTCCGGGCGCGCTGCCGAACCTGAACCCGGTTCAGGCTCCGAGCCAGCCCTTCACCGTCCTGCTCCTGGGCTCCGACGACGACTCCAAGTTCGAGCCCGGCCAGCTCAACACCCAGTCGATGATCCTGGTCCGCGTCGATCCGACGACCAAGCAGTCGACGATGCTCTCGATCCCCCGCGACCTGTGGGTGCAGCTTCCCGCCCATGGCATGGGCAAGATCAGCTGGGCCTACCGCTACGGAGGCGAGCAGGGTGCGATCGACGCCGTTCAAAGCACCTTCAAGGTTCATATCGACGACTACGTCTGGATCGGCCTCAACGGCCTCGTCAGGCTCATCGACAAGCTCGGCGGAGTGAACCTTCAAGTCACAAATCCTGTCATGGACGACTACTACCCCGCCGACCTGAACGCCGGAGAGGATCCGTATGGCTATTACCGCGTCGCGGTGCTTCCGGGTGCAACGCACATGGACGGTGTGCACGCCCTGCAGTACGTGCGGTCACGCCACGGCGACGTGCGTGGCGACTTTGCGCGCTCCGAGAGACAGCAGCAACTGCTGCTCGCGATCAAGGCCCAGGCTTCGCACGTCAACGTCGCCGACCTGCCCTCGCTGGCGAGCGCGTTCAACGGAGAGATCAAGACGAGCATGGGCCTCGACAGGATGCGCGCGATGCTCTCCATCGCCAACGACTTCAGCGGTCCCAACGTGCACCACGTCGTCCTCGTCCCGCCGTTCACCTCTGAAGGATTCGCAGGCGACCAGAGCGTGGTCTTACCCGACTGGGACCGAATCCTCCCGATGGTGCATCAGACCTTCCCATGAAGCGCTGGGTGATCGCCGCCGGTCTCGTGGCCGCGATGCTCGCCTTCGGCGCCGGTGTCTACGCGACGGCGGCAATGCTGCGCGCGAGCCATCACACGGTGCACCGGCCGACCGAGGTCTCCGCGCCGGCGCTGCCTGGAACGATGTATGTCGTCCAGGCCGGCGCGATCTACCGCTTCCAGCATGGGGCCTTCAAGCAGATCACCGACGAGAGCGGGTGGATGCAGCCCAGCGCAGCGCCCGACGGGCGGCTGGTCGCGGTCAGCCGGCAGCCGAACTTCTCCGACCTCTACCTGCTCGACGGCAACGGCAAGGTTGTCAGCCAGCTGTCCCACAACTCGTCGACGCGCGCCGTCGAGGACAACCACTGGACGTTCTACCCGCGCTTCAGCCCGGACGGCCAGTCGCTGTTCTACGACCTGGATCCCAAGGACTCTTTCAACAGCTTTCGCGTCGACCTCGCCATCTTCGCCAGCCAGATGACCACTGGAGGCCGGGCCCACGTCTGGACATCGCCCAACGAGTTCACCGGCGGCGACGTGCAGCCGGTGCCGCTCCGCGACGGCAGCCTGATCTACACCAAGTACTCGATCGACGACTCCTACCAGGTCCACTCCCAGGTCTGGATCCAGCGCCGGCCGGGCACTCCCGGCGTCGCGCTCACCACGCCCGAAGCGGGCTGCGGGCAGCCGGCGGTGTCCCCAGACGAGAAGCTGATCGCGATGGTCTGCACCAGGGGCTCCAGCACGGCGGGGGAGCTCGACGTCGCGAGCTTCGACGGCGTCAACCTGACCCTCGGCTCACCCGCCACCCTCGTGACCGGCCGCATGGTCGCGTCTCCAGCCTTCTCGCCGGACGGCAAGACGATCGCCTTTCTCGCCCCGGCAAGCCCGGGCGGCCACTTCCAGCTGTGGACTGTGGGCTCGTCAGGCCCGGCCTCGCTGCGTCAGATCACCTCCGACCTGGCGCTCGACTCGGCGTCGGCGCCGGTCTGGATCGGCTAGAGGGCCAAGGCCATCCATCCGTGGAATCCAAGAACCGTCCAATAGTGGTAGTAGCCAGGTGGCTGCGTGCGCGTTTTCTCGGTAGGAGAAGAGTGGTGAGGTTCAGATCCAAGTCCGACGCGCCCGACCTGCACACGCAGCTCGAGTCGATGCTCGACCAGGTGTGGCGGTCGGAGGCCGACTGGCGGTTGTGGGACCGCCTCGACGCCGCGGTCAAGCGCGAGAACCTGCGCGAGCAGCGCGCCAAGGACACAGACGACCGCGATGTCGAGAAGGCGGCCTGAGGATGAGGCTCACCCGGCGCTCGCGATGAGCGACTCCCCCGCCACCACTGGCGCGAGGGGCAGATGCGCGTTCGTCCTCTCCGGCGGCGGCAGCCTCGGCGCCGTCCAGGTTGGGATGCTTCGAGCGCTCTTCGAGATGGGCGCGTGCCCAGACCTCCTGATCGGCACGTCCGTCGGCGCGGTGAACGCGGCCTGGGTCGCAGGCCGCCCGGATCCCGACGGGGCCGTCGAGCTCGGCGAGATCTGGATGGGCCTGCGCCGGCACGACGTGTTCCCGCTGAGCCCGATCACGGGCGCGAGAGGCTTGATCGGCCGCAGCAACCACTTCATCGGCAACGACAGCCTGCGCGCAGTCCTCGAACGCCACATCCCGTTCAAGCGCCTGGAGGAGGCGACGGTGCCGCTGCACGTGGTGGCCACCGAGCTGAAGAGCGGCCGGGCCGCGACCCTGGCCTCGGGACCGGCTGTGCCGGCCCTGCTCGCCAGCTGCGCGATCCCTGGCGTCTTTCCCCCGGTGACGATCGGACGCCGTGAGTATGTAGACGGCGGCGTCGCCAACCACACGCCGATCACGGTCGCGATCGAGCTGGGCGCGACCAAGATCTACGTCCTCCCCGTCGGCTACCCGTGGCTCAACCGCGAGCCGACCAACGCGCTCGGCATGGCGCTGCACGCGCTAGCCCGGATCGTCGAGCAGAAGCTCGACGCCGAGGTCGCGGCCAACCGGGACGTGGCCGACATCCACGTCCTACCGGCTCTCGACCTCGCGGACGTCTCGCCCGCGGACTTCAGCCACACGAACGAGCTCATCGACTGGGGCTACCGCGCGGCGCGGCGCTATCTGGGCTCGGCGGCGAACGGGCGTGGCGTGATGCCGGAGAAGGCGCGGCGCACCCTGCGCCTCGATCCCTCTCCGCGCGCGGCTTAGAGCGCCTTCTTCAGCCGGGCGCGCAGCTCGTCACCCAGGTCGCGCAGCTCGCCCATTCGTCCTCGACCGAGCTCCCGCAGGTCGCCCATTCGTCCTCGACCGAGCTCTCGCAGGTCGCCCACTCGTTCTCGACCGAGCTCTCGCAGGTCGCCCATCCTCTCGACGCCCTGGTGCCGCAGCTCGCTCATGCGCTCCGGGAGCGCCGCGCGCAACTGCTCCAGCGTCGTACGCCGGCGCCGGTTGCGGTACAGCAGGTAGGCGAGCAGCCCTACGCCCAGCAGAGCGGCCCCGATCCCCGCCACGACCACCGTTGGTGGCACGCGCCGCGGCTCGAGCTCGGCGCCGTCCTCGGGCGCCATCTCGATCGTCTGTCGGCCCGCATTGACCCGATCGTTGATCTCGTCGCCGGCCATGGTGCTCATCGCATTCTCCTCTTTCATCACGAGCCAGTCCCTCCCAAGGTGAGAACGAACTTGAAGCCAGTAGCGGCGAAGCAGACGGCGTTTTCTAGGTGAGCCGCGAGATTCTCGCGGTGCGAACCCGACTTTTGGGAGGTGAAACCCCCATGCGATGTGAGGTTTGCGACGCTGAGCTTGCGAACTCAGAAGAGCTGAAGGCTCACATGGAGCGTGAGCACCCTCTGGGCGAGGAAGGGGACGAGGAGCTCGAGGCGCCCGACATGCTCGAGCAGCAAGAGAAAGGAGCCACGATCATTCCGGGTAAGAACTAGGTAGGCCACAAGGGTCAAGGGCCGGCGGCGTGAAATGCGCCGCCGGCTTTTGTGTTTCTCAGGCCGTCAGGAGGAAGTACCCGCCTCCACCGGTTCGGCGTCGGTCACCGGAGCCCGGCGGGTGGTCAGCTCTCCGACCGGCGACTTCTTCGGCGGCGTGATCGCCCACTCTTCGTTGTCGATCAACCGCCAGGCCCACCTGGGGTTGCGCTTCACGCGCTCGCGCGCGGCGTAGAGCGCCTTCGACATGAGCTTGATCCCGGCCAGGCCTGGGAGCTTGCCGATCTTCGCGTCGAGCTCCAGCAGCTCCTCCTCGCCCTGCTCGTCGTCGAACAGGTACAGGGCCAGCGCGTCGACCTCCTCCTGCTTCTTCACACCCTGCCCGACGGGGACCCAGACGCGGTTCAGCATCCAGCGGTCGACCTTCTGCGCCCGCTCGTTGCCGCTCAGCCACTCCTTGGCGGAGTTGAAGTAGAAGGCGAAGTGCCTGCGCTCGTCCTTGATGATCCGGCCCAGCAGGTCCTTGAGCACCGGGTGGCCCGACTTGCGGATGAGGGCGCCGTAGCCCGTCAGCGTCGACAGCTCGTTGATCGCGCCGATGGTCAGGTAGACGGAGGAGAAATCCTTCAGCAGCCATGACCCGGTCATCGTGGAGACGATGCTGATGCTGTTCTGGAAACCGAGATTCGCGCGTACGTTGGCGATCCGCTCCTGGGCGTCGAACTCGATGCCGTAGAGGTTCAGCAGGCGACCGAGGTTCTCACCGTGCCAGAGCTCCTCGTAGTTCCAGCACGCGAGGAAGGCGGTGAGGATGGGGTCCATGCACGCGCGCGTGACGAGCAGGTGCGAGAGGTAGAGAGGGACGTGGTTCTCGATGTCCATCATGTAGTGCAGGCAGAAGAGGTCGCCCTTGGACAGCGGGTGCGCGGTTACCTGGTCCCACGCCACGCCCGTGACGTCGACCTTCTTCGACTCTTCTTTGTAGCGCTCGATGCTGAAGCTCATATCCAACCCCTACGAAAAAGCGCCAGCGGTAGACAACCGAAACACTGCTCCGGCCCCTTCCCAAGGCCTCCTGAGCGGCCGCCGCCAGTCTAGGCCGCAAAGCCACACGACTGGGCGACCGAAAAACATGAGGGCGCTACGGAAGCAGCTGTCTCGCCACGAACCACATGTTGGCCGGGCGCTCCGCCAGGCGGCGCAGGTACCACGCGTACCAGGCGTCCCCCCACGAGATCAGGTCGCGCACCGCAAACCCCTCGCGCGCCAGGCGAAGCTGCTCGTCGGTGCGGATCCCGTACAGCATCGCGACCTCGAACTGCTGGCGCTCCATGCCGAGCGCCTGCCCGAACCTCCACGCCTTGGCGATCAGCACTGTGTCGTGGGTCGCGAGCACGAGACGGAGGTTGCGGCGCTTGACCTCGGGCAGCATGAGCGAGCACAGGGCCAGGTAGTTCTCGTCGACCTCGCGCTTGGCCGTGAAAGCGATCTCCGGCGACTCCGCGTAGGCGCCCTTCACCAGGCGGATCGCGGGCTTCACGGGCATCAGGCTGGCGACATCCGTCACCGTCCGGTGCAGGTACGCCTGCAAGGCCAGGCCGACGTTGGCGTGCTCCGCCCGCAGCGTCTTGTAGAGGTCGAGGGTGCGCTCGGTGTAGGCGCTGCCCTCCATGTCGATCCACAGGAAGGTCCTGGCGTTGGCTGCGGCCCGGGTGAGGCGCTGCAGGTTGTCGTAGGCCGCGTCGGGGTCGATGTCGAGGCCGAGCTGCGTCGGCTTGACAGAGACCTCCGCCTGCACGCCGGCCGAGGCGGCGAGGACCTCCTCGTAGTGCTCGACGACCTTGTTCGCGTCCGCCAGGTCCGTGACGTTCTCGCCGAGGAGCGTGAACAGCGATGCGACTCCCCTGGCCCGGAACTCGGTCGCCGCCTTCAGGGCCGCCTCAAAGCCTTCGCCGGGAAGAAACCTCCTCACGGCGCGGCGGGCGAACCGCCAGCGCGGCACGTGCGTCGCCAGCCAGGGGTTCTGAGCGCACCAGAGCAGCAGGCCACGCATGGCTCAGCAAAGGGTAATGAGCGGGCGCCACGCAGGCGGCGGCCCGCTCACGGCTTATGCAGGTCGGCCGCCCCTCAACGAGCACTCGACGCTGCAGAAGACCTCCACCCCCCGCCAGACCGCACCGGACTCGATGGGCGCGGCGCACGAGGCGCAGAAAGCCGGCGTCCCGCTCACGACGACCTGCAGCGGCGGTCGCGCTGTCGTGCTCATGCCGGCCAGGCCCCGACGGAACGCGAGCCGCTCGCCATGGCCCGCCAACCTCCCCACCGGGAACTGCACGATCCCCATTCCGCCCCCCAGGCCTGGAACTCTCGCTAGGAGAAGTATCGGCGGCGCGTAGATCATGTCACCGTACGTTTGTAGGAGACAAGGCTCCTACGCATCGTAAAAGTTCTGGTTGAGGACTCAAAGTTTGCCCGGCGCGGCAGAGGTCGGAAAGAAGAAGGGCCGGTCCCGAAGGACGCGGCCCCGCAGCTCCCCTGAGGAGGTCAGGGAGACCTGACTTCTACGAAGGAGACGGCTTGGCGCTTGGCGAGGCCTGCCCGCCGCCACTGGGCAGCGGCGACGCCACGCTCGGGTTGTTGATCGTCGTCGGGCCGCCTGACGTGGTGCCGAACCAGTTCCACTGCGTGAAGCCGAAGAACAGAAGGATCAGGACCAGCATCGCCAGGACGGCGGCCGCGATGCCCGCCCCCGCACCGGCTCCGGTGTCGCCGCCCGTCTCGACCACCTCTGAGCCCGCCGGACTCCAGTACCGGCGGACGCTGTATCCGCCCGCTCCGAGGAGCACGGCGAGAACGAGGATGACGAGCAGGATGAATAGCAGAGTTCCCAAAAGCGAACCTCCTTTGAGATCAGTACGACCCTCGCTTCCTCGACGAGTGGCTTTGGGCCGCTCGCTTCGGTAACGCCCAGGGGCCGGGCGACTACCTTCGGCCCAATTCGAGCCGAATTCGGCCTAGATCGCGGTTTTCGGCCGCCTCCGCCGCACCACGCCGGCCGCCAGGGCCACCGCCACGACCAGCCCCAGGGCGGCTCGCTGGAAGATCGAGCGGCGGGGCGGCTCGGGCGGGGCGCTCTCCGCCTGCTGCTGCTCGATCGCCTCCACCGGATTGCCCCTGTCGCGCGACTCGCGCATCGGGCTGGCGACCAGGCCGAGCCTGGCCGGCTCGCCGAGGCGAAAGCGGTTGAACACCGCGCCGAGCAGGACGAGCTGGCTCAGCAGGTAGAACCACGTCGCGAGCAGGAAGAACAGCGCGAACTGGGCGCCGTACGTGTTGAATCCGCCCGCGATCCTGGCGTAGAGCGGAAAGGCAAAGGACAGGATCTCGATCAGGACCCCGGCCAGGAGCGCACCCGGAAGGACGTCGCGCAGCGGGAAGGTTCGGTTCGGCACGAAGCGGTACAGGGCGACGAGGAGCGCGACCATCACCAGCGCGCCGGCGACGAAGCCCACGCTCCACGTGATCCATGAGCCAAGAGGGAAGAAGGCGAGCGCCGTGTTGATGGCGACTGTGACGACGATCGCGACGACGAGGAGGAGCATCATCACCAGGCCCATCAGCCGCTGCCGGAAGATGTCGCGCTGCCTGGTGCCGAAGATCTGTGAGAGGGCGAACTCCATGGTGGCGAAGATGCTCCCCGCGCTCCACAGGAGGCCGGCGAGCGAGATGACCCCCAACCAGCCCGCGGACTGCTTGACCCCGGTCATCGCCTTCTGCAGCTCGGGCTGCGCGCTCGCCGGAAACACCTGCAGGACCAGGGATTGGAAGTGCGCCTCCGTCGCTGGGTCGCGGATCGCGAGGCCGAGGATCGCCAGGGCGCCGAGGATCATGGGGAACATCGCCATGAATCCGGCGAAGGCGAGCGCGAGCGCGTAGCTGCTGGCCTGGCTGTCTCCGTAGGCGACCAGCACGCGCGCGGGCATGGTGGCCTGGGCACGCTGGACCAGTCGTTGTACGCGCGCTTTCACCGCGCCCTGATTATTCCGCCTGGGGCGCGGAGTGCCGCTCGTGGGGCGGGTCCGAGAGGCGCTGCAGCAGCGCCGTCCCCGCGGTGCCCACCAGCGCCGGCGCGGCCTTGCGCAGGATGCTCTCCACAGTCCCCGGCTCTTCCTCGGTCTTCTCGTTGAAGCGCACGGTCACCGAGGGCATCCGGTCGCGGACCCGCTGGCCTGTCTCCGCGAGCAGCGTCCGGAGGTTGTCGACCGACAGGTCGTCCAGGCGGTCGCGCAGCGTCCGCCGGCGCATGCGCCGGTAGATCAGCAGGCCCGCGCCCGCGACGATGGCCACGCCCGCGACGGCCGCCGCGATTCGCCCGTAGCGCCACGCGCTGGTCGCGGCGCGACGCTCGAGCCGCGTCAGGTTGTCGTCCATGCGCGCGCGCGTCTCTTTTATCTGCCGTTCGATCTCACGCGCCGAAGCGCCCATTCTTTGTTCTCCTTCAAGCTCTCGACGGTCCGCGGCGGAAGCCCGATTCGCATGCGCGCCTTGCCGACCAGCACGAGCACGAGCCCGATGACGACGTAGGCGGCGACCCACACCGCGGCCGCCTCCCATCTCCAGGGCACGAGCATGATCACGAGCACCGGGACTGCGACCAGGATCGCGAGCACGATTAGCAGTCCGCCGAACGCCATGAGGCCCGCGGCGATGGCGTTGTTCTTCGCGAGCTCTTTGGCCTCCTGCTTGGCCAGCGCGAACTCCAGCGCCACGAGCCGCTGAGCATCGCTGATCACGGAAGCCATCAGCCCGCGCACACGTGGCCTCTTTTCTCTCTCGATGGTCGCCATTCTCAAATGTGGAACGCGTCGGGTACTGGCCATACGCGCAGGCGTTAGTAGATCTTGTCCTTCGCGACTTAGCCCGGCAGACCCTTCGTCGCGACCTGCTCGACGAGAGCGATGTCGGCGAGCAGCATCACGACAGCCGCGGCGCCGCCGAAGATGATGCTGAGAGGGCGGTTGACGAAGTCGCCCATCACCTTCCGGCTGGAGGTGAGCAGCAGTATGAGGACGATCAGGACAGGCGAGATCAGGCCGTTCAGCACCTGGGAGTAGAACAGAGCTTTCACCGGGTCGATCGAGGACACGGCCATCTCCATCGCGACCAGAAATGCCAGCCCGATGACGACGTAGAACTGCGGCGCGTTGCGCGGGACGCGTCCCAGGCCGCGCCGCCATCCCGCCAGGCCGGCCACGCCGTAAGCCGACGCGGCGGCGAGGACCGGGATCGCAAGGAGGCCGGCGCCGATGATGCCGACCGCAAAGATCACCGTCGCGTAGTGTCCCGCGAACGGCTCGAGCGCCCGGGCGGCGTCGCTTGCGGTGCGGATCTGGACGTGGTGCGAATAGAGAACCGCGCCGGTGGCGACGATGATGAAGAAGGCGGTGACGTTCGACCACACAGCCCCAGCCGCGATGTCGATCTTCGTCCGGCTCAGGCGCTGCACGCCACGTCGCTCCTCGACCTCGCCGCTCGCCTGCCAGAAGAACAGATAGGGCGTGATCGTCGTGCCCAGCATCGCGACGGCGGCGAAGGCGAAGGCCGGCGTCAGGCTCACCTGCGGCACGACGGTGCTGCGCAGGACCTCAAGCCAGTCGGGCCGGGCGAGGAACGCGGCCACGATGTACATCCCGAGAAAGCCGACGAGCCACAAGAGGTAGCGGCTCACCATGTGGTAGTCGAGAAAGATCGTGACCACCGCCATCAACGCGGCCATGGGCACGACCGAGTAGATGTAGCGGACGCCGGTGAGGATCTGGAACGCGGCAGCCATGGCCAGCAGGTCAGCGCCCATGGTGATCACGCTCGGAATCACCATCAGCAGCACCGCCGGGGTGGCCACCGCCCTGCCAAAAGTGGTGCGCAGGACCGTCGCGAGGTCGCTCTTGGTCACGTTCGCGACCCTCGCCGACATCTCGATGACCGCGACCAGCATCGGCGTCGACAGCAGTAGCAGCCAGTTCTGGGCGAAACCCGCGGTGGCGCCGACGATCGAGTAGCTGGCGATGCCCGACGGGTCGTTGTCGGCGCCACCGGTGATCAGCCCCGGCCCGAGTGCGCGAACCACCTCGCGGGGGCTGGGCCTCTGGTGTGCCGCCTCTCGCGCCGAGCTTGAGCTCGCCTGCACGGGGCGGCTCTCCACCTCGGCCATCTAACGCGCGGCCGGCGCGGGCAGCTCAGGCGGCGCCGCGACCGTCCATGTGCTCCGCGTCTCCTCCTCCATCAGCTCACGCACGTCGAAGGTCGCGGTCTCGTCGACGCGTATGACGAGGACCGACTCGTCGTGGTCGAGGCGACCCTTGACATCGTCGACGTACGCGTCCGGCACGAAGGCGCGAATGTTCTTCGCCCCCGGCTCGAGGACCGCGTGCCGCCGCGGCGTGACACGCGCGTGCTGGAGGACGAAACGGCTCGCGCGTCGAGCTGTGGCTGCGTCCGGGTAGGCGGCCATGACCGTCTGCTCGAGGACGCCGGCCTTCGCGGACGCGTCCTCGAGACGCAGGCGGGCCGCGTCGACGTCGCGAAGCCCGCGTCCGATGCGCTGCTTCGCCTCGCGCACGAGCTCCTCACGGTCATCGGCCCGCAGCAGCTGGCCCGACAGCACCGCGACGCCGTCGTGGATGCGCACCCTGACGTTGTGGCCGTGGAGCGGGTGCGGCTCTTCGACATCGCCGGCGATGACCTCGTCCCACCACGCGGCGACACGCGCTCGGGCGGCGTCCTTTCTGCTCATCCCACAACCAGAACGCCCGCCTGCAAGCCTTGACCGGCCCGCGCGTTCCTTAGAGGATGCAGAAACCAGTGGTGGAGCCGCCGAAGATACTCCCCGAGAGCGTCGACCGGCGCGTCTACCAGATGATCCACGGCCTCCCCCACACCCCGATCAGCGACAGGTACGTGACCGCGCTGTCCGACCTCGGTGAAGGGCTCGGTTGGGTGGCGGCCGGCGCGGCTCTCGCCTGGCTTGGCGGCGCCAGGGGCCGTCGCGCCGGCGTGGCGGCGACGATCGCTTCGCTGGGCACGACGTACGTCGTCCAGCGCCTGGTCAAGCCCGTCTTCAGGCGTAGACGCCCGTGGGTCTCGCGTGACGTGATGGTGGTCGGCGTCAGGACAACCGACGCCTCGTTCCCATCGGGCCATGCCGCATCATCGTTCGCCGCGGCGACGGCCGTCGCGACGTTCTACCCGCGGTCGGCACCGCTCGTCTTCGCGCTCGCGACGGGCGTAGCGCTGTCGCGCGTCCACCTCGGACACCACTTCCCGAGCGACGTCACGGTGGGGGCGCTGCTCGGCATGGCGAGCGGAACAGCCGTGGCCTCGGTGCTGCGCACGCCCCGGCCCATCTAGCCCGGGGCAAGAAAGAAATGGAGGGCTCGGCCATTGCTGGCCAAGCTCCCCCAACTCGTTAACGGGCCAGGTAGCTGGAATACTGACGCAATTTTTGACGTGCGCCTGCGCATGCGCGGCGCGGAGTAAGAACGTCGGATAGTCGCGACTAACGACGCTTCTCGAGCACCAAACGTGCAGTTAGTCGCGACTAACGCGCCTTTTGGGGCACGAGATGCACGGATAGTCGCGACTAACGCGGCTTCTCGGGAACCACGGGGGCGGATAGTCGCGACTATCCGAGCTGAGCCTGCCCTAGCCGGACTCCGGTCGGGGCTTCCCCTTCTCGATGGGCGCCTCGACCGGGGCGGCCTCCATGGCGCCGGCCTCGCGCAT
>Ga0209057_1000964_pt1 | contig 24083 bp, 22 predicted proteins | sample GraSoiAngelo_146_FD_185903 | JGI IMG/M metagenome (GOLD analysis project Ga0209057, IMG submission 185903) | Grasslands soil microbial communities from the Angelo Coastal Reserve, California, USA - 14_1009_05_30cm (SPAdes) (version 2) | ecosystem: Environmental > Terrestrial > Soil > Grasslands ... | reverse complement strand
AGCTCAGACCGACCGCGAACGGCAGGAGCACGACGCGCATCACCGTCATGGTGAAGTGATGGAAGCGCGCGGTATCGCGTCCGCGCTCCACGATCCGGTGCCGCGCCGGCGGCAGGAAGAGCGCCCCGAGCGTGAAGAGCAGTGCGAGCAAGGCGCCCAGCTCCAGCGCTCGCTCGGCGGGGCCGAGCTTCTCGTAGCCCTTCTCGAAGAACGCCCGATACTGGAAGCCGAGCAGCACCTGCGCTCCCAGGACCAGGATGCGGGCCTCGTCCAAGGCGTTCTTCACCTTGCCATGCAGGGCCACACCGAAATGTGCGGCGCGCGGACCGCAGTCGCAAACGGGCGTCCGGTCGTCTGGTAGGAAGGAGGGGTGCGTTTCTCGGCTCTCCGCTCGCGCGATTTCCGTCTCCTCCTCGCCGGCCAGGCGGTCTCCCTGACGGGCTCGCAGATGCAGCAGGTGGCAATGGTCTGGCAGCTCTACCTGCTCACCAATTCACCGCTCTCGCTCGGCCTGCTTGGGGCCTTCCGCGTCACCCCGATCCTCTTGCTCGCTCTCGGCGGCGGCGTGGCGGCGGATGCCCTCGATCGCCGCAAGCTGATGCTCGCCAGCCAGGTCGGGATGATGCTGGCCTCCGTCGGACTCTTCGCCGCCACAGCCGCACACGCGGTGACGCCGGCGATCATCTACGGCCTGGCTGCGCTGGGCGGCGTGGCTTCGGCATTCGACGCGCCCGCGCGGCAGTCGCTCCTGCCGCGGCTGGTGGGGGCGCAGGAGCTTCCCAACGCGCTCAGCCTTTACACGACGGTCTACGAGATTGCCGCCATTGCCGGGCCGGCGCTGGGTGGCGCGATGCTCGCCTGGAAGGGGGTGCTGCCGATCTACGCGCTCGACGTCGTCTCCTTCGTCGCCGTGATCGTCGCGCTGCTCGCGATGGAGCACCGCGCGCCGTCGACCGGCATCGCCGGCCTTCGCGCGGGCGCGGTGCTGGAAGGGCTGCGATTCCTGCGGCGGACGCCGCTGATCCTGGCCACGATGCTGCTCGACTTCGCGGCCACGTTCCTCGCCGGGTCGCTGCTCCTGCTGCCGATCTTCGCCGATCAGCTCCTGCGCGTCGGCCCGCGCGGCCTCGGGCTGCTCTTCGCGGCGCAACCCGTCGGCGCTGCCGTGGCCGGTCTCCTTCTCTCGGTGATTCCCACCGTCCGCCGGCAGGGCCGCGCGCTGCTCCTCGCCGTCGCCATCTACGGGGCGGCCATCGCCGTGTTCGGCGTTTCAGCCTGGTTTCCGCTCTCCCTCTTCGCCCTCGCGGTCTCCGGCGCCGCGGATACGATCAGCATGGTGATGCGGCAAACGCTCCGTCAAATGCTCACACCCGACGAGCTGCGGGGCCGGATGACTTCCGTCAACATGATGTTCTTCATTGGAGGTCCGCAGCTCGGAGAGGTCGAAGCCGGCGTCGTGGCGAAGCTCGCCGGGGTCCGCTTTTCGGTGTGGTCGGGAGGGGCGCTCTGCATCCTCGCCGCTCTGGCGGCCGCGTCGCTGGTGCCGTCGCTGCGCAAGTACGAGCATCGGGTATAGAGTTCGCGCATGCCGGACGTCGTGGTCGTGGGCGCGGGCGTGATCGGCGCCAGCGTCGCATGGCACCTGTCGCGGCTCGGCGTCCGCACGCTGCTGCTGGAGCGCGAGCCCGAGCCAGGGAAGGGCAGCACCGGGCGCGCGACGGGCGGCTTTCGCGCGCAGTACGGCACCGACATCAACGTGCGACTGTCGTTGCTCTCGCGCGAGAAGCTGCGCCGGTTCATCGACGACACGGGCGTCGATCCGGGCTATGACCCGCGGGGATATCTCTGGCTCGCGCGCACCGAAGCCCAGCTCGACATCCTCCGCGGCGCGCAGGATGTGCAGCTCGCGGCCGGGCTCGTGGAAGCCTCCATGCTGGATCTCCGCCAGATCCGCGAGGTGAACCCATACATCCGCCTCGACGGTCTCGCCGGCGCGGCGTTTTGCCCGACCGATGGATACATCCGGCCCCTCGACATCCTCCGCGGCTACTTGCGCGGAGCGCAGGTGCGAACGAGCGCCCGCGTCACCGGACTGCGCCGGCGGGGCTCGCGAATCGAGGCGGTCCAGCTCGCCGACGGGTCGGAGATCCCCGCCGGCGCCGTCGTCGACGCCGCTGGACCCTGGGCGGGGCCGGTCGCGCGGCTGGCGGGTGTCGACGTTCCGGTAGCGCCGCTGCGCCGGCAGGTTGGATCGACAGTCGATACCGAAGTCCTGCCCGCTGCGATGCCGATGACGGTGTGGGTGGAGGATGCATTCCACGTCCGCGCGCGCGACGGCCGCGTCCTCTTGGTGTGGCCGACGCCGGGCGACCCGCGCGACCCGGAATCGACCGCCGTCGAGCAAGACTGGCTCGAGCAGGTGCGGGAAAAGGCCGCGGAGCGGGTGCCACCGCTTGCCGGAATCCCCGTGGACCCTACCCGGTCCTGGGCGGGTCTGTACGAGATGTCGCCCGACCAGCACGCGCTGCTCGGCCGCGCGCCGGAATGCGACAACCTGTACCTCTGCAACGGCTCCTCCGGGCACGGCGTCATGCACTCGCCGGCGCTCGGGCAGCTGCTGGCCGAGATCATCGTGCACGGCCAGTCGCGTTCGCTCGACGTGGAGGCGCTGCGGCCTTCGCGCTTCGCCGAAGGACGACCGAACCGCGCGACGCAGATCCTGTAGAGTGAGCGGCGGAGGCGGAACGGTGAAGCTGGAATTCTGGGCGCTGGCATTGGCCGCGGCTTCGGTGGGAGCGCTGCATTCGCTTGCCCCTGACCACTGGGTCCCTTTTGCGGCGTTGGCCCGGGCGCGGCGCTGGTCTGCGGGAAAGACGGCGCGCATCACGCTCGCTTGTGGCCTGGGCCACGTGACCGTGTCCGCCGCGCTGGGCGCGCTCGCCGTCGTTCTCGGGCTCGGCGCGCTCCAGATCTGGGGCCAGCGGCTGGAGTCGGTGGCGGGCCTGCTCCTGATCGGCTTCGGGCTCGCGTACGGGATCTGGGGGTTGCGCAAGGCGATGCGCGAGAAGCTGCATGCCCACTCGCACGTCGCCGTGGACGATCCGTCGCGGCTGACCGCCTGGACCCTCTTTCTGCTCTTCTCCGCCGACCCTTGCGTCGCCGTGATGCCCATCCTCTTCGCCGCGGCGCCGCTCGGCGTCTGGCCGGCGATCGCCGTCGTCCTGACGTACGAGCTGGCGACGCTCGCAGCCATGCTTCCGCTGGTGCTCTTCTCGCGCGCAGGCGCCGCGACGCTGAGCTGGCACTGGCTGGAGCACTATGGAGACGGCGCCGCCGGGGGCGTGATCGCGGCCGTCGGCGTGGCCGTCGTGCTGCTCGGTATTTGACTCAGGGAATCAGGCGCGCCGCGGCGGCCGCGCCCGATCGCGCCACGTCAGGGACGCCCACGCCATCCCAGGCGGCGCCGGCCAGCTCGAGGCGGCGGCATCGAACGAGCAGATCGCGCGCCTCTCGCACTCGGTCGCGGTGACCCGGCGCATATTGCGGGATCGCTTCGGGCCAGCGGACGATCCGCACGTAGTCCGGCGCGTCACTGACTCCCCAGGTCGAGCGCAGATCGCGCACCACGCCGGCGACGAGCTCGCGATCGTCGAGCGCGGCGCGCTCGGGATGCCTGGCGCCGCCGCAGATGGCGGTGACGAGCGCGCGACCTTCCGGGGCGCGGCCGGGGAGCATGCTGCCCGGCAGCAGCATGCCGACGCTGTGCAAGGTTCCCTCGCTATCGATCAATCCGAATCCGCGGGGCAGCGCTTCCTGCCGCAATCCGACGTGGACGACGGCGACAGGGGCACTCTGGAACTGCCCGGCCAGGTCCGCGAAGCGGGGAGCGAATCCTCTCGTCAGCTCCGCGGCCGCGGCAGCGGGGACGGCGAGGACCACGCCGTCGAATCGCTCGCCCTGGACCGACCAGCCGTCCTCGGACGGCGCGAGCTGACGGGCGCGCGTTCCGAGCCGGATGCGCAAGCCCAGCGACTTCGCAAGCGCCTCGGGCAGCGTTCCCAGGCCACCGCGAAGCGTCCAGATTCCAGCGCGCGGTCCCTTGGGCCGGCGGATCGCGTGCAGCAAGAGGGATCCCTTCTCGGCCATCGCGCCGAGCGAAGGAAACGCGTCGCGGGCCGAGAGGCGGGCGGGATCCCCAGCGTAGACGCCCGCACTCAGGACCGAAGCGGCGATGCCGCCGGCTCGCTTCCCCAACCGGCGCTCGAGGAAGACCGAGAGCGGAACGTCCTCCCGCAGCGGCCTTGCGAACAGCGGCTCGAGCAGCACGCGCCCCACGCCAATCTGCGCGAGGAGCGCGAGGCTCGGCGCCCGAAGGACTCGGCCGTCCAGGTGGATCCAGCGGGTGGTCGGAGGCCGCGGCTCGACCACTTCGGCGCGCAACCCGCTCGCCTCGAGCAACGCGTCGAGCGGACGCCCGAGGAAGTTCGGTCCGTCCTCGGTGAGGTATCCGCGCTCCGAAAAACTTCCGACTTTGCCGCCCGGGCGCGCATCGGCCTCGAAGACGACCGGATCGGCTCCCCGGCGGAGCAGCTCGTGCGCCGCGGCAAGACCCGCGATTCCGCCGCCGATCACCGCGATCCGCACGACCGGCGCCTCTCAGGCCATCAGATGTCCGGGGATCGCGATGTTGTCCCCGCCCATCACCGGTCCCACGGGCACGAACGGCGGCGCGAACGAGGGGATCGGCCCCTTGCCCAGGACCAGCATCACTTGCTGCGACGGCAGCCACATGAGGAAAGCGATCGAGAGCACGGTGGCGATGGCGTCGTGCAGCGCGTGGTAGTGCTTCTCCGGATCCTTTTCCTTGAGCCCGCCGTCGAGCGCGTCGTCCATCTCCTTCGTCATGGTGTCCGGCAGGATGATGTCGGTCATCTTGGAGGAGATGCAGCAGATCAGCGGCATGGGGACGTTGGGCATCGGCGGCGCCATCGGGCCCGGAAACGCGGCGAACGCCGGGTACCAGGGAAGGCCCGGCACCGTGACCTGGTCCTGCCAGTTCTTGAACGCTTTCGAGATGCCCTTCGCCACCGCGTCGCGGTGCTTCGCCTTGTTGCCGGTGAACGACGCGCACGACGGCGCGTTCTTGATCTGGCTCTCCAGCTCCGGCCCGTCCAGACAGCCCGGGGATCCGATGGCGCAGACTGCCATGATCTGGAGGTTCTGGAACTTCGCCTGCAGCTTCCACATCTGGTGGGCGAACTGCACGGCGTCGATCATCGCGTCGTGGAAATCCTTGAAGTCCTGGCCGATCTTGTCGCAGGTCTGCTGGTAATACTTGTAGCCGGGCTTCTGCGGCTGGAACCACGGCGGGATGGTCTGCGGCACGGCGGTCATCTCGCCGGGCTCCTGATCGCGATCTTTGAAGAACTTCTCCGCCCAGCCCTTGGCCCCGCCCGACGCCTTCTGCGTGGGCAGCTTCAGGTTGTTCGACATGAACTTGACGTTCCCGAGGATCTTGATCGGGCTCAGACCGGGCATTACTTCCCCCGCACAAAGATTATCACGGCCCGAGCGTCGGGTCGCGGCGCAGCGCGGCGATGGTCTCCGCCAGCTCGGGCACGTCGAGCTTCTCCAGCTCCCGCACGATCTTTTCCACCCGCTCGCGCGTCTCCGATTTCAGCCGCGACGCCGCGGCCTGCCGGGCGGCCATCGCTTCGATCTCGCGCGGCTCGACGGATGCCATCTGCTTCGACCAGGGACGGGCCACGGTATCGCGAAGCGTCACCACTTCGACGCCCACGCCGGTCTGTTCCGCCACCCGCTTGCGCTGCTCGGGCGTGAGGGCGACGCGCGTCTCCGGTCCCGACGCGCCCGCCGGCGTCATCGCTGCCTCCAGCGCCTTGGCCATGTTCGCCAGCTCGACGCAGCTTTCCCGAAGGCGCTCCGCCATCTGCTTCAGCAGCTCAGGATCCTTCTCCTCCACCATGCGCATGGCGAAGCTCGCGGCATCCGCCTGCTTCTTCTGGAGCTCTGCCAGGTCTGCCATCGCTCCATTCTACGGCGAACTGGGGAACGCGGTGTCCCCGGCGCGGAAACGCGGGTGCGAAACGGAGAAATCGCGCGCGCAGGTGGGCCATCCGCCTTCTCCGTCCGTCTCCTGGCGGACGGCAATTCCTTCCGGCGCCACGCGATTTTCGACATTCTGGATTGGCGGGATGCTTGCTCACGCGCTGCGTGGGGAGGTGGAGGGATGGCGTTGCGGCTGCGTTACCGGATCGACAGCCCGCGCCGTTTGCGGGAACACGTCCACCTCGTGGATGGGGCTGGGTACTTCTTCTTCCCTGGCGCCGTCGCGCCCAAGGGCACGCTTGCGGCCCTCGAGATCGATTTCGCTTCCACCAGCCAGGTCGCCCTGCTCAGGGGCTGGGTCTGGGCGCGTTCCACCGGCGGTGGGCTCTGGCTGGAGCTCTCGGGGGCGCAGCGCTGTCTGGAGAAGCTGAACCAGCAGCCGTCGCGATCCGAGCCACGCATCGCCAGCGACCAGCTCGTGCTCGCCGAGCCCGACGGCCTGCCCGCTTTGCTCTGCCGCCTCCGCGACGTGAGCGAGCGGGGAACGAGGCTTGCCGCGATGCCGGCCGACGCAGGATCGGCAGGTCAGCGGATCCGCGTGGCGTTGCCCGAAGCGGGTCCCGGCGGCGTGCAACTGGAGGCGTACGGCCGGGTGGCCTGGGCGAGTCAGGGCGAGGCGGGCGTGGAATGGAACGGGGGAGATCTCGCGACGCACACGGCCGTCCGCCGCCTCCTCCGCGGCGCGCAGCATGAGTGGGAGGACGCGAGGACCGCCATCCACCCGCCCACCTGCCGCTGCATCGGACCGCGAAGGCCAGTAGTCCTGCTCGGCTAGAGCGCATCTCATAACCCCGGACCCAGCTCGGCGCCGCGGATCGGCTGAGCGTTCGCTCATGCAAACGCGTCCGCGGCGACGGGAGGGGTTATGAGATGCGCTCTACCCTGCGCCTACTTCGCGCTCCTCAGCACGACCAGGCTCCGCGCCTGCACGTCGATCTTCGCCCCGGGCTCGAGCTTCTCCGCCCGCCGCAGCCGACGCAGCTCGGGGGCGTTCTCGGTAGAGGTGTCGAGCACCCGGATCCACCTTGCCGCGAACTGCTCCGGCGGCACGGCGAACTGCAGCGGCTCGTAGTGCGCGTTGAAGATCACGTAGAAGCTGTCGTCCTTCACCCGCTCGCCGTGCTCTCCGGGCCGGGCGATCGCGGCGCCGTTGAGGAAGACGCCCAGCGATTTGGCGAAGCCCGCTTGCCAGTCCTCGTCGGACATCTCTTTCGCATCGGGCGTGAACCAGGCCAGGTCCTTGACGTCGGTTCCCCTGAGCTCGCGGCCCTGGAACCAGCCGCGCCGGCGGAAGATGGGGTGCTGCATGCGCAGCTTGATCAGGCCGCTGACGAAGTCGAGCAGATCCTCGTCGACGTGCTCCCAGTCGATCCAGGACAGCTCGGTGTCCTGGCAGTAGCCGTTGTTGTTGCCCCGCTGCGTGCGGCCCATTTCGTCGCCGGCGACGATCATCGGGACGCCCTGGGACAAGAGGACGCTGCTGAGCAGGTTGCGCTGCTGGCGGGCGCGCAGCTGCAGGACGCCCTCGTCCTGGGTATCGCCCTCTGCGCCGCAGTTCCAGGAGCGGTTGTCGTTCGCTCCGTCCTTGTTGTCCTCCTTGTTCGCCTCGTTGTGCTTCTCGTTGTAGGAGACCAGGTCGCGCATCGTGAAGCCGTCGTGGGCGGTGACGAAGTTGATCGAGGCGTAGGGCCTGCGGCCGGTCGAGGCGTAGAGATCGGACGATCCGGTGAACCGCTGCGCGAACTCGCCCAGGAGCGAGTCCTGGCCGCGCCAGTAGTCGCGCACCGTGTCGCGGAACTTCCCGTTCCATTCCGACCACTGCGCCGGGAAGTTGCCCACCTGGTAGCCGCCTTCGCCGACGTCCCAGGGTTCCGCGATCAGCTTCACGCGCGAGACCACCGGATCCTGCTGGATGAGATCGAAGAACGCGCTCAGCCGATCGACCTCGTGCAGCTCGCGCGCGAGCGCGGACGCGAGGTCGAAGCGGAAGCCGTCCACGTGCATCTCCTGGATCCAGTACCGCAGCGAGTCCATCAGCAGCTGCAGCGTGTATGGCTGCCGCATGTTCAGCGAGTTCCCGGTGCCCGTGTAGTCCATGTAGTACCGGGGATTGTCCGCCGTCGTGCGGTAGTACGCGGAGTTGTCGATGCCCTTGAACGAAAGCATCGGCCCCATCTGGTTGCCTTCGGAGGTGTGGTTGTAGACGACGTCGAGGAACACCTCGATGCCGGCGCGATGCAGCGCCTTGACCATCGCCTTGAACTCCTGGACCTGCCCGCCGCGCTGGCCGCGGCTGGAGTACTCGTTGTGCGGGGCGAAGAACCCGATGGAATCGTACCCCCAGTAGTTGCGGAGCCCCTTGTCGAGCAGATGCTGGGAATGGACGAACTGGTGGATGGGCAAGAGCTCGACGGCGGTGACCCCGAGCATCTGCAGATGCTCGATGGCCGCCGGAGAGGACATCCCGGCATATTTGCCCCGCTGATCCTCGGAGATCTCCGGGTGCCGCTGGGTGAATCCCTTGACGTGGACCTCGTAGACCACCGTGTCGTGCCAGGGATGGCGGGGAGCCCGGTCGTCGCTCCAGTCGAAGTACGGGTTCGTGACTACGCAGCGCGGCATGAACGGGGCGCTGTCCGCGCCACTCGCCGCCAGGTCGTCCTCGTTCAGCTTGTACGGATAGATGGCCTCGTCCCACTTCGGGTGGCCCTCGATGGCGCGGGCATAGGGATCGAGCAGGAGCTTGGCTGCATTGCAGCGTAGCCCCTTCTCCGGCTCCCAGGGACCGTGGACGCGATACCCATAACGGTGGCCGGGCTCGACCCCGACGAGATACCCGTGCCAGACGTAACCGGTGCGCTCGGGGAGCGCGAACCGCTGCTCGTTGCCGTTCTCGTCGAAGAGGCAGAGCTCGACTTTGGAGGCCACCTCCGAGAACAGCGCGAAATTGGTGCCCGCGCCGTCGTACGAGGCGCCCAGGGGATATGACCTGCCAGGCCAGATGCGCATCTCTGTACACTCTGAATCGGGGCCGCCGCGCGCAACCGGGGCGACGCTCAAGCGTTCGCTGCGCGCCGGTGCCTGCGCACCAGCCTCCACTTGACGATCGGCGGCACGATCAGGATCGCGGCCATGATCGCCGCCACCGCAATCTCCAGGAAGCGGACCTCGTGGGCGAGCTTCGCCGAACGGCCAAACTCGTATCCGAGCCCGACCAGCGCCGCGACCTCGATCAGGCCCACGCAACCGTTGATCAGCTCGAAGCGCAGCATCGGATATTTGCTGCCGCCGATGGCCAGGTAGACAGGCCCTCGCAGTGCCACCAGGAAGCGCCCGAGGAGGATGGCGCGAAACCCGTGCCGGCGAACCAGGTCCTCGCCCCATTTGCGCAGATCCGGCGCGACGATCCGTCTCCCGAATCGCGTTCGCAACAGACGCGGCAAGAACGATCGCCCGATCATGTACGAGGCGGTGTCGCCGGCGACGATCGCGAGCCACGCGGCGAGCCAGGCGCCCCACAGCGGCAGCGCCCCGGCATGCGCCCACCAGCCGGCGCCGAGCAACGCCAGCTCCTCCGGCAGCGGCACGATCAGCGTGGAGAGGACCGCCCCGAAGATTGCCAGCGCGGCATACACGGTCCGACGAAGCTAGGTCAGCGGCCCGCGCGAGGCCAGCGGACGATGAACGTCGTTCCTTCCTCCGCGGTGGAGCGGACGGCGATCGATCCGCCGTGCGCCTCCGCGATCTGGCTGGCGATGTAGAGTCCGAGCCCGAGGCCGGCGTTGCGACCGCCCCCGTCGGCGGCGCCGCGGTGGAAGGCCTCGAAGATCCCCGGCAGCGTTTCCGGCGGAAGGGGCGCGCCCTGGTTGTTGACCTCGAGGACCACCGCATCCTCCTCGTTCCGCAAGGTCACGCGCACCGGCGAGCCGGCCGGGCTGTAGAGGATGGCGTTTCCGACGAGGTTGGCGATCACCTGCGTGGCCCGATCGGGATCGACGGTGGTCACCGTGTCCCCGTCCGAGGAAAGCTGGAGCGCGCGATCGGGATGGAGCACCTGCATGCCGTCGATCACCTGCTGGCAGAGCTGGAGCAGATCGGCCTCGACGGCGAAGATGGGGAGCCCGCGGCCATGCCGCGTGCGGGTGTAGTCGACGAGGTCCCGGACCATCCGCTCGATGGCGCGCGCGTTGTCGATCATGCGCTTGACCACGGTGAGCTGCTTGTCGCTTCCGGCGGCGGCGAGCTGCCGCTCGAGGAGTCCCGCGGAGGTGAGCACCACGCCGAGGGGGTTGCGCACGTCGTGGCTGAGGACACCGAGGATCCGATCGCGGAAGTCCAGCGCCGCCCGCAGCTCCGCCTCTTCCGCCAGCCGCGCGGTGATGTCGATGTTCACCGCGACCGCGCCGACGACCCGGTCGCCCAGGCGGACCGGGGCCGCGCTCGAGCGAAGCGCGACGTCCTCGCCGGTGGCGGGATGCCGCACCAGCACCTCGCGGACGGCGCGCTCGCCTTGCAGCGCCTTGATGTAGACGAGCTCGTCGGCGGGGACCGGTGTGCCGTCGAGGTAGCGGGTCGGGATTTGTTCCACCAGCGTGGCGACGTCCTTGTTGAGATCCTCCAGGCGCCGGTACCCGAACATCTCCAGCGCGGCCGCGTTGGCGTGTTTGATCCTGGTGGCGTCGCCGACGTAGATGGCTTCCGGAATGGCCGCGAGCACCGCTTCCAGCTCGGCGGCGCGCCTGGTCACCTCCGCGTCGAGGCGGGCCTGCGCGATGAGCGCAGCCACCCGGTTCGCCATGGTGCGGAACAGCGACTGGTCCTCCTGGGAGAATTCGTGCGAGGAGCGCGAGCCCATCACCGCCACGCCGAGGACATCCGCACCCATCGTCAGCGGCACGCCGTAGAGCGCCAACGTCCCCGGCGCGCAGACCGGCGACCTGGCGATCGCAGGATCCGAACAGGCATCGCGGAGCATTACCGGAGCGGCCTCTCGCACCACGCGCATCGTAAAACCGTCGGGTGGCGTCTCGCGACCGACAGGACCCGGCTCGGGATATCCCAATGCAGCCCGGACGCGTATGGTGCTGTCTTCGCGGAGCGTCAGTGCGATGGTGTCCGCCGACGCGGTCGTTTCCAGGAAGGCGTCGAGCAGTCTCGGCAGCAGCGATTCGACGTCGTGGTGGACCAGCGCCGCGCTGGAGATGCGATCGAGTGCGCGAAGCGTCCGTTCGCGCGCCACCGTATACCGGACGACCGAGGTGGCGATGGCCTGATCGATCGCCTCGTGGAGGCGGGGCAGTTCTGCAGAGCGCAGTGCCGGGGTGTGCGTCCGGGACGCCAGCTCGGTGATGCAACGCCGCAGGATCGCGTACTCGTTGACGACCTCGGCCAGGTCGTACCCGACTTCGAGCCGCTCCAGGGCGTGGATCTGCGGCTGGTCCTCGGGCGGAGTGACCTCGTGGCCGGTTCGAAGCTCGCCGACATAGTCCGCGAGCTCCTCGATGAATTCAGGGAGGTGATCGACGAGCATCGGGCGGTCCAGATGGCGCGCTGCGCCCACCTTGCGCACCTCCTGCTCCCAGTGCGCCAGGATCTCGTCGCGGTGCTCGCGGAGGAAGTCGGCGAGGCGTCGCGGCTCGTCGCTGGCGACCATGTCGCCCATGACACAAACCTAGGTCGGCATACCGAGCCGTGCCTCCACCGGCCGGACGGAGGGCTGCTCCAGCGCGGCGAGCGAGCGGGCGTAGTACGCGAGCAGATCGCGCGCCTGTCGATGCGCCCCGCAACACACGCGGCCGCCCGCCTGCTCGAGTACGCGACGCTGGACGAGCCGCTCGAGCCCCAACCGGACGATCTCCTCGACTTCCTCGGCCGCGAGCAGGTCGCCTTCGAACCGCGCCAGCTCCCGGGTGCGCGGAAGATCCTCGCGTAACGCCGCGCGCGCCGCCCGTTGCGGGTCGAACTCGCGCCCCAAGGCGAGCGGGACGCCGCCCTCTTCGAGGCGGGAGCGCACCTCGCGCACGCGGTCGACGAGATCGCCTGCGGCCGCGTCGCAGCCGAGGTCCAGGGCGGCACGGGCAACGAGCGACACCGGCGTCGCCGGGATGAGTCGGGCGATCCGATCCATGACCACCGCGGCGATCTCCTTCGCTCTCGCACGCCGCTGCTCGTCCGTCAGCCGCGACACCCCGCGCGATTGGGGCAGGTCGCGGAACCGGATGGGATCGCCGAACGCGAGCGCGACGTACCCGTGCCGCTGCAGCCTTCCCGCGGCGACACGGACGGCGTTCACGGCGACGCGCCAGGGAACGATCCACAGGAGTCGCAGCGCGCCCGCCACCTTTTCGGCGCGCGTCGGCGGATGCTCCCGACCGCGCAGCTCGGCAAGCAGCGCTTCGTCCTCGAGGACGCGGTCGTAGTTGATGCCCACCGGAACGAAGTACAGCTCCGACTCGTCGGTGAGCTGGATCAGCGCGTCGAGGAGGCCCACTTTGGGCGCGCGCAGCGCGCCGTCGCGCGTCAGTCCTCCTTCCGGAAAGATCCCCTGCGTGACCCCACGCCGGGTGATCAGCTGCAGGTACCTGCGCAACACCGTGTGGTAGAGCGGGTCGGGAAATCCGCGGCGAACGAAGAAGCCCCCGAACGCCCTGAACAGCGCGTCGAGCGGAAACACCCGGGCCCACTCGCCCACCGCGTAGCTGATGGCCACCCGGCGCGCGAGCGCCCAGCCGACGACGACGTAGTCGAAGTTGCTGCGGTGGTTGATGAGGAACACGGCAGTGGCGTCGTGCGGCAGCGGCGGGGGCGGTCTCACGATTACCGGCCGGTAGACGGCGCCGATGGCGGCGCGCGCGAGCCGCATGCCGAGCTGGAAGTAGGCTGCGAGCGAGAACGCCGGGACAATCTCGTCGATGTACTCCTCGACGCGCTGCCGCACCTCCGTCGGCCGCTCGCCGGCGTCGGCCGCCGCTTCCATCGCCCTCAGGATCGCGCGGTCGTTGAGCAGCTCCTCGCGCACCAGCTGCTTGCCGCCGAACTTGAAGAGGTCCACGCGGACCCCGTGCTCCTCCGCGTAGCTGCGCGCCTTGCGCCGCTGGGATTCACGCACCCGCCGCAGGATGCGGTAGCGCAGGAGCTCGTAGAGCGGCAGCGCGATCGCTATCGAGATCAGGACGCGCAGCATCCGTCGAGCTTATCATCCGTCGATGCTTCTTCCCCTTGGCGCGCTCTGGCTCGCCGCCCACGGCGCCTACCGCGCCTGGGGCTTTCGCTCTCGCCTGATCCGCGCGGGGGAGCGCAACCTCCACCTTTACGACCGGCGCGGAGCGGGTCGCGCTCCGCCGGTCCTGTTGGTGCACGGCATGGGCGGCAACGCGGCCGGCTTTCTGCCCATCGTGCGCGCGGTTGCCCGCGCGTCGCGCCGGGTCGTCGTCCTCGATCTGCCCGGCCACGGACGCTCGCCCCTCGGCCGGGGCCAGGCGCCGGCGACGATACTCGAGTGCGCCCAGGGCGTCGGAGCCGCGCTCCTCGAGTTGGAAGAGCCGGCGGTGCTCGTCGGGAGCTCCCTGGGAGGTGCCTTGAGCCTGTTCGCTGCCGCGATCCTCCCGGATCGAACGGCGGGCGTCGTGGGCTTGAACCCGGCGGGCGCGCCTCTGGCGGGCCCCGATCGCGAAGCCGTCGTGACGGCGTTTCGCGGCGGCAGCGTCGCCGCCGCCCTGGAGATGAACCGTCGCCTCTATCAGCGGCCCTCGCGGCTCGGCTGGCTCTTTGCCCGCGACCTCGGCCGACATTGGGCCTCTCCGCCGGTGCAGCAGTTCGTCTCCGAGATGGGCGCGGACATTCCCGGGATCGGCCTCGACGTGCTCGGCGACGTCCAAAGCCCCGTCCTCATCCTCTGGGGCGAAGGGGACCGCATCCTGCCCGCCTCCAGCGTCGAATACTTCCGGACGCACCTCCGGAACGGGACGGTGGAGACGATCCCGCATTGCGGCCACCTTCCGATGGTGGAGAGCAGCCGGTTCGTCGCGGCCCGAATTGCGCGCTTCCTCGCGGAGCTCTGATGTACGAGCCGGCGCGGTGGCTCTTCGGCCCCAATCTGATGACGATCTTCGGACCGCTCTTCCGGCCTGGCCCGCACGTTCCGGTGAGCCGCGAGCGCTGGGAACTCTCGGACGGCGACTTCGTCGACGTGGACCGGATGGCGGGGCCGCGCGACGCGCCGTTGCTGGTCGCGCTGCACGGGCTCGAAGGCTCCAGCTCGGCGCATTACGTCCGCGGTCTCCTGGCGCAGGCGCGCATGCGCGGCTGGCGCGCGCTCGCGCTCAACTTTCGCGGCTGCTCCGGCGACATGAACCGGCTCGTCCGCTCGTATCACTCCGGAGAGACGGGCGACCTGTCGGAGCTGGTCCGCCGCGCGCAGGACGAGTCCGACCGCATCGTGCTCGCCGGCTTTTCCCTGGGCGGCAACGTCCTCGTGAAGTGGCTGGGTGAACTCGGCGATTCCGCGCCGCGCGAGATCAGAGCGGCGGTGGCGCTCAGCGTACCGTTCGATCTCGCGCTCTGCGCGCGGACCCTCGACGGTCCCGGGTTCTGGACCTGGCTCTACCGGACGCGATTCCTTCACTCGCTGAAGCGCAAGTCGCTGCAAAAGCTCCGCAAGTTTCCGGGTGCCGCGGACGAGGAGCGCGTCCGCCGCGCACGGACGCTGTTCGAGTTCGACGACGCGCTGACGGCGCGGCTCCACGGCTTTGCCGGCGCCGAGGACTATTACGCGCAGAGCTCCAGCGCCAATTACGTGGAGCGCGTGCGAGTCCCGCTCCTGCTCATCTCCGCCGAGGACGATCCGTTCATTCCGGCCCGATGCGTGCCTCGGACGACGACCCGCTCCGTCGAGGTGGAGCTGTCCGCTCGGGGCGGCCATCTGGGGTTCGTCGAAGGGCCGATCTGGAAACCGGGGTTCTACGCGGAGCGGCGGGCCATTGCATTCCTCGAAGAGCACGTGGAATCCCGGCCTTCCTAGGTTCAGATCCGGCGGCGGGCTGGCGCGTTCCCACCAGGCGGAGGTGCCCCATGCGCCGCACGTTCGTACTCTTCGCCCTCGCCTTTGCATCCCTTGCCGCCGCTACGGTGGCGGCGCTCGTCCGACCGGGTCGACCCGTCGAGCAGAAGCCCTCGCCGCCGCCTGCGTCGGTCGCTTCCGACGGAGCGCTGCGGATGCAGGCAGCGCTCGAGCGGCTCTATCTCCCCGAGAATCGAAGCACCACCGCATATCTCCAGGTCGATCTGTCCTCGGCCGCCGATCCCTCGGCCCGCCGGCGGATGCCCGTCAACGCCGTGTTGATCCTCGATCGGTCCGGATCGATGCGGGGCGTCAAGATCGAGCGCGCCCGCGATGCCGCGCGATCGCTGGTACAGGCCCTCGGTCCCGAGGACCGCCTCGCCATCGTGGAGTTCTCGAGCGACCCCACGGTGCTCGTCGCCTCGACTCCGGTCTCCGCCGAGGCGCGCGCCAGGGCCCTCGCGGCGATCGAGGGCGTCGAGGCCGTCGGCGGGACCAACATGTCAATGGCCTTCGACGCCGCGGCGCCCCAGCTCGCGCGGGGTCGCGCCCAGGGACGCGCCGACAAGGTATTCCTCGCTTCCGACGGACAGGCCAACGCAGGTATCGCCGATCGCGCCGGCCTGCTCGCGCTCGCGCGGCGCGACTTCGCCCCCGCGACGCTCTCCACCTTCGGCATCGGCGACGATTACGACGAGGATCTCATGTCCGCCCTGGCAGCGCAGGCCGGCGGGCGCGCCCGCTACATCGACTCGCCGCAGATGCTGGCCGGCGCCTTTCGCGACGAGCTGAGCCGTGCGGCTTCCCTGGTGGCGCGCGGCGTGCGCGTGCGCATCGCCGGGCTGCATGGCGCGTCGCTCGAGCGCGTATTCGGGTACGAGCCGGAAGCTGACGGCTGGGTGCGCCTGCCCGACTTCGCCGCCGGCGAAGAGCGCCGGGTGCTGATCAAGCTCGCCATCCCGGCGGGCCGGGGCCTCGCGGACATCGCCGCCATCGAGCTGGCCTTCGAGGACGTCCGCGGTGTCCAGCGGGGGGCACGGACGATGGCGCAGGCGACGTTCACTTCCGACGCGTCGCTGCTGGCGCTGGCGCCGACCGCCGCCGCGGTCTCGGGCGCGCGCGCGGAAATGGCGGAGCTTGCCGGTCAGGCCGCCCGCTTGCAGGAAGACGGCCGGCGCGCGGAAGCGAGGGCGCGCATCGAGGCCATGAGCCGGATCGCGAAGGACACCGCGCAGACCGTGCCCGCAAGCGCGCCGGCATTCAGGCAGCTCTCCAGCGAGTACCAGATCGGCGTCTCCAACATCGACGCGCCCGGCGACGCCGCCAGCAAGAGAATCAAGGAAAATCTCTTCGACGTCGTTCGCGCGCCGGTGGCGGGCTGGTGAGCGTCATGGATGTCCGCTTCGAGGATTCACGGCTGTTCGAGCGCGCCGCAGCTTCGTTCGCCATCGGCGGCGCCGCGGGCGGAGTTGCGGGATCGCTCGCGATGGCCGCGACAGGAAGCGCCTTGGCGATACTCCTGCTGCTGCGGCCGGAAAAGGCCTGCCTGGGCCGCTGGGCGGCGGCGGCGGGCTGCTGTGCGGCGGTGGCCATCTGCTGGCAGGTCGCTCCGCTCGCGGGGTCGCCGGCCGCTTGTGGCGCGATGCTCGGCCTCCTGCTCACGATTGTCCGCCGCGACGTTGCCGCGGAGCGCGGGGCGGCACCCCTTTCACCCTTCGCCGTCGCGCTTGCCGCGGGCCTCTCCGCTTGCGCCGTCGTGACGGGCGCCGCGACGCTGCCGCATCTGTCGGCCGCCCTGGCGACGATCGGTCCCACCTGGGTCGCGGGAGCCCTGTGCGGTGGCGCGCTTGGCCTGTGGACGGCCCTCGCCGCCGCGCCTCTCCACGTCCGCCTCGGCGGCGACGCCATCGAGGAACGATTCGCGGCGCTCCGGCTCTCGCTGGCCCCTGAGTTGCGGGCGCTCGCCGAGCGCGCCATGATCGCGCGCCGGAATGCATCTCGCGCCGTTCCGGAGGGAGCGGGCGCGGAGGTCCGGGCTCCCATCGACTCGCTCACCGCCGCGGCGCTCGATCTGGCCGCGCGGGCTGCCGAGGTTTCGCGCGCGTCGGCCCCGGAGACAGAGGAACATCTGCGCCAGCGCATCTCCGATCTGGCGCAGCGGGCGGAATCTTCGGGCGATGGCCCGGCGAAGCAGAGCTACCTGCGCGCCGCCGACGCGCTCTCCTCGCAGCTCGAGCACCTCCAGCGCGTCCGCCGCGTGCGGGAGCGCGCGCTGGCGCGGCTGCACGAGGAGGTCGCCAATCTCGAGCGCGCCGGATTCGCGCTCACGCTCCTGGACGCCCCCGGGAGCGCGGCGGAGCTGCAACTGCTCCACGAGCGATTGCGGGACGGCGCGACGGTGCTGGAGGAAACCGGGGAGATCGCCGCTCCTGCGATTCGCGCGCGGCTGGAGTAGGCTGCCCCGGTGGCCGACGCCTGGAGTCCGGTCCAGTACGAGCGTTTCCGCGCCGAGCGCACGCAGCCGTTCTGGGACCTCGCCGCGCTCGTCGAGGCCCGCCCGGGAATGCGCGTCGCGGATCTGGGTTGCGGCACGGGTGAGCTGACGGCGGAACTGCACCAGAAGCTTCAGGCGCGGGAGACCATCGGCATCGACTCCTCGGCGGCCATGCTGGCAAAGGCGCCGCAGCTGTCCGGCATCCGGTTCGAGCTGCGCGACATCGCCGGGTTCGAGGCGCAGCCCAAGGTCGATCTGATCTTCAGCAACGCCGCGCTGCACTGGGTACCGGATCATCCCGGCCTTTTGCGGCGGCTCACCCTTGCGCTGGCCCCGGGCGGTCAGCTCGCCGTGCAGATGCCGATGACGGACGACCAGATCACGCACGTGACGGCGTACGAGATGGCCCGTGCTCCGGAGTTCCGGCGGCTGCTGGACGGATACGAGCGTCGCGCTCCCCTGATGGAGCCGGTTCGCTACGCGGGCTGGCTGCACCGGCTGGGCTACGTGCGGCAGCACGTCCGGGTGGCGGTCTACGTGCACCTGCTCGAGTCCCGCGACGAAGTCGTGGAGTGGGTCCGGGGGGCGCTGTTGACCGAATACCAGAAGCGGCTCGCGCCGGCGGACTGGGAACGCTTCCTCGCGCGCTACCGGCAGATGCTGATCCCGCAGCTCGAGGACGAGCGGCCGTACTTCTATACGAATCCGCGGATTCTCATCTGGGGAGCCCTTCCCTGACCTGTGCGTCTCAAGCTAAAAAATAAGCGGGCGCCGCGAAGCGCCCGCCAGTGTTCCCGTCCGATGTGCGAGCTTAGATGCCGGACCGGTGCACGAACGAGGTGTCGGGAACCGGATCGCTGCGCGAATTAACACGGTCGCCAGCGGGGAGACAAGCCCCTACACCCACACTGGAATCGGCGGTCGCGACGAAATCGAACCCATCGTCAGGAATTCGCTAACGAATTCCAGTCATGCGCGCGCGGGCTTCGGCGAGCGCCCGGTGGATCTCCTCGAGCGCATTGCGGCTTTGCGCAGCCGCTTCGGCATCGGCGTGCGCGGCGAACAATTCCTCGGCGAGGCGGTCGCGGTCGGCTCGCGCGCCGAGCAGCTCCTTCCGGGTCTCGTCGCGCTCCAGGACGCGGTCGCGCAGTTCCGCCGCGAGCCGCTGCAGTGCCTCGCGAACCTGCGCGGTCTCCGCGCGCGACTTCTGCGCCTCTTCGGCGGACGCGGCGGAGCGGGATTTCTCCTCGCGCAGCTCGCGGGTGAGGCGCGCGACCTGGGCAAGGGCGCCGTCGCGCTCCGCCTCGAGGAGATCGACGTCGCCGCGCAGCGCGCGAATCTCCGCGGCGCGCGATTCCAGGTCGGCGGCGAGGCGGACGCAGTCGGCGCGCTGATCGCGGGACTCGTCGGCCGCGGTCCGCAGCGCGGTGAGGGCGGCGTCGAGGTCGGACTTGAGGCGCGCGTTGGATTCGGCCGCCTTGGCCAGGTCCGCGGTGAGCGCGTGAGCGAGCCCGGTGACCTCGGCGATGGTGGGCGCGATCGTCCGGCGCGCGGCGCGCTTCGCGGGTGCCGACTCGACCTTGACGGTCTGGACCGGCTGCGCGAGCGGTTCCGTGACCGCAGCGATTGGCGCGAGCGGGAGCTGGCCCGCCGGATCGGGAGCGATGCCGGATTCCGCAACTTCGGCCGCTGCCACCTGCTGGGCTTCCGCCATTTGCTCGGCTTCCGCCATCTGTTCATCGAAGGCGTGCCCGAGGCGGACCCTGGGGCGGACCTTGGGGACGTTCTCCTCGAAGCTGCGCTTCATGCGCTCTCCACCGCCTTGAGGCGCACCGGCGCGCCGACGCGCGCCTGCACCTCGTCGAGGACCGCCTGGATGTCCTGGGCGCCCTTGCTCTCCGCGTCGTAGGCGAAGATGGGAATGCCTTCGCTCGAGGCCTGCGCGAACTTGGTGCACTGCCGGATCACCTGCTTGAGCAGGAACTCCGGATAGTGCTTCTCCAGCGCCTCCCGAGCTTCCTTGGCGATCTTGTACGTCGCGTTGTACGCGTTGATCACGATGAAGATGTGGTCGAGCACGTGCTGGAGGTCCTCTTCCAGCCCCTGCACCGTCTCGAAGAGGAGCTTGAGGCCGTGGAAGGAGAGGAAGTCGGGGAGCACGGGCACGAACAGGTCGTGCGCAGCCATCAGCGCGTTCAGGTTGAGCAGCCCGAACGACGGTGGGGCGTCGAGGACCGCGTAGTCGTACCTTCCTTCCACTTCCTTGAGGACGTTGCGCAGCCGGAACTCGCGCGCCGCCAGCGGCATCAGCGAGAGGTCGATGGTGCTCATCGTGAGATTCGAGGGCACGAGGTCGAGGCCTGGCATGCCGGTTTTCAGGATCACGGTCTCCACCGGCTCCTTCTTGATGATGGCGTCGAACAGCGTCCTGTCCGCCTCCTCGCCGCAGATCCCCAGGCACTTGCTGGCGTGGCCCTGCGAGTCGAGATCGATCACCAGGACGCGGTGGCCCATCTCCGCCAGCCGGAACGCGTAGCTGGTGGAGACGGAAGTCTTGCCGGTGCCTCCCTTGAAATTGAGGAAGAGCTGGCGGCGCAAGGTCCTTCGCGGCGGGACGCGGTTGAGCGCCGCGCGAGCGGCGGCCAGATCCTGCATCGAGTAGGACACCTTCTGGGTGGGCCCGCCCGGTGGGACGGTGGAATGGACGGCGCCACGGTCCTCGGCCTCGGCCAGCTCGCGCACGGAGAGCCCCAATACTTCGGCCAGCCGGCGGCCCGAGTAGCGGATCTGCTCCATCAACGAGACCCTCCTTCCAGCACGAGCCGCCTCAGCGCCGCCCGCACCGGATCGCGCGGCTGCGCCGGCGTCCCCGCCTCCGGCGCGGGCGCCTGCTCCGGCGGAGGCGAAGGCGCTTCCGTCCGGGCTGCCGCGGCGGCTCCGCGGACGGTGGCATCTTCGTCCGCCGCGAGCCTGCCCGCCAGATCCTCGACGCCCAGCGCGACCGCCAGCGCCGCGGCGCGGCGGCGCACGGCGGGCGTCGCGTCGCTTGCCGCGTTTTCGAGCGCTACCCGGGCTCGCGCCGGGATGGCCGCCAGCGCGTCCAGCGCGGCAAGTCGCACGAGGGCAGGCTCGGATGCAGCCTGCAGTTGCGCGACCATCTCGGCAGCGCCTTCTCCGCCGCAGGCGGCGAGCGCCTTCGCCAGGTGCGCACGCGTCTTCGCGTCCGTCTCCACCGCCAGCGCGGAGGCGATGGCCGGCGCGGCCGCGGCGATCGGGGCGGCGACGAGATGACGCGCTGCCTGTTCGCGTCGTCCGGGATCGGGGCTGGCGAGGCTTCGCAGGCACTGATCGGCGAGCGCCTGCGCGGCGGCGGAGACGCTCGTCGGCTTTGGCGTGGCGAAATGCGTGGTGGGCGCCGGAAGAGGCGGCGGCAGAGGAGGAGGGGTGGCGAGCCGTCCCTCCGCCCACATCCGCCGCGCTTCCCGCACCGGCTCTGCCGTGCGCCTCGGCTCCGGCAGCGGTGAGGGTCGCGCGCCCTCCAATGCCGGCGGAGCGATGCCGGCCTCAGCGAGCAGCGCCTCGCACTTCTTCTGGTAGTCGCGCAGCGCGATCACTTCACCGCGCAGCTCACTGATGAACTGCGCCAGCGCCGGATCGTCGTCGCTCGAGCGCGCCTGCGCGATCATCTCTGCGACCCAGCGTTCCCGCTCGGCCCGCGATCGCGAAAGCTCCGCGCGCGCCTGCTCCAGCTCGGCCGCGAGCGTGACCGCGCGCCGCCGCTCGATCTCGATCGCGCCCGCGTCGACGGCATGGTGTGCGGGGCGTGCGAGCAACGCGGAGAGACGGGCGCGTTCGGCCTCGAGCTCCGCGCTCTGCAGCCGCGCGGCTTTGGCGACGCCTCCCGCCGCGCGCGCTTCTTCTTCGGCCTCCGCGCGGCCCTTTTCGGCGTTGGCACAGCGGCTATGCGCCGCGGCGAGATCGCCCGCCAGCTCGGAGATCCGCCACTCGAAGAAGACGATCTTTTCCAACGCGGCGCGCAGCAAATCCGCTGCCGCCGGTTGGCCCGTTGCGTCGTGCTCACCGTCCGCCAAGGCGCCTCCGGGATGGATCGCGAGTAGCGTATCTTGAGTGGATCGGTTGAGTCAAGCCGCCAGCCGCTGCCCGGCGAAAGGCGCGGCCAGCCGCTGCCGTGCCGAAGGCGCGGCTCTGCGGCTGTAGCTTTTAGACAGTACCGTCTGGGAAAGAGTGAGGCGCGGGCTGCCCCCCAGCCGCCCGCGCCCCACAGACGTCAGCGCCACGCCCCCCGCGACGCCGACCCCCTCGAGCGCTTTCGCACCCCCGCGCGAAAGCGGGTTGGTCCCCTCGCCGCCGACATCCGGACGTGGAGCAAGCAGCATGCCTGCACGGAAGGCCCGCGCCGCCGTGCGTTCGCGGACAGGGGCAGAAAAAAGCGGTCCCGGATGGGAATTCGCGTTCTTCCGGCAGGGAAAATCCAGAGCAAGCTCGCTATGCTGCCTCACGGCCGGCGCTGCGCGCCAGCGCTGGAAGCTCGGCGAGAAGGCGCTCGCGGCGCTTCGACAGCGAGAGAGGCGGCGCCTCGTGCGGCGAGGCCGTTCCCAAGGGCGCTACGAACAGCGCTCCCATCCATTCCTGCGCGCCTGCCCTGCGCGCCCGCGCCGCGAGATCGACGAGCAGCGCCGCGTCCAACGCCCGCGCGGCCAGATACAGCGCGAGCTGTCCTCGCAGCTCCAGCGAAAGCTCGAAGGCGCCTCCTGCCCAGGCGCATCCGAGGCCCATTTCCGAAGTGCGATCGGGTCCGCCCCAGAGCCGCGCGCCGCGCTCCTCCGCGCGGGTGGACAACGAGGCGCTGCCGGTGAGCTGAATGCCTTCCAGCGCGAGCACCTCGGCGAGGGTTTCGCGGAGCACGTCTTCCGGACCGACGATTCCGGCACCGGCGAGGGGCAGCGACCGCTCCTCGAAGAGGGCGGAGATCCCCGGCGCGCAGAGCGCGGCGTCGCGACCTGCCGCGACGAAGGAGCAGCCTGCCTCCGCGGCGGCTGCGGCATAGACGACCCCCGGTGTCACCGAATCAGCGCTCTCCTCCAGCGCGAGGCGCACCTCGGCGGCGGTGAAGGCAGGCTTCGCCGGCGGAACGCCCAAGCCGGGAACGGTGCAGATGACGACGCCGCGCGAGCAGCGATGATGCGCGAGGAAGCCGCGCAGATCTTCCGCGAGGGCATCGGCGAGATGACGCCGCGTGGGCGTTTCGCGGCCGCCGAGCATGCCCTGGATCTTCCGCAGCTCCGGGCGCAGCTCGTCGACCAGCGAACGGTTGACGAGCCCCGCGCGCAACGCGGCGCGGTACGCATCGTCCTCGCGGATCTCGAACGCGCCGAGCACCAGGTCGCCAAGCTCGGCGAAGGGTGCCCGGTCGCGCAGCGGCACGAGGCCGCTGCCAGGAGACCGTCCGGTGCCGCCTGCCTCCACGAGGCTGCCGAACGGATGTACCAGGTGGGCACGCGCGGCGAGGATTCCGGTGAGAAGAGACGTTCCCACTCCGCCGAGGCCGACGACCACCAACCCGACCGGACCCGCCGTTTCCATTGCCGCCTCCACCAATCGGGCAGGCGCTTTCTGCGCCTCCCGGCGGGGTGTGCAGCGTCCGTGCCATTGTCAACGCGCGGCAGACCGGGTAGAACCCCGCACCCTTTCGTTCAGGAGCATTCGCCAGATGGCAGAGACGAAGACCGACCGCCGCAAGAGCAAGGCCCCGGAGGCGAAGGCCAAGGCCCCGCAGGCGAAGGGCAAGGAAGGCCTGAAGTGCGGCATCGAGGGATGCAAGCGCGCGTACCAGGCGAAGGGCTACTGTTTCTTCCACTACGACAAGTGGAAGAACGGCGAGCTTCCAAAGGCGCGCTACAAGACGTGCAGCAAGGAGGGTTGCCACAAGAAAGTGGTCGCCCATGGGCTCTGCGCGGAGCACCAGAAGAACAAGACCGGCGAGGCCGCCGCCGCCGCTGTGCCGGTGGCACCGCCGGCTCCGCCCGCGGCGCCGGCCTAGTTCCGCCGCGTCCGCTGCAGCTGCGCGACCGCCGCGAGCAGCAGCTCCACCTCGCGCTGCGTCGGTCGCGCGCGCCGCGCCAGGGAGAGCAGCTCGTCGAGCACGAGATCGGGCTGCTGCGGGTTGAGAAAGTCCGACGCCAGCAAAAGCGCGCGCGCCCTCTCGCGCAGGAGGGAGAGAAGGCGCTCTGGAGCCAGCGGCTCCTCCGGTGGAATCGGCGGCGAGGCAGTGCCGCGCGCTCTCAGAATCTCCCAACCGAACACCAGCACCGCCTGCGCCAGATTCAGCGACGACTTCTGTGCCGTGGGGATGGTTGCGACGGCGGCGGCTCGCTGCAGGTC
>Ga0209057_1000959_pt1 | contig 24168 bp, 23 predicted proteins | sample GraSoiAngelo_146_FD_185903 | JGI IMG/M metagenome (GOLD analysis project Ga0209057, IMG submission 185903) | Grasslands soil microbial communities from the Angelo Coastal Reserve, California, USA - 14_1009_05_30cm (SPAdes) (version 2) | ecosystem: Environmental > Terrestrial > Soil > Grasslands ... | reverse complement strand
GATGTGGTGATTGGAATCGTCGCCAACGAAGACGTGCCCGCTCCCGTCGACGGCCACGCTCAAGGGGAAGTTGAACTGTCCAGGCCCGCTGCCACCGCTGCCCCACGTCGTGAGGAAGGTGCCGCAGGGTCCGACTAGGTCCTCGATGGCACTCTGGCACGCATCGGTGTCCGCGAGGACAGCCCCCGCCGCGACGCAGCCGCCCACCGCGCTCAGCACCGTCGTGGTGCGACCGTCTTCCCTCGCATTGCACCCCGCGAAGCTGGCCGGCGTGCTGACGTCCCTCGCCTGGCAGCGCAGCTCCCGACGGCCGCTCGTGCCGATGGCCTTGGCGCTCGCTGACGGGCACGCGCCGTTGCCGGGATCGTCGGTGAGGAACGCCGCCACGCAGTTATCCACGGCGGTGTCGATCGCCGCGGCCGTGCCTGGGCAACCCCCGTCGGCCTTGTTGATGGTGGTATCCGCGTTGCTCTGCGCATTGCCGAGGCAGGTCGAATCGACGCCGGTTCCTACCCTCTTCGCTTTCGCATAGCAGCTCATCTTGCCGGCTATCTCCCTGCCGGCTGCGTTCAGCTTCGCGGCGCCGCACTTCTGGGCGGGCGTGCTTCCGGCGTCGGCGCTCCCGACGGGGAGGGCAAAGAGCGCGACCAGAACGACTGCTGCAGGCGCCAGGAGACAGCGAGGGTTGGGCCGCATGCGCGGCGCATGGTCCTGCAAAGCCGTACGGAGCGTCAACAGCAAAAACTGCGCTCGGTATCGCGAATCGCGCACGGATTACGCCACTGAAAAGGCGAAGGGAAGGCGAAAGTGGCTTAGTTCCGGGCGGACTAGGACACGCCGTGCGTCAAAGGTGGCCCGAGCTTGTTCGGGCGAGATCAGCTCCAAAGCGTCGGGGCGGGGTACGCGGCGAACGCGGGGTCGTGCGTGGCGATCGTGAGGCCTTCCTCGAAGCGCCTGCGCGACGAGAAGCCGGTCGAACGGATCGCGGTGGTGGGGGGGCAGCGCCGGCAGACGAAGCGTGTGCGCGATCGAGATCGGCAGCTCGTCGAATCCCGCCCCGCGGGCGGCGCGGGTGATCGCGGCCAGATCGGCTTTGATCTTGCCGAGCGCCGCCTTGATGGCGATCTCCCAGGTGCTCGCCGCGCTGAGCTGGACGGAGTTACCGGGATCCCGAAGGGCTGCCGCGACTCGGTCGGGAAAACGTCGCGGCTGCGCCAGCGCCCAGAGCAGCGCGTGCGTGTCGAGCAGCAGCCTCAGCGCGCTCCCTCGAAGAGGGCGAGGATCTCCTTCGGCAGCGGGGCGTCGAAGTCGGCAGCCACCTGGACTTTACCGCGGAGAGCGCCGAGCTTGCGGGGTGCGCGGCGCTGCTCCACCGGAGTCAGCCTGGCGACGGGCTTCCCGTGGCGCGTAATCACGACCTCCTCTCCGCGTGCCGCCCTGTCGAGCAGGCGTGAGAGATGGGTTTTGGCTGCGTACACGTTGACTTTCACGGGGCCCCCACCATTTTGGTCCGACTAGACTAATCTAACGATCAACCTTGACGCAACTGGCAGATCCCGTCCGGGCGAGCACCTCGATCGTGCCTTCCGCGAGCCGGTGGCGCTCAGTGCCGCTCTCCGCCGAGCGCGAGGAGCCCCGCCGCGACGAGCCCCCCGGCGAGCACGAGGAGGCCGCCGGCGAAGCTGCCCGTCGCGTCCTTCACGAGGCCGATCAGGTAGGGGCCCACGAAGCCGCCCAGGTTGCCGATCGAGTTGATGAGCGCGATGCCCGCGGCGGCCCCCGTGCCGCGCAGGAGCGACGTGGGCATCGACCAGAACGGGCCGAGCGTGCTCGAGGTGCCGAGCGCGGCGAGCGAGAGGGCGGCGAGCGCCGCGACTGGCGAACGGAGATACGCGACGAACGCCAGGCCGAGGGCCCCGACGAAAGCCGGTCCGGCGACGTGCCAGCGCCGCTCGCCGGTGCGATCCGAGTGCCTGCCGACCAGGACCATGCCGGCCGCAGCGGCCACGTAGGGCACCGCGGACACGATCCCAACCATCACGTCGCCAAGCCCCGAGAGACCCTTGACGATCTGCGGCAGCCAGAGGCCCACGCCGTAGAGGCCGGTGACCAGCACGAAGTACAGGACGGCGAGCCGCCAGACGCGGCGGTCGGCGAGGGCGGCGCCGAGGGTCGCCGCGTGATGCGCCTCGATCACCTGCTCTGGGCCGAGGCGCGCGGCGAGCGAGCGTCGCTCCTCGGGCGTGAGCCACGACGCGCTCGCCGGCCCGTCGGGCAGGTAGGCGAGCACCGCAAGCCCGAGCACGACCGCCGGCAGCCCTTCGGCGAGGAAGAGCCACTCCCAGCCCCGGAGGCCGCCGAGCCCGTCCATGGCGAGGAGCGCCCCGGAGATTGGCCCACCCACGACCCCCGCGATCGCTGTGGCGGTCATGAAACGTGCCACTGCGTGCGCGCGCTCTGCCGCCGGGAACCAGTAGGTGAGGTAGAGGATCATGCCCGGGAAGAAGCCTGCCTCCGCGACGCCGAGGAGGAAGCGGAGCAGGTAGAAGCTCCGCGCGCCCCGCACGACCATCATCGCGGACGCGATCAGGCCCCAGGTGATCATGATGCGCGCGATCCAGAGGCGCGCCCCCAGGCGTTCGAGCAGCAGGTTGCTCGGCACCTCGAAGAGGAAGTAGCCGACGAAGAAGATGCCGGCGCCGAGGCCGTAGACGCGGTCGTCGAAACCGAGGTCCTGGCGCATCTGGAGTGCAGCGAAGCCGACGTTGATGCGGTCGAGGTAGGCGACGACATAGAGCACGAACATGAACGGGATGAGCCGCCGCGCCGCCTTGGCGAGCGCGCGGCTCGCAGCGTCGGGTCCGTTCACGCTCTCAGCGACCGAGAGCCGCCACCGCGGATTCGACCACCGTCCCCGCGAAGAAGCCCGGGTTGACGCCGGCCCAGAGCGAGGCCGCGTTGGCGAAGACGAAGTCGCGGAACGCCTCCTCGCCGAGCACGCCCGTCTCGACCAGCCCGTACGCCTCGGGCAGGACCTCCCGCATGTCGGGCACGTCCCAGTGGCCGATGTCCGAGCTGAAGATCGCTTTCAGTCGCGCGCCGAGCGGGTGCACCCTCGCGTCGAACGCGATCGCGGTCAGGCGGTCGTCGGCCGCGCAGCCGAAGTGGAAGCGCTCGGCGAAGACGTCGCGGATGTCCTCGGCGCGCGTGATACCCGCGGCCGCGAACTCGTCCAGCGTCGCCGGGTCCTCGTCGGGCTCGCTGAGGCAGGTAAGCCCCTCCGCCAATCGGTCGAGACGGGCCGTCACGGCGGGCGCGCCGTGGCGGCGGAAGAGGTCCGCGAGGAGCGCCCGGTCGAGGTGCGCGGGGTCGTAGTGCTCGAGGTGCTTGCGGTTCCGCTTCTCCCAGTGACCGACGATGCCGGCATAGAGCTCGCAGGCCCACCCCACACCGCCTTCGAGGAAGGCGAAGCGCAGCTCGGGGAAGCGGCGCGGCACGCCGGCGAGGAAGAGCGCGCGGCAGGTCGCCTCGCCGGCCGCCGCGAAGCTGCCGATGTGGTTGGCGACGTAGCTCGTGAGCGAGGCCCGGCCATGCCAGCTCATCGACGAGGAATGGAACGTCGGCGCCACCCGCAGCTCCCGGCAGCGCGCCCAGACGGGGTCGTAATCGTAGGGGCTGTCGGGACCGAAGGTGTCGACCCAGCGGGCGCCGCGCGGCGCACCCTCGAACGGGAGCGGGCGATGAACGTGGCCCGCGAGGACGGCGGCCTTGAGACCCAGCTCGCCGACGGCGTGGTCCAGCTCGGCCACGGCCTCGGCCGGCGTGTGCATGGGGATCAGCGCCACCGGCGTCAGGCGGTCGCCGAGGCCCTGGAACACGCCGGCGAGGTAGCGGTTGAAAGCGCGGCACGCCGCCTGCCGCACCTCGTCCTCGGGAATGGCCAGCGCGAAGAGGCCGTAGGTCGGGTAGAGGACCGCGAAGTCGATTCCCAGCTCGTCGAGCCGCTCGTGCAGGAGGCGCGGCAGCATCGCCGTGGCGCGATCGAGCGTGTTGCGCGCCGGCAGGCCCCACCAGGGGAGCCGGGGCAGCCCGATCGTCCGGCGCTGGTCGGGGGTGAGCGCGCGGAACACCCGTGCGAAGTCGAGCACGCGGTCGAGTTGCTCGGCGGCCTCGCCGCCCGCCAGCGCCCGCAGCTCGTCGCGCACGGCGGGCAGGAACTCGATCGTGTGGCCGTCCGCGTCGATGACGGGATGCGGCAGGCGGGCGCGAATGCGGGCGGCGGGTGCCACGTCCGGCATCTCGGTACGCCAGACGCGGCACCCCGAGCAAGAGTCGTCTACTTCCGCTCCACCGGCACGACGCTGTTCTTCACGATGTCGACGTACACCTCCTCGTATGAAGCCCCCGCGCGCAGGAGCCCGTAGAACGCGTTCAGCATCGCCGAGGCGACGGCGAGGTTCGTGAAGAGGAGCTGCGGCGCGCCGCCGGCGGCCAGCTCGGCGCAGCTGAGCTCGGCGGGCGGGCGGTCGGCGGGCTCGCGGATCTCGGGATGGAAGCGCCCGAGCGTGCTGGTCAGCGCCCGGCCCTCCACCCGGCGGACGACCTGGACGTTGCCGTAGGTCCCGTCCTGGCCATCCTCGATGCCGTCGTTGCCGCCGGAGATGAGCGTCACGTCGCCGAGGCCCGCGCACCACTCGTCGACCAGCCGGCGCGTCGCATGGTTGTCGACGGCGAGGAAGACGAGGTCGCCGTTGCGGATGAGCGACGCCAGGTTCGCCGCCGCGACGTACTCGGGAACGGGCTCGATGGTGAGCACGTCGCCGAACTCCGCGGCGAGCTCGCGGCCGAGGAGCAGGGCCTTGTTTTCCGGGGCCGTGAAGCTCATGCGGCTCCGGTTGCGCTCCTCGTAGGCGTCGCCGTCGACCACGACCACGTGGACGGCGCGGCGCTCGGAGTGGAGGAAGCGGCAGAGGTTGCGCGCCACGTGGCCGCCGATGCCGCCGCAGCCGATCAGGTCAATTCGCTGCATTTCGCCAGGCCGGACTCCAGGACCGGCACGCGACCGTGATGCGGCTCATCCAGGACTCCGGCGCCCGGCGCGCCGTCCGGAAGGGCGGCAGGATGGTGTCGACGGGTACGGTGAAGCGCGTGCGACCCACCACGAAGGCTGCGGCGAACTCCGGGAGCGGCGAGTCCACGTACCCGGCGGTGATGTGGAGCCCCGTGTCGTAGAGCTCGTCGTGCACGTCGATCGCGCTGTGCCAGGGGCCGACGTTGCCGTGGCTGTGGATCGTGCCGAGCCGGAGGTAATCGGGGCCCGGCTTCTCGCACGTCTTGTAGTCGAGCCGGAGGTCGGCCCGGAACCGCCCGCGCTCGAACCGGCCGCGGATGAGCTGCGGCGGAGCATCGAGCGCGAAGCGCCAGGGCTCGCCGTCGCCGGGAGGCCGGCAGAACATGACCAGGATGGCCTCGCCCTCCCAGCGCCCGAAGACCGCACGGAAGAAGCCGACGGCGCGCTCGAGGAGCGAGCGCGGCAGGCGGGGCAGGTGCAGGGCGAGGTGCGCGTCGTGCGGGCGCAGCCCCGGCACGCCGGCCTCCACCGGCACGCTCGCCGTGAAGAGCGGCGTGCGGCGCTCGACGAACAGCCCGTTGGCGGCGAGCAGGTAGTAGGTGGGGGCGTCGGGCGGGGTGAACGCCGCGTCCTTCACGGCCACCGGGAAGAGCGGCTCGCCCTCCATGTCATGCCTCCTGCTGCATCAGCGTCACGAGCTGCTCGACGCGCTCGATCGGCCGCTCGGGCGCCACCAGGTCGAGCATGCGCCCCACCGTCTCGCCGAGGTTGTGCGACGCGCGCTGCCACCGCACCTCGAGGGCGAAGTACGGGCTCGCCTGCGTGGCGGCCTCCCAGGCGCCGGCGCTCGCCAGGCGCCGGTCGACCCGCGCCATCGAGTTGACGAACGAGTTGCCCTCGTGGATCTCCGAGCTCCGGTTGAACGCCGCCTGCCAGAAGTGCTGGGTCACCGCGTCGATGCGCTGCTCCCAGCCGAGCCGGCCGAGACGCCGGCCGATGTTCATGAGACATACCCAGCTTTCCTGGTTATAACCGCGGGCGACGTTGAGCAGGTTGGTGAAGTACAGCTCGTCGTCGAGCGAGCCGATCGGCGCCGTGCGGTAGAACGCCTGCTGCACGCCCGAGATCTCCCCGCCCCGGAACACGACGATGAGGACGACCCACGGGAAGCTGAGCCGCCGCTCCTCGTACCGCCCGCCCGGTCCGTCGGCATCGCGCGAGTCGCCGGCGATCCATCGCACCTGCCGCGGGCCGGGCGGCATCTCGATCACCACGGCCGTCACCCGGCCCCGGGCCCGCGGCGCCATGAGGCGCACCTGACGCGGGTAGAGCCGCCAGCCCTCGGCGCCGCACCCGGCAGCGGCCGCACGGCTCACGAGCTCGTGGAGCGAGGTGGCGCCGAGCGGCTTGCCGTTCCGCCGCCAGGTGGCGCGGTCGCCCGCCACCTCGATGACCGGGTCGCCGGGCGACGATTCGCCCGCCCCCTTCTGTCCGGCGTGCTTGATGAACTCGAGGAGCTGACCCTCGCCGAGGACCTGCTCCTCGTCCACCTCGTGGCCGTCGACCAGCGCGGTGGCGTCCGGGCCGACGCCGAGGACGGTCTGCGCGACGAGGCGCGCGACGCCCACGCGCTGCCCCGCGAGCTCCATCTCCTGGACGTCTGCCCCCGAGATGACGCGCACCACGCGCGCCCGGGCGGCCGCGGGCGCCGGAACGGGCGGCGGCTGCACCGTCTCCTGCACCGGCTGCTGCTGTCTCCTGCGCTGCATCATGACTCCGACCTCCTTCCGTGTTCTGCCGGCACCGCCACCCGTTCCACCTTCACCACCGCCTGGTCCTCCGGGATGCGGTCCGGCAGGATGTTGCGGACGTTGTCGCGCGTGATCGTCCGGCAGCGCTCGACGAAGTACTCGATCGTCGCAGCGCGCAGCTCCTCCAGCGTGAGGGGCAGGGGGGCGGTGCGGCCCGCGCGCATGTCGCGCTGGGCGATGCGCGCCAGCGTGGGCCGCACGATGCCGTCGGCGATCGCCGCCCCCGTCGCCAGGTCGGCCGCCCCGAAGGCGAGCACGCGGCCGTCGGCGAGCTGCACGCGCAGCAGCTCGCCGAGGATGCCTGCGGGCGCGAAGATCAGGTCGCTCACCGCCTCGCCGAACTCGCGCGCGAGCTCGTCGTGGCGGCTCACGACGCCCCTCCCGAGCGCGTGAGCGGCACGCGGGCCAGGCGCTTCGCGACCAGCGCCGCCACCTGCTCGGGCTCGAGCCGGGGCGGGAACGGGACGATCGGGATGCGGCCCTCGCGGACGAGCGCGGTGTCGAGGAAGCGATCGGCGATGTTGGAGATGCCGATCATGCGGGCGGACGAGCGGGTGAGCAGGCTGAGCAGCGTGTCGAGGACGTCGAGATGGCCGCCGTTCAGCGTCCAGCCGTGCTGGCGGTCGAGGGCGATCGCCTCGAGCTCGTCGACAACGAGCAGCGGGCGGACGCCGGTCTTCTCGTAGGACGCGTCGAGGAAGGCGAAGTCGGCGCGCATGATCGCGGAGCCCTCGCCGACCCACTTAGAAAGGTAGTGGCTGGCGGTGCGATAGAGCGCGCAGCCTCCGCGGGCGCGCACCTCGCACACGAGGAGCATCGCCACCTTGCTCTTCCCGCAGCCTGCCGGCCCCTGGAACACGGCACCCACGAGTCCCGGATCCGCCTCCTCGAGGAGCGGCACGAAGGCCGGTGAGGCGGCGTCGAGGAAGAGACGCTCCACCCGCGCGATCACGTCGTCCAGGCCCACGATGTCCTCGCGGCGGACCAGGCAGCGCATCATGCCGCCGTCGTCGGCCACCGATGGCCGGGGCGGCCCGAGGCGGCGGGTCACGAGCACGACGTTGCCGTTGTCGATCGACCAGCCGAGCACGTGGTCGCCGGGCGCCAGGGCGCCGAGGTCGACCGCGTCCGAGACGACCGCGAGCTGGCGGAGGTCGTCGTGGGGACCATCGCGCAGCGAGCGGACGAGCGCGTAGTGGCCCTCGAGCCGCTCGCAGAAGGCGTAGGTCGCCCCGCCGAGCAGGAACTCGCCGGCGGCGAGCACGGTGCGTCCCTCGGCGTCGGTCAGCACCGTCTGGCCGACGCCCAGCTCGACGCCCTCGGGACGGACCAGCACCCGGTCCGTTCCGCCGACGACGAGACGCACGTGGCCGTCGTTCACCGCCGTGACGATGCCGCGCAGCTGCGCGCGCGTGGCCTCGGCGCGGTGCTGCGCGAGCTCGCGCCGCGCTGCCGCGGCGTGCGTCGCGGCGCGCAGCACGGGCTCGGCGCACGTGCCCATCGCGGCGACGAGCATCTTGCGGGCCTCGGCGTGCTGGGCCGGGGTGATGTCGGGGTCACAGTTGAGATCCACGACGAAGTCGAGGTCGTGTTGAGCGGTTGCATGGCGGCTTGGCATACGGGCTCCTCCTCAGGTTGGCGGCAGCACCCAGTACCCCGGCTCCTCCCGCAGCGCCGCGCCCGGCGTGTAGCCGTAGACCTTCAGCACTCGCCGGTCGGGAAAGAGCGAGACGACGAGCATCGCGGAGAGCGGGTCCGGGAACACCGTGAAATGCGTGACGATGTCTTCGATCGAGACGCAGGGATCTCCCTCCGCCCGCAGCGTGGGGCTGGCCGAGAGCAGGTGATCGCCCGGCACCCCGTCGCCGGCGGCCGTGTCGGACAGGTGCAGGTGTGTATGGAGATGAGAAAACGCCCGCGGGCCGCGGCCGTTGCTCGCGGCGAGGAAGTCCCCCCACGAGGCCGCGGTCGACACGACGGTCGTGCCGGTGGCGCTGGTGGCGCGCGAGATCACCAGACGCTCGAGGATGCGCACGAAGCGGCGCCGCGCGCGGTCGAACCCCACGCGCGCATGGAGGCGGCCCGCCGCCTCCGCGCCACTCTCGCGGCTCAGCCGCTCGATCGCGTCCAGGCCCGCGAGGACGTCGGGCGCGACGAACGTCACGACCCAGTCGTCGGCGGGTGTCCCGTGCGCGACGGCCCTCCGCGTGAGCGCCGCGATCGACCGGTGACGAAGCGCGGGGATCTCGACGGGGAAGGGCTCCTCGACCGCGTCGAGCGCGTGCAGCGAGTAGGCGATCGACAGCGTCTCCACGGCCTGGCCGGCCGCGACCAGGAGGTGAACGGCCCGTGCCGCCGCGAAGGCGGCGAAGACCGCCCGCGGGAACTCGACCCGCGTCACGAGACGGCCGCCGGCGGCGAGGAGCTCGACGGCGCAGCTATCGAGGCAACGGACGGGGCCGTGCTGCTCCCGCGTCCGCCCGGGCACGAGCTGCGCGAACACCTCCTCGCCCGGGCGGAGGTCTCCGTCGCGGATGGCGACGTAGGCGGCGGCGCGGAAGAGGCGCTCGCAGTGCGCCGGCTCGAGCTCGATCTCGGCCGTGCTGCCGGCGGCGTGCACCGGAAGGGTGAGGCGGACGCCGCGCGTGGCGGCGTCCGCCCGGTGTGGTCTAGCGGCCGGCGTTGACATACTCGTGGACGACATGCACGCGCGCGCGCCGCTTCGGGAAGACGGTGCCCACGGTCTGATCGCGCGGCAGCTCGACCCCGTCATGGAGCATCGAGTATCGGAGCGGCTTGCCCGAGCTGACGTCCGTCTTCGGATAGCGCAGCTTCGGGACGGCGCGCGCGGTGACGGCCTCGACCGTCCAGTCCCCGGGCACTGCCGGGTCGTCGAAGCCATGAGCCCCGTCCTGGCGCTCGATGCGGAGAGCCACGGTCGCGTTCATCGGGATCCTCCTTCGGTTGAGGCGCCCGGGCCGGCTGCGGCCGGGGCGCGGGGTTCCGTCGTCACGAGAGCGCCGCGAAGCTCGAGGTAGCTCCGGGCGATCCATTCGTCGCCGAGCAGGCCGAGCGCGTGCCCGGCCTCGTACAGCTCGGCGCACAGCAGCACGCGGTCCACGGGACCGGAGTCCACGGCCACGCCCGGACCGTGGATCCAGCCACCGCGGCCGGCGCGCAGGTCGGCGTTGGCGGCGAGCACGTAGGTGGCGCGGGCCAGGTCGACCGTCGGGCTCGAGGCACCCGCGAGCCGCAGGAACACGGGCGGGTCGAGCGCCGGAAGCGAGACGGCGAGCACGCCCACGGTGAGGTCGACGGCAGCGATATCCGCATCCGGGAGCTCCGTCATGCGGCGGAGCACGTCCGGGAGCTCTTCGACCCGGCAGCGCGCTTCGGCCGAGGCAACACGGCCGCGGACGACGATCCGGATCGGCCGTACGACCTTGACCGAACGCCGGGCGAGGTCCATCAAATCCCCGTTCAGCTCGAGACACACGCGGACGGATTCCGGCGAGTCCTCGAACGCGTGGCCGCGGCCGCTCGGCCCCGAGAAGGCGAGGCCGCCGTCGTCGTCCGCGACGCAGGCGAAGCCGAGCGCTGCCAGCACCTCGCTCACCGCGGTCATCGAGTATCCTCCGCGGCGGGCAGGAGCGGCCGTGGATCCGCCGGGAAGTCGGCGAGGTGCGCCCGCACGAAATCCGCGGCCGCGGTGTCGACGACGTGGTCGAGTCGGCAGCGACGCAACCGCAGGTTGTCATACAGGACACCCGGGAGCGGCTCGGGCAGCACGCCTCTCAGGTCGAGGCACAGCAACCTCCCGTCGCTGTTCGGGTGCCGGAAGTCATCGGGTGTCACGATGAGTGGCTGGAGCGCGGCCTCGCGGTGCAACGGCCACAGCGGAGGACAGGCGAGGACGACGGCGAAGTCGCGCGGCTCGATGGCGAAGAAGCCGCCGCGGCGGACGAGGGTTCGAACGTTGGCGAAGCGGAGCAACGCCGCCGCGGGAGGGAAGGGCTCGACGGCGAAGCGACCTTCGCTGCGCCCCGCCTGCTCCAGCAGGACGACCACGAGGTTCGCGAGCGCGCGGCGCTGGACCGCCAGCCTGCGGCGCTCGAGGTCTCCGTCGTGTTCAGGCTTCATCGAGGTCTCTCCAGTCGAACCGGCAGCACAGCCGGACGCGTCCCTTGCGTCCGGCCACGGTGAACTCGTCGCCGTGACCGGCGCCCCAGGCGGCGAGACTGAGCGACGCCACCGCCGGCACGAGCAGCTCGCGCGCCGAGACGGCGTTGCGCTCGCCGAGCGGGCGAAGCGGCGCCGCGCACGCACACGCACGCGCGGCCTGTGCTGCCGGCAGGAGACGCAGCGGCGCCGGCCACGTCGTCCGGCAATTCGGGCAGTAGATCCCCGCGAGCGGGACGGCGCGTCGGCCGAGAAGGAGGACGGCGTCGTCGCCGGCGCAGGCGATCGCGCGCTCGGCGAGCGCGCCGACGGTCACCTCGGCGATGGCGCCGAGAAGCTCGCGCGGCTCGCACGACTCGGAGTGCGGCACGGGGCACCTGGGCGAGGGCGTGGCGGGCATGCGGATCGAGTACGCCTCGGCCCCGGCCGCATCGCGTTGGATCCGACAGTTGGCGAGCGACCGCTCTCCGGCCTGCCAGCGAGCGAGGAGCTCCGCGCCCGCGCGCGCCGCCGCCTCGGCAGCCGCCGCCGACGCGCGCGGCGCCGACGTCGCGCTGCAGGTCGCGCCCTCGGCCGTGCGGTCCGCATGGCGCTCGCCGGCGCCGAAGAAGCAGACCGGGCACGGGCCGAGGCCGTCAAATAGGCGGATCTGATACTGGGCCTCGCTCCCACACGTGAGGACGAGCACGAGGCGGGGGCCGCTCCCGGCGGACCACAGGACGTCCGCGGCGTCGCGCAGCGCCCGCGCGTTGTCGAGGCAGAGCACGGCGCAGGCGAGGGCACGCGCGAGGCCGTGACGCAGCGTGTAGCGGAGGTCGCCGACGAGTGCCCGTCCGACGCCACCCTGCCCGCGGCGGCGCGCGGCGAGCACGGCGGCCTTCTCCCGGCCGAGGTCCCCGGCCGTGTAGTCGGCGATCCCGAGGTTCTCGCGCATGACCCGGTCGACATCGGCGAAGGTGGCGCGGACCGACACACCGAGGAGCGCCGCGAAGAACGACCCGATGGCCCCGCATCCGGCGATCAACATCTCGAAGCCTCCGGCGAAGCTCACGGCACGACCTCCTCCCGCGGCGATCCGCAGGCCTGGCATGTTATGCAGACCTCGCTGCATTCCTCGTGGAAGAGCGCGTCGCAGCGGCAGTTGACCGCGGGCTCCCCGTCGCAGAACTGTCCAAAACAGATGCGACAGCGGCGACCGGCCTCCGCGACGCACCGCTCGCCCGCCGCGCGCCACGCGACCTTGACGCGCAGCCGGCCGGCGCGCACGAAGGCCTCGCTCCCCCACTCGACGACGCCGAGGCCCGCGAGCAGCGGCCGGCCGTCGCGCGTCGCCTCGCCCGCGGCGATGACGAGCGCGTCGCCGCCGGCGAGCCGGTACAGTCGCAGCGCGGGGCCGTTGCCTGCGTGCCCGAGCTCGACCACGTCGTCGAGCGCGAGGCGGGCACCGTCGATCCTGATCTCGTGTGGCATCGCTCCAACGGGAACACGGCCGCGCGTTCCGAGTCGAGAGAACTTCGCTGCACAGGGCACGCCCGGCCCGGACCCTGACAACCGGGGGCAGGTGCGCCGGTACCTGCACCCTGGCTCGTTTTTCTAGCGCGCCCGCTGAAACGGAGTCGACGTTCCGTGCAGGGAACGGTCGCTTTCAGACATCGGTGGGTCTCTTCGGCGCGGGGCGCAGCCGCACGCGAGCCCGCGGATCCGCATGGCACCACGCATGACGTGTGCGGCCCGCGACGTTGCTGGAGACCTGCTCGTCTCGCCCGATATCATGGCGGCTTCGCACGAAGGGAGCAGCCCTGGTGAAAGCCGCCACCGTCCTCCTTGCCGCCACTGCCATCGTCGCCGCCCTGACCGCCACGTCCACGCCGGCCGCGGGCCAGTCGACCGCAGCCTCGGAGGACGTCATCGTCGTCTTCCGCGCGAAGACGCCGTTCGCCCGCCGGGCCGCGGCCGTGAAGCGGTCGGGCGCGCAAGTGCGCTTCCACTACGCGACCGTCGACGCGGCCGCGGTCCGGCTCACCCCGCAGGTCCGCCGGCAGCTCGGCGCGGACCCGGACGTGGCGGCAATCGTGCCCGACCGAGTGGTGACCGCGCATGCGAAGCCGGGCGGGGGCGGTGGGACCAGCGCCCAGGTCGTTCCCGCAGGCGTCAAGCGCGTCGGGGCGGCGCCGGGATCACTTCCCTGGACCGGCGCGGGCGTCGGCGTCGCCGTGGTCGACACCGGCATCGACTTCACACACGCCGATCTCAAGCCGCTCGGCGCTGCCTGCTTCACCGCGTACGCCTCATGCCAGGACGACAACGGCCACGGCACGCACGTGACCGGCATCATCGCGGCGCGCAACAACACGATCGACGTGGTCGGCGTCGCGCCGGCCGCCGTTCCCTACGCCGTCAAGGTCCTCGACGCCGCCGGCAACGGTCAGGATTCCACCGTGATCGCCGGCCTCGACTGGGTGGCGCAGAACGCCGACCTCGTGTCACCGCCCATCCGGGTGGCCAACATGAGCCTCGGCCGGGCGGGCGCGCTCGATGACAATCCCGCGCTCCGCCAGGCCGTCCAGGCCGTCAAGGCGAAGGGCGTCGCCGTCGTCGTGTCGGCCGGGAACGACGCCGGCCTCGAGGTCTCGCAGCAGGTCCCGGCGGGCTATCCCGAGGTGATGGCCGTGGCGAGCACGACGGCGGTTGCCGGGAGCAACGATCGATGCAGATTCTTCGCCGGTACGATCGGCGCCGACGCGGCCTCGTACTTCACCACCGACGGCGCCTTCAACGCGGCCACGGGGGTCGGGGTCACGGTGTCTGCCCCGGGCGAGGAGCGAGAGAACGTCATCCGGAGCTGCTCCGTGCAGTCGCTCGGGATCCTATCCACGCGCCTGGGCGGCGGCACGACACGGCTCTCGGGAACGAGCATGGCCGCGCCCCACGTGACGGGCGTCGTGGCGCTCGCCTGGCAGCGGAGCCTCGTGGCAGGAATGCTCCTCGATCCCGAGACCGTCCGGGCCGCGCTGCGCTCCGCCGCGGATCGGCCCGGCGTCGCGCCGCTCGACTCGCCGACGACGGGCTACACCTTCGACGGCACACGCGAAGGCGTCGTGTGGGCCCCGGGCGCCACGCAGTAGGATGAATCAGCGAGGGGCTCCGCCCCTCGCCCCGTCGGGCGTAGCCCGCCGGGTCCTCACTCCCCGCTCGCTGCGCTCGGCCGCGCGCGCGGCGCGCGCGGAGATTCCATCTCGAGTCTAGCACCTAGCTTAGCTAGCTAACCATCGCTCGAGGGCACGCACAGGACCTGCGCGCGAGTCGCCGTCCCGACCTCGGTTCCGAACGCGTCGTCGATCGCCACGTCGCGCCGCGCGAACCGTCCCTGGCCGGGCGCATCCTTGATCCGGTAGCAGCTCAGCGACGCTGCCGGGTACTTGAAGCCCTCGCCGTCCACGTCGACGGCGGCGCAGAAGGCCTCGGGCTTGACGACGACAGTGGTCTTCTCCTCGAACGCGTCGGCGAGCGTGAGCGTCCGGCGCGTGAACCTCCGGGCCCCCGCCTTCGGCCTCGCGCGGTAGCACTTGAAGTGATCGAGGTTCGGCGGAGGCTCCTGGTGGCCAGTGGCCGCCCGCATGCAGAGGGTGTCCGCGCCGCTGAGGCTCCGGGTCTCCTGCCCGAAGGCGTCGTCCACGGTGACGTCGCGCCGCGCGAATCGAGCCTGACCGGGCGCGTCGGCGATCCGGTAGCAGCGGAGCTGTCCGGTCGGATAGAGGACCCGGTTGTTGTCCCTGGCGACCGGGTTGCACAGGGTATCGGGCCCGACCACCTTCGTCATCTTCTGCTCGAACCGGTCGCGGAGCATCACGCGGCGGGACCCGAACCCGGCGCGCGCGGGCGCGCGGTAGCACTTGAACAGGTCGCCGGAGGGGGGGAACAGCGTCGGGTCGATCGCCGCCACGCACGCGTCGGTGGGTCCGTAGAAAGCGCTCAGGCAAGGATAGGCGACGTAGGATCGCGTCGGGTACGCGGCCACCATGTCGAGGTAGTCGCCGACCTCGCGCCCGCCGTAGGTGTCGGCGATCGTCACGTGCAGGCCGTTCACCCGGACGTTCCGCGACACCCGGCCGCCCACCACGAGCGCGTAGTAGACGTCGAACTGCGGAAGGTCGGGGTTCTCGCGCCGGTCGAGAAAGACGACGTGGGCGGTGCCGGCCGCGTCGACCCGGAGGCTCGGAAAGAACTGATCGCCCGTGGTCCCGTCCTCGTTCACCTTGACGGGCGTGCTCCAGGTGACGCCGTCGTCGTCCGAGTAGGCGAGCCAGACGTCGAAGTTGCGCCCGTAGCGGCCGAGGTCGACGCCCGGATCGAAGACGATGGATTCGGGCTGCGCCCACGTCATGTAGATGCGGCCCTCGTGCGGCCCTCCGGCGACATGGTCGATCGCGATCTCGGGTCCCTGATAGACCAGCCAGCCGGTCGTGCCGCCCCGGGCCTTCAAGGCGATGGGGGCGTAGAAGTTCGACAGCGCCGGTCCCGGGACCACGTCGAAGCTCGTCGCGTCGACGTCGAAGCGCAGCAGGTACTGCCGGTCCTGCTGGCCCGCGCCCGCCGTGACCACAACGCGCAGCGCGCCCGACGGCGTGACGTCCATCGACAGGGGAGGGCTCGTGCGCGACTGCTCGGGCGAGGCGTAGTCGAGCCGCTGCTCAGTGAATGTCTGGCCGCCGTCGCGCGAGACGAAGAGCCCGGGACCGTGCGTTCCGTCGGCGAACCTGACCGCGTTGGCGCCGATGTAGATCGCGCCCGTGCCGGGCGCGTAGGCGAGCTTCGGAAAATCGACGATGGCCCGCTCGCGGGCCGGCAGGTCCGGTGGCGGTTCCTTGAAGAGCGTGCCGTGGAAGGAAGAGCCCGAGAGCCGTCCCCGGTAGAGAACGCCCGAGATGACCGAATCGCCGTCGGCGGGGTTCGTCCGCGAGGTGAGGGCCGAAAGCAGGAGCGTGCCGTCGGCGGTGACGAGAGCCTTGGGGTCGGAATGGATCGGGAAGTCGAGAAACGTGCCGGGGCTCCACGTCTGACCTCCGTCGCGCGAGAGACGAAAGCCGCCGAATACCCCCGCCAGGGCGAGCTGGTCCGGGTCGGTCGGGTGGCCGGTGAGCACCAGCTCCCAGAAGCAGCTCGGGCAGCCGAGGCTCGACTCGTAGAGGACGGGCGACGCGGCGCCGGCGGCGAGCGGCCGCACGAGCGCGGCGAGAAGGACGATCGTCGCGAGCCGCACGCCGTCTCTCTATGAGCTACGAGCGCGCCCCGGTAAAGGTCCGGCCGGGGAAACGTTGCTAAGCCTGTGATTTCCCATCGGCGCGCTGTCGCACGTCACTCCGGAAAGCGGCGGGCACGAACGGCCCCTTCCCGTATCTTGGTGCAGGTGGCAGAAGGAGCGCCATGGCCGACCCGTGCGGTTGCCCGCCGACGGATGCAGACGCGGCGATGGGCGTGCACCACGTCATCGTCAACGTGAAAGAGCTGGCACGCTCGCGCGAGTTCTACGCCTGGCTCTTGCCGAAGCTCGGCTACCCCGGGTGCACGGACGCGGGCTCGGTCGTCGGCTGGTACGGCCCGGCCGGGAGCTTCTGGATCAAGCAGGCCGGCGCGCGCTTCGCGGCCGACGTCTTTCACAAGGACCGGGTCGGCCTCTGCGAGATCGCCTTCGCCGCGACCAGCCGCGCGCAGGTCGACGCCCTCGCGCGGCAGCTCGACGCGGCCGGCGTGACGATCCTCGATCCGCCGCAGGAGTACGCCTACACGCCCGGCTACTACGCCGTCTTCTTCGCGGATCCCGACGGGATGAAGCTCGAGCTCGTTCACATCCCCTCGGCCGGTCGCTAGGGGCCGCCTTCAGGGCATCCTTCCAAGTCGGCAATGAGGCGCCGGTGACCCTCACCGGAGGCGATGCGCGTACAGCTTGCGCCACAGGGTGGTCCGGCTGATGCCCAGCTCCGCCGCGGCCGCGGCCTTGCGGCCGTGATGCCGGGCGAGCGCCGCGAGGATCCGCCCGCGCTCGATGTCCGCGAGTGAGCCGCTCGAGATTCCCGGCGGGGGCTCGCCGCGCAGCTCGGGGGTGAGGTCCGCGACGTCGAGGACGGGCCCTTCGCCGACCACGAACGCGTACTCGACGGCGCTGCGCAGCTCGCGCACGTTTCCGGGCCAGGTGTACGCCAGGATCGCGTCCATCGCCGTCCGGGTGACCCCCTCGATGCGACGCATCCCTTGCTGGTTCAGCTGGCTGACGAAGTGCCAGAAGAGCGCCTCCACGTCCCCCTCGCGGCGACGCAGCGGCGGGAGCAACAACGGGACCACCCTGAGGCGATAGCTCAGGTCCTCCCGGAAACGCCCCTCGTCCACCTCTTGGCGGAGGGGCTTGTTGGTGGCCGAGATGACGCGCACGTCGACGGTGACGGGTCGAGTGGCGCCGACCGGGACGAACGTCTTCTCCTGCATCACCCGCAGGAGCTTCCCCTGGAGGTCGAGCGGGATCTCCGCCACCTCGTCGAGGAAGAGCGTGCCCTGGTGCGCGAGCGCGAAGAGACCCTGGCGGTCGCGTACGGCCCCGGTGAAGGCGCCGCGCACGTGCCCGAAGAGCTCCGACTCGAGCAACGTCGGCGAGAAGGTGGCGCAGTTGACCGCCTGGAAGGGCGCCCGCCGGCGCGGGCTCTCCGCGTGAATCGCCCGGGCTACGAGCTCCTTGCCCGTCCCGGTTTCGCCGCCGACCAAGACCGTGCACTGGGCGCGGGCGACCCGCCGCAGCTTGGCGAAGAGCGCCTCCATCTCGGGCGCCACCGTGAAGATGCCGTGGAAGGAGCGCAGCCGGAGATGCGGCGGGGGTTGCAGGATGGTGCGCAACGCGTTGCAACCTTATGAATCATACCGCGGTGCAGCGCAAGCGAAAGGTGCGATTTTCCGCGACGGTGGCACGCGGGCACCGTGCTTGCTGGAAACAAGACCCCGAGGCGGTGGCGACGACCGGCGAAATGTGCCCCGAGCACGTCAGCCGGCGGTGCGTGGGCGTCCACGGCGATTGGGCTGGAGAGCAGAAGGTGAAGCCGTGGACGCCTCGCGCCGGTGTCGCGCGCGGATGAGGCGGAGCGCCCGGCCAAGGCGGCCGGGAGAATCGTCACCCAGAGTCAACGAGACGAAGGGAGAGCCGATGCGCCTCGCGAGCCCAACCCACGTGACCAGACTCCGCCGCGTTCTCGATTACCTGGCGCGAGCCAGCAGCGTCGACCACGCCTCCACGGAATTGGTGGAGCCGCACGTCCGATGCCTGGTCGCGGACCATCTCGGCGTCGGGCCGGAAGACCTCGCGCCCGAGGTGTCGCTCCGCGACGATCTCGCGGCCGACTCGCTCGATCTCGTCGAGCTCGCGCTCGTCCTGGAGGGCGAGTTCGGCATCACGGTACCCGAGGCGGTCCTCGAGGAGGTGCGCACCTACGGGGAGCTGGTGGGCGCCGTCGAGGCCCTCGTCCGTCGGCGCGAGGCGGATGGGGCGCATGCGAACGGCGACCTCACGCCGGTCCGCGTGCGGGTCGTTCCGGCGCCCGGTCGGATGACCGGCGACCTCGAGCGCACGGACTGGCTCACGCCCTACACCGCCGAGACCATCGCCGAGGACGCGCTGCGCAGCGGCCCCGGGGCACGGCTGGAGGTCAGCGTGCCGCCCGACCTGAGCGACGCCGAGCTGGCCGGCTTCCGCGACCAGCTCGCCTGGCTCGACGACCGCCGTATCCAGGTGCGCGTCTGGCGGGATCGTCAGCTGCGACGTCAACACGCCGCCTGACCGGTCGGGCGGACCGCGTCCTCCAGCCACCCGGCGACCGTCGCCACGAAGCACTCCGGCGCCTCGAGCTGCGGCACGTGGCCGACGCGCTCGAAGACCGCGAGCCGCCAGTCGGGCCGGAGCTTTGCCAGTGCGCGGGAGGCCGCGAGCGGGACGAGACGGTCCTCGCTGCCCTGGACGAGCAGCGTCGGCGCCGTGATCCGGCGAATCGTCGCCTGCACCTCGCGCCGCCGGGCGAGCACGGCGAGGATGGAGCGGGCCGCCTCGAGGAAAGCCGGCTGCGCCCATGGCATGCGCTGGCGCTCGCGCGCGAGTGCGACGTGGGCAGCGACGACGTCGGGCGGTACGGACGTCGGGTCGGCGCAGCAGAGCGCGAGCGTCTGCCGCACGAGCCGCTCGGGCCCCAGCCAGGCCGCCCGCCAGCGGAGGAACCGCTCGCCGACACCCGGGAGCGCATAGGCCGCGAAGGTGAGCGCGACCGCAGGATCGAGGAGCGCACCCCGGGGCCGCGGCTGCGCCGGCCCGACGAGCACGAGGCCGGCGACCTTCTCCGGCCGCGCCGCCGCTTCCATCATCGCGATGAGCCCGCCCATCGAGTTCCCGACCAGGACGGCCGGGCCGCCGTCAACCGCGTCGAGCAGTCGATCGAGGAGCTCGACGTTCGGCCGGACACGCGCCGAGCGGCCGGCCAGCGGCGTCCGGCCGAAGCCGGGCAGGTCCGGCGCGAGCACGCGGGCGTGAGCGGCGAGCCCGGCGCCGACCGCCAGCCAGTTGGCGTGCGAGCCGCCGAGCCCGTGGACCAGGACCATGGTCGGACCCGTGCCGCCGAAGTCGGCGAGGTGGATGGGGCCGTCGACGTCGAGCGTGCGGGAGCGCATCGGCGCATCTTATGCGACACGGTGGGCCAGGCGAAGGGTGGCGTGATCGCGCCAGTGCCCCCTGCTATACGGGGCGGCTCGCGCCACGATGACACTTCGTGTGCTCACCTATCTCGCGCCGAGCATCCCGCTCGGGCTGTTCGAGCTCGTGGTCGAGCGACTGCGCCGCGTTCTCGGCGTAGGTGCGACGCTCCGCGCGGAGGCGCGGCACTCGGGGCCGCCGCCCGACATCCCGGACCCGTTCTCGGCGGACGAGGCAGACCTCGCGTTCCTGTGCTCGCCGAGCTTCGCCTGGCTTTCGGGGATGCGCCCGTCGCCGATAGAGCTCGTGCCGGCCGCCCCGGTGCTCCTCGAGCCACGCACCGCGGGACGCCCGGTCTACTTCTCCGACGTGATCGTCCACCCCGGGGTCGCGTCCGCTTCGTTCGAGGAGCGCAATCTCCTCGCGCGGCTCCGGGCCCTCGGCGAGGACCGGCATTTCCTGAGAACGGCTCGCCGCTCCGGTTCCCATCTGCGCTCGGTGGAGTTGACGGCGCGCGGGGAGGTGGACGGCGCGGCGGTCGACTCGAACGTGCTCGCGCTGCTGCGGCGCCGCGACCCGCTGCTGTGCGAGCGGGTGCGCGTCGTCGCGTCCTGGGGGCCGTATGCCGTTCAGCCGATCGTGGTCCGCGGCGGGACGGCCATCGCCCGCATCCTGCTGGCCATGGGCCGCGAGCCGGCCGTCCGTGCCGCGCTCGCGGCGTTCGGCGTCGGCGGCTTCGCGCCAACGTCGCGGGCTGCCTACGAAGCCGACCTCGCCGCACTCGGGAGCGACCTACACCTCGCTGAGCTGCCGGTCGCCGAAGGCCGTGTCCAGCAGTGCTCCTCGGCATCCTGAGCGGCGTCGCCGTCCAGGCGTTGATCCACACGACTCGCCGTAGCGAGGTATGTTATTAATGCCCATGCGCACCTCGCGGACGATCCTCGTGGCCGCCGGGGCGCTCGGCCTGCTCGCCCTCGTCTACTGCTTCGGCGCCGCCTCCATCGCCGCCGTCCTCACGCACGTCACCTGGTGGCAGTTCGTCCTCATCTGCCTGGTCCACAGCCTCAACGTGGTCGTCGACAGCTACGGGTGGCGATATGCCATCGCCGGCGACGGTGCGCCGTTCCATCGGCTCGTGGCGGCCCGCTGCGCCGGCGACGCGGTCAACGCGGTCACCGCCGTGGCCGCGGTCGGCGGGGAGCTCACCAAGGCGTGGCTGCTGCGACATGACCTCGCCTACCGCGAGAGCGTCCCCTCGTTGATCGTCGCGAAGACCGCCGAGGTGCTCTCGCAAGCTCTCCTGCTCGCCCTCGGCGTCGTGCTCGCGTGGACCACGGCAGCGGTCGCGCCGGCGCTGCGCGCCGCGATGCTGTACTTGCTCGTCTTCGAGGTGATCGGCGCGGGAGGCTTTCTCGGGGTGCAGGTCGCGGGGGCGGTCGGCAAGGCCGGGCGCGTCCTCACCTGGATCGGCGGCAGAGGGGTACACCATGCGGAACGGCTCGATGAGGCGCTGCGCGGCTTCTACCGCAACCAGTGGCCGCGGTTCCTCGTTTCGGTGGGACTGTACCTCGTCGGCTGGCTGCTCGGGGCCGTGCAGGGCGTCCTCATCCTGCAGAGCCTGGGGCTGCCCGGATCGCTCGTCACGGCCACCATCATCGAAGCGCTGTGGTCCGCCGTCCGCTTCGTCACCTTCTTCGTGCCTGCCAGCCTCGGCACGCTCGAAGGAGCCACGGCGGCGGCGTTCAGCGCCTTCGGATTCAGCGCCGGCGCTGGCCTGGCGTTCACCCTCGTCCGCCGCGCCTCTCAGGCAGTGTGGATCGGCGTGGGCGCCGTCGTCCTCATGGCCATGCGTCCGGCCCCTGTCGTGGCAGCCGAGCAGGCGGCGCCCGTCGCGTCCGCCCTCGACTAGGAGCGCGACCCAAGACTTCTTGGGTCGCGAAACGGACGCGAGCATGTGGCGTCGGTATCACGCGCCGCCGTCGTGCCGCGGCTGGCGAAGCCAGCGCGGCAAACTGACACGCGCTTCCCCCGTCTTGGCCTGCGGGCTTCGGGTCGTTGACGTGTCCGGCTCGTTTTGCCGCGCCGGCTTCGCCGGCCGCGGCATGACGGTCGCGCGCTCACGCGGCGCACATTCTCGCTTGGCGACCCAAGACGAAGTCTTGGGTCGGCCTCCTAGCGACCCGTGATGTAGTTCTGGAGCTGCTCGATGATGAACTGCTGCTCGTCGATGAGGGCCTTGACGACGTCGCCGATCGAGATCACGCCGATGAGCTTGCCCTGGTCCAGCACCGGCAGGTGCCGGACGTGCTTGTCCGTCATCAGCGCCATGCAGTCCTCGATCGTCTGCTCGGGACGGACGTAGAGCACGTGGGAGCTCATGATGTCCTTGACGGGCGTCTCCTTGGAGGATTTGCCCTTGAGGATGACCTTCCGGGCGTAATCCCGCTCGGAGAAGATCCCCACCAGCGCTTCCTCTTCGACGACCAGCAAGGCCCCGACGTTCTTCTCGGCCATCACTTCAAGGGCCGCGAAGACGGGAGTCTCGGGGGAAACCGACAGGACCCCGGGGCCTTTCCCTCGCAAGAGCTGCCTGACCGTCTTCATGATCCCGACTCCTGTCGCTCAGAGCAGCGACTTCATCTCGCTGATGAGCTTGGTGAGGCTGGCCTTGGCGTCGCCGAAGAGCATCATGCACTTCTCGTTGTAGTATAGATCATTGTCGACGCCTGCGAAGCCCGGGCGCATGCTGCGCTTGAGCACGATGATGGACTTGGCGCGGTCGACCTCCAGGATGGGCATCCCGTAGAGGGGGCTCGACTTGTTGTTCTTGGCCGCGGGGTTGGTGACGTCGTTGGCGCCCACCACGAGCACGATGTCGGCCTCCGGGAAGTAGGGGTTGATCGCTTCCATCTCGTGAAGCATCTCGTAGGGGACGTTGGCCTCGGCCAGGAGCACGTTCATGTGGCCCGGCATGCGCCCGGCCACGGGATGGATGGCGTACTTCACGTCGACGCCGCGCTCCTTCAGGATGTTCCCCAGCTCGGCGACCGCGTGCTGCGCCTGCGCCACGGCCATGCCGTAGCCGGGCACGACGATCATGTTGCGCGCCGTCTCGAGGAGGACCGCCGTCTCCTCGGGCACGATGCTGCGCACGGTGCCTTTGGCCTCGGCGGCCGCGGCCGCCTCCTCCTCCGACACCTTGCCGAAGGCGCCGAAGAGCACGTTCATCGCCGAGCGGTTCATCGCCCGGCACATGAGCAGCGCGAGCAGGAACCCGGAGGTGCCGTCGAGCGACCCCGTGATGATCTGGATCTTGTTCATCAGGACGAAGCCCATCGCCGCGTCGGCGAGGCCGCCGTAGGAGTTGAGCAGCGCGATGACCACCGGCATGTCGGCCGCCCCGATCGGGATGACGAGCAGCAGGCCGAAGACGAACGCCATCGCCACCATCACGTAGAAGAACGGGGTGGCCGCGGCTGTGACGACCAGGTTCGCCCCGGACGCCACGATGATGGAGAGAAGGGTCAGGCTGATGATGTTCTGGCCCCGGTACGTGATCGGCCGTCCACGCAGCAGCTCCTGGAGCTTGGCCGCCGCGATGAGGCTGCCGGTGAACGTGAGCCCGCCGACGACGACCTCGAAGTCGAGCGCGGTCAGCGTCACCCGGTTGAGGGCGCCCTGGTAGCGGAAGTACTCGGAGACCCCGACCAGGCACGCCGCCAGCGCGCCCAGGGAGTGCGACAGGGCGGTGCGCTGGGGGACGGCGGTCATCGGGATGCGCAGGCCCATCGTGCCGCCCACCACCGCGCCGATCGCGAAGCCGACCGCGATCCACCGATAGGTCACGATGTGCGGGTGGAAGAGCGTGCCGACGACGGCCACGAACATCCCGAAGGCCGCGAGCGACATCCCCGAGCGCGCCCACCTGGGCGAGCTGAGGCCCTTCAGCCCCAGCACGAACATCGCGGCGGAGAGGATGTAGCAGTAGCGGAGCGCCTCCGGGGCGACCCGCTCGTGGAGGTACTCCCCCATCGCCATCCCGGCCGGCTTCGTCACGTAGAGGACCGCCGCGACGCCCCCCACGACGGCCGCCACCGCCCCGAACGCCTGCAGCTCGACGGGACGCCGGGTTCCACGCGCCCGGTCCTCCGCCGTCTTGAACATCCGCAGCATGCGGTCCGTGATCAGGAACCCGCCGAAGGCGTTGGTGGACGAGCAGGTGACCGCGACGAAGCCGAGCAGCGTGCACACCCAGCCGTGGGGGACGTTGCTGTAGTCGCTGCCCGCCACCACCAGCGACCCGACCAGCGAGATCGCCGCGATGGCGTTGGTGGCCGACATGAGCGGCGTGTGCAGCAGCGGCGGGACGCGGGTGATGATGTGGTAGCCGA
>Ga0209057_1000958_pt1 | contig 24169 bp, 25 predicted proteins | sample GraSoiAngelo_146_FD_185903 | JGI IMG/M metagenome (GOLD analysis project Ga0209057, IMG submission 185903) | Grasslands soil microbial communities from the Angelo Coastal Reserve, California, USA - 14_1009_05_30cm (SPAdes) (version 2) | ecosystem: Environmental > Terrestrial > Soil > Grasslands ... | reverse complement strand
GCGCGGGATCATGGGCGCGCCCTCGCCGCCGGCCCAGCCCTTCTCGCCTTCGGTGAGGCAAAGGCTGTGCACGGCGATGCCTTCGCTCGCGTAGCGAATGAGCGTGCCGCCCGTGCCGAACGTCTCATCGTCGGGATGCGCGAGGATCGTCGCGAGCGTGAAGGGCATCGTCGCGCACGATAATCGCGACCAATGACCACCGCACGAATCGTCGTTGTCGAGGACGACGCGTCCGTCGCGGAGCTCGTGACCCTCTACCTGCGGAACGCGGGATTCATCGTCGAGCACGCGCCGTCGGGCGCACGGGCGCGCGCGCTCTTCGACGAGGTGAAGCCGGCGCTCGTCGTCCTCGACCTCGGACTGCCGGATGCGAACGGCATCGACCTCCTCAAGGAGCTGCGGGCGCGAGCCGACACGCCGGTCATCGCGCTGACCGCGCGCGCTGAAGACGCGGAGCGCGTCTCCGGCCTCGACGCGGGCATGGACGACTACCTCACCAAGCCGTTCAACCCGCGCGAGCTCGTGTCGCGCGTGAAAGCGATCCTGCGGCGCACGAGCGGCATGCCCGGCACGGGGCGTGTGCTCGAGATCGGTAACGTGCGCGTCGATCCCCAGCGGCACGAGGTGCGCGTCGCCGACACGGTGGTCTCTCTCCGTGCGAAGGAGTTCGAGCTCCTGGAGGCATTCTGCCGTCAACCCGGCATCGTTCTTACACGCGACAAACTTTTGGAGGACGTCTGGGGCTTCGCGTATCCCGGCGAGACGCGCACAGTTGACGTGCACGTGAAGCAGCTGCGCGACAAGCTGGTCGGCGCCGACGCGAAGATCGAGACGGTCTGGGGCGTGGGATACAAGCTCGTCCCACCGGGTTAGCGCGAAATGGTCCGCACCGTCGGCGGCCGCCTCTTCCTCTCCTACCTCGCCGTCGTGCTCGTCGGGCTCATCGCCGCGGCGGTCACCATCGCGGGCCTCCTCGTGCGGTACGAGGACGAGGTCTCCCGCGTGCGACTGCAGGAGCTCGGCGCGCCGCTCCTCACGGCGATGGCGACGGCGCTGCGCAACAACCAGGACCCCAAGGGCATCGTCGACGCGCTCGTCGAACAGGCGAAGTCAGCCGACGCGCGCCTCATCATCATCACGAGCACGCGTCGCGTGCTCGTCGACAGCGACAACGTGCTGACGCAACAGACGCTCGATCGACCGACGCAGGGCAACTTCGGCACGTTCAACGACCGCGGGGATCAGTGGCTCTTCGTGCAGCAGGTCATCCGCCCGAACGCGACGGGAGTCACGCCCGCGGTCATCGTCGTCGCGCGCCCACGGGCCGCGTTCGCCGACGCGCTGCGCGCGCTCTTCCCGTCGCTCATCGTCGCGGGGGTCGTCGCCGCGGGATTCGCGCTCATCGTCGCGGGCCTTCTCTCGCGCACGATCACGCAGCCACTGCGCGAGCTGGTCGCAAGCGTGCGGCGCTTCGCGCACGGCGAGTACCGGACGCGCGCGTCGCTCGCCGGCCCGACTGAAGTCGCCGAGCTCGGCACCGCGTTCAACGACATGGCGTCAGAGATCGAGCGCGCGCGTGGCAGCGAGCAGGCGTTCCTCGCGGACATCTCGCACGAGCTGCGCACGCCGCTCACCTCGATCCAGGGCTTCGCACAGGCGATCGCCGAGGGCGAGGCGAACGGCGCGGCCATCCCACCCGCGGCGAACATCATCCAGCGGGAGTCGCGCCGGCTGATGCGCATGGTCGAGGGGCTGCTGCAGGTCGCGCGGCTGCAATCGGGGATGCAGGAGCTCGCGAGCGAGCGTGTGGATCCCGCGGCGCTCCTCGCGTCGGCGCGCACCGCGCTCGAGCCGCAGGCGCACGAGGCCGGCGTGTCGTTCGACTTCGCGACGTCGCCCGATCTGCCATCGGTGCGTGGCGATCCCGACCGTCTCGCGCAGCTCTTCCTCAACCTGCTCGACAACGCGGTCAAGCACTCGCCGAAGGGCGGGCAGGTTTCCGTCGATGCGTCGCGCGATGACGGCTATGCGGTCGTGCGCGTCTCCGACGAGGGCTCGGGTCTGCCCCAGGGCGCCGAGAAGCGGCTCTTCCGGCGCTTCTATAGAGGGGAAAACGCGCAGCGCGACGGCGCGGGCCTCGGGCTCGCGATCGCGCAGGCGATCGCCGAGGCGCACGGCGGCTCGATCAGCGCGCGCAACCTCGACGGCGGACGCGGCGCCGAATTCACCGTGCGGCTGCCGGCATCGTCCTGACCGGCCCGGCGCGGTTCGCTGCGAGCATGCGGGTGGGGTCGAACGCCGCCGCGATCGCGTCGACGATGCGCGTCGCGTTGCCGTAGCGCTTCGCGAGCCATTCGCGGTGATCGCGGCCCACGCCGTGGTGATGCGAGACGACGCCGCCGTTCGCGACGATCGCGTCGAGCGCGGCGCGCTTCGCGGCGGTCCAGCGCGCGAGCGCGTCGTCGCCGCCCGGCGCGAGGAAGGTGAAGTAGAGCGACGCCCCGGTCGCGTACGCGTGCGAGACGTGGCACAGCACGATCGTGCGGCCGCCGGGATCGAGTGCTCGCGCGATCGCGCCGCGGGTCTTCACGTACAGCTCCATGAGGTCCGACCAGAGCGCCGCCGTCTCGAGCGAGTCCGCGATGACGTCGCGCTCGATGAGCGCGTCACGGAGGAACGGCGCGTCGAAGCGCGTCTCGTACCAGCGGGCTGCGAGCGGCGCATCGAGCGGCGACGCGCGCGTGCCGATGACCGCGCCGACGCGTTCGGCCATGCTCGCGACGTCATTCGCCGTTCCCTCCGCACCGATGAGGAGGAGCGCGCCCGAAGGCACTCCGAGCATGGCGCTCTCGACGTCGTCCGACAGACGGACGAGCTCCGGCGCGACGCCCTCCTGCAGGAGCGCGCGGATGACCTCGGCGCCCTCGGCGAAACTCGCGCAGCGCCACGCCGCGACACGCTGCTCCTCCGGTCTCGGCCGCACGCGCAGCGTCGCCTCGGTGATCACCGCACAACGGCCCTCGCTGCCGAGGAGGAGCTCGCGCAGGTCGATGCCCTCGCTCGCGGCCGGCTGCGCGGGAAGCACGATGTCCCCCGTCGGCGAGATCGCGCGCAGGCCGGCGACGAGCTCGGCGATCGAGCCGACGCCCGTGGAGAACTGACCGACGGAACGTGTCGCGACCCAGCCACCGACCGTGGAGCGCTCGAATGACTGCGGGTAGTGCCCGAGCGTGACGCCCTCCTTCGCGAGGGCGGCTTCGAGCTCGGTGCCGTTCATGCCTGCGTCGACCGTCGCCACGAGCGACGCGCGGTCGACGCGCCTGAGCGCACGCATACCGCGGAGTGAGAGGACGATGTACGGATCGTCCGGGCCGGCGACGCCACCGGTGACCGATGTTCCGCCGCCGTACGGCAGCACGGCGAGACCGAGAGGCCGCACCGCCTTCAACGTCGCGGTGATGTGCTCGCCGAGCGTCGGCATGACCACCGCGAGCGGCGCGTGGCGCAACGTCCCGCGTCGCGCGTCGAGCAGCTCGGGGTACGACTGCCCGATCGCATGGCGCATGCGGGCCTCGGCCTCGTCGTGAACGCTCACCGCGCCGACCGCCTCACGGAGCTGCTGGACGACCTCCGGCTGGCTGCGCGGCAAGGCGACGCGCACGTCGACGTTCGACGGGAGGGGGCCCCAGGTGCGCTCGAGATCGGTGAGGATGCGGCTCGCCTCGGCCTGCACGCGCGCGGGGCGCTCGCCCCAACTCCACCATGCCGCCATCGCGGGCACTCTATCGCCGTGAGAGATCGCCGATGAGCGGACTCGGTCGGCGTGGCGATGCACTCGCGGGGCTCAGCGAGCGCTCGTTCGACGTCCTCGTCGTCGGCGGCGGGATCGTCGGCGCCGGCGTGCTGCTCGAGGCGACACTGCGCGGCTACCGCGCGGCGCTCGTCGAACGGAACGACTTCGCCTCAGGCACGAGCTCGCGTTCGTCGAAGCTCGTGCACGGTGGACTGCGGTACCTGGCCCGCGGTGAAGTCGGCATCGTCCGCGACGCGCTGCGCGAGCGCGCCAACTTGCTGCGTCGCGCACCGAGCCTCGTGCGACCGATGCCGCACGTGTTCCCGCTGCGCTCTCAGGTCCATCGTCTCGCGGTCCGCGCGACGCTCACGCTCTACGACCGTCTCGGCTCGCAGCCGGCGCACACGCTCGTTTCGCGCGATGAGATCGCGGCGCGCGATCCGGACCTCGCACGCCTCGCGCCGTTCGGCGCGGCGCGATACCACGAGGCGCAGGCTGACGACACCCGCCTGGTCTTCGCAACGCTCGTCGCGGCGGTCGAGCGCGGCGCCATCGTCGCGAACCACATCGCCGCGTTGCGACGCCGCCGGTGGGGCGATCGCGTCCGCACGGCCCTGCGCGACGAACGCGGCGGCGCGACGATCGAGGTGGAGGCGCGCTGCGTCGTCGTCGCGGTCGGTGCGCACTTCGGTGACGCGCGCGCCGATTTCGACTGGCGCGCGATGGCGCTGCGTCCGGCGAAGGGCATCCACGCCGTGCTCCGCGTCACGCCGCGCGATGCGAACGTGCTCATTCGTAGTCCGCGCGACGGGCGCTACCTCAACACGCTGCCGTGGCACGGGCACGTCCTCGCCGGCACGACCGACACGCCAGCGTCACGCGAAGAGATCGACGATCCACGGCCATCCGCTGAGGACGTCGCGTACGTGCTCGACGCCGTTCGTCCGCTCTACCCCGACTCCGACAAGCGCGTGCGTGCCGCGTGGGCCGGGATACGGCCGCTCATCAACGCTGGCGGCGCGACGACCGTCGGCCTGTCGCGCGAGGACGAGATCGCCTCACCGGAGCCGGGCGTGCTCGCGGTCGCCGGCGGCAAGATGACGACGTACCAGGCGATGGCACGGCGCACGATGGATCTCGTCGATCGGAACATCGGGAGGCGGCGCGCGTCGGAAGAGGCCCCGCTCGACGACCCGTTGCCGCCTTCCGGAAAGCGACTCGTCTCCGACGCTCCGTTCACGCGCGGCGAGCTCGAGGCAGCGGCGCGCGACGGCATGGTCGAGACGCTTGACGACCTGCTCACGCAGCGCGTGGGGATCACGCTCGTCGCGCCCGACGCGGTCCGCGAGCACGCGCGCGACTGGGCCAAGGTCGTCGCGCCGATCCTCGGCTGGGACGAGTCACGCGTCGCGCGCGAGACCGAGGACGTCCGCACGCGCGCGGCGCGCTTCGCTCCGCCCTAGGCTTTTCCTATGGCACTCGGTGGCACGATCCGCGGCAAACGCACGACGCTGCGCACGCCGACGGAGGACGACCTCGCCGGATACAACCGCTGGATGGCCGACATGCGCGTGCGCCATCTCGCGCGCGTGTGGCAGGAGCCCGCGATGCCCGCGACCTGGAAGGAGCGGCTCACCGAGCAGACGAAGAACAAGGAATCCGTGCTGTGGTCGATCGAGTCGGAGGGAGCGCTCATCGGCATGGTGCGTATTCAGTTCGGCTGGGACAACCGCCTGCGCGCGTGGATCGACGCGCTCATCATCGATCCCGCGCAGTGGCGCAAGGGACTCGCCTCGGACGCGGCACTCGCGCTTCATCGCTACCTGTTCGACTACCTCGACATGCAGCGCATCAACACGACGCTGCGCGCTGACAACGCTGCGGCGTGCCGGATCGCCGAGCGGCTCGGCTACACCGAGTTCGCGCATGGCCACGAGGTCTTCTACCGCGACGGCGCGTACGTCGACGAGATCTGGCTGATGATGGATCGAGCGACGTGGGACGCGCGCTGGTCGAGCGAGCGCGAGTACGAACCACTTGGCAGCAGGACGCTCCCCGGCGCAGCGCCGAGAGCCCGCGGAAAGACAGGCGACTGATGTTCGGACCGCGGCTTGACGGCGGCAACGGAACGACGCTCCGCCCTCCGACGCGCGAGGACTACGACCTCTTCGGCCGATGGCAGCTGATGCCTGAGGTCACCCGGTTCTGGGGACCGCGCTACGGGACGCAAACGCCCGCCGAGATCGAAGAACGGATGAAGAAGGACGGCGAGAGCCAGACCGCGTTCTTATGGTCGATCGCGTATCAGGACGAGACCGTGGGCTTCACGGGAGTCTTCGGCATCGATTGGGTCAGCCGCGACGCCGAGACAGGCATCTTCATCGGTCGGCACGACCTCTATGGGAAGGGCATCGCGAGCGAGGCGGTCCGCCTGCGGATGGCCTACATCTGGAACGAGCTGGGGCTGCATCGTACGCACAACTGGATCGCGCTCCCGAATCGTGGCTCGTGGCGGGCGAACCAGAAATCGGGCTACGCACAGATCGGCACCTACCCGCGCTCGTGGTACCGCTCGGGCGAATGGGTGGACGAGTGGCTGGGTGAGGCGTTCCCACACACCTTCCCGAATGAGAAGCTGCCACCGCCCTGGCGCGACGAGTCCTCGAGGGGGAAGTAATCGACCTAGCGAACTGTTAGAGTTGATGAGCCCGAAAGGGCGGCGACGAGAGTCATCCACGCGGGTGTCGAGTGAGGCGTTTCTTCCTCCCGGTCCCTGGCGAATGCTCAAGGCGTCACTAAACAAAAGGGAGGAAGCTTCTAAGTGAGCTTCACCGACAAAACTCTGACCTGCAAGGACTGCGGTCAGGAATTCATCTGGACTTCTGGGGAACAGGAGTTCTACCAGTCCCGTGGTCTCGTGAACGAGCCGGGCCGATGCCCGTCCTGCCGTGCGGCACGCCGCGCGTCCGGCGGCGCCGGTGGCTTCGGCGGCAGCCGTGGCATGAGTGGCCCGCGCGAGTTCTACACCGCGACCTGCAGCAACTGCGGGAACGAGGCGCGAGTCCCGTTCCAGCCACGTGGCGACAAGCCCGTGTACTGCAGCTCCTGCTTCGAGCAGGTTCGCCCCAGCGCTTCTCGTCGTTACGCCTAACCGCTAACCGCTAGAAGAAGAGGAGCCGGTCCGAAAGGACCGGCTCTTTCTATTTACGTACCGGCAGCCGCTGGCTGCCCTCGCTTCACCGGTAGTCGTACACGCGATCCGTGGGAAGGCGGTAGCTGATGCGCTCCTCCGTCACAAAGCGCGCGATCGCGCGCTCGGCCGCATCAGCGTCTCCGTGATAGCGGCGTGCGAGACGATGGATGTCCGCTTGCGTGACCTGCGGATCGGTGATGATCCGCACCTTCCCATCGATGCGCAAGTACTTGTACCCGCTGCTGTCGTACACGAGCAGTGAGACACGCGGATCGCGCGTGAGGTTCGAGTCCTTCTTACGGCCGGCCTTGGTGTTGAAGACGATCTCGTCGCCATCGAGGAGATACCACATGACCGTGAGGTGCGGCGCGCGGAACTGGTTGATCGTGCCGAGCACCGAGAAGTGGCGCTCCTCGAGGAAGCGGCGCTGGTCGTCGGTGAGCGCCATCAGCGGAAGAGGTCTTTCTCCGCCGGGCGCACATAGTCGCGCGCCGTCTCTGCCGTTTCGGTGAGCGCGAGACCGCGCACGATGGCGACGGGACAGCGATCGAGCTTCCCCATGACGAGCTCCGCCGCGGCGGCGACCTCGTCGGCGACCGCGATCTCGGTCACGCGCAGCTCGTAGCCCTCAGGATCGAACTGCCCGACGTAGCGCTTGAGCGCGGGAAGCCCAGCGATGCCGATCGCGACGTTCATGTGCCCCTCGCGCCAGGCGCGCCCGAACGTATCCGTGACGATCACCGACACGGTCGCGCCGGTCTTCGCGCGGATCGCCTCGCGCAAACGCGTGGCGGAGGCGTCGGGGTCAACGGGCAGGAGGATCACCGTGTCGGGCGCGCCGGCGTTCGAGCGGTCGACGCCCGCATTCGCGCAGACGAAGCCGTGCCGTGTCTGGCTGATGAGGACGCCGTGCGACCAGCGAACGACCTTCGCTGATTCGCTCAGCACGACCTCAAGCTGGCGGGCATCCTTGCCTGAGTCACGAGCCATCTCGAGCGCGCGCGGACCGGGGACGACGTCGGCAAGGGGCACGATGCGACCTTCGGACTTCGACACGATCTTCTGAGCTACCGCGAGCACATCACCATCACGCAGCTGCTCGCCCTCCGCGCGCACTGCATTCGCAATGAGATTCGCGAGATCGTCGCCCGGTCTGATCTCCGGGAGACCGTGAACGCCGGTGACGACGAGACGCCGGGCACTCACTCGACGAGCCTACGGAGAAGACGCCGCAGCCGCGGAGTCGCCTTGAGCGCCCGACGTAATCCGGCAAGCGTCTTCGCCGACACCATGAGCGGACTTCGCTGGAAGCGTCCGCGGTGGTCGTAGTGCGCGAACCGCACCGAGTAGCTGCCGTCTTCATAGCGCAGCAGCTGGATCGCGGGCTCGTGCCACTCGTCGACCGCCGTCGCTTCTTCGACGATCTCGCCCTTGCCCCACGGCATCGCGAACGGCCGCGGGAGCGTTCGCTCCGCACCGGGCATGTCGCGCTTCGCCCGTACCATCGGCCTCATGTTGACACTCGGATGGAAAGCATCGGCGGAGCAGTTCGCGCCACGCGACCTCTTGCACTATGGCGTGCTCGCCGAGGAACTCGGGTTCGACAGCGCGGTCGTGAGCGACCACTTCCACCCGTGGCGCGACACCGGCGGCCACGCGCCCTTCTCGTTCGCCTGGCTCGGCGCGCTCGGCGCCAGCACGAAGCGCATCCGGATGGGCACGAGCGTGGTGACGCCGACCTTCCGCTATCACCCGGCGATCGTCGCGCAGGCATCCGCGACGCTAGGGCTGCTCTTTCCCGATCGCTTCTTCCTCGGCGTCGGCTCGGGCGAGTCGATGAATGAGACGCCTGTGACCGCGGCGGACTGGCCCGAGCCGGGTGAACGCGTGCGACGCCTGCGCGAAGCGGTGCGCCTCATGCGCAAGCTCTGGACCGAGGACTACGTGACCTTCGAGGGCAAGTATTACCGCACACGCGAGGCGAAGATCTTCGACAAGCCGAAGCAGCCGGTGCCGCTGTACATCGCGGGCGCCGGTCCGCAGGTCGCGGAGTTCGCGGGGAAAGAGGCGGACGGCTTCATCTGCACGTCGGGCAAGGGCGCGGAGCTCTACCGCGACACCCTGCTGCCGGCGCTCGACAAGGGCGCGCGCGAGGCCAACCGCGATGCGGCGAAGATCGAACGTGCGATCGAGATGAAGGTCTCGTACGACAGCGACCGCGCGCGCGCGATGGAGGACACGAAGGAGTGGTCCGCGCTCGCGCTGCCGGCCGAAGACAAGGCGGGCGTCGAGGATCCGCGCGAGATGGAGCGGCGCGCGAAGGCGGGCGAGGCTAAGGCGCACACGCGGTTCATCGTGTCGACGGATCCGGACGAGCACGTCGCGAAGGTCCGCGAATACGTGTCGTGGGGATTCACCCACCTCATCTTCCACTTCCCGGGCCAGGAGCAGGAGCGCGCCATGCGCCACTACGCGCGCGACATCCTCTCGCGCCTGCGTCGGTGAAGGACCTCGACTCGGCGGCGCGCGGGCTGCTCGAGTCGGCTCGCGTCGCGCACCTCGCGACAGCTGATCAGTACGCGCGTCCACACGTCGTCCCGATCGTCTTTGTGATCCGCGAGGACAGCCTGTACTTCCCGCTCGACCGCAAGCCGAAGCGCGAGGACGACTGGCACATGCTCCGTCGCGTCCGCAACATCGAGACGAACGGACGCGTCTCGATCGTCGTCGATCGCTACGAGGAGGAGTGGTCGCGTCTCGCGTGGGTGCTCGTCGAGGGAGTGGCGACGATTATCGAGAGTGGCGCCGAACGCGACTCGGTCGCGGCACAGCTCTGCGACAAGTACCCGCAGTACCGAGGCGGAAAGCTCGACGGCCGACCCGTGGTGCGGGTGGCCGTCGAGCGCGCCGTCAGTTGGAGTGCGTCCTAGTTACTTGCCGGTGTTGACGTACTGGATGCAGTCGCCCTGGTTCTTGAACGACGAGCCGTCGGCCCGCGTCAGATCCATCCAGCCGCCCTTCTTGCACTTGTCCTTGTCGCTCGGCGGCTTTCCGCCGCCGCCGCCGCCCGCTGTCGTCGCCTCAAAGTGGACGTTGCTCACAGTCCAAAGACCCACATCGTCCGCGACGACGAATGGCACGTCCGTGCTGCTTTGGTGACTCACCCGCCACGTCGGATGCGCCGCGACGAACGCCGCCCAGTTCGCGTCGCTGCCGGACGTCGTTCCGAAGGTCCAAAAGATCGTGCAGGTCGAGTCGTGGGTCGCGTCCACGTGACCGAGTCCGTCATTGCAATAGAAGGCGCCGATGAACGCGTAGAAGTCCCTGTTGCCGTCGTTGTCCGCGTCGATCGGCAGGCTGATCCGCGGTGAACCCGCCGTCGGCGTGCCGCTGTACGTGAACGAGAGGTCCGTGACCTGGGAGAGCGGCTTCCCGCTCACGCTCGTGGTCGCGTAGTAGACGCCGGAGTAGTTGCCGTCGGGATCGGCCTCACGATTGTCCAAGGTGGCGCCGGAACCGTCGGAAAACAGCGTGCAGCGGCCACCGAGGGCCGTGCCTTCGCTGTGGCCGTCGAAGCAGAGAAGGGGATTGGCGGCCGCCGCGCTTCCGGCGCTGCCGACGAGTGCCGCTAGAACGATCGCGAAGACGCCGAGGAAACGAGCCAGTACGTGCACGTCTGTCCCCCCACTTTTCCTGGGTATCGCGTTCGTAGTAACGCGAGCTGCGTGTCTTTTGTCAGGCGGCGCTCCCGTCGTTACCGAAGCGCAAGGTAAGGCGCGAGGAACGCCCTGACCTCCGCCGTGTCCACGCGGGTGTTGACGCTGGTCGAGACACATGGCACGTCGCCCGTAGATACCACCGAAATGACGACCGGGCCGCTACCGGTGTCGACGAAGGTGGGCCCGCCCGAGTCGCCGTAGCCGGTGCCCGAGAGGTCCCGCGCGAGGTTCTGGTCGAGGTGGATCTCGTCGGTGTTGAGCGAGTGGAATCTTTCCCGCTGCCGTTCTCGCCGATGAAGAACGTGACGGCTGGGTCCAGGCGCAGCTCGCCAAGCGCAGCGATCGCCGGGATCGAGAACGGGTATGCGCTCGGGTCCGCGATGTCGTCGCGCTTGATGACGACGGAACGCACGAGCGGATCGGGCACGCGTCGAGTATCCGCCGCGCGTAGGCGGCAGGCGGCGCGAGGGATAAACTGCGCCGCTCAAATGGAATTCGGATTCACGCTCAAGCCGGACGTGGCCCTCGAACGCGCAGCATCGCTCGCGCGACTCGCGGAGGAGCAAGGCTTCACCTACGGCTGGATCTTCGACAGCCACGTGCTGTGGAAGGAGCCGTATGTCCCGCTCACGCTCATGGCACAAGCGACGAAGCGCATGCGACTCGGCACCTGCGTGACGAACCCGGCGACGCGCGAGCCATCCGTGACGGCGAGCACGCTCGCGACGCTGCAGTTGCTCTCCGGCGGTCGGTTCGACCTCGGCATCGGGCGCGGCGACTCCGCGCGGCGCGTGCTCGGCAAGCCACCGACAACGCTGGCGGTGCTCGAGGAGACGACAAAGGTCATCCGCGATCTCGCCGAAGGCAAGAGCGTGACGTACGAGGACGCGACGATCCGGCTCGACTGGGCGCCGAAGGGAAGGTTGCCCGTGTGGATCGCGGGTTACGGGCCGAAGGCGCTCGAGGTCACTGCGCGCATCGCCGATGGCGCGATCATCCAGCTCGCCGACCCGAGCCTCGTCGGCTGGTGCGTCGGCCTCATTCGTGACGGCGCGAAGAAGGCCGGCCGCGATCCGAACGAGATCGCGATCATGGCCGCGGCGGCCGCGTACGTCGGACCGCGGTCGGTCGCGCTCGAGCGCACCCGGTGGTTCCCGGCGCTCGTGTCGAATCACGTCGTCGACCTCGTCCGCCGCTACGGCGAGACGGGCCTGCCGAAGGACCTCACCGCGTACGTGAAGGGTCGGAGGGGATACGACTACCAGCATCATGCCGAAGTCGGCTCGTCGAACGCCGCGTTCGTCGACGACGAATCGGTGGAGCGCTTCTGCGTCGTCGGCGAAGCCGATGCACACATTCGCAAGCTGCGCGAGCTCGCGCGCGCGGGCGTGCGTCAGTTCAACGTCTACCTCATGAACGGCGACGAGGAAGCGCAGCTGCGCATCTACGGGGAGAAGATCATCCCGGCGCTCAGCCGCGTCGCTGCTGCCGCGATCGCGTAGCGCGTCTGCGCTTTCCAGCCAGGACAGTCAGCGATGAGCCGGCTCTTGCCGGCGGTGCCATCGTCACGTTGGCGGAGCGGTCGGGACCGGCTCAGGGAGGAGAGCGTTGAACGATCCGACGACCACATTCGAGCTCGCGACGACCCTGAAGAAGGATCGCCCGGGTGAGCTTGCCAAGGCCGTGACGGCGATCGCGAACGCGCAGATCAACATCGAGGGCTACTGCGAGGTGGACGGGAAGTTCCACGTCGTGACCAGCGATCCGAAGGGCGCGAAGAAGGCGCTCGAGACGGTCGGGTTCACGGTCGAGGAGAAGGAGATCTTCGTCATCGATGGTGAGGACCGGCCGGGGTTCCTCGCGAACGTCCTGCGGCGCATCTCCGCCGAGGAGATCAACGTCGTGACGACGTACACCCTCACGAACACGCGTATCGCCTTCACGGTGGATCAGCCCGCGCGCGTGAAGGACATCCTTCACGAGTTCTCGCCGACGACGCGAGTGCGTTAGGCGCCGGCCCGTCGCTCCGCTCGCGACCTAGGTCTTTCGCTCCTCTTTCACCGCGTCGAGCTCGCGTCCGTATGCCCACACGTCGATATCCGCGGTCGGTAGGCCGTTCGCGCCGAGGATCGTCCCGATCTGCGCGCGGTGGTCGCTCCCGTGGTGCACGAACTGATTCAACAGGACCCAGCTGGTGATGAGCAGCGGAGGATCGGCAGGGTTGCGCCGCCGGTTGTCGCGAATGACGGCGTCCGGATCCACGTGCTCGCCGGCGAATAGCTTCTCGACGGCGTCCTTCACCTTCCGCAGGTGGGCGACGATGTCGTCGAGCGACGCGTTCGGTGTCCTGTCCTCGTCGATCACGGGGTCCATCGGGAGGAAGCGCCGGAGGTAGCGCTCGTTCGCGGCGACGATGTGCAGGAGCGTCTTGTGGATCGAGCCGTACGTGCCCGGCACGGTCAGCTGCAGCTGCTGCGAACTCAGGCGTCGCACGTGTTCGATGAGCCGCTCCGTCGCCCAAATGTCGTGCCGGAGCTGCCGGAGGATGAGCTGGGTGGGCACCTCTACTCCACTTGTCGGCTCGCGCCGAGCTCGATCGCGTACGGCCAGACCTGCATGTCGATCGTCTCGAGGCCGTGCACGCTGAGGATCGTGTCTATCTGCGAACGGTGATCGACCCCGTGATAGATGAGCTGGGTTGCCGGTGCCCAAGTCGCCATCTCGAACCGCGGCGCACCCGCGGGCCGAAGCGGCGTGTCGGTGAGGATCCGCTCGGCGTCGAGCGGCGGGCCGGAGAACAGCCGCTCTACCGCATCCTTCACGTGCTCGAGGTGGGCCGCGATGTCGTCGAGCGTTGCCGGGTCCGTCTGGCGGAACGGCATGGCGTGGAGAGGCGTTCCCGTGAGCCGCACGAGGTAGCCCTCGTCGGCGGAGACGATGTGCTGGAGGGTCGCGCGGATCGTCCCGTACGTGCCCGGCGTCGTCAGTTCGAGCTGGTCGGGTGCGAGCTTTCGGCATCGCTCGATGAGCTTGCCCGTCGCCCAGGTGTCGTGAAGCATCTGCCGATGGAGGAAGGGATTCGGCTGCTTCGTCACGACCGTCTTCAGTTGTCCCCATCGTGAACGGAGATACCCGTCGCGATGCCGTAGCGCCAGCCGCTGATGACCGGCGTGTCGCGGCCGTTGGTACTGAGGATCGTCGTCGCATGCCCGCGGTGCTCATTGCCATGGTTGACCATCTGCGCGAGCACGACTCCCACTGTTGACGCGTGACCGTAGACGTCGACTGGCCGGTCGCCGTCGTCGCTGGCAGCGATCTCGATCGCGCGAGCACCGGTGAGCGCCGCGAGATCGGCGAGGTCGCCGAGCGCGCGCCGCTCCTCCATCTCACGGATATGCGCACCGAGCAGCTTGCCGGTCAAGATCCTGATGTAGAACTGCTCGCCCGCGACGATGTGCTGCAACGTGCCGTGAAGTGTTCCGTATGTGCCTGCGGCCTTGAGGGCGAGCGCCGCCGGATCCAGCGCGGCGCAGAACTCAACAAGCGCCTTGTTTGCCCAGGCGTTGTGGCGCAGGACGTGACCGAGCGCGTCGCTCACGTCTGCAGGAGCGGGCTGCCGCGCTTGATGAACCTTCCACGGCCCTTACGCGACACGAACTTGTCCTTGTCGATGATCACCTCGCCGCGCGAGAGCACTGTGGTCGCCTTGCCCTTGACCTTCTTGCCCTCATACGGGTTGTAGTCGACGCGCATGTGGTGCGTCTTCGCGGAGAGCGTCTGCGTCGCGCGCGGGTCCCAGATGACGATGTCCGCGTCGCTGCCGGCCGCGATCGTCCCCTTCTTCGGGAACATGCCCATGAGCTTTGCCGGCGTCGTCGAGGTCAGCTCGACCCAGCGGTTGAGGGTGATGCGCTTCCCGACCACACCACCGTCGTAGAGCAGCACCATGCGCGTCTCGACGCCCGGCGCGCCGTTCGGGATCTTCGAGAAGTCGCCCTTGCCGAGCTCCTTCTGCTTGGGTAGTCCTTTGAAGCCCTCCTTCATGCAGAACGGGCAGTGGTCCGTCGAGACGACCTGGAGATCGTTGCGCGCGAGGCCCTTCCAGAGCTCGTCCTGATGCCACTTCTCCCGCAGCGGCGGGCTCATCACGTACTTCGCGCCGTCGAAGCCGGGCTCGTCGTAGTTATCGATCGAGAGGAACAGGTACTGCGGGCACGTCTCGGCGTACGCGGGAAAGCCGCGGTCGCGGAAGAGACGCACCTGCTCGAGCGCGTGCGATGACGAGAGGTGGACGATGTACAGCGGGATGCCGCCGGCCATCTCCGCAAGCCGGAACGCCCGATACGTCGCCTCGGCCTCGGCCTCAGGCGGTCGCGTGAGCGCGTGCCACTTCGGCGCGGTGTTGTTCTTCGCGAGCGCGCGCTTCACGAGGACGTCGATGACGCCGCCGTTCTCCGCGTGCATACAGATGAGCCCGCCGTTCTCGCCGGTCCGCCCGAGAGCCTTGAAGATGCTGGCGTCGTCGACCATGAACACGCCGGGGTACGCCATGAAGAGCTTGAACGACGACACACCTTCTTTGACCATCGTGTCCATCTCGCGCAGCACCTTGTCGTTGACGTCGCGCACGATCATGTGCAGCCCGTAATCGATCGCCGCCTTGCCACGCGCCTTTTTCAGCCACGCGTCGCGCGCCTTCTCAAGTCGCTCGCCGAAACCCTGGACGGCGAAGTCGATGATGCTCGTCGTGCCCCCGAACGCGGCCGCGATCGTCCCCGTCTCGAAGTCGTCGGAAGCGAACGTGCCGCCGAAGGGCAGCTCCATGTGCGTGTGCACATCGATGCCGCCGGGGATGACGTACTTGCCCGTCGCGACGATCCGCTTCGCGCCGGGTGCCTTCAGGTTCTTGCCGATCTGCGCGACCTTCTCGCCGTCGATGAGGACGTCGCCCTTGTAGATGTCGGCGGCGGTGACGATCGTGCCGCCGGTGATGAGCGTCGTGGCCATCTGCTCCCCCTCTGTGCGGTCGGCCATGCTACTTCCTGAAGGACGTCCGGTCCGCTGCGAGCGCGCCGGGCGCCCGCCCGCGCGCTCGGTCTGAGGGCCACTCGGCACACGCGCGCGCGGTTCGTGGCTTACACGCCCGAGCACATGCTGGGCGTTGACGGAGCGGGTCGTGGACCGCAATCAGACACGGAGGTTTGATGAAGGATCAAAGCAACATCACGACGATGAAGGACATCGCGATCACGCTGAAGCAGAACAAACCCGGCGAGCTCGCCAAGGCCGTCGGAGCGATCGCCAACGCGCAAGTCAACATCGAGGGCTTCACCGAGACCGACGGCAAGTTCCACTGCGTGACCGATGACCCGAAGAGCGCGCAGAAGGCGCTCGAATCAGCTGGATTCTCGGTGAGCGAGACCGATGTGCTCGTGTTCCAAGCCGAGGATCGCCCGGGCTATTTCGCGAACGTGCTTCGCGGCATCGCCGAGCAGGAGGTGAACGTCATCACATCGTACGTGCTGACGAACACGCGCATCGCGCTCGGAGTTGACCAGCCCGCGCGCGTGAAGGAGACCCTTCAGCAGTTCGCGCCGCAAACGGCGCGCCGCTAGCCCGCACGCTCGAAGACGCGACCCGCTCCGTCATCACCGCTTCGCATCTAGACTCGGCGCATCACCGAAACGATCTCCCGCACCGGTCGCATGACCGCAGAAGAGATCCGCACGCGTGGCGAGAGCCGTCTCGCCGATGTGCGCGATCGGCTCGCCCGGCTCGAGGCCGATGCTCCGAAGGACAGTGACGCGCTCCTCCGAGACGTCGACGAGCTGCAGCTCGCGATGACGAACGTGACGAGCCAGCTCGGTGTACTCGTGAACGTTCACCCCGATCTCGCCGCGCGCGAGGCGTGCGAGAAGATCCAGCTCGAGGCGACGAAGCTCAACGTTCGCATCGCGCAGTCGCGTCCAATCTACGACGCGCTCTCCGCGATCGACCAGGGCAAGCTCGACCCTCATGCACGGCGTGCGGTCGAGCTGACGCTCATGGACATGAAGCGGGCCGGCATCGCGCTCGACGAGACGAAGCGCAAGCACGCACAAGAGTTGCGCGAGCGCATCACGCAGCTCTCGCAGACCTATAGCCGCAACCTGCGCGACGACGTGCGCACGGTCGAGCTACCGTTGAGCGCCCTCGAGGGCACGCCTGCGGACTATCGCGGCGCCCATCCCGCCGGCGCGGACGGCATGGTGAAGGTCACGACGGACCCACCGGACATGGCGCCGCTGATGGCGTATTCGAAGGACGCGGCGGCGCGGCTCGCGCTCTCCAAGGCGTACTTCGACCGCGCCCGCGGCAACATCGAGGTCTTCGATCAGCTGCGGCACGCGCGTCACGAGCTCGCGCAGGCGCTGGGCTACCCGAGCTTCGCCGCGTACAACCTCGAGGACAAGATGATGGGGTCGCCGGAGAACCTCGACCGCTTCCTCGACGACGTGCGCGCCGCGGCGAAAGCCCCGGCGGAACGCCAGTACGCGGCACTGCTCGACATCGCGCGGCGCGAGGACCCTTCGACGCAGAGGATCGGCGCGTGGGATACGCAGTACTACGTCGCGCGGGCGAAGGACGAGCGCTTCCACTTCGATCCACGCGAGGTGCGCCCGTACCTCGAGTACAACTCGGTGCGTCAGGCGATCCTCGACCTCGCGGCGCAGCTGTTCGACCTGACCTTCACTCCCTATGACCCGGAGGAGATCTGGCATGAGGACGCCGAGCACTTCTCAGTGACCTTGAATGGCAAGCCGGCCGGCTTCATCACGCTCGACATGCACCCGCGTCCCGGGAAGAACAAGTGGGCGACGTCGTTCGGCTACAAGCTCGGACTCAAGGACCGCCAGCTACCGCACAACGTCCTCGTGTGCAACTTCCCGGACCCCAAAGCGTCAAAGGGTCCGGCCCTCATGGAGCATCAGCAGGTCGTCACATTCTTCCACGAGTTCGGGCACCTCGTGCACGGCATCGTGCGCGGCAACGTCGTCGAGTGGGCGCGGCTCGGCCGGCCCGCCGAGAACGACTTCATGGAGGCGCCGTCGCGGTTCCTCGAGGACTACGTCTTCGAGCTCGACGTCCTCCGTCGCTTCGCGAAGCACGTCGAGACCGGCGCCGTGATCCCCGAGGACCTCGTTCGGCGTCTTCAAGCCGCTCGCGACTTCGGAGACGGCGTGCAGGTCGAGCAGATGACCATGCGGAGCCGCCAGTCGCTGCGGCTACATGACGACGCGAACATCGATCGCGACTGCCGCACGATCGCGCGCGAGGTGGCTGAGCGCGAGACGCGCTTTGAGTTACTCGACGTGACGAACTGGCCCGCGAACTGGGAGCACATGAGCAGCGAGGCGTACGCCGCCGCATACGGAACTTACGTTTGGAGCGACACGATCGCGGCCGACATCCGGACCGGGTTCACCAACGGCCTCATGGACATCGACGCCGCACATCGCTACCGCGATCTCGTGCTCGCTCCGGGCGGCAACATTCCCGCTGCGGACGCCGTGAAGAATTTCCTCGGCCGCCCCTACAACACGAACGCGTTCAAGGAGCGCCTCGCGAAGAGTGGCTAGCCGCCCGCGCGTCGAGCAGAAGAACCTCGACATCTACGGCAACAAGCCGCTCCCCTGGTCACGCGCACGGCAGCAACTCGCTGCAGCGAGCAGAGGCGTGGCACATCTCTCGTACTGGCTGGCGACAGTCGCGCCGGGTGGGCGGCCGCATAGCGCGGCTGTCGGTGCGCTTTGGGTCGACGATCGGATCTACCTCGTGAGCGGACCGCGTACACGCAAGAGCCGGAATCTCGCGCGCGATCCTCGGTGCGTGGTGTCTGTGAGCCTGCCCGGGCTCGATCTCGTGATGGAAGGCACGGCGCGGAGAGTCACCGACCAAAAGACGCTGCGGCGTATTGCGGCGCGCTACAGAGCCGTGGGATGGCCGGCGCACGCGACGGAAGGCGCGTTCACCGCGCCATACAGCGCGCCGAGCGCGGGCCCGCCGCCGTGGTACCTGTACGCGGTCACGCCCTCGACCGCTTTCGGAGTGGCGGGGAAGAAGCCGTATGGCGCGACCCGATGGCGCTTCAAAGCGGCTCGTCGTCCTCGCTAGTTGTTCAGCAAACTCTCAGCCCTGTAGTAGTTCCTTCACCAGAAATCAGACGCCTGAGACGTGCTGGTCCAGTGATGCTGTGGTGATGGCAGGCCGCGCGTCTCTCTGCCTACTGATGCTCGCTGCCCTGATCGCGTGCGAGGCGCGTCCGAATAGCGCAGCGACCTCGTCCGTGCCATCGCCGGTCGCCCTTGCGTCTGACGCGAGTGCGACCGCCGCTCCGAACGCAAGGACGACGCCAGTTCCCACGCCGATGCCGTTGTTCGCGGATCCGCAGGCGATCGGCGCGGACGCACGCGTCGGCGTGATCAGCGGCGGGATCCTCGACGGCTGGCGATACGACGGACGCGCGGGAACGTTGACGAAGGATCGCAGCGTGCCACGTTCAACGCTCTCACCGAGCGGTCGTTGGACGCTCGAGGCGCGCAACGTGATGAACGGCGCGATCATCGAGCGCACCGACCTGTGGCTCATCGACGCTGCGACAGGTGCGGCGCGACTCCTCTATTCGCCGCCCGAGCTGCCGCCGCAGCAGGCCGGCAAGAACGTGCAGCCCAACTCGCTCATTCCCCCGTACGTCTTCCAGCGCACCGAGAACCCGATCGCGTGGTCTCCGGATGAGAAGTACCTCACGATGGCGCAGGTGCAGATGGTGAGCGCTTCGGCCGATGCCGACGGACGACCGCTCGTCGTCATCGAGATCGCGACCGGCAAGATCACGGAGCTGGGCTACGCGCTCTACGGCTACTCCGGTGTGTGGCGCGCCCCGCACACGCTCGCGTACGTAGACGGCGCAGGCCGGGAGACGTGGCGCGGCAAGACGCTCACCGTCTGGAGCCCCGAGACCGGGAAGCGCGAGCTCACCGATCCGCTTGAGGTTGGCCTTGCACCAACATGGGGACCCGATGGGCGACTCTGGTTCGCCGCCGGCCCAGCCGGGCAGTACGACGTACCGACGTTCTTCTCGGGACAAGGAATCGGCGACCGCTCGGTGTACGCGCTCGATCTCGCGACCGGACGGCGCATGCAGTTCCCCCGCGTGGCGGGATACGCCGATGAGGGCGCGCTCGTGTCCGACGACGGTCGCTTCGTGCTGATCGATCGCAGACGCCTGGATCCCGCGCCGACTGGCGGCATGAAGAACAGCTGGCTCGAGCTCTGGATCGCGAACGTAGATGGCTCGGATGCGAAGCCTCTCATGAAGATGAGCGCGGTCAACGGGTTTGGCTATTACGGCGGGTTCGGCTCGCTGGCGAAACTCGAGTGGCAACGCTGACGACGGCGCCCCTTCGCCGAAAGCGGCTGGCCGCTCCAGCGCTTCCTCGGACGCGCGCCCGCCATTCGTTCGTATAGTCCCGCGGCACACTGCGCGGAGGGATTACATGCGGCGGTCGCTCGGCATCGCGCTCGTCCTTGCGTTGACGTCGTCACTCCTCACCACGTATCCGGCGATCGCGGACCCGCCGCGGGACGAGCCGGTCGAGTGCGAGCAGGTGTTCGTCGAGCTCTGCCCGTCGCACGCAAGCGGCGGGCGGCCCGAGTTCGGGCCCCAGATGGTGGGCAATCCCACCGACGTCGTGACCGTACTTCGCGTCGGCCTGCGGAGCACGACGTTCAACCCGACGACCGGCGCGGTCGCGACCGAGATGGCGAGCCACGACCACGCTGACGCCCGCGTGACCGCGAGCGTCGGCGACTTCCACGTCATCGATCTGTCCACGGAACATCAGATCGTCGCGCCGGCGGCGGGTCAGGCCGTGCGGGTCGCGTTCGTGAGCGGCGCGTACGAGGTGAGCGTCGACGGTGCGCTGATCGGATCGTTCGCGGGTCCGATCCGCTTCCGCCCGAGCGATCCGACGAACACGTTCAAGGTCCTGAGCATCAGGCGCAGCGTGTGGGTGCAGCCCGCGTACACGACGCGCGTGTTCGACGTACCCGACTACTACGGAGAGATCGAGATCGACCGTGGCGTGTCGACCGCCGCCGGCATGGTGAACGTCATCAACCTCGTGCCGCTCGAGCCGTACGTGCGCGGCGTCGTGGTGAACGAGGGCATCGCGAGCTTCCACATCGAGGCATTGAAAGCGCAGGCCGCCGCCGCACGCGGGTACGCGCTCGCGAATCGGAACAGCACGCGCTTCGGACGGCCGTATGGCATCGACGACTCGACCAGCTCGCAGGTCTACCGCGGCCATGGCTCGGAGCATCCGAACGGCAACGCCGCGGTCGACGGGACGACCGGCCTCGTCGCGACCTACGCGAGCCGCATCATCTCCGCGCTCTATTCGTCGTCGATGGGCGGCCACACCGAGAACAACGAGTGGATCTTCAACTCACCCTCGAACCAGTGGCCGGGGACCAACGTCGAGCCGTATCTGCGCGGCATCGACGACGGAGAGGGCGCCGCGCCGGAGCTCTCGGACGAAACCGCGATCGCGGCGTTCTGGAGCGCGCAACAGCCACAGACGTTCGACAGCTGCCCGCGTGTGAACAACCGCTTCGCGCGGTGGCAGATCCCGATCCCCGCCGCGACGATCAAGTCACGCGTCACCGGGACGAGCGCGAGCCGCATCGTGATGCTGTCGGGGAACACGAGCGGCACGCTCACGAACGTCGCGATCACGCGCCGGATGGCCGCATCAAAGCGCGCGGGCGTCGTGACGCTGACGTTCACAACGGGTGTCGGCGAGGTCCGCGGTTGGGACAACATCCGCCGCGTCGTCGGCGCGAGCGCGGCGTCGCAGGTCCAGAACTGCACGACGAATCCACCCTCCAGCATCGCCGCCGGGTTCGTGCTGAACAACCCGAGCGTCATCGTGCCGCAGTACTCGGGCACGACGTTCACCGGCATCGTCTCGATCGGCGGCGGATGGGGACACAACGTCGGCATGAGCCAGTTCGGCGCGCACGGACGCGGTCTCGCCGGCCAGACCTTCATCCAGATCCTGCAGGCGTATTACACCGGGGTCGACATCGCCTCGTATCCGATCGACCTGAGGCTCGCACCGGGCAGCGGGCCGCGCGTCATGCGTCAGATCTTCGCCGCGCCGAATGGCACGGGCACGCTGCGCATCGCAACGACGGGCGCGATGCAGGGCCTGACCGTCCACATCAACGATCTCTGCGACCTGCGATTCACGAACGAGCAGCTCGCGGTACCGCTCAGCGAGACCAACGTCAGCACATGCCTCGTCACCGGGACGAACACGGTGCAGTACAACCCCGCCGGCACGAAGGGCGGCGCGACGGTCCTCGTCGTCGTGCGCTGAATCGCAAGAGGGGGCCGGACCAGGTCCGGCCCCCGTGCGCTATGCGCCGCTATCCGCGCGGCGTGTCGCCGTTGGTGCGACGCGCGAGACGGCCCATCAGCTCCGCGAGATCGACCCCGAGGAGCGACTTCGCGATCGCGGTGCCTTCGGCGGCTGTCCGCACGACCGTGTCGGTGAGCTTCGACGCGCCGCTGGGATCGATCACGGTGAGGTTGTCGATGTTGCCCAGCGGCGCCGCCGCTTCCCGGACGATCGCCGGCACGAGCGGCAGCGTCTGAAGAAGGATCGCCGCCTCGTCGAACTTGCGGTACGCGTCGGCGAGCAGCTCCTTGGCTCTCGCTTCGGCCTGGCCGCGGGCGAGGATCGCCGCGCCCTCGGCCGTTCCGGTGAGCTCGGTCACCTGAGCAGTGGCACGGCCGCGCGCGGCCGTGGCAGCTCCCTCCGCCTCGCCGGTCAGTTGCACCTGACGCGCCGATGCCTCCGCCGCGAGGATCGCAGCTTGCCGCGCGCCCTCGGCGCGGACGATGGCGGCAAGACGCTCGGCCTCGGCCGGCTTGATGGTGGTCGCGAGGAGCTCCTTCTCACGGCGCGCCGCCTCGAGCTCCGCGACCTCGGTCTGCTCCTTGATGACCGCCTGCGTCGCCTCGGCCTGCGCGAGCGGGCCGGACTGCGCGGCCTCGGCTTGCACCTTCGCGGTGACCTTCAACGCCTCCGCGCGCGCGATCTCGCGGTCGCGCTCGGCTTGGATGATCACCCGCTGCGCCTCGTTCTCCTTCACCGCCGCTTCCTGCGACGCGCCGGCCTTTGCGATCCGCGCATCGCGCTGCACGCTCGCGAGGTTCTTCTCGCCAAGCTGCTCGATGTAGCCCTTCGTGTCCCGGATGCTCGTGATCGTCAGCGCGTCGATGTGGATGCCGCTCGCCTCGAGGTCACCGCGCGCTGCCTCGGATACAGCTTGCTGAAAGCGATCGCGGTCGGTGATGAGCTCCTCGATGGTGAGCGTGCCGGCGATCGAACGGAGCGATCCTTCGAGCACGTTCTTCACCATGGTCTCGATCTGGCTGTCCGGCTCGCCGATGAACCTCTCGGCGGCCGCGCGTAGCCGCTCGGGCTCGCGCGCGATCTTGAACATCGCCTGACCGGTGATGAGGACGCCGACTCCCTGCTTGCTGACGGCGGCATTCTCGTTCGTGAGACCGATCTCCACCTGACGCGCTGTCAGCTGCAGACGACCGACCTTGTTGATGAGCGGCCAGACGAACGTTCCGGCGCCGACGACCACCTTCACGCCGTGGTCATCGAGCGTCGTGAGGTTGCCGGCCTCGTCGCGGATCTTGCTGCCGCGGGCGCCAGAGATGATCAGCGCCTCGTTGGCACCGGCGACGCGGTAGCGGTTCGCCGCGAAGAGCACGAGCAGGACGAGCACCGCCGCTGTCGCGATGGTCAGTTGCGCGATGGTGAGTGTCACTGTGATCCCTTCTTTCTTTCGCCGGGTCGCGCGATGCGACTACGGCGGCGGAAGGGCTCGGACGGTGACGGCCATGCCACGAATGTCGACGATGACGACGTCGGTCCCGCGAGGGATGGCGATGTCAGACGCCGCGGGAAGCGTCTGCACCGCGCCGTCGTAGCTGAGCTGCACCGTGCCGCGAATGTCGCGCCCGATGCTCACGACGACGTTGGCGCGTCGGCCTACGAGGTCGCGCAGCGCGGTGGGCTGCGGACCCTGCGCACGATGGAGCGCGCTGAAGATGCCCATGACGAGCGACGCGCCCGAGGCGCCGGCGATGAACGCCAGCAGCGCCTGGACTGCGACGTCGCCGCCGAGCGCGATGCCAAAGAGCCCGCCGATGCCGAACATCGCGAGGAACCCGAGGATGATCGGCATGAGCGTCGCGTTGTCGGCGTGACCGATGTGTAGGTGCGGGATGCGGATCTGCGGCACGTGCAGCCGCAGATGCATGCCGGGGCCGACGCTGGAAAGGAGGAGCATCGCGGATCCGAACAATGCTGAGCCGATGAAGATCAGCTCCAGCGCTTC
>Ga0209057_1000956_pt1 | contig 24200 bp, 18 predicted proteins | sample GraSoiAngelo_146_FD_185903 | JGI IMG/M metagenome (GOLD analysis project Ga0209057, IMG submission 185903) | Grasslands soil microbial communities from the Angelo Coastal Reserve, California, USA - 14_1009_05_30cm (SPAdes) (version 2) | ecosystem: Environmental > Terrestrial > Soil > Grasslands ... | reverse complement strand
TGTCCGGCAGCTTGCCGGACACAACCTCTTCCCGAATTTCCGACCCACGATATTATCATCGACGACTCCCGCATTTCGAACGGCCCTGTGCAAAGTACGCTATCACGTTTAATACAAGAAGCCGTCGCACCCTCTCAGAACGAGCGCGGGACGTTGTACTCGAATCAATCCGTCGCTGGGATGGCCGGCGTTACGAGCTTTTCGCGGCCTGCGTGATGCCGGATCACGTACATCTCCTGATAGAACCGATGGTTGAACGTCAGAACGAATCAGGAAATTCGATTTTCTTTTCGCTCTCCAAAATTCTGCACAGCATTAAATCGTTTACGGCAAATCGAATTAACAAAATTGAGAAGGTCAATGAACCGGTGTGGGAATCGGAATCGTTTGACCGAATGATTCGATCGGAAAGCGACCTCCAGGAAAAATTTGAATATATAACGTGGAATCCATGGGACGCTGGGATCGCAAAACCGACAGAAGATTATCGATGGGTTTGGTACCCACGAGCGAGACGGGAAGAGTTCGCGGCAGGCTGCCGCGAACGGCAGGCTGGCAGCCTGCGCTCCCCACCAGAAGAAGCTGGGAATGAAAACGCCCCGCAAATCATCATCGGCACGCATGCCTTGCTCTACGAGAGCGTAAACTTCACCAACCTTGGTCTTGCCGTCATCGACGAGCAGCACAAGTTCGGGGTGGCACAGCGGGCCAAACTTACCTCGCGCGAACCGGCGCCGGATGTTCTCGTTATGACTGCAACGCCAATTCCACGGACCTTAACCATGACAATTTACGGCGACCTTGAAATTTCGACGATTGAAGAGATACCGCGCGGCCGGGGTAAAATTGTCACGCACTTGATCACGGGCGATAACTTAGGTGAAGCGATCGCGTTCTTGCGTGAACAATTGAGCGACGGACGACAGGCTTACATCGTCTATCCGTTGATCGATGAGAGTGAAAAGCTGGAGGCCAAGGCCGCCGCGAAAGAGTTCGAGACCTGGCAGGAACGGTTGCGACCGTTTCGCTGCGAATTGTTACATGGACGAATCGCCTCACCGGACAAGCAATCGATCATGCAAAGGTTCCGCGCCGGAGAAACGCAAGCGTTGGTCAGCACGACCGTGATCGAGGTGGGCATCGACATTCCTAATGCCACGGTCATGCTTATCGAAAATGCCGAACGATTCGGATTGTCGCAGTTGCATCAATTGCGCGGCCGAATCGGTCGTGGCGCGCACACGTCGCACTGCTGGCTGATCACTTCGGATAAATCCGTTGAGACGATGACAAAGTTGGCGGTGCTGGAGAAAACAACGGACGGTTTTGAGATTGCCGAGGCGGATTGGGAGCTGCGCGGTCCGGGCGATCTCCTCGGCACTGCGCAAAGCGGTTTGCCGGAACTAAAATTGGGAGACCTCAGGCGGGATGCCGCTTTGATGCGGAAGGCGCGCCAGGCCGCGCTGGAATTGTTGGAAAACGATCCGGGATTGGACTGCCCGGAGAATCAACGTTTCCGCGACTTGATTGTCGAAAAACAGGGACAAACTTTCTCGCACGTCAGCTAATGAAAAACTTTCTTAAATTTTTGGTTTTCGTGGTGTTGATCAGTCTCGGGATTTCGCTTCTTTACGATTACCGGATGAGGCATGGTGGGCTGGTCGGGCCCAGCACAACGCCGGAAAAATACTCGCTTGCTACAGCGCCGCCGGTTGATCGCAAAGAAATTGGCACGCTGGAGGAGTTCAATCGCGAGCGCCGCACCCTGGTCTCAAATGTGATCCCTTCTGTTGTCAGCGTGAAGACATCGAAAAAGATCGCCGTGCGCCGGCAATACGCGCTCGATCCATTCGAGTTTTTCTTCCGCAACCCGCGCCAGTTTCGCAATCCCAATGAGGAAGCGATGGTGCAAAACTCACTCGGTTCCGGGGTAATCGTGACCAACGAAGGTCACATTATTACTAATAGTCACGTGGTCGATCAGGTGGATGAAATTGAAGTGCAACTTTCCGATGGCCGGACCAAAAAGGCACGAGTCATCGGAAGCGATTCCCAAGTCGACCTCGCAGTTTTAAAAATCGATGAGCCTGGGGTAAAACCGTTAAAGCTGGGTGATTCCGATGCGGTGCAGGCAGGCGACATGGTGTTGGCCATCGGCAATCCGTTCGGCTTCGAGGAAACAGTGACCGAGGGAATCATCAGCTCGAAGGGACGCCCGAATCGGGTAGATGGCTTCGGTGATTTTCTGCAGACCGACGCCGCCATCAATCCGGGAAACAGCGGCGGACCGTTGATTAACCTCAGCGGTGAAGTGATCGGAATTAATACTGCGATTATCTCACGCACCGGTGGGTCGCAGGGGATCGGGTTCGCCATTCCATCAAACACGGTGAAAGTCGCGCTCGAAAGCTTGCTCAAGAGGGGGCGAATTATCCGGGGTTACCTGGGAATCCAGGCGCAGGTGAACCCGCAGAACCTGGCTTCAAACGACGATGGCGTGGTCGTGGGAGACGTTCTTCCGGGATCGCCGGCGGCGGATGCGCATTTACAAAAGGGCGATGTCATCCGCAAGTTCAATGGACGCGACGTAAAAAATTTCCCCGAGCTTCGGTCGCTGGTTGCGCAAGCAGAGTTGAACAAGAAGATCGATCTCGAGGTAATTCGCGACGGCAAGCCGCTCAAGGTGTCAGCGGAACTTCGGGAGCAGCCGCCGGATTATCAAACCGCGCGCGCCATTCCACGGCCGGGACAACCGAATCCCAGCAATCCTTTGCCGCAGCCAAATGCCCCCGATACGAGCCCGGACGAAGATCAAAGCAATACGAACCCCTTGGGCTCGATTCGCGTTAGTGAATTGACCGCCGATCTGGCGAAACGTCTTGATTTGCCGACGGGCGTGCGCGGAGTCGTCGTTGATACGGCGGATTTGCCGGAATTGCAGCGCGGAGATGTCATCGAAGAAATCGATCAGCAGCCCGTGACTTCGGTGACCGAATTCAACAAACTCGTTGCTAGCCTCGATCCAGACAGCACGCACGTGTTTTCCATGTGCCGGCATCGCGTCCGCTCATTCGTGGTAGTGCGTCCGCAGTAAAGCGAGAGACGGCCTCTCGAGACTCTGGGCGGTTCTGACAAGCTTGGGTGACGGATCCCAGCAGCGGGAGGTCCCTCGCTTGCGCTCGGGATGACGGAAGCGTTGCGTTTGCGAGGCGATCGAAATTATCACAACGAGTCGTGCGTCACCCCAAGTCGCGAAGACGGCGAGGGGCTCACGCCCACGGAGCGGATCGGCACATTCCTTCATGCGATCGATGCAGTCTGAACGAGATCCCTCGCTTGCATTCAGTAGGATAGATTTGAGCCTGGCATACGCTTGCGGCTCACGTCGCCTTCGAATCCCCAGTGAATAAACCAATGCGCGTCGAAGTCTAAAACGCCATAACACTGAATAACTTTATGAAGCGTTTTTTAATATTTGCATCGGCATGTGCGTTCGCGTTGACGGTGTTCCAATCGGGCGGTGCGGATGTCTCAGTTAACTTTTTTTACGACAATTTGAACGGCGGTAACTGGTACCAGGTGGCCGATTATGGCTATGTCTGGCAGCCTGATGCCGCGACCAGTCCGGACTGGCGGCCATACACGGATGGCTATTGGGCCTACACCGATGTCGGTTGGACTTGGGTATCGTATGAAGATTTCGGCTGGGCCACCTACCACTATGGCCGCTGGGTCCGACTGGAGGATTATGGTTGGTGTTGGGTTCCCGGCTATGAATGGGGACCGGCCTGGGTTTCATGGCGGACGGGCGGAAATTATATTGGATGGGCTCCGTTGCCTCCGGAAGGTCGCGGCGAAATCGTTTATGAAGGTCGGCCAATTACTGGACATGTCGATGTCGAGTTCGGCATCGGTCCGGCCTATTACAATTTCATCGATGTGCGATTCATCGGCGAGCCGGTGCTGCGTGGTCACTTCTACGATTACAATCAGAACGTCGTTTACATCAACAACACGGTGAATGTAACCAACATCACTTATAACAATTCCGTCGTTTACAATTACGGACCGGACTATGCCGTGCTCAGCAGATATTCCACTCGACCTATTCAGCGGTTGAAACTCGAACGCACCAGCGTCGATCCGCTGCAGGCGGTGAAGGCGGGAAATGTCACTAAAGTTCAGGGCGACAAGCTGGTTCTGGCGGCGCCGTTGAAGCTGCAAAAAGCGAATACGCAAATTGCGCCAAAGGTCGTGAAAGCGAAGATCGATCAGCCTAAGATTGAAAAAGGTTGGGCGAATATTTCCGATCCGAATACCAAAGCGAAACTGGAACAGAAATTTAAAACCGAAAATCCGCAAAACGTTCCCAAGCCCAGTATTCAGCCGGCTGGTGCCAACGTAAACGCCCTGGCTTCACCTGGTGTTTCTCCCTTCGAAAGAGGAAAAGGTAAGCACAAAGGCGAACAACTTGAGAATCAGGCGGCTGCTTCTGTTGCGCCTGGAACTTCGCCAACGTCCACGGCCATGCCGTTCGAACAGGGACAAGGCAAAAAAGGAAAGGGCCAAAGGGTCGAGAACGAACAGGGCGCTTCGGTGCCAGCTGGGTCCTCACCGGTCGAGTCCTTCGAACAAGGCAAAGGTAAGCACAAAGGCCAGAGATTCGAGAATGAACCCGGCGCATCCGTCGGTACTTCGCCGACAGAATCCATGGAGCAAGGCAAGGGTAAGAAGGGCAGAAGTCAGAGATTTGAAAATGAAGCAGGCACTTCGGGTGGCTCTTCACCCGTGGAGTCTGCCGAGAAGGGCAAGGGTAAGAACAAGGGGCACAGGGAACAGGGGGAACAGACGCCTGGTCTTGGCGGCCCCGTGACTCCGCAAAATCCGAACGCGAATCTGCAAAACCAAAACAGTTCCGAAGGCGGCAAACATAAAGGGAATCGCCAACAAGAAAGCTCCCAGCCCGAGTCGCAGAATGTTAGCGGTGGGGCTGGCGGCGGCGGTGGTGGCAAACGTCACGAGCAGATTCAATCCCAGGCTCCGCCGCAAGGTGGGCAATATGGCCAACAGGGCGCACAGGGTGGACAGCAAGGCGGTGGCGGGGGCAAACATCGCGAGCAGATTCAATCCCAGGGTCCGCCGCAGGGTGGGCAATATGGCCAACAGGGCGGACAGCAAGGCGGTGGCCAGGGTAAGGGTAAAGGAAAGAAAGGCGAAACTTCCCCAACTCCGTCTCCGCGGTAACTAACAAGATTAGACTTAGGACGGCCCGACTTTCCCCCGGGGCCGTTTCTTTCACGCTTGTCGCAGCGCAATTGTAGCCGGCATCGGTGATGCCGGCCGGGATCACCGATCCCGGCTACAAGAAAAGCCGGGATTTGGCGACAACGGGAGAGTCTACAATAGCTCGGCAATCTGCACGGCATTCAGCGCCGCGCCCTTCAACAACTGATCGCCCGAAACCCAGAAGGCGAGTCCATTTTCAAACGCGCAATCGCGCCGCACCCGACCGACCTCACAATTGTCTTTCCCGGCAACGTGCAGCGGCATCGGATATCGATTTCGGGCCGGCTCATCAACCAGCTCCAAACCGGGTGCCTTCGCCAAAACCTCCCGCGCCCGTTCCGCCGAAACCGGTTGGGCGAATTCCGCGCTGAGCGCGACTGAGTGGGCGCGATAGACCGGAACACGAACACACGTGACTGAAGCGCGAAATTCGGGGTGATGCATGATACGACGGCCTTCATTCTGCATTTTCATTTCTTCTTTGGTGTAACCGCTTTCTAGAAATGCATCGACCTGCGGCAGCACGTTGAAGGCGATGGGGTGCGGATAAACCTCCGCGCGCGCCGGCTGACTTTCGGCCGCGGCGCGGACCTGCTCCTCCAACTCCGCAATCGCGCGAGCGCCGCTACCAGAGACTGCTTGATAACTCGCCGCAAAAACGCGTTGCACATGGAAAACGCGATGCAGCGGATAAATCGCCATCAGCGCGACTGCGGTAGTACAATTCGGATTCGCGATGATCCCGCGGTGGAGTTTTACATCGTCGCCATTGATTTCCGGAATGACCAGCGGCACCTCCGGCTCCATTCGAAAGGTCGAAGAGTTATCGATCACAATCGCGCCGGCATCACGCGCGATTGGGGCAAATTCTCGTGCGACAGCGGTGCCCGCACTGAAGAGCGCGAGATCAATTCCTCGAAACGATTCAGGCGCCAGTTCCGTGACTGGGATTTTTTCGTCGTGAAATAAAGCCGATTTGCCGGCTGAACGTTTAGAACCGAAGGCACGAATTGAGGCCACCGGAAAGGCGCGCCGTTCCAGCACCCGAAACATTTCAACGCCAACTGCGCCGGTCGCTCCCACTACCGCGATGTGATAATGTTTGCTCATCCGCAGGCGCATTTTAGGTCAGCGACGGCACGATGCAAAAATCTCCGCTTCATATTCACGTTTCTGTGCACGATCAGGAATTGAAACTGCGTCGGGGCCGCAAAATCATCCGCCGTTATCCGGTGTCTACTTCGCGCTTTGGGCTCGGCAGCGAAGAAGGCAGCCATAGAACACCACTGGGCCAGTTTCGCGTTAGCGATAAAATTGGCGACGCCATGCCAGCCGGGACGATCTTCGTAAGCCGCGTCCCACTTAAACCGGACGATCCGCTGCCACCGACGCAAGATCTCGTCGTGTCGCGCATTCTCTGGCTCGACGGGCTGGAGGCGCACAATGCCAATACCCGTGATCGTTTTATTTACATTCACGGGACAAAACATGAGAACAAAATCGGCCTGCCCGACAGCCACGGATGTATCCGGATGCGAAACGCAGATGTCATCGAGCTCTTTGATCTAGTGGATGTGGACACGCCGGTAACAATTAGGGAATGATTTAGCGCGTTATCGTGGGCGGCGGAGAAAAATCGTTGCGCGATTTGCGTTCGCTAATATAAAGCTCGAAAGCAACCAGCTACGAAAGGGGTGAGAAACAGAATGAGAGTTTTAAAAGCAATCATGACCGTGACGGTTTTGGCCAGCGCCTTAAGCTTGGGCGCTTGTGCGCAAAAAAAAGAATCAATGTCCACGGGGACGACGGCGGCTTCGACGCGTACCTATTCGAAATAGGCTTCCACCTGCGGACAGCTTTAACTTAAAGGCCAGGTCACTTTCGACCTGGCCTTTCTCTTTGCGTCTGCAATTTTTCGGAGGGACGAGATTCTTCTCGTCCTGGACGTGCAGAAGCACGTCCCTCCGTGATTCGTTCGATCCCACCTCCGCGCTTTGTCATTTCGCGATCAAGCAGCTAAGATCGCGCTGTGGAGATTTCCGGCCGTCCGATTTCACTCGCGCAACTGCACGCGATCGCAACTGGAAGCGAGCGCATCGAGTTAACTGACGAATCGCGGGATCGAATTCGCAAGTCGCGCTCTGTCGTCGAAAAAATTCTCGACCACGGCCAGGTCATCTACGGGATCAGCACCGGTTTCGGCAAACTCTCTGATGTCAAAATTGAACCTGAGGCGCTCCGCCAATTACAGCTCAATCTGGTTCGCAGCCATTCCTGCGGCATCGGCCAACCGCTCTCGATTCCGGAAGTGCGCGCGATGATTTTCCTGCGCGCCAACGTGCTCGCGCTTGGTTTTAGTGGCGTCCGACTCGAGGTGGTCGAGTTCCTCTGCCAAATGCTGAACCGCGGCGTTTATCCGGTCGTGCCCGAGAAAGGATCGGTTGGCGCCAGTGGCGATCTCGCTCCTCTCGCGCATCTGGCCCTGGCGTTGATTGGTGAAGGCGAATCATTTTTTGAAAATGAACGTCTCGCTTCAGCCGATGCTCTCGCGCGCGCGGGGCTGAATCCAATCGTGCTCGAAGCAAAAGATGGTCTCGCCTTACTGAACGGGACCCAGGCCATGCACGCGGTCGGCGGCCTCGCCCTGTTTCGCGCCAAACGTCTCGCGCGCGTCGCCGATGTGGCCGGCGCAATGACCCTGGAAGGTTTGATGGGAACACCACGCGCCTTCGATCTGCGGATTCAAAAGGCGCGGCCTCATCCTGGGCAGATTGCGGTCGCGGAACACGTGCGGGCATTGGTTCGGCAAAGCGAAATTCGTGAATCGCATCGAGAAAATGATCCGCGGGTGCAGGATGCTTACAGTATCCGCTGCATTCCGCAGGTGCACGGCGCCGTGCGTGATGCGCTAGGGTATGTGGAGAAAATTCTGGAAATCGAGAGCGCGGGCGCGACCGACAATCCTCTCGTGTTTCCAGAAAGCGGTGATGTCATTTCGGGCGGAAATTTTCATGGTGCGCCCCTGGCGCACGCACTCGATTTTGCCGCCATTGCGCTCACGGATTTGATGAGCATCAGCGAGCGGCGAATCGAGCGCATGGTCAATCCCGATTTGAGTTACGGTTTGCCGGCCTTTCTCGCCCGAAAGCCCGGCTTGCAATCCGGCATGATGATCGCGCAGGTCGCCGCCGCCTCGCTTTTGAACGAAGCGAAAGTACTGGCGCATCCCGCCAGCATCGACAATGTCCCGACCTCCGCCGGGAAGGAGGATCATGTTTCGATGGGAATGACGTCGGCGGTCAAATTGCGATCGATCGTGGAAAATGCGGAAAATTTGCTCGCCATCGAATTGCTGGCGGGCGCGGAAGCGCTCGAACATCGGCGGCCGCTGAAGGGCGGCGCAGGGGTGGAACGTGCTTATGCCACCGTCCGGAAATACGCGGGACCGCTTCTGGAAGACCGCGCTCTCGCGCCGGACATTGCCGCTATCGCGACAGCAGTTCGCGCCGGAGAGTTTGATAGCGAACACGAGAAGTTATGAGTGGGAAACGGACAATTCACGCGCCACGCGGGGCAAAGCGCAGTTGCAAAGGCTGGCATCAGGAAGCGGCATTGCGCATGCTGATGAACAATCTCGATCCGGAAGTCGCGGAAGCGCCGGACCGATTGATCGTTTACGGCGGCACCGGACGGGCGGCCCGAAGTTGGGAATGTTTCGATGCCATTGTCCGTTCTTTGCGGGGACTTGAAAACGACGAGACCCTGCTCGTCCAATCTGGCAAGCCGGTCGGCAAATTCCGCACCCACGATGAAGCCCCGCGAGTACTGATCGCGAATTCCAATCTCGTTGGTCATTGGTCGAACTACGAACAGTTCAACGAACTCGAGCGCCTTGGGCTAACGATGTACGGACAAATGACGGCCGGCTCCTGGATTTACATCGGCAGCCAGGGAATTGTGCAGGGCACCTTCGAAACCTTTGGCGCGGCGGGGGAAAAACATTTCGACGGGAATCTCGCGGGTAAGCTCATCGTCAGCGGCGGCCTCGGTGGAATGGGCGGCGCGCAACCGCTGGCCGCGACCATGAATGGCGCATGCTTCATCGGGGTTGAGGTAGATCCGGCGCGGATCGAGAAACGGCTCGCGACCGGCTACTGCGACCACATGACAACATCGCACGAGCAAGCATTGCAGTTGGTCGACGAGGCACGAAAGGCAAAGCGCGCGATTTCGGTTGGTCTGGTTGGCAACTGCGCTGATGTGCTCCCGGAAATGGTGAAGCGAAATTTCGTTCCCGATTTGTTGACCGATCAAACCAGCGCGCACGATGCCCTCAATGGTTATGTCCCAAACCAGATCTCGTTAGCCGAGGCCATCACGTTACGCGCAAAGAATCCGAATGAATACATCAAGCGCTCGATGCAAGCGATGGCTGACCATGTCCGCGCGATGTTGGAACTACAGAAACGCGGCGCCATCACCTTCGATTACGGAAACAATATTCGGACCCAGGCAAAGAAAGCTGGCGTCGAAAACGCCTACGACATTCCTGGGTTCGTTCCCGAGTATATCCGCCCGCTCTTTTGCGAAGGAAAGGGACCATTCCGCTGGGTCGCGCTCAGCGGCGATCCGGAGGACATCGCGCGCACCGACGCGCTCGCGCTCGAGCTTTTCCCTGAAAATGCAATCCTGGCGCGCTGGATGAAGCTGGCGAAAGAGCGCATTCATTTTCAAGGATTGCCGGCGCGCATTTGCTGGCTCGGCTATGGCGAGCGGGCCGAGTTTGGCGTCGCCATGAATGAACTGGTGCGATGCGGCGAAGTGAAAGCGCCCATCGTCATCGGTCGCGATCACCTCGATACCGGTTCGGTCGCGTCGCCCTTTCGCGAGACCGAAGGAATGCTCGACGGCAGCGATGCCATAGCCGATTGGCCACTGTTGAACGCGCTCGTCAATACCGCTGCCGGCGCCTCCTGGATTTCAGTTCACAACGGCGGTGGCGTCGGCATCGGCTATTCGCAACATGCTGGGATGGTCGTTGTTGCCGACGGGACCGATAACGCCAAACGGCGTCTCGAACGCGTGCTCACCAGCGATCCGGGGATGGGGATTTTGCGGCATGCAGACGCCGGTTACTCGCGCGCGATTGAATTTGCTGCCGCAAAAAAGATCGATCTCCCGATGGCACCGCGGGCCAGCGCCTAACGAAATAATCAATCGTGCTGCCGGTTTTTGCTGGGGAGCCCAGACAGCTTGCCTGCGGTGTTCGGCAGCCTGCCGAACACAATTTTCGTCGGCAAGCTGGCTGCCGACGAATCCAGACTGGCAGCCTGCGCTCCCCGGAATCGACGCATCTTCTGTTTGACTCTGAATGTCGCTCTGGCCTTGCAATCCAATTAATCATGTAAATCCTCTTAGAACTCCATCGTCATGCAAAAGCTGATTGAATGTGTACCCAATTTCTCCGAGGGGCGTGATCCAGACATTATCCGCCAAATTACGGACGCGATTGCATCAGCCGACGGAGTTTCGCTGCTCGATGTTGATCCAGGCGCAACGACCAACCGCACTGTTGTAACTTTTGTTGGCAGTCCGAAAACGGTGGTGGAAGGTGCTTTCCGCGGAATTCAAAAGGCGGCGGAATTAATTGACATGCGCGAACACAAGGGTGCGCACCCGCGCATGGGAGCGACCGACGTTTGCCCGTTTATTCCGATCAGCAACGTCAATTGGAAAGAAGCGATCGCTTGCGCAAAGGAATTGGCAAAACGCGTCGGCGACGAATTGAAAATCCCCGTCTATCTCTACGAGAAAGCAGCGAAGAATCCATCCCGCGCAAATCTCGCCGTCATCCGGGAGGGCGAATACGAAGGTTTTTCCGACAAAATAAAACAAGCGGAGTGGCACCCAGATTTCGGGCCTAACGAGTTTAATGCTAAATCGGGCGCGACTGTGATTGGGGCGCGCGAATTCCTAATTGCTTACAACGTCAACCTGAACACCAAAGCGGTGAGACGAGCAAATTCGGTTGCCTTCGACGTTCGAGAAAATGGCCGGGTAAAAACGCTCGATGGCACGCCCACTGGAAATCCGATGCTCGACGAAAAAGGCGAACCGATCCGTGTCCCGGGAATGCTAAAACATGTGAAAGCGATTGGCTGGTATGTGGAAGAGTACGGGATCGCGCAGGTTTCAATGAATCTAACGAACATCGAGAAGACACCACTCCATGCCGCATTCGACGCCTGCAATGAATCCGCCAACAAACGTGGCCTGCGTGTGACCGGGTCGGAAATTGTCGGCATGGTCCCCAAGAAATGCCTGGTCGATGCCGGAAAACATTTTCTCCAGAAACAAAATTGGTCTGAAGGGGCGGCAGAGGAAGAGCTGATTGACCTTGCTATCCGCTCCATGGGATTGAGCGAGCTGAAACCGTTCGATCCGAAGGAGAAAATTATCGAACTAAAGATAGAAGCGGCTTCTCCGAAAAAATCGCTGGTAAAGTTAGATCTGCGTCGGTTTTGCAACGAAACCCTGAGCGACTCTCCGGCGCCCGGTGGCGGTTCTGTCGCCGCGTTAATGGGAGCGCTGGGCGTTTCTCTAGGCGGGATGGTGGCTAATTTGTCGGCCGGCAAACGCGGCTGGGAGGATAAACTCAGATATTTCAGCGATTGGGCTGTGAAAGCGCAGCAATTGAAAGATGAAATGCTTTTGCTGGTCGACGAAGACACTGCGGCCTTCAACAAGGTTATGGCGGCATTTGCTTTGCCCAAAGGCTCCGCCAAGGAAAAGTCCGTGCGATTGGCTGCAATAGAAGCTGCCAACAAGCTGGCGACAGAAGTGCCGCTTCGGGTTATGCAGACAGCGTCGAAGACCTACGACCTTCTGGGCGAAATGGCGAGCAAAGGTAATCCGGCGTCTATTTCCGATGTCGGTGTTGGTCTTCTGGCGGTGCGCGCTTGTATCGATGGAGCGGGAATGAACGTCAGAATTAATGTAGCGAATCTGAAAGATAAAAAAATCAGATCGGCCCTTTCGGACAAACTACAGGTATTCAGCGGCGAATCCGAAGCTCGATTCAAGAAGATTAGCAAGCTGGTGAAAAAGAAGTTTCGTTGAAGCGATGAGCGTTGAAGCGATGAAGCGGAGACAATCTTTCTCAACACTCTAATCTTTATCTTCAACCCTTCAGCGCTTCAACCTTTCAACGCTTCACCGTGCCTTCCATCGCCCTTCTTCACGCGTCGCAATTGGTCACGCTGGCTGGCCCGCCGCGGGCGCGACGCGGCAAAGAGCTAAGCGAATTAGGAATTATTTCTGATGGAGCCTTTGTGGCGGCCGGCGGCAAAATCACACACGTCGGCAAATCGACTGAGATTGAAAAACTTTGCGATGGTGAGACGGAAGTCATCGACGCTCGTGGCTGCATTGTGTTGCCAGGATTTGTTGACGCGCACACCCATCTGGTTTTCGCCGGTAATCGGCTCGACGATTTCGAAGCACGCGCCCGCGGCGAGACTTATGAACAGATTGCAAAGCGCGGGGGCGGAATTCAGACAACGGTGCGGGCAACGCGCGCAGCCAGCGAGGATGAACTTTGTGCGCTCGCGAAAAGACGCGCGAGCTGGTTTTTGCGAAATGGAACGACAATGGTGGAAGCAAAGTCCGGCTACGGACTCACCCTTGAAGATGAACTGAAAATTTTGCGGGTAATCCAGCGCGTTGGAAAAGAAACGCCGCTGGAGACGGTTCCCACGTTCTTGGGCGCCCACGCCGTTCCGGCGGAATTTCGGGAGGATCGTGCTGGCTACATTTCTCTCATCATCGAAGAAATGTTGCCGCGAATTGCACGAGAGAGGCTGGCGGAATACTGCGACATCTTTTGCGAGCGAGACTACTTCGACGTCGAAGACGTTCGTCGCATTCTGACCGCAGCGAAGCAGCACGGATTGAAATTGCGGATGCACGTCGATCAATTGACTAACGGCGGAGGCGCGAAGTTGGCGGCGGAACTGGGAGCCACGACCGCAGATCATCTCGAGCAAACTGCTGCCGATGGAATTAGCGCGCTGGCAAAGGCCAACATCCAGCCAGTTCTTCTGCCAGGATCGGTTTATGCGCTTGGTTCGAAAAAGTATCCGGACGCGCGTGCCATGATTGATGCCGGGCTGGCAGTAATAGTGGCGACGGATTTCAATCCAGGTTCGTCACCGAGCCCGTCGATGCCGATGATGCTTTCGCTTGCGGTGACGCAAATGCGAATGAGCCCAACGGAAGCCGTCACGGCAGCGACCGTTAATGCAGCCGCGAGTTTGAATCGAATGGACGAAATAGGCTCATTGGAAGTCGGCAAACTTGCAAATTTTGCGATCTGCGATTGCGAAGATTATCGCGAGCTTGCGTATTGGTTTGGAGGTTCGCTCGTGCGCCATGTTTTTGTGAGGGGCGTTTCTGTTTCAAGGAACGGCGGTTTCCAAACCGCCGACGCTTGAGAGAGCAATCGTTGATCACACGTTCGCCCCTCCCAGCGGCGTCATCCTGAGCCGCGAAGACGGCGAAGGATCTCGCGCCAGGTCGCACTCGCACGAATTTGTGTGACGAACGAGCGAATGCGAGGTCCCTCGGCTCTGAGCCTCGGGATGACAGAAAGTGGAAGCGTGATGTTTATTGTGCGTCTACGGCGCGTAATCTGAATTGTAGGACAAGCGCATCGCCTGTCATTTAACGCGCCGGCAACCGGGAGCGGTTGCCCTACAAATGCACGCGGCGTAACGTCGCTCTCCTTCATGAAAGTCGAGGTCGAAAAACAGCCCGATTCTGTTTCCACGCTGCAAATTGAATTGCCCGCGGAGCAGGTCGCGAAAGAGTGGAATGCGATCGCGGACAATTTCGCACGCTACGCCAAAATTCCGGGCTATCGGCCAGGGAAAGCGCCACGGCGAGTGATCGAAGCGAAGTTTAAAAAGGAAATTCAGGAAGAGCTGACAAAAAAGCTGGTCTCAAAAAGTTATCGCGATGCGGTCGCCGAAAAACGATTGCGTGTGGTGTCGCTGACAAATCTGGAGGACGTCAAGATTGGCGATGACAAAACGATGCGGTTCCGCGCGACGGTGATCACTGCGCCGGAATTTGATCTGCCAGATTACAAAAACATTACCGTGCAATTGCCACCGCTGGAGGTCACGGAAGAAGAAGTGAACACGGCGATGGAGCGTTTGCGGGACCAATCTGCTGACTTCGTGGAGGTCGAGCCCGAGCGCGCCCTGCAAATGGAAGATTTTGCGGTAATCGATTTCGAAGGCACGATCGAGGGCCGACCGATCAGCGAGATTGCGCCGGAAGCGAGCAAGAATCTGCATGGAGGCAAGAAGTTCTGGCTACGGATGGGGCCGGAGAATTTTCTGCCGAATTTTTGTGAGCAATTGGTCGGACAAAAGAAGGAAGAGACACGATTGGTGATCGTGACCTTTCCGGCGGATTTACCGGTGAAAGAACTGGCCGGCAAGAAGGCAGATTACGCCGTCACTTTGCGCGAGATTAAACAAAAAGAATTGCCGGAATTAGACGATGCCTTCGCGACGAAATTGACGAAGGACAAAACCCTGGCGGAATTGCGCGCGATGGTAGCCCACGATCTCGAGCACGAGAAGGAGCACGCCATGGAGCAGGCGAAGGAATCGCAAATTGTAAAGGCTTTGCATGAGCAAACCCAATTTGATTTACCGTCGCAGCTTTTGCGCAACGAAACCCGGCGGGCCCTGGGGGAGTTGGTGCAGCGAAACCGCCAGCGCGGCGTGCCCGACGAAATGCTGAAAAGTAAAGAAAAAGAGCTGGTGGAAGGGGCCGGGTCGCTGGCGGCGCATCGCTTGAAAACGAATTTCATCCTCCATCGCATCGCCGAGGCGGAGAAAATTCAAATCACGCCTGAGGAAGTCGAGGAACGGATCCAAAATCAGGCTGGGCATTATAATGTTTCAGTGGAAAAAATGCGCAAACAAATCGACGAACACGAGGGAATGAATGGCCTGGTGGAAGAGATCCTGCTGGGTAAGACCATTGATTTTCTCAAGGCGAATGTTAGCGTCAAAACGGCGCCAGCCGAGCAAAAGAAACGGTAAAAATTTATGAGCGAACTAAGTAAAAATATTTCCCAAAGTGTGCTGGTCCCAATGGTGGTCGAGCAGACCGGCCGGGGGGAGCGCGCCTACGACATCTATTCACGGCTGCTCAAGGACCGGATCATCTTCATTGGCACACCGATCGACGATCACATCGCGAATTTGGTCATTGCCCAAATGCTCTTCCTGCAAATGGAGGATGGAAAAAAGGACCTCAACCTTTATATCAACTCCCCGGGGGGCTCTGTCACCGCCGGGCTGGCAATTTATGATACGATGCAGTTTCTCACCTGCGATGTAACGACCTACTGCCTCGGGATGGCGGCAAGTATGGGGGCGGTATTGTTGTGCGCCGGAACGAAAGGCAAACGTTTTGCCCTGCCGAATTCCGACATCATGATCCATCAGGTGTCCGGCGGCGCGCAGGGACAGGCCAGTGACGTCGAGCGCCAGGTCGATTACATGTTCAAGTTGAAGAAACGCCTGATCAAAATCATCTCGCAGCATACCGGCAGATCCGAGGAACAGGTCCGGTTGGATTCCGACCGCGATTATTACATGTCGGCCGCGGAAGCGAGGGACTACGGGTTGGTCGATGAGGTGATTAAATCGCGCAAGGAAACCAAGCTGCTCGATGGCGCCGGCGGAGACGGAGCGGAGCGAAATGTAGCTGTGGCGGAGGCCGCGTTACCCCGCAAACTCGGGGAATAGAAGCTGCTTAACAGGTGGCGCTCTTATGGCACGGGCTTCAAACCTCACGATGTGCTCTTTCTGCGGGAAGAGCCATGCCGAGGTCCGCAAGCTGATCGCCGGTCCCGGGGTCTATATTTGCGACAGTTGCATCAATGTTTGTAAAAGCATCCTGGATAAGGAGCTGAACGAAGATGCTCGGCGGCAGTCTTCTACCATTCGAGTACCGAAGCCGGCGGAAATTCGCCGATCGCTCGACCAGTATGTTATTGGGCAGGACATCGCGAAAAAAACCCTTTCGGTCGCGGTTCATAACCATTTCAAGCGAGTTATGCAGGCCGGCTCGCCGGCAGATTCATCGGCTGCTTTCCAGCCCGATCCATTCGCCGATGTCGAGATCGAGAAGAGCAATATCCTTCTCATCGGCCCGACCGGCTCGGGTAAAACGTTGCTGGCTAAAACGCTGGCAAAGATTCTCGACGTTCCCTTTTGCATTGCCGACGCGACCACGCTGACCGAAGCCGGCTATGTCGGTGAAGACGTCGAAAACATTATCCTGCGTTTACTGCAAAATGCGGACTACGACGTAAAACGGGCCGAGATTGGCATTGTTTACATTGACGAGATCGATAAAATCGGCCGTAAAACCGACAACGTTTCGATCACGCGTGATGTCAGCGGCGAAGGCGTGCAGCAGGCGTTGTTGAAAATTCTTGAGGGCAGCACCTGCAACGTTCCGCCACAAGGCGGGCGCAAGCATCCGCACCAGGAATACATCCAGGTTAATACCGAAAAAATTCTGTTCATTTGCGGTGGCGCATTTGTCGGCCTCGATAAAATCGTGCAAAAACGCATCGGCCAAAAAGTGATGGGTTTTGGCAGTCCTACCCTGGAGGTGGAGGCGGCGCTGGCCCGCGAAGCGGTGCGACGGGTGGAACCGGAAGACTTGCTGGCATTCGGAATGATTCCAGAATTCATCGGCCGTCTGCCGGTCGTGGCTGCGCTGGACGCGCTGACCGAGGAAGAGATGGTGGCGATTTTGACCGACACCAAGAACGCGATGGTGAAGCAGTACACCAAACTTTTCTCGATGGAGAACGTGCGATTGTCGGTAACTAAGGATGCGTTGAAGGCGCTTGCGGCCCAAGCGGTGACAAAAGGAACGGGTGCGCGCGCACTGCGATCGATGCTCGAGCGCATCATGCTCGACATCATGTATGACGTGCCGAGTCGCGAGGACATCGCCGAGGTCACGATTAATCGCGCCGTCGTGGAAGGGAAGAAGCTTCCGCTCATTCGCAAAAAGCAGGATAAAGACGCGGCGTGAGGCCGGCCTTCTGCCGGCGTTAATAGGTTAGAAGCGTTACAAAGTTACATCGGATAACCGCCAGTACTCCATGCGGTTAGCATCCTGCACTGGAGGGGCGAGTTCCCGCGAGCCCGGGTGTAGCACAGCCATCCTGGCTGTGGGGCCAACGGGCATCTTGCCCGTTGTCTTCGTATCGCCAACTTCAAACCCGCGGTGAAGCGAAGCTCAGAATTAGCCACACACCTCCTCCGTTGTAACGTTGTAACTCTTTTATCTAATCACTTTCTTTCACATGCGCGTCATCGTCATCAATACCGGAACCGAAATCCTGCTGGGTGACGTGCTCAATACCCATCTTGCCTTCATCGCGCGCGAAATTTTTCAATTCGGACTTCGCATCAACGAACAGCGCACGATTCCCGATGGGGATACCATTCAGAGCGCTCTGGCTGATGTTTCCTTACGGGCCGAGATTGTTTTTGTGACGGGCGGGCTCGGTCCGACGAGTGATGACATCACACGCGAAATAGTGGCCGGCTATTTGCAATTGCCGCTTGTCGAGGACGCAATCGTCAGGGAAGGGATTCGCAGCCGACTCGCGGCGCGCCGAATCCCAACCACGAAACGGATCTGGCGGCAAGCATTGGTTCCGGCTGGGGCGGACGTTTTGCCTAACGAGAATGGGACTGCGCCCGGCCTCTATTTGCCGGCGAATATAAATCCAGGCGTTCCATCGCCGCACTTGTTTTTGCTGCCGGGGCCGCCGCGCGAGTTGCAACCCATGTTCCGCAATTTCGTCGCGCCGGTTTTGGGTCGGATCACCACCGGATCGAAGAAGGCCGCGATGCGAACTTTTCGCATTGCCAACATGGGCGAATCGATCATTGAGAAAAAAATTGGCGACCTGGTCCTCGCCATTCAGGGAGTCGAACTCGGTTATTGCGCGCGTCCGGGTGAGGTTGAGGTACGCGTTATCGGTAGCGCTACAGCAGTCGCGCAGGCCGAGGAAATTATTCGCGAAAAACTGGGCAACGCGATCTTCAGTGCGAGCGATGAGACTCTGGCGGCCGTTCTTGTCCGTTTGCTTTCGCAGCCGGAGCAAACTCTGGCGCTGGCCGAGTCATGCACGGGCGGTTTTCTGGCAGATCAAATCACCAATGTTCCGGGTGCCTCGAAAGTATTTGTTGCTGGCTACGTTACCTATTCGAATCAAGAGAAAATCCGCACCCTTGGTGTGTCGCGCGAATCGATCGAGAAATTTGGCGCCGTGAGCGAGCGGGTTGCGACCGAGATGGCGGAAGGATTGCGGACGCGAACCGGCGCGACGTACGCGATCGCGACCACGGGAATCGCGGGGCCGACGGGTGGTAGCGAAGAGAAACCGGTCGGCACGGCGTTTCTAGGATTGAGTTCAGAAGGTCAGCCAGTGCAGTGTGAAAAGTTCTTTTTCCCGAGCGATCGCGAAACCTTTAAGCAGCTGGTAGCGCAGCGTGCTTTCGATTTGCTGCGGAGAAAGCTGATGGAGTAGTGGAGCCGCCATCCCGAGCGAAGTCGAGGGATCCCGCAAAGTTACCTTAAAGCTTGCGCCTCGGGATCCCTCGACGGCGCTCGGGGTGACCGTGATTTCGCCGTCCGCGGCAGTTAGGACGTCGGCTGTACTTCCACCGGGGTACCGACTTTGACGTGATCGTAAAATAATTTTGCGCCATCGGAGGGCATTCGAATGCAGCCGTGCGAGGCAGGGTAACCGGGTAAAATTCCCACGTGCATGCCCACGCCGTCACCCGTGAGACGCATAAACCATTTCATGGCAGCACCCTGGAAATGGGTTCCGCTGGGCGCGGCATCGATATGCATGCTCACGCCCGCGCGAACGATGCGCCCGGAGCTATCAACAAAGTCACCGTAAAGAGTCGAGTGATGATTCGGATCTTTTTCCATGACGTGCGTGCTGCCGCTGGGCGAACTGTGGCCGCGTTTGCCCGACGAAATCGGGGAATCGATCACGATTTCCTCAGCTACCATGAGATAGGCACGTTGTTTCGCGAGAGAAACAGTGACGTGGACCTCATCTGGAGAAATTTTTGCCAGCAGCGCCTGATTCACCTGGAGCGGCGCCTGCTTCTTGATCAAGTCGACTGCGCTGCGCATCGGCTGCAAACCGCTTTTAGGCTGACCAAATTGCCCGTCAGCCGAGATGGCGGAGAACAAAATCGCGTTTGCGACGATCAGTTTGGGAAAGTGCCTTGTCATTTCGCGTATCCGTCCACCCGTGCAAGCCAGCCGGACAACCAGCGAGCTTCACCGCGTTCCGGCGGCGAATTCGCAACCCGTCGGCGAAGGACAGTCTTGGCCGAAGCAGCGAATTCGTCGAGCGCGGATTGCGTGCCGTGCATATTTTCCAAGACTTGGAGCAGGCCCCAACCCTGGCCGTGATAACGTTCAGTCGCGAGCGTGCCTTCGCCTTTAAAATTTACGTAGTCAACCAGCGCGTAACAGCCCTGAGCGCTCGAAGCGACGCGGCCGAATTGGAGTTGCACGTTTTCGCGATCAGCGGCCTGGGTGACCATTTTGGACAAGGCGTCTTGCAGGCGTGCGATCAGAAACTGGGCCTGGAGATCGATGGTATCGACAAGGAACTGGCGCAGCTGTCTCATTTTCGGGGAGTCGATTGCTTCCTGAAACTCGGCACGGGAATTCCATGGGCAGAAAGTGTCATCCCCGGCGAGAAGAAATTGAGGTAATTTCGCGCCATGGGCAGAAACAAAGCGAACAAGCTTTGGAAAACTTTCATCGAAGGGGCCGCGCTGCCCCTTGGGGTACCAGATAAAGTGGCCGATGCCGAGGGAAGCAAAGTTTTCGCCCACATTCCATGAGGTCAGCCCCGAGATTGTCCCGCCACATTCATTTTGCCAAATCCGTTTGCCGATTCGCTGCGCATCGGCCGAAGAAATGTTGATCGCGGCGTGTAGGGGCAAATTGGCCAGTATTACGATGATTAGAATTACGGCCACCTGACAGCTTGACGCGTGCACTTTCTTCTCTAGCGTGCCGGACTTAATTTCACCCCGCTTTTGGCGCTTACACTTTATGAAAAATCTCGTAGTCGGCATCACACTGGCAATATTGGCAGTCCCTGCATTTGCGGAAGATCGGCCCGCGCTCAAGGACGCAAAGGACAAAGTAAGTTACAGCATCGGGCTCGACATCGGGATGACCTTCCAAAAGCAAAAGATGGAGATTAATAGCGACGTACTTGCTGCGGGTTTGAAAGACGGACTGAGCGGGGCGAAACCGCTCCTGAGTCCAGAGGAAGTGCGCCAAGTGATGACGCAGTTTTCGAAAGACATGAGAGAAAAAACAGCAGCGGCTAACAAAGAAGCAGCGGACAAGAACACCAAGGAAGGTGAAAAATTTCTCGCTGAAAACAAGGCGAAACCCGGCGTAAAAACGACGGCCAGTGGTTTGCAATATAAGGTAGAGAAAGAGGGAAACGGGACGCCGCCAAAGGAAACCGACACCGTGGAGGTGAATTATAGGGGAACTTTGATCGATGGCACCGAGTTCGATAGTTCGTACAAGCGGGGCGAGCCGGCGACTTTTCCAGTTAATCGCGTCATCAAAGGTTGGACGGAAGCGCTTCAATTGATGAAACCGGGGGCGAAATATCAGCTTTTCATTCCATCAAACCTCGGTTACGGCCCGGGTGGAACGGGAGGCGACATCGGGCCAAATGCGACGCTCATTTTCGAAGTCGAGTTGTTGAGCGTCAAGCCTGGGGAAGCCAGTGCCCCGTCTCCTGCGGCGACGCCCCAAACCTCGGCATCACCGAAGAAGTCGCCGTAAACCTATAACTTCCCCTCTCAGACCGTGTCAGCGCTAAATGGCGCTGTCTCATACAAGCAAGGCAAGCGCTTGGGGCTTATCGGATTTTGTTGTTGCGGCGGTCTATGACCGCCGACGATTTTCATGGCACGTCGGCTCCGGCGGTCATAGACCGCCGCTACAGCAAAGGGCTCCGCGATTCAGCACCGCAGCCGGCACGGCTGCCGCTACAGCTTAACTCATGCGCGGAGATTGTGCCGAGTCCCATTCCACGCGCGGGGCGTCGCTCCAAAGGTCTTCGAGGCTGTAAAAGGCGCGTTTGGCCTGATGGAAGACATGGACAATTACCTGGAGATAATCGAGCACGATCCATTGGCTGGCAGGAAATCCGTCGATGGCGGTCGCGCGAATGCTGTGATCCTGTTTTAGCTTTGTCTCTACCTCACCGGCAATTGCCTTCAAGTGCGGTTCGGAGGTGCCCGAGCAAATAACGAAAAAGTCGGTGAAGGTGGAAATACCGCGTAAATCCAGGACAACGATCTCTTCCGCCTTCTTGTTCGAAGCGAGCTCGCCGCAGAGTTTGGCTAGTATTTCGGAATCTATTTTGCTACCCCCTGATAAAGTCCGTGCGAGCGAATAATTTGTTCCACCGACCGCGGCACCAGATAATGAATCGAGCGCCCACTGGCGATTCGGTTCCGAATTTCGGTCGCGGAAATATCGATCCGTCGGTCAACACTTAAATATTCGTGGGCGACTGGGGTAAATGCGCGTTGCAGAACAATGAATGTTACGATGTGGCGCAAATCCTCAAAGCCTCGCCAGTTCGGCAAACCAGCAAGATTGTCGTCACCGATCAGCAAAAATAAATGCGCGCCCGAATATTTCTTCCGCAGCTTCTCGACAGTATCGATCGTGTACGAGGGCGGATCGCGTTGCAGTTCGCAATCATCCACCTCGAATTGCGCTTCGCCCTCGATCGCGCTGCGCAACATCTGCAAACGCGCTTCCGGGGTCGCAACCGAAGCGTTTTTATGAGGGGAAAGGCGCGTCGGAACAAAAATAATTCTTTCGAGCGCAAATCTTTCCAAAGCGGCGCGCGCCAGAATCAAGTGGGCATGATGCACTGGATCGAAAGTGCCGCCGTAGATGCCGATCTTTTGCAATTCAATAAATAAGATATTGGCTGCGCTCGCCCTTGAACCACACTACTTCTGGCGCCCAGCTCGCAACAAATCCAGCGGGTCCAATGCCGCTAGCAAGCTGCAAAGCGATCGAGGAGCTGCCGTAACATTTGAAAAACATCTCACGTTTTCCGCGTTTCCTCCGCGTGATCAAATTCGTCCGCAACTGGCGATTCATCTCAGCCAGTTCGTAAATGTTGATTGCAGTCAAATTTCCCGATGCCGCCAAATCAACTTCGGTTTGATTTGTGATTAGTCCGACGCGCTTATTCTTCAGCAATGCGTAGCCGTTCGACTCAAGCACATCGATGCCCAGCTCCACCGCGCCCCGCGCGCCCGCCGCAATCACAACCAATGCAAGGGCGGCAAAAATCCTGTTTCCGGCGAAACGCATCAATTTTAACGTCGACGTTATGAAGCACACTTCCGCGGGTCAACTGTTGCTTATCGGTGTCCAGGGTCTCGAGCTCGGTGCGGATGAAGTGAAACTGCTGCGCCGGGTGCAACCGGGCGGATTCATCTTGTTCGGTCGCAATATCAAAACGCCGGGACAATTGCGAAAGCTCATCGATGACCTGCGCAGCTTAAGTATTATCGAGCCGATCATTACCATCGACCAGGAAGGCGGCCGGGTGTCGAGGCTGCGATTGATTGGAAACGAACCGCCGAACGCTCAACAATTACGCGACAAAGGAGACATCGAGCTGATTCGCAAACACGGCGAGATTACCGGGGACTTGCTGCGATTGTTCGGTTTCAATCTCGATCTCTGTCCCGTGCTCGATATTTCTTTTGATGACGAGGCGGACAATTCCTTGCGTGGTCGCTGTTACGGAAAAACGGTCGAGCAGGTAATCAGGAACGCGGCTGCGTTCAATAGCGCGCTGCGTGTTGCGGGCGTAGCAAGCTGCGGGAAACATTTTCCCGGCTATTCGGCTGCCGTCGTGGATGCCCATCACAGTTTGCCGAAAATCGATCGGACCCGCGAACAGTTGGATCGCGAAGAGCTCGCAGTCTTCCGCGCGTTTGCGGGCGGCGGTTCGGGAACTGCGAAGAGCCATGTTGTCGATTGCATGATGATTTGTCATGGGTGGTATCCCTGTTTCGAAGAGAAAAAAACACCGGCATCGCTCAGCCATCGTGTCGTCACGCAATTGCTGCGTGATGAATTAGGCTTCGATGGCCTTGTCATGACAGACGATCTGGATATGGGCGCGATTTTAAATGAATACAGTTTCGATGAAATGTTGCGGCTTACTTTTGCTGCCGGCAACGATCTCGCCATGATCTGCCATCGCATCGACAAGGCGGACGAAGCGCTTGGCGTTATCGAAAAACTGCCGCGTAAACAAATTAACCGCGCGCTGGAAAGCGTAGCCGCTTTCAAAAGCAAGATGCAGCCGCCAACCAAGTTTTCCGAGAGCGCGTTTCGAAAACTGGATGACGCGATTTGGAAATTGCGCGTCGCGGTTCTGGGCGAAGAACGCGCCGCCGAACGCAGCCGAGAGAACGCCGCCCGCTCGCCTGTCGAGAGGTATTAAATCTTTTTCGTCCAACAGACAGAATAGTTAGAGATCCTTCGACTTCGCTGCGCTCCGTCCAGGATGACAAAGGAATGGCAACGCAGTCAGATTCTTCTGTAGCGGCGCGATTAGCGCCGATTGCGAGTCGCTCTTTGATTCTTTCGGCGGTCATAGATCCCGCCGCTACAGGAACGGGCTGTTTGGAATGGGTGCGATCCCTCATCCAGATTCTCACATGCCTAGCGCGGCGCGAAGATGCGGGACG
>Ga0209057_1000954_pt1 | contig 24230 bp, 24 predicted proteins | sample GraSoiAngelo_146_FD_185903 | JGI IMG/M metagenome (GOLD analysis project Ga0209057, IMG submission 185903) | Grasslands soil microbial communities from the Angelo Coastal Reserve, California, USA - 14_1009_05_30cm (SPAdes) (version 2) | ecosystem: Environmental > Terrestrial > Soil > Grasslands ... | reverse complement strand
GTGGGTCTACTACTCGGCACAGATCCTGCTCGTAGGCGCCGAGTTCACCGAGGTGTACTCGCGCCGCTACGGCTCGCGGCGTGAGCAATAGGTGGCGGTGCGCGGGCGCGGCTAGCGCTGCGCGCAGACGCCGAGCGTGCCGAAGCGGACGGCGCGCGAGTATGCGATGACCCGCAGCCCGTGGGGCCCGAACTCGCCGAGCGCCGCGTAGCCCTGGTCGGTGCTGACGCTGCGGGACCAGTCCCACGCGGCGGTGAGCAGACGCTCGCCGTGGACGCGCTCCCAGAGGAGCGTGTCGAAGGCGATCTCGGGCGCGCTCCGTCGGCGGGGACGGTCGGGCGGCGCGGCGCCCAGCACGCGCTCCTGATCCGCGTAGGCGCGGTTCAGCGTCTCGCCGAGCGGCTCGCGGCCGACCAGCCACCAGCCCGCCATACAGGTCTCCTCGGCGGCGAACGGCTGGTCGTCGATCGTCCACTCGGGCCGGAGGAGGTAGCCCACGCCCTTGTGCACGGCCGGGTCGAGGCCGGCGCGGAGGCGCGCGGCCAGGCGCAGCATGGTGAGCGGCCCCTCGGGATCGCGCGGCACGCGCAGCACGAGCATCTCGCCCGCGGCCCGGGCGCGCTCGAGGTCGGCCGGGCCGAAGGGCAGACGCGCGGCGGCCTTCTGCTCGGCCGGGGTGAGGACGGCGAGCGGGTCGAAGCCGAGTGCGGCCGTGATCTCGCGCGGTCCCAGGACGGCTCCCCCGAGCGCGCGGGCGGCGGCGTCGAGTCCTTCGATGTCGCGCGGCACCGGCGCATCTTCGGTCGGGGGCCAGAGCAAGTCAATTCGCGCGCGCCCGTTTGCCGCTCGCGCCGGCATTTGCGGTAGCCGGGGCCGCTCTTCAGCTCGGCCGTTCGGCGAGCCCGTGCGCGAGGGCGAAGAGCGCGGCCCGGTACGGCGACTCGGGGAGCTCCGCGAGCGCGGCCAGCGCGGCGTCGATGTGGGCGCGCGCCCGCTCCGCGACGGCGGCGAGGACGCCGGTGCGGCGGATGCGCGCGAGCCCGGCCTCGATGTCAGCGGCCACCAGACGCTCGCTCGCGAACAGGCCCGCCAGCTCGCTGTCGCGCGCGAGCGCGAGCACGATCGGCAGGGACGGGTTGCCGTCGCGGAGATCGATGCCGCGCGGCTTGCCGGTCACCGCGGGCTGGCCCTCGACGTCGAGCAGGTCGTCGCTCACCTGGAAGGCGAGGCCGACGTGGCGGCCGCACGAGCCCATGGCGTCGAGCAACGCGGCCGGCGCGCCGGCCAGGTGCGCCGCCGTGCGCGCGCCGGCCGCGAACAGCGAAGCCGTCTTGCGCTCGATGATCTCGAGGTAGTCGGCGATGGTGACGGCGGGATTGTGCCGGAAGCGCCCCTGCATGACCTCGCCCTCGGTCAGGCTGATGCACGCCTCGGCCGCCCAGCGGATGACCTCGGCCTCGAAGCGCGCGCAGAGCGCGAAGGCACGGCTGAAGAGGAAATCGCCCGCGACCAGCGTGTCGGCGACGCCGAAGGTGGTGAGCGCGGAGGGCCGGCCGCGGCGCGTCTCGCCCCGGTCGATGATGTCGTCGTGCAGGAGGGTCGCGGAGTGGATCAGCTCGAGCGCGACCGCCGCCTCGATCGCGTCGTCGCGCCGCGCGAGCGGCCGCCCGCCCGCCGAAGCGTGGTAGACGAGCAGCACGACGAGCGGGCGGATGCGCTTGCCGCCCGCCCGGACGAGGTGCGTGGCGATCGCGTGCAAACGCTCCTCGCGCGCCTGCAGCTCGGCGTCGAGCCGCCCCTCGACCCGTACGAGGTCCTCCTCGATGGCCGGCGGGAGGGGCGGGGTGGCGGTGGCCGCGGCGCTGTGGGCGAGGGTGTTCACGGCGGAGGCGAAGCGACTCAACGAGAACAGGCCCCCAAAGTCAAGGACCGGTGCCGGCAAGGGCTCAGGAGCGTCTCCGCGCGGGCGAGCGAGTTGGGCAGGTAGCCCCACCGTTGCGCCGGCGCGAGGCCGCGGCTAGGGTCGCGCCTGCATGGCGGCGCTCACGCCGGAGCGGGTGCGCGAGGCGCTCCGCACCGTCCTCTTCCCGAACTTCCGGCGCGACATCGTGACCCTCGGCATGGTGGGCGAGGACCTCGTGATCGACGGCGACACGGTGCGCTTGCACGTGCGCCCGGGGACCGACAAGGCGGAGGTCCTCCAGCAGCTCGCGCCCGCGATCGACGCCGCGCTCCGCCGCTTGCCCGGCGTCGCGCACGTCGACCTCCACTTCGCGCGCGCCGAGGAGGGGAGGGGAAGCGATCCCTTCGCGCAACGCGCGGCGCTGCCCGGCGTGGCGCACATCGTCGCGGTGGCGAGCACGAAGGGCGGGGTCGGCAAATCGACCGTCGCCGTGAACCTCGCGCTGGCGCTGGCCGGCGAGGGTCGCCGGCGCGTCGGGCTCGTGGACGCCGACGTCTACGGTCCGAGCCTGCCCATCATGTTCGGCACGGCTGCGCGCCCGGGCATCGGGCCGGACAAGCGCATCCATCCCCTCGAGCGCCACGGCATCAAGCTGATGTCCATGGGGTTCTTCCTCGACGAGCAGTCGCCGGTCATCTGGCGCGGGCCGATCGTCATGGGCATCGTGCGGCAGTTCCTGCGCGACGTGGAATGGGGCGAGCTCGACCTCCTGGTCGTCGACCTTCCGCCCGGGACGGGCGATGCGCCGCTCACGCTGGTGCAGCAGGTGCCGGTCGCCGGCGCGGTCATCGTGACCACGCCGCAGGACGTGGCCCTGCTCGACGTGGGCCGGGGCATGGCGATGTTCGCGCAGGTGAACACGCCGGTCCTGGGCGTGGTGGAGAACATGAGCGGCTACCTCTGCCCGCGCTGCGGGACGGAGGATCCTATCTTCGGCCGGGGCGGGGCGGACGCGCTCGCGGCCCGTTTCGGCGTGCCCGTGCTGGCGCGCATCCCGCTCGTCCCCGCCCTGCGCGAGGGCGGCGATGCCGGGCGCCCCCTGGTGGCCGCCCAGCCGGAGCACCCGGCGAGCCGGGTGTTTGCCGCCCTCGCGGCGCGGGTGGCCGAGGCCCTGGCCGCGCCCGCCTGAGCGGGGCCCGCGCCGGTTGTCTCGGCGTCCGGTAGGCCGTTATGGTCCCCCCGACCGACACCCGGGCCACGCCATGTCGACGATGATCACTGCCGAGTGCATCAACTGCGGAGCCACGGGCAGAGCCATCCCGCCCTGCATCAGGACATCTATTACATCGTCCCTTACATCGTCCCTGAGAAGTGCACGGAGTGCGTCGGTTTTTCGATCAGTGTGCGGTGGTGTGCCCGGTCGACTGCTGCGTGCCGAACCCCGACGATCCCGAGACGGAAGCGCAGCTCCTCACCAAGGCGCGCGCGATCCATCCCGAGCACGACTTCCCGCCCGACTTCCCGTCCCGCTTCCGCAGGAAATAGAGCACGCGCGCCGGCTCGGGCGATTTACAGCCCTCCCGCCGTTGAGTATATGGGGCGCGCCTGTGCACGGGCTGGTGGCGGCCGCGCACGCGAGCGAGGCGTATGGGGAAGATCGCGATCGGCATCGTGGGGGTGGGCAACTGCGCGAGCAGCCTCCTGCAGGGCATCGAGTTCTATCGCGCCGCCGACGAGAAGGGCGCGGGCGGGCAGGTCGGCCTCATGCACGACGACGTGTGCGGCTACCGCCCGAGCGACATCGAGGTCGTGTGCGCCTTCGACGTCGACCAGCGCAAAGTGGGCCAGCCGCTCGACGTGGCCGCGCTCGCGCTGCCCAACAACACCCGCGCGCTCTACCCCAAGCTGCCGCCCTCGGGCGTGACGGTCGAGATGGGCCCGGTGCTCGACGGGGTGGCCGAGCACATGCACGAGTACCCGCCGGAGGAGGCCTTCGTGGTGGCCGAGCGCCGGCCGGCCGACGTGGGCGAGGTGCTCAGGCGCAGCGGCGCCGAGATGGTGGTCAACTACCTCCCGGTCGGCAGCCAGGCGGCGACCGAGCACTACGCGCGCGCCTGCCTCGAGGCCGGGGTGTCGTTCGTGAACTGCATCCCCGTGTTCATCGCCTCCGATGCGCAGTGGGCCGCCGAGTTCGAGCGCCGCCGCATCCCGATCGTGGGCGACGACGTCAAGTCGCAGCTGGGGGCGACCATCGTGCATCGCATGCTGGCCAAGCTGTTCGACGATCGCGGCGTCGTGCTCGACCGGACCTACCAGCTGAACACCGGCGGCAACACCGACTTCCTCAACATGCTGAACCGCGCACGTACCGGCGCCAAGCGGCGCTCGAAGACCGAGGCGGTGCAGAGCGTGCTCCCCACCCCGCTGCCGCGCACCCGCATCCACATCGGGCCGAGCGACTACGTCCCCTGGCAGCGCGACAACAAGGTCTGCTTCCTGCGCATGGAGGGACGCGGCTTCGCCAACGCGCCCATCGAGCTCGAGCTGCGGCTCTCGGTCGAGGACAGCCCCAACTCCGCCGGCTGCGTGATCGACGCCATCCGCTGCTGCCGCGTGGCGCGGGATCGGAAGATCGGCGGCCCCCTCCTGAGCGTGGCCGCGTACCTGATGAAGCACCCTCCGCGCCAGCTGACCGACGATCTCGCCAAGGAGCGGGTCGAGGCCTTCCTGCGCGGGGAGGTCGAGCGCTAGTGGGACACTAGCGGTGGCGCCGGCCTGCCGGTCGGGGACGGCCGCGGCCGCGACCCTGGTGGTTGCGGTGACCGTGTGGCTCGCGCTTCGCGGGCTCGCCCGCATCCCGCTGGCGGGCGCCGCGCCGGGCCCCGCCGCCCCGCTCGTCGGGCCGCGCGTGCGCGCCTGGTACCGCGGCCTGCTGGCGCCGCTCGAGGGCGCGCTGGTCGAGGCGCGGGTCCATCCCGACGCCGTCACCTGGGCGCAGCTCGCCGTGAGCATGCTCGCGGGGGCGGCGTTCTGGGCGGGATGGCTCTTCGTCGGCGGCTGGCTCACCATCGTCGCCGGCACGCTCGACGTCCTCGACGGCGGCGTGGCGCGGCAGGCGGGCGTGGCGAGCCCGCGCGGGGCGCTGGTCGATTCCCTGGTCGACCGCTGCGCGGAGTTCGCGACCTTCCTCGGCCTCGGCGCCTTCTTCCGTGACAGCTGGATCGTCCTGGCCGTCGCCGTGGCGTGCTTCGGCTCCTTCATGGTGAGCTACACCCGCGCGCGCGCCGAGGGGCTGGGCATCGACGTGCAACTCGGCAGCGCGCAGCGGCCCGAGCGCTACCTGATCCTCGGCTGCGGCGCGTGGCTCTCGGACCTGGTCGCTCACCTGACGTGCGGGCTCACAGGGCGCGCGACGCACGTCGTCCTCGCCACGGCGATCGTCGTGCTCGCCGGGCTCTCGGCGTGGACGGCGCTCGAGCGGGCGCGCCTCGCCGCGGCGGCGCTCCGGCGGTCGGCCCCATGACGGCCGGCGCATGGCGCCCGCTCGGCTTCCTGGTGCTCATGCTCGGGTTCGGGCTCCGGCTCGACAGCGAGTGGCAGGGGCTGGCCACCGCGCTGCTCGTGTGCGGCGCGGTCGCCGCGAGCGCGGGCCTGTGGGCGCTCGGGCGGGAGGCGGCGGGCGGCGCTTTCGTCCCGCCGGCGCGCAGGCGATAATGCGCGCCGGCCCGAGGGGCCAGGGAGGAACCGTCTGCGCAACGCGCTCCGTCTGACCGCCGGGATCGCCGTCTCGCTCGCCTGCCTCTTCTTCGCCACCCGCGGCACGGACTGGACGCGCGTGGGCGCCGTGCTCGTCGCGGCGCGCCCGCTGTGGATCGTGGCCGTGACGCTGGCGAGCCTGGCGACGGTGTACATCCGGGCGCAGCGCTGGCGCGTACTGCTGCGGCCGGTGGGTGACGTGCCCCTCTATCCGGCCCTCTCGGCGACCGCCATCGGCTTCGGGGCGAGCGCGGTGCTGCCTTTCCGTGCCGGCGAGTTCCTGCGCCCGGCGCTCCTCGGACGGCGAGTAGGCGTGCGCATGAGCGCCGCGTTCTCGAGCGTCGTGCTCGAGCGGCTCTTCGACATGCTGCTCGTGATCGGCTGCTTCCTCGGCGTCGCGCTCGTCTACCCCGAGGTGCCGCCCGACATGCGCCTTGGCGCGATCGGGCTGGCGCTCGCCGCCGTGCTCGGCTTCGTCGTCCTGGCGCTCATGCAGCGACACCGTGCCCGCACGGAGGCCATCGTGGGACGGATGCTCGGACGGCTCTCGCCGCGCCTCGCCCGCCGGGTCGCGCCGCTGATCGCGTCCTTCATGAACGGCCTGGGCGGCCTCGGCGACCTGCCGACCGTCTTGCTCGTGCTCGCCTACTCGGCCTACCTCTGGGGCGTGATCGCGCTCACCTATCTCTTCTCCTTCCTGGCGCTCGACGTGCACGTGCCGCTGGTCGCCGCGTCGCTCACCACGGTCGTGGTGGTGGCGGCCATGGTCTTCCTGCCCCAGGCCCCCGGGTTCGTGGGCACATGGCAGGCGGGCTGCGTGCTCGCGCTCAGTTGGTTTCACGTGGGTCACGACGTCGCGGTCGGGTACTCGCTCCTCACCTGGGTCATCCAGATGGTGGTCAACATCGCGACCGCGGGCATCTTCCTGGCGCGCGAGGACCTGCCGCTCGGGCGGCTGCTGCGGCTCGCGGCGCGCGAGGCGCCGGCGGCGGGAGCGGAGGGCTAGGCCGGTGCGGCTCGAGGGACGCACGGTCGTGGTGGGCCTCACCGGCGGCATCGCCTGCTACAAGGCGTGCGAGGTGGTGCGGCTCCTGGTCGGCGCCGGCGCACGTGCGCCGGTCATCATGAGCGCGGGCGCGCAGCAGTTCGTGACCCCGCTCACCCTGCAGACGCTCTCCGGGCAGCCGGTCGCGACCGACACCTTCAGCCTGACGCAGGAGTCCGAGATCGGGCACATCCGGCTCGCGGATCAGGCGGACGCGATCGTGATCGCCCCGGCGACCGCGAACGTGCTCGGCAAGCTCGCCAACGGGATCGCCGACGATCTCCTCACCACGGTGCTCCTCGCCGCGCGGGCGCCGCTCGTGCTCGCGCCGGCCATGAACGTCCACATGTGGGAGCACGCCGCCGTGCAGGAGAACGTGGCGCGCCTCGTTGCCCGTGGGGCGCGCCTCGTCGGCCCGGCGAGCGGCGCGCTCGCCTGCGGCTACGAGGGGGCGGGGCGGCTCGCCGAGCCCGCGGACATCGTGGAGGAGGTGTGCTGCGCGCTGATCGCGCAGGACCTCCGAGGCGAGCGGGTCCTCGTCTCCGCCGGACCGACGCGGGAGCCGATCGATCCGGTGCGCTACCTCTCGAACCGCTCGAGCGGCAAGATGGGCTACGCCCTGGCGCGCGTTGCGCGGCGCCGGGGCGCCGAGGTGACGCTGGTCGCCGGGCCGACCGCGCTCGCGCCGCCGCCCGGCGTGCGGGTCGTGTCGGTCGGCACGGCGCGCGAAATGGCGGCCGCGCTCGAGGAGGCCTTCCCGGGCGCCACGGTCGTCATCATGACCGCCGCAGTCGCCGATTACCGGCCACGCGAGACGTACGCGCGCAAGCTCAAAAAGGACGCCGCCGGGCTCGCGCTCGACCTCGAGCGCAACCCGGACATCCTGGCCGGGCTCGGCGCGCGCAAGGGAGGGCGGCTCCTGGTCGGTTTCGCGGCCGAGACCGGCGAGGTGGGGGCCGAAGCGCGCCGGAAGCTCGGCGCCAAGCACCTCGATCTCATCGTCGCCAACGACGTGACCGCGCCCGGCGCGGGCTTCGGCACCGACACCAACGCGGTGCGCCTGCTCGATGCCGGCGGTCTCGACGAGGCGCTCCCCGTGCTCGACAAGGAGGAGGTGGCGGCGCGCGTGCTCGACTGGGTCGCGGCGCACCGGCGCCGTGCGGGCACGGCTACGCTGCGGCCGGTGCCAGGGCGCGCAGCTCCGCGGCGATCGCCTCGGTCATCTGGCCGCGGCGCTTGAGCCTGCGCAGCTTGCGGCGCAGCACGTCGGCCCGCGCGAGCGCCTCGCGCCCGGTCGGATCGGCGTGCTGGCAGGCGCTCTTGCGCCCGCGCCCGAGCAGGTCCTGGATGGCGCCGATGCAGAGTGTGTTGAAGCGCTCGACCTCGCTGCGCGGGAGCGGATAGCGGGAGCGGGCCGAGAGGCCCCGCATCAGGCGCTGCCACTGCCCGAGCCGCTGGACCGCCATCACCGAGCTGAAGATGCGCTTGTTGGTCTTGAAGGAGAAGAGCGTGCGCTCGACCACGCGCTCGACCAGGTGATCGCAGTCCGGGTAGCGGTGGTCGAACACGGCGCGCATGAGCCGCCAGCGGTCGCGCGCCTGGGCGGCGTCGAAGCGCGCCTCCCAGTAGACGTGGCGGGCCGTGCGCGACTGGTAGCTCACCACCATCTGCACCGGGACGAAGTGGTTGTGGGAGTACACGTCCCCGGCCAGGTGGGAGAGGTAGCCGTAGGCGAAGGCCTCCTCGCGCTCGCCGCGCGCAGCCTCGGCGATCTGCCAACCGACCGGCCAGCAGTGGCAGTGCGTGTAGAGGCTGCGGGTGTACTTCTTCGCCTGCACGATGTCGGCGGCGACGCAGCCGTAGAGGTAGGCGAGCCGGTGCGAGCGCAGAATTTCTTGAAGCGCCGGTCCGAGGGTGCTAAGGCTGTCCAGGACTTGCGACCCGTGGACGAGGTGGGTCACGGGACCCCAGGCGAGCGCGTCGTGCGGCCAGGCGAGCACGAGGGCCGCGACCAGTCCGACGAGCAGCACGAGCGGATCGTATAATGGGCGACGCACCGTCTCAAGCCGAACGCGCGGAGCTGGCGGCTGCATTGCGCACCTACGTGGAGTACCAGCGCGAGCTCGGCGTGCTCGGCTTCCCGCGCGCCGCGCGCCCCGCGCCGCCGCCGCCCGCTCCGGCGGCGCCGGCCGTCGACCGCGAGCGTCCCACGGCGGTGCCGGCGGCCACCCGGGACCTCTTCACGGCGCCGGGGCTCGGCGCGACGCGCACGCTCGAGGAGCTGCGCGCTCACATCGGCGACTGCCAGCGCTGCAAGCTCGCCCCGCACCGCACCCACCTCGTGTTCGGCGTCGGCAACCCGCGCGCGCGCCTCGTGTTCGTGGGCGAAGCGCCGGGCCGCGACGAGGACCGGCAGGGCGAGCCTTTCGTCGGGCGCGCCGGCCAGCTCCTGACCGAGATCATCACCAAGGGGATGCGGCTCGAGCGCAACGACGTCTACATCGCGAACGTCATCAAGTGCCGGCCGCCGGAGAACCGCAACCCCGAGCCCGACGAGGTCGCGAGCTGCGAGCCCTTCCTCCTCCGCCAGCTCGAGCTGATCTCCCCCGAGGTGATCGTGGCGCTCGGCAAGTTCGCGGTCCAGACGCTGCTCCGGACGAAGGCGCCGATCACGCAGCTCCGCGGGCGCTGGTACGACTACCACGGCATCAAGCTCATGCCGACCTTCCATCCCGCCTACCTGCTGCGCAACCCGGGCGACAAGCGCCTGGTGTGGGAGGACATCCAGAAGGTCATGCAGGCGCTCGGCCTTGCGGGCGGGCGTACGTGAGCAGCGCCGCGGCGCTGATCGCGCTCTTCCTGGCGGCGGCGCCGGTCCGGGCGGAGACGCCGGCGAGCCCGGCCGCGCTGGCGCGGATCGTGGTCGACGGCACGATCAACCCGGCCGTGACGAGCTTCGTGCACGAGTCGATCGCGCGCGCCCACGACGAGGGCGCGCCGGCGCTCGTGATCCAGCTCGACACGCCGGGCGGCCTCCTGCCCTCGATGCAGGCGATCGTGAAGGACATCCTCGCGGCGCCGCTGCCCGTGATCGTCTACGTCGCCCCGAGCGGCGCCGGCGCCGGCTCGGCGGGCGTGTTCATCACGCTCGCCGCGCACGTGGCCGCCATGGCGCCGGGCACGAGCATCGGCGCCGCCCACCCGGTGGGCGGCGGCGGCGAGGACATCAAGGGGACGATGGGCCGGAAGATCGTCAACTTCACGGCCTCGTTCAGCGAGGCGATCGCGCACAAGCGCGGCCGCAACGTCGAGTGGGCCGCCAAAGCGGTCCGCAAGAGCGTCTCCATCACGGCCGAGGAGGCGGCGCGGCTGAACGTCGTCGACTTCGTGGCCAAGGACCTCGACGAGGTGGTGGCACGCGCCGACGGGCGCACGATCGACGTGGCGGGGGAGAACCTCAAGCTCGCGCTCGGCAAGGCCGTCCGCGGCGCGGACGGCCACGTGCGCGTGCACATCTACGAGATGCGGCTCTCGCAGCGGGTGCTCAACGTGATCGCCGATCCGCGCATCGCCTCGCTCCTCATGATGGCGGGGCTCCTCGGCCTCTACCTCGAGTTCACGCACCCGGGGCTGGCGTTCCCCGGGGTCGCGGGGGCGATCTGTCTCCTCCTCGCGCTGGCGGCTCTGCACGTCCTGCCGGTCAACACCTCGGCGCTGGCCCTCCTGCTGCTCGGCGTGGCGCTCCTCGTCGCGGAGGCGTTCCTGCCCACCTTCGGCGTGGTCGGGGCGGGCGGGCTGGTGGCGTTCGTCCTGGGGGCGCTGTTTCTCTTCGACGCCGCCGAGACCGGCGTGGTGGTGCCGAAGAGCCTCGTCTTCGGGGTGAGTGGGGCCGTGGCCGGCATCATGCTGGTGGTGGCGACGCTGGTGGCACGCTCGCAGCGGGCGCGGGCGTCGCAGGGGGCGGAGGGGATGGTCGGCGCGGTCGGGGTGGCGCGGGGACGGCTGGCGCCCGTCGGGCCGGTGGTGGTACGCGGCGAGTACTGGACGGCGGAGAGCGACGAGATCGTGGACGCGGGGGAGCGGGTCGAGGTGACCGCGATGGACGGGCTCCGGTTGCGGGTGCGGCGCGCCCGCCCCGCGGGCCGCTGAAAGGAGGCTCCGATGCCAGGCTTGCTGGGAGCAGTCGCGATCGTGGGGGTCTTCCTGCTGAGCGGGCTCAAGGTGCTGCGCGAGTACGAGCGCGCGGTGGTCTTCCGCCTCGGACGGCTGGTCGGGGCGCGCGGCCCCGGGCTGGTCTACGTCATCCCGGGCGTCGAGAAGGCGCTGCGCATCGATCTCCGCACCATCACCATGGACATCCCCTCGCAGGACGTCATCACCAAGGACAACGTCTCGCTCAAGGTGAACGCCGTCCTCTACTTCCGGGTGATCGATTCCAACCGCGCCGTGGTCGAGGTGGAGAACTACCTCTTCGCCACCTCGCAGCTCGCGCAGACCACGCTGCGCAGCGTGTGCGGCGAGGCCCAGCTCGACGAGCTGCTCGCCGAGCGCGAGAAGATCAACGCCCACCTGCAGTCGATCATCGACCAGCATACCGAGCCGTGGGGCATCAAGGTGGTGCAGGTGGCGGTCAAGCACATCGACCTGCCCGAGGAGATGCGCCGGGCGATGGCGAAGCAGGCCGAGGCCGAGCGCGAGCGGCGCGCCAAGGTGATCGCCGCCGAGGGCGAGTTCCAGGCGGCGCAGCGCCTCGCCGACGCCTCGGCGATCATGGCGCGGGAGCCGATCGCGCTCCAGCTCCGCTTCCTGCAGACCCTGGTCGAAGTGGCTTCGGAGAACAACTCGACCACCATCTTCCCGGTGCCGATCGACATCCTGCGGCCTTTCCTCGAGGCCCGGGGCACCCGCTCGACGTAGGAGGCTGCCCGGACTCCTGACGGATGCGGCTCGCCGAGCTCGACTACCCGCTGCCCGAGGCGCTGATCGCGCAGGCGCCCGCGCCCGAGCGTGCGGCGGCGCGTCTGCTCGTGGTCGACCGCGGCGGCGCGCCCCTCCGCCACGCGCGCGTCGGCGACCTGCCTGCCTTCCTGCGCGCCGGCGACGTGCTCGTCCTGAACGACACGCGCGTGATCCCGGCTCGGGTGTACGGGCGGCGGCCGAGCGGCGGGCGCCTCGAGCTCCTCTTCGTCGCGCCGCTCGGGGAGGACGGCGAGTGGGAGGTGCTCGTGCGCGGCGCGCCGCGCCGCGGCGAGCGGGTCCACCTCGCGGGCGGCCAGGGGGAGTGGGTCGCCCCGCTCGGCGCCGGCCGCTGGCGCCTCCGCCTCGCGCTCGACGAGCCGGCGCTCGCCTGGCTCGAGCGGGTGGGCGAGGTGCCGCTGCCGCCCTACGTGCGCCGCGCCCCGACGGCGGCCGACCGCGAGCGCTATCAGACCGTCTATGCGCGCGCGCCGGGCGCAGTGGCGGCGCCGACCGCGGGGCTCCACCTGACCCGGGAGCTGCTCGGCGCCATCGCGGTGGCGGGCGTCCGGGTCGCGACCCTCACGCTGCACGTCGGGCCCGGCACGTTCCTCCCCGTCCGCAGCAACGACCTCGAGCAGCACGTGATGGCGCCCGAGCCGAGCGACATCCCGCCGCCGACGGTCGAGGCGATCGGCGCGGCGCGCGCGGAGGGTGGACGGGTGATCGCGGTCGGCACCACGACCGTGCGGGCGCTCGAGTCGGCGAGCGCGGACGGCGCGCTCCACGCCGGTCCCGGCGCGGCCGCGCTCTTCATCCGGCCCGGCCATCGCTTCCGGGTGGTGGACGGGCTGCTCACGAACTTTCACCTGCCGCGCTCGACGCTCCTCGCGCTGGTGGCGGCGTTCGCCGGCTGGGACCGCATCCGCGCCGCCTACGCCGAGGCGGTGCGGCTCGGCTACCGCTTCTACAGCTACGGCGACGCCATGCTCATCACGTGAGTCCGCGCTTCGACTTCGAGGTGGTGCGCGTCGACCCGAGCGGGGCGCGGCTCGGCCGGCTCACCACCGCGCACGGGGTGGTGGATACCCCCGCGTTCATGCCCGTCGCCACCCACGGGGCGGTGAAGGGCGTGGCGCCCGAGCAGCTCGGCGCGCTCGGGGCGACCATCCTCCTCGCCAACGCCTATCACCTGGCGCAGCGGCCCGGGGTCGAGACGGTGCAGGCGCTGGGCGGGCTGCACGCGCTCATGGGATGGGACGGGCCGCTGCTCAGCGACAGCGGCGGCTTCCAGGTGATGAGCCTCGGCGAGCTGGTGCGCGTCGACGACGACGGGCTGCAGTACCGCTCGCACGTGGACGGGCGTGCGGGGCACCTCGCTCCCGAGGACGCCGTCGCCATGCAGGAGGCGCTCGGCGTCGACATCGCCATGTCGCTCGACGAGTGCGTCCCGGCGGCCGCACCGCGCGCGCAGGTGGCGCGCGCCGTCGCGCGCACGAGCGCGTGGGCAGAGCGCGGCCTCGCCGCGCGCACGCGGGCGGCGACCGCGCTCTTCGGGATCGTGCAGGGCGGGCTCGACCCGGCGCTGCGGGCGGAGAGCGCGCGGGCGCTCACCAGGCTCGGCTTCGACGGCTACGCGGCGGGCGGCCTCTCGGTCGGCGAGCCGCGGGAGGAGACGGGCCGCATCGCGGCCGCCACGGTGGCGCTCCTCCCGGCCGCGCGGCCCCGTTACCTGATGGGCGTCGGCACGCCGCGCGATTTGCTTCGCTTCGCGGCGATGGGATATGACCTCTTCGATTGCGTCCTGCCCACCCGCAACGCCCGGAACGGGACGCTCTTCACCCGACGAGGCAAGCTGATGATCCGCAACGCCGCGCACGCTCGGGACGCGCGTCCGGTCGAGGACGGCTGCCCGTGCTACACCTGTACGCGCTTCAGCCGGGGCGCGCTCCGGCACCTGGTGCTGGCGCGCGAGATGCTCGGCGCCCAGCTCGCCACGCTGCACAACCTGCACTTCTATCTGCACCTGATGCGCGAGATGCGCGCCGCGCTGGCGGAGGGAAGCTTCCCGGCGCGGGCGGCGGCCGCCGCCGGGGCGTGGGCGTAAGGTGGGCAATCTCTTCGGGCAGGGGGCGGACGGGAGCGCGCCGCCCCTCCTCCAGATGCTCCCGCTGCTCGCGCTGGTGGGGGTCTTCTACCTCGTCCTCTTCCGCCCCGAGCAGAAGCGCCGCCGGGAGCACGAGCAGATGGTCGCCGCGCTCAAGCGGGGCGACCGGGTGGTGATGGCCTCGGGCATCCACGGCCGGGTGACGGGCGTGGCGGAGAAGGTGGTGACCGTGGAGATCGCCCGCAACGTGCAGGTCGAGGTGGACCGCAGCGCGATCCAGACGGTCGCGAAGGGCCCGGCCCTCGAGGTGCGGGAGAAGGAGCGGGAGAAGTCGTGAGCCGATCGGTACTCACCCGGGGCGCGCTGTACGTGGCGCTGGCGGTGGCCGCCCTCGTCTTCCTGGTGCCGAGCTTCGTGCGGCCGGCCCCCGCGTTCTGGCCCTGGCGCCAGCCGATCCGGCTGGGCCTCGACCTGCAGGGCGGGACCCATCTCCTCTACGGCGTCGACATCGACCAGGCGATCGACAACACGGTCGATCGGCAGCTGCAGGAGCTGGAGCGCGTGCTGCGCGAGGAGCAGATCGGCGCCGCGTCGGTCGAGCGGAAGGGGCGCACCATCCAGCTGCAGCTCGCCAACAAGGACAAGCGCGCGCAGGTCGAGGAGCTGGTGAAGGACCGCTTCCCGAACCTGGTCGCGGTGCCCGAGCCCGACGCCGAGGCGGGCGACCTCGCCTACACCCTCGAGCCGCGCGAGGTGCAGCGCCTGCGCGACAACGTGCAGGAGCAGGCCCTCAAGATCATCCGCAACCGCATCGATCAGTTCGGGGTGGCGGAGCCGACGGTGCAGGCCCAGGGCAGCGACGAGATCGTGGTGCAGCTCCCGGGCATCCAGGACCCGCAGCGCGCCAAGGAGCTGATCGGCCGCACGGCGCTCCTCGAGTTCAAGCTGGTGGCGCGCGGGCCGGAGGCGGGGACGATCGACCACCCGGGCCCGAACGTGCAGGTGGTGCCGGGCAAGAGCGAGAAGGGCCGCCGCACGAGCTACCTGCTCGAGCGGCGCACGCTCATGACCGGGGACGTGCTGACCGATGCGAGCGTCGGACAGGGCGCGGCCACCGAGGGCATGGTGGTGAACTTCGTGCTCGACGCGCGCGGCACCAAGGAGTTCGGCGAGATCACGAGCGCGAACGTCGGTCGCCAGCTCGCCATCGTCCTGGACGGCGTGGTCGAGTCGGCGCCGGTGATCGAGGACCCGATCACCGGCGGCCGGGGGCTCATCCGCGGCCACTTCGATTTCACGGAGGCCCAGGACCTCGCCAACGTGCTGCGCAACGGCGCGCTCCCCGCGCCGCTCAAGCTGATCGAGGAGCGCACGGTCGGCCCGTCGCTCGGGCAGGACTCGATCCGCAAGGGCGTGCTCTCGTTCGTGGTCGGGAGCACGCTCGTGGTCCTCTTCATGCTGGTCTACTACCGCGGTGGCGGCGTGATCGCCGACGGGGCCCTCCTGCTGAACGTCCTCCTCCTGGTGGGCGCCTTCGCCGCCTTCGGCTTCACGCTCTCGCTCCCGGGCATCGCCGGCATCGTGCTCACCATCGGGATGGCGGTCGACGCCAACGTCCTCATCCTCGAGCGCATCCGCGAGGAGCTGCGCCTGGGAAAGACGCCGCGCGCGGCGATCGAGGCGGGCTACGAGCGGGCCTGGTACGCGATCCGCGACTCGAACGTCACCACCTTCTGTTCGGGGCTCATCCTGTTCCAGTTCGGCAGCGGCCCGGTGCGCGGCTTCGCGGTGACCCTCTGCCTCGGCATCCTGACCAGCCTGGCCACCGGGGTGTTCGGCACGCGCGTGGTCTACGACTTCCTCACCTCGCGGCGGCGCCTCGCCACGGTGAGCGTATGAAGGGGGATTCGAGCCCCATGGCCACCAGCCGCCCGGCCCGCGGCGCGGAGACGCCGGCCCCCGTCCAGCACCGCTTCTTCGAGCTGATCCCGCCCGGGACGCGGATCGATTTCGTCGGGCTACGCTTCAAGATGCTGCTCCTCTCGTGGACGACGATCGCCGTCGGCCTCGCCTGGGCCTACGTCGGCGGCATCAACTGGGGCATCGACTTCGTCGGCGGCACCATGGTGCACGTCAAGTTCGCGGCGCCCACGCCGATCGGCGATGTGCGCGCGGCGCTGCTCAAACCCGAGCTCGGCGAGGCGCTGGTGCAGGACGTGGGACGGGCGGGCAACGAGTTCCAGATCCGGGTCCGCGGCGCGGAGAAGGGCGGCAGCAGCTCGGTGTCCGACGCGATCAAGGCGGACCTGCGCGAGAAGTTCGTCGAGGGCACCTACGATGTGCTGCGCGTGGAGACGGTGGGACCGAAGGTCGGGAAGGACCTCGGGCGGAGCGCGACGCTCGCCGTGCTGGCGGCGACCCTGGTCATGGGCGTCTACATCGCCCTCCGCTTCGAGCTGCGCTTCGGGGTCGGGGCCGCGATCGCGCTCCTGCACGACGTGCTCATGACGTTCGGGGCGCTCGCCATCGCGCGCATGGAGTTCGACCTGACCACGGTGGCGGCGCTGCTCACGGTGGTGGGCTACTCGGTGCACGACACCGTCATCGTCTCGGACCGCATCCGCGAGAACATGAAGAAGATGCGGCGCGAGAGCCTGGCCACCATCATGAACATCTCGATCAACGAGACGCTGTCGCGAACGCTGATCACGAGCGGCACGGCGATCCTCGTCACCGCAGCGCTCTTCGTGCTGGGCGGCCCGGTGATCCACAGCTTCGCATTCGCGCTGCTGGTCGGCTTCATCGTCGGCACGTACTCGTCGATCTACGTGGCGAGCCCGGTGGTGCTCTACCTGGAGGGACGGCAGGCGCGGCGCTGACGCGAGCCGGCGGCGGGCGCCGGCGGGGGAGGGGAGAGCTGCCGGTGCGGGTCGGCGACCGCGTCGCCGTCGTCTTCCGGCCGCGGCTGGCGCGCTGGCGGGGCACCGAGCGTCTCGAGCTGGAGGTCCGGGCGCTCCTCCCGGAAGGGCTCAAGCCACCGAGAACGCACGGGAATTCGGCGTTCCTTGACGTCTGCGTAGCGCCCTGCTACCAGAACACCGTCCCGCATCTGCCGCGGGCGGTGCCATGTTGGACGTTGAAGATAGCTTGCTGAACAGCAAAGAGGTCGCCGAGATCCTCGACTGCAGTCCGGATGCGGTGAACGAGCTGGCGCGGAAGAACGTCCTGCCCGCCTTCAAGCGCGGCCGGCAGTGGCGCTTCCGCAAGCGGGACATCACTTCCTTCAAGCGGCAGCTGCGAGGGACGACCGCCGCATGAAGGGAGCGGCACCCCGGAGCGGGCGTTCGCGATAGGGGGCCGGCGTCCCGGACGTTTCAGGGTCCGGGCAGCCGACGACACGGAGGAGACCCATGGCTCTGGCGAACGCGCAGCCGCACGAAAGCCGGCTCTACTACGAGTTCTCGCACCTCTACGACCTGCTCTTCCGGCGCGTCTTCTATCCGCGCATCGCCAGGGTCATCCGCTCGCTCGCGGTCGAGCCCGGGGCGCGCGTGCTCGAGCTGGGCGTCGGGACCGGGCTCTCCCTCGACGCCTATCCCTCGCACTGCCAGGTGACCGGGATCGATCTCGCGCCCGACATGCTCGAGCGGGCGCAGGACAAGGTGAACCGCAATGCCTGGCGGCACATCACGCTCGAGCAGGGCGATGCGCTCAACTTGAAGTTCCCTGACGACAGCTTCGACTACGTGATGGCCTTCCACGTGGTGAGCGTGGTGCCGGATCCGGACCGCATGATGGCCGAAGCCCGACGCGTGTGCCGCCCGGGCGGCACCATCGCGATCATCAACCACTTCCGCAGCCCGAAGCCCGCGATCGCCCGCCTGCAGCGGACGATCGACCCGATCACGCGCTGGCTCGGCTGGACCACGCTCCAGCTCTCGGATGTGCTCGATCACCGCACGCTGCACCTCGAGCGGCAGTGGAAGACCTCGCCGCGCTCGCTGTTCACCATCGTGGTGGCGCGCAACGCCAAGGCCGTGCCGGCGGCGCGCTGGGCGCCGCACGCGTCCGCCCGCCGCTCGTCGGCCGCGCTCGCGTGACAGGAGCGTGACCCGAGACGGCGGTGCGGGGAGGCGGGGGCGCCGTCTCCGCTTCGATTCGGCGCCGCCGAGTCGGGTGCCTCGATCGGCCGCCGCACGGGTCGGTCGCTCCCGGACCCGTTTCCAGCGGCGCCGAATCGAAGCGGCGACGGTGCCCCCGCTCCCGTGCACGACAGTCTCGGGTCACGCTCCTAGTGCCGGCGCTGCGTGGGGGGGGCGAACGGAATGATGCCCCGCCGCACGAGGAGATCGGCCTCGCGCCGGCCGCGCGTGTGGAGCCAGCGCTTGTAGAGCCGCAGCGTGTCCTGCTGGCGGCGGAAGAGCTCCTGTGCGCTGATCTCGCCGAGCACGCGCACGAACTCCGGAAAGCGCCCTGCGAGCTCCTCGAACAGGCTCGCCAGCGGGGCGCGCGACGACTGCGCCGAGAGGCGCGCGTAGGCGTTGCGGCCGAGCGCGGTGTAGTACTCGGGCCCCACCAGGCTCCGCTCGAGGCTGTCGACGAACACGCCCGTGATGAAGAGCGCGGTGTCGGCGACGCGCTTCAACTTCTCGTAGCTCTTCGCGGCCGGGAGGTGGAACGCCTCCAGGTAGTGGAGGGCGAGCGGCGGATCGAGCAGGTTGCCGCGCGCGGGTCGCGCGAAGCCCTCGAGCAGCTGGACCAGGTAGAACTCGGTCGTCTCCGAGGAGGCGACCTGCTGCGCCGCCATGGCGGTGCGCACCATCTCGTGGAAGAGAGCGGTCAGGTTGCCGGTGGACAGCATTCCGCCTCGCTCAGCGTGGTCCATACCCTACGCACGACGTCACGACCACCATTGTGGTGACAAGGCGCCGCTTTATCAAGCGTTCTCGCATTGAAGGGGGTGCGGGCCTTTGCTACAAACCGCGGTTCACCCCTCCCATGTCCGTTCCCGACACGATCGCCGCCGTCAAGGGCTTCCGGGACGTCCTCCCCGACGAGAGCCGGCGCTGGCGGGCCTTCGAGGAGGCGGCCGAGCGCCTCTTCACCCGCTACGGGTTCGGCGAGATCCGCCTGCCGGTGGTGGAGCGTACGGAGCTCTTCGCGCGCTCGCTCGGCGAGACGACCGACATCGTCGAGAAAGAGATGTACTCGTTCGCGGACCGCGACGAGACCGGGCTCACGCTGCGTCCCGAGGCGACGGCCGGCGTGGTGCGCGCGTACCTCGAGGGCGGCCTCGCGCAGAGCGACCCGAGCGCGCGCCTCTTCTACCGCGGGCCGATGTTCCGGCGCGAGCGGCCGCAGCGCGGCCGCTACCGCCAGTTCTACCAGATCGGCGCCGAGGTGCTCGGGCGGGACGACCCGCTGGCCGACGCCGAGCTGCTCGTCATGCTCGACCGCTACCTCGCCGGCGTGGGCGCGCGCGCGACGCGGCTCGAGCTCAACTCGGTCGGCGATCGCGTCTGCCGCCCCGTCTACCGCGAGCGCCTGCGGGAGTTCGGACGCGCCCACCTGGCGGGGCTCTGTCCCGACTGCCACCGCCGCCTCGAGCGCAACCCGTTGCGCATGCTCGACTGCAAGGTGGAGTCGTGCCAGGAGATCATGGCCCGCGCGCCGGTGGTTGCGGACAGCCTGTGCGAGGGGTGCCGCGCGCACCTGGCTGAGGTGCGCGCACTGCTCGAGCAGGAGCGTGTGGCCTACGCGATGAATCCGCGCCTGGTCCGCGGGCTCGACTACTACTGCCGGACGGCCTTCGAGGTCGTCGCCGAGGGGCTCGGCGCGCAGAACGCGGTCGGCGGCGGCGGGCGCTACGATGGGCTGGTGGCCGCGCTCGGCGGTCCAGACATCGCCGGCGTCGGCTTCGCGCTCGGGCTCGAGCGCCTCGCCATGGCGGCGCCGGAGGCCGAGGACGAGGCGCCCGGTCCCGCCGCCCTCATCCTCCCGCTCGCGGCGCGCGCCGTGGGGCCGGCGCTCGCGCTCGCCACCCGGCTCCGCGACGGCGGCCTCGCCGTCGGGCTCGAGCCGGCGGGCCGGAGCCTGAAGGCGCTGCTCCGCACCGCCGACCGCCGGCGCGCGCGCCTCGCGGTCATCCTGGGCGAGGAGGAGCTCGAGGCCGGACGGGCGACGGTGCGCGACCTGGTGCGCCACCAGGACCGCCGCCAGGTCCTCCCGCTCGATGCGAGCGGCCCCGAGCTCGCGCGCTCGCTGCAGGCGATGATCGGGGGCGGGGAGTGAGCACGCTCGTCGAGCCGCTGGGCGACTGGCGGCGCAGCGACCTGTGCGGCGCGCTCCGCCCCGCGGACATCGGGCGCGCGGTGACTCTCTGTGGCTGGGTGCATGCGCGCCGCGACCACGGCGGCGTGCTCTTCATCGATCTCCGCGACCGCAGCGGCCTCGTGCAGGTCGTCTGCAACCCCGCCGACAGCCCGGCGGCGCACGCCCGGGCCGGCGAGGTGCGGCTCGAGTACGTGATCGCGGTGCGCGGCGAGGTGCGGCCCCGTCCCCCGGAGACGGTCAACGTGGAGCTGCCGACGGGTGCCATCGAGGTGTGCGTCCGCGAGCTCCGCGTGCTCAACACCGCACGGCCGACGCCGTACCCGATCGACGATGTCACCGAGGTGAGCGAGCCGAACCGGCTCCGCTACCGCTACCTCGATCTCCGCCGGCCGCGCGTGCAGCGGAACCTCCTCCTGCGCCACGAGGTGACGCGCGCCGTGCGCGAGTACCTGAACGCGGCCGGCTTCGTGGAGGTGGAGACCCCCGTACTGACGCGCTCCACCCCCGAGGGGGCGCGCGACTACCTGGTGCCGAGCCGCGTGCAGCGCGGCAGCTTCTACGCGCTGCCCCAGTCGCCGCAGCTCTTCAAGCAGCTGCTCATGGTGGCCGGGCTCGATCGCTACTACCAGATCGTGCGCTGCTTCCGCGACGAGGACCTGCGCGCCGACCGGCAGCCGGAGTTCACGCAGATCGACCTCGAGATGTCCTTCGTCACCCCGGCGGACGTGATGGCGGTCGTGGAGCCCATGGTCGCCGCGCTGTTCACCGAGGTGCGCGGCCGGCCCACGCCGCGCCCGTTCCCGGTCCTTCGCCACGCCGAGGCGATGCTGCGCTATGGCACCGACCGGCCCGACCTGCGCGTCGACCTGGAGCTCGCCGACTTCACCGCCTGCTTCGCGGGGACGGGCTTCCGCGTGTTCGCGGAGGCGCTCGCCGCGGGCAACCCCATCCGCGGCCTCGCCGTCCCGGGCGGCGGCGCGGCGCTCTCGCGCCGCGAGCTCGACGACCTGGTGGGCTTCGCGACCGCGGAGGGTGCGGGGGGCCTCACCTGGATCAAGATCGGCGCCGACGGCTGGCAATCGCCCGCGGTCAAGTTCCTCTCCGACGCCGAGCGCGAGCGCCTGACGGCGGCCGGGCGCCTCGCGGCGGGCGACCTCCTCGTGCTCCTGGCCGAGCCCGAGGCGAGGGCCGCGCCCATCCTCTCGCAGCTCCGGCTCCGGCTCGGGGAGCGGCTCGGCCGGGTGGCGGGCGGCGAGGATCGCTTCCTCTGGGTGGTCGACTTCCCGCTCCTCCAGCGCGATCCCGACGCGGGCCGCTACGTCGCCGTGCACCATCCCTTCACGGCGCCCGCCGACGAGGACCTCGACCGGCTCGAGCGGGACCCGCTCGCCGTCCGCTCGCTGGCCTACGACCTCGTGCTCAACGGCATCGAGCTGGGTGGCGGCAGCATCCGGATCCATCGCCCGGACGTGCAGCAGCGGGTGTTCGCGCTCCTCGGCATGTCGGAGAGCGAGGCGCACGCGCGCTTCGGCTTCCTGCTGGAAGCGTTGACTTTCGGCGCGCCGCCGCACGGGGGGATCGCCCTCGGCCTCGACCGCCTGGTCATGCTGCTGGCGGGCGCCGACTCGATCCGCGAGGTGATCGCCTTCCCGAAGACGCAGCGCGCGGTCTGTCTCCTCACCGAGGCCCCGACCCCGGTGGACGCGGCGCAGCTCCGCGAGCTCGGTATCCGCATCGTACCATAGGCGGCTTCCCCGTGGGCCGCTAGAGCAACGATTCCGGCGCCGTCGCGGACACGCCGATCGACTCCGCCACGCCGGGATGGGTCACGTGGCCGGCGAGCACGTTGCACGCCCGGCGGAGCGCAGGGTCGCGGCGCAGCGCCTCGGCGAAGCCGTGGTCGGCGATCTCGAGCGCGTAGGAGAGGGTCGCGTTGGTGAGCGCCAGGGTCGCGGTGTGCGGCACCATCCCGGGCATGTTGGCGACCGCGTAGTGCACGACGCCGTCGACACGGTAGGTCGGATCGGCGTGCGTGGTGGGATGCGAGGTCTCGGCGCACCCGCCCTGATCGATCGAGAGGTCGACGAGGGCGGCACCCGGACGCATGGCCGCCACCAGGGCGCGGGAGATGAGCCGCGGCGCGCGCGCGCCCGGGATGAGGACGGCGCCCACGGTCAGGTCGGCGGCCGCCATCTCCTCCTCGATGTTGGCCCGATTCGACATGACGGTGGTCACGTGGCCGCCGAGGATGTCGTGCACGTAGCGGAGCTTGGCCGGGTCGACGTCGAGGATCGACACGTGGGCCCCCACGCCCACCGCCACCTGGCAGGCATTGGTCCCCGCGATCCCGGCGCCCAGGATCACGACCTTCGCGGGCCGCACGCCGGACGCGCCGGAGAGCAGCACGCCGCGGCCGCCGTTCTGCGCCTGCAGGCACCAAGCGCCCACCTGCACCGCGAGCCGCCCGGCGATCTCGCTCATGGGGGCGAGGAGCGGCAGCGAGCCGTCCTCGAGCTGCAGCGTCTCGTAGGCGAGGGCACGCACGCGACGCGCGAGGAGGGCCCGCACGAGCTCCGGGTTGGCCGCAAGGTGCAGGTACGTGAACAGGATCTGGTCGGGACGGAGGAGGGCGTACTCGGAGGGGAGCGGCTCCTTCACCTTGAGGATCAGCTCCGCCCGGCCCCAGACCGCGGCGGCCTCGGCCAGCGTCGCGCCGGCGTCGCGGTAGAGCCGGTCGGGCAGGCTCGAGCCCGCGCCCGCCCCGTGCTCCACCACCACCGTGTGCCCGCGCGCCACCAGCGCGCCGACGCCGCTCGGCGTGAGCGCGACGCGGTTCTCCTCCGCCTTGATCTCGCGCGGGACGCCGATGATCACGCATCGCGAGTGTAGCACGGACCCGGCCACGTGCGACCGTCGACTTGCCCTGCCCGGGAGCGGCCCTATAGAAGGGACCGACCGGGATCTCCTCCGTGGGACACACGATCGACGGCAAGCGCGTGGCGGCGGTGGTGCGGAGCGAGGTGCGGGAGCGCGTCGCGCGTCTCGCGAGCCACGGGGTGGTGCCGGGTCTCGCCACCGTACTGGTCGGTGACGATCCCGCCTCGCGTCTCTACGTCGGCAACAAGGAGAGGGCGTGCGAGGAGGTGGGCATGCGCTCCTTCGGTCACCGGCTCGCGGCGAGCACGGGGCAAGCGGAGCTGCTCGCCCTGGTGCGCGAGCTCGGCCGCCGGCGCGACGTGCACGGCATCCTGGTCCAGCTTCCGCTCCCTCCGCCGCTCGAGGCCCGGCCGGTCATCGAAACGCTCCCGCCCGAGAAGGACGTCGACGGGCTGCATCCCGTGAATCAGGGGCGGCTCCTCGCCGGCGAGCCCGGCCTGCGTCCCTGCACGCCGCTCGGGGTGCTCCGTCTGATCGACGAGACCGGCGTCGCGCTCAAGGGCGCGCACGCCGTAGTGGTGGGGCGCAGCCTGCTGGTCGGCAAGCCCGTGGCGCTCCTCCTCCTCGAGCGCCACGCGACCGTGACCGTGTGTCACTCCCGCACCGTGGACCTGGGGGCCGAGGTCGGACGCGCGGACGTGCTGGTGGCGGCCACCGGGCAGGCGGGTCTGGTGCGGGGCGTGTGGATCCGCCCCGGCGCGGTCGTGATCGACGTCGGCATGAACCGCGGGCCGGACGGCAAGCTCTGCGGCGACGTCGAGTTCGCCGCCGCCTGCGAGCGGGCCGCCCACATCACGCCGGTCCCCGGCGGGGTGGGACCGATGACGGTCGCGATGCTGCTCGCCAACACCGTGAGCGCCGCGGAGCAGGCGCTCTGAGCGCGCGCATGGCCCGCCGCACGCCGCTCTTCGACGCCCATCGCGCGCTCGGCGCGCGCCTGGTCGAGTTCGCGGGGTGGGAGATGCCGCTCTCCTACCGCGGCGCCGCGGAGGAGCACCGCGCGGTCCGCGAGCGCTGCGGGCTCTTCGACGTGAGCCACATGGGCGAGATCGAGCTGCGCGGCCCCGCGGCCGCCGCGGTCTGCCAGGAGCTCACCGTGAACGACGTCCGCCGCCTGCGCATCGGCGACGGGCAGTACACGGTCTTCTGCAACGAGCGCGGCGGCGTGCTGGACGACCTGATCGTCTTCCGCC
>Ga0209057_1000953_pt1 | contig 24273 bp, 22 predicted proteins | sample GraSoiAngelo_146_FD_185903 | JGI IMG/M metagenome (GOLD analysis project Ga0209057, IMG submission 185903) | Grasslands soil microbial communities from the Angelo Coastal Reserve, California, USA - 14_1009_05_30cm (SPAdes) (version 2) | ecosystem: Environmental > Terrestrial > Soil > Grasslands ... | reverse complement strand
GCCTCCCCGCTCCTTTGCACGGATCCGACGCAGAAGCTCGTACCCGTCTTCGCCGGGCATCTCGATGTCGGAGACGAGCACGTCGGCCGGCCAGGACTCCAGGATGTCGAGGGCCGCGGCGACCGAAACGGCCGTCTTCACCTGGGCCCCGCTGTTGGTCAGCATCACCGTCGTGAGATCGAGGCCGTCGGCGTCGTCGTCCACCAGCAGGACGCGAACGTTCTGGAGAGGCAGTGCTCCCATCGCGGCCGAGGTCTCCAACGTGGTGCCCGCCTCAGGGCCGAGAATCGCGACGGGCAACTCGACCACGAAGGTCGCGCCACGGCCCGGGCCCTCGCTCGCCGCGCGAACACGCCCGCCGTGGAGGTCGACCAGATGCCTGACCAGCGCCAGCCCGAGGCCGAGGCCTCCGTGAGGGCGCGTCGTCGTGCTGTCGCCCTGGCGGAAGCGATCGAAGATGAACGGCAAGATCTCCGGCTGGATCCCCTCACCGCTGTCGCTGACCACGATCTCGACGTGGGACTTGAGCTTCCGCAGGTGGACCTGGACGCGGCCGTCGCGAGGCGTGAACTTGATCGCGTTCATGAGGAGGTTCCAGACCACCTGGCGCAGCCGGTCGGCCGCTCCCACCACGGGCCCGGCATTGGGATCCAAGACGGTTTCGATTTTGAGGCCCTTGGCGCTTGCGGCCGGCTGCACGGCGTCCAGGGCCGACTCGATGACCGACTTCAGATCGAGCCACTGCACGTCGAGCCGCATCTTGCCCGTGATGATCCGCGACACGTCGAGCAGATCCTCGACGAGCTGGACCTGGGCGGTGGCGTTCCGAAGGATCGCATCGATGGCACGCCGGCTCGTCGCCTCGTCCATGGCCGCGCTCTGGAGCATGCGGGCCCAGCCGAAGATCGCATTGAGGGGCGTCCGCAGCTCGTGAGAGAGCACGGCCAGGAACTGATCCTTGCTCCGGTTGAGCTCCTCCGCCTCCTCCCGCGCTTGCTGCACGGTTTGAAGGAGCTTTGTCCGCTCGGCTTCGGCGCGCTTCCGATCGCTCACGTCGCGCGCGATCTTCGACGCGCCGATGATCCGGCCGCGCGCGTCCTTCACCGGCGAGACGGTCAGCGAAACGTCGATGCGCTCTCCACTCTTGCGCACGCGAACCGTGTCGAAGTGGTCGATGCTCTCGCCTTTGCAGACGCGCGCGAGCACCTCGTCCTGCTCGGGCCAACGCTCGCGCGGGATGATCAAGGTGATCCGCTGGCCGACGGCCTCGGCGGCCGTCCAGCCGAACATGGCCTGGGCGGCCCGGTTCCACGACGTGATGACGCCGTCCAGCGTCTTGCTCACGATGGCGTCGTCGGCCGAGTCGACGATGGCCGCCAGTCGGGCGATTGCCTCGTCGCCGTGCAGGCGCGCGCTGATGTCGCGAGCGATCTTCGAAGCGCCGATGACCTCGCCCTTCGCGTTCTTGATCGGCGACACCGTCAGCGAGATCTCGAACCGGGTGCCGTCCTTCCGCATGCGCGTCGTCTCGAAGTGCTCGATCTTCTCGCCCTGTTTGATGCGGGCGAGAATGTCTTCCTCTTCGGCCAGCCGGTCCGGTGGGATGACGATGGTGATGGACCGGCCGACGGCCTCGGCGGCGGTCCAGCCGAAAATTCGCTCGGCGGCCCGATTCCACGACGTGATGAGGCCGTCCAGCGTCTTGCTCACGATGGCGTCGTCGGATGAGTCGACGATCGCCGCCACCCAGGCGGCCCTGTCCTCCTCGGATGGGAACGGTGTCGTCAACATGACTCCCGCCGAATCCTCGGGTGGCGCAACGTCGTGCGTGCGAGAGAGTGAGCTTGGTGCATCGAGTCGACCAGCAGTGTGCGTCATGGTACCAGAGAGGACGGCGCGCGGGCGGCCGCAATCGAGAGCGATAGGAAAAAACTTTCACACCGGGCGAGTGGCCTCGATGCGTCGCGCTCGGAGCTTCGGGGGACTAGACTCCCGGCCGCGCGAGATCGGCGACCATCGCGCAGAAGACCTGAACGTCGACCGGCTTCGAGAGGAATCCGTCGAAGCCGAGGGCGAGGACTCGCGAGCTGTCACGCGCGCCGTACGCGCCGGACAATCCGAGAATCCGGCGCGTCCGGCCATCCTCGCTCGAGCACGCCCGCGCCTGACGCAGGAGCCAGACGCCATCCTCGGTCGCCGCGCCCGGATCGCAGACCACCACGGCGGGCGCCGCCGATTGCAGGAGGCCGATGGCCTCGCGCGCGCAGCTCACCGCCCTGACATCCGCGCCGTACATCGAGAGGAGTGCCGTGAGAACCGCGCGGTCTTCGCTGTTGGCTTCGACCAGGACGACGCGCACGCCATTGAGGATTTCGTCGGGAAGCCACTTCTGGTCCATGGGCGCTCGTCGGTGTCGAGGGTGCAATGGACGCGCCACGACGGCGCTTCGCTCACGTTCACGCTCTGCTCGCTCCGAGCGAATGGCACGTTAACGCGGTGTTCGCTTTCTGGACACGCGCGCCACGCCATGACGTCGGCCACGGGACGTGCGCGCGGGAGGCCCGACAGCGCTCGGTATCGGAGCGTGTGCCCGCCGGCCGGACGTTACTCCGGCGGCTATCCGCGGCGACGGCGCGAGGGCCGTTGCTGCCACCTCGCCGTATTGCACTGGCCGCGTCGTCACGGCTTCACCCGTCGGTGACGCGGCGGGCACGTCGGTCATGATACGCCGTTACTTGCTTCCCGGCGCACGCGCGAGCACGGCCACGACGCCGCCTCCGGGAGGCCCCTGGTGCTCGGCGCCGGCCGACACGTAGCACATGGTGTCGCCGGTCACCGAGGCCACGACCGCGTTGACGGCGCCGCGGATGTGGCGCGTGGCGTTGACGTCGGAGTCCTCGAACATCACGTGCCGCCGCCCACGCGTCGCGCCGGAGAGATCGGGCTCGCACTTGACGAACACGTTGATCAGACGCTCGCGATCGGCGGCGCCGAGCTCGCACTCGACGGCGAGTCCGGCCCGACGCAGGGCTTCGCGCACGGCGGCGCCGTCGATGGCGTCCTTCATCAGCGCGTGCGCCATGTGGAGGCCGCTGGTGGAGCGCGCGGAGTTGCCGAGCACGATGACCTCGCAGTTCATCAGCTCCACGCCCGACGACGTCGAGGCCACCTCCGAGAAGATCGAGAAGTCGTGGAGGATCACGTCGTCGGAGAGCTTCCCGGCCTCGATCGCCGCCGACGCGACGCCGATGCCGAGCGCGGCGGCCGCCCGCCCGTACGCCATCGACTTGTAGGTGTCGCTCGTGACGACGGACCGTGAGCGGCGCCGCGCCTCGTTCACGCGCTCGGTCGTGAGCGCGCCGGTCTTGATCTGGACGAAGTGGAGGTCGGCCGGTGACTCGATCCCGGCGTCCTTGATGGCGGCGCTCACGCCCTCGGCCGCCACCCGGGCGTGAACCGCCGTTCCGAATTCCTCGGGGAGCAGGTCGCGTGTGTAGCCGGTGCCGACGGCGAGCCGCTTCTGACCGCTGGGCGTCCCGCGGTCGGGCTCGCGCGTGAAGATCGTGGCGTGCGGGCTCATCAGGCCCTCGGTCCCCCCCGACCAGATGATGGGCACGCGCTTGGCGATGGCCGAGACCTTCTGGCCCGAGCGCTCGGCGAGCAGGATCTGGAACGAGAGCGTGGCCAGCGCCCTCGTGTAGTCGTTCACGCCGCCGTTGCCTTCCGTCTTGCCGAGGATGGCCACCACGTGCTCGGCGCTGAACGCGCGCGCATCGAGCAGTCGCGCGGCTTCACTGACGTCGTCGGGGGCGCGCATGCCGACCTTGAACGCCTGAGCGTACATAGCTGGTCCTCCTCAGTGACGATGGTTGGGCGTGGCCGCCCGCGCGCGATGCTGCACCAGCGCGTCGAGCGCTCGATCGAAGCAGACGCGCGGGGGCTTGACGAGGCCGGCCCCGATCTGGCCGATGCCCGCCTCGCGGTGAGCCATGCCGGTGTTGATCTGCGGCAGGATCCCGGTCTGGGCCACCAGCCGCACATCGATGCCCGTGGGAGTTCCGCGGAAATCGAGCACGGGGATCCGGTACGTCGGGTGCTCGGCCAACGTGATCTCGTACATCGCGCGCGTGTAGCGCAGCGCCTCGGCCGCCGTGCCCCCCACGAACTGCACGATGGCGGGAGCGGCAGCCATCGCGAAGCCGCCGAGGCCGGCCGTCTCGGTGATCGCGCTGTCGCCGATGTCGGGGTTGGCGTCGGCGGGGCCGTAGCCGGGGAAGAAGAGGCCTTGCGGCGTCTCGGCCGGGCCCGTGAACCACGGGTCACCGAGCCCGCTGACGCGAATGCCGAAGTCGGTGCCGTTGCGCGCCATGGTCGTGACCAGCGTGGAGTCCGGCACACCGTGAGCAGCGTCGAGCGCCGCCTTGCACGCCGCCATCGAGGCGTTCAGGAAGAAGTGCTCGTTGCCGGCGGCGAAGGCGAGGATCCGTGCGCGCTCGCGCGGAGCGAGATCCAGCGCGGCGAGCTCCGGCGCGAGGGCCTTGATGAGGAGCGCCGAGGCGGCGCGGTTGCGGTTGTGGCACTCGTCGCCCATCTGCACCGCCTGACCGATGAGCGCGCGCAGGTCGATGCCGCCGAGACGACGCATCGCCTCGCCGAGCGCCGGGCCGAGGACGTCCCTGAACCAGCCCAGCCGCTCGAGGACCTCGGGAGCGTGGGCGCCGTAGCGCAGGACCTTGCCGAGGCCCTCGTTCAGCGTGGCGTACGCGCAGTTGCCCGCGGCACGATTCTCCACGACGAACACGGGCATCGATGCCGTCATCACGCCGGCCATCGGGCCGACGGCGGCGTGGTGATGGCAGGGATCGAAGCCGGCGGCGCCGCGTGAGGCCCGGCGTTCCGCCTCCTCGTACGTCCCAGCCAGGCCCTCGTACACGAGCGCGCCCGCGACGGCGCCGCGCAGGGGGCCGCTCATGCGCTCCCACTCGATCGGCGGTCCGGCGTGGAGGACCGTGTCGTTCGTCATGCCGGGAACGACGTCGATCGCCGGGCGAACGTCGATCAGCACCGGCTGAGCGCCCAGGAGCCGATCGAGCGCGAGTCGGTTGGCGGCATCCACGGTGTCGCACCAGAGTGAGGCGAGGCCCGTGGCGCTCGCCGGCGGCTGCCAGTCCACGCGCGTCACGGCGACGCCCTGAGCGGCCACGGCCGCGCTGAAGAGCTCGGGGCCGGCCGTGACGACGTTGAGCGGAGCGCCGAGCAAGGCGTCAGCCGGCATGGCGAGCCTCTGCGATGTCTCGGGCGGTCTGCGCCGCGATGCGGTTGGACGCGCAGACGATGGCGCCGACCTTGCGCAGCGCGTTCTCCTGGACGCCGAGCCCTTGCGGGTCCCCGTCGGTGCCGACGACGTGGGCAACGACACTGAGCGAACGGCCAGCGTGACGCGCGCGCTCACGCGCGTCCACGAGCACGGGGGCGAGCGCGCCGGCCGGATCGGGATGAGCGCAGTCGCCGAGGATGACGTCGAGCACGATCACCGACGCGCGGCCGTCACCGGCCGCGTCGACGATCGCGGTGTGCCGAAGGCTCGGGTCAATGATCGGGTGCGGTCGCCCGCGCGTGTACTCCTCAGCGCCGAAGTCGACGAACCGGTGGATGCCGTCACCGACAAGGCGACGCGCTTCTTCGCACAGGGTGCCTCCGGTATAGAGGCCGACGATGCTGCCGCTCGTGGCGGAAGAGGTGATGACCGGGCGGTCCAGGCCGCGCGGGGCGGCGCCGGTGAGTCGAACAGCCGCGATGGCCGCCTCCTCCAGCGTCGTCACGACCTCGAGGCCCGTTGGGATCTGTCCGTCGTAGCCGAGGAGGCAGGCGACGGCGGGTTTCCCTATTCGGGCCGCGGCGGCGAGCACGCGGTCGGCGACGTCGCGCGACGACGGCTTCGACACGATCACGATCACGCGGGTCCCATCGTCTTCCGCCAGCCAGCCGAGTCCCTGGAGCGTGGTCACGCCGCCGACCGCGGCGTCGAGATCTCGTCCGCCGGTGCCGATCGCGTGGGAGATTCCGCCGCCGAGGCGGTGGACGAGCGTCGTGACCTCCTGGATGCCGGTGCCCGAGGCGCCGACCACACCGATCGAGCCGCGGCGGACACGGTTCGCGAACCCGAGCCCGACGCCGTTGACGATCGAGGTGCCGCACTCGGGCCCCATGACGATGAGGCCGAGCTCGCGCCCGCGGAGCTTGAGCGCCACCTCGTCGGCGAGAGAAACGCCGTCGCTGAAGAGGAAGACGTGGAGGCCCGCCGACAGCGCCTGGTGAGCGTCGATGACCGCGTAGGGACCGGGGACGGCGATCAGCGCGAGATTCGCAACACCCGCGCGACGTCGGGCACCCACGATCGTGCGTGGCGCCACGTCGTCACGAGCGGCCGGACGTGACTCCCGGGGAGCGTCGAGCCGCTGCTCGACGCTCGCCAGCGCGAGACGGAGGGCGTCGTCGCTCTTCGCCCGCACGGCGATGAGCAGATCCTCGGGCGCGGTGGCCGGCGCATCCGCCGGCCACAGCTCCGACGCCACCAGCGTCGCGCGATTGGCCGGCGTGCCCATGACCAGCGTGACCTCGATCACGCCGGGGATCTGGCGCGCCTGCTCGGCCACGCGCATGAGCGCCACCGAATCGAAGTACGCGCTGCGGCGGATCGTCCAACCGAGGTCGCCCGCTGCTGCCATGGTCGGTGAGGCTGGATTCTACCGCCGTGCGGCGGCGATGAGCTGTCGGAGCCGATCGGGGCCGAGCGGCATCTCGCGCACACGCACGCCGAACGGGGCGAGTGCGTCGTCCACGGCCTCGGCCAGCAGCGCCGGCCCTGGGATGGCGCCGGCCTCGCCGACGCCCTTGACGCCCAGCGGATTGAGCGGCGATGGCGTCTCGGTGTGGACGATCTCGATCGACGGGACCTCCATCGCCGTGGGCATCAGGAAGTCCATGAACGTGGTGGTCAGCGGCTGGCCCTCGCCGTCGTACACGATCCGCTCGTAGAGGGCGCCACCGACGCCCTGCGCCACGCCTCCGCGGATCTGCCCCTCGACGATCATCGGATTGATCATCCGGCCGCAGTCGTGGTGGACGGCATATTTGATGATCTTCACCTCGCCGGTGGCGGGATCGACCTCCACGATCACCGCGTGACAGCCGCTGGCGAACGTGGCGTGCGGCGGCGCGTAGTAGCCGTGGGCTTCGAGTCCCGGCTCCTCGTCAGGCGCGAGCACGGCACCCGGCCGCGGCTTCACCAGCCGGAGCGCCGCGTCGGTCGCCTCCTTGCCGTAGGCGTAGCGGATGGGATTGGCCACCGTCGCGAGCGCGCCCAGCGTGAGCGCGGAGGCCGGCGCGCCTCGCACGCTGACGCGGCCATTCGCGATCTCGAGATCGTCCGGAGACGCCTCCAGCAGGTCCGCCGCGATCCTCAACGCCTTGTTCCGGACCTTCCGCGCGGCGACGCCGACGGCGTTGCCGCTCGTCACGAGCGCGCGGCTGGCGAAGGTGCCGGCGCCCCAGTTGAATCGCCGCGTGTCCCCGGTGATCACGGTCACGTCGGCGGGATCGCAGCCGAGCGCGTCGGCGGCGATCTGAGCGAACGTGGTCGCGTGACCCTGGCCCTGGGTCGTGAGCCCCGTGGCGACCAGCACGCGGCCGCTCGGCTCCACACGCACGTGAGCGCCCTCGTAGGGGCCGATGCCGGTGCCCTCGACGTAGCAGGCCACGCCGAGACCGAGATGGCGCCCCTGCCGGCGCGCTTCGGCCTGGCGAGCGCGGAAATCCCGGAACCCGATCGTCTCGAGCGCCATCTCGAGGCCGCGTGGGTAGTCTCCGCTGTCGTAGCGCGTGGGGCCGCCGTCCTGGAACGTGAGGCCGACGTCCCAGGGAAACTCGTGCGGCTGGATGAAGTTCCGGCGCCGCACCTCGACGGCCTCGAGCCCCAGCTCGCGCGCCACGCGACCGATGACGCGCTCCATCACGAAGGCGCCATGGGGGCGCCCGGCCCCGCGGTACGGCGTCACGATCGCCGTGTTCGTGTACACGACGTCGAACTCGACGGCGTAATGGCGCAGCCGGTAGGGGCCGGGCAGCTGCGTCGAGGTGATCAGCGGCACGATGATCCCATATGGCGTGTAGGCGCCGGCATCGTGGACGAACCGGTCGCGCAGCGCGAGGATCCGGCCGTCGCCGTCGACCGCGACGTCCACGTCGTGAATCTGGCCGCGCTCCTGGTTGGCGGCGATCAGGTGCTCGTGGCGGTCCTCGATCCACTTCACGGGCCGGCCGAGCCGGATCGCCGCCAGCGGCACCAGGATCTCCTCGGGATAGAAGAGCATGATCTTGGTGCCGAAGCCGCCGCCGACGTCGGGCGCGATCACGTCCACCTTGAACTCCGGGACTCCGAACATGCGGGCCAGCCCGTTCTTGATGGGCAGCGGCGCCTGGGTGGCGTCCCAGACGCGCAGCGCTCCGGCGCGGGCGTCCCATTCCGCCACCACGCCGCGCGTCTCGATCGGGCTCCCGCAGCTCCGCTCGATCCAGAGCGTCTCGCGGAACACGCGCGTCGCGCCGGCCAGCACCGCATCGGGATCGCCCACGCGCTGAGCCAGGCGGGCCGCGCGATTGCCCGGCACGTCGGCGTGGACCAGCGGCGCGCCCTCGGCGCGGGCCGCGTCGAGGCTCGCGACGACGGGCAACGCTTGCCACGTCACCTCGATGGCCTCGAGGGCGTCCTCGGCCAGGTAGCGACTGTCGGCGACCACCAGCGCGACCGGCTCGCCGACGTAACGGACCTCGTCGGCGGCCAGCGGCCGCGGTGTTCGGGGATGAGTCAGCGCCGGGTTCGGAATGAGCAGCGGCGTCGGCTGATCGAGCTCGCCGAGGTCGGCGGCGGTGAGCACGAGCGCGACACCCGGCAGCGCGCGAGCCCTGGTCGCGTCGATCGCGACGATGCGGGCGTGGGCGTACGGGCTGCGCAGCACGGCGGCGTGCAACACGCCGGCCGGCTGAATGTCGTCCACGAAGCATCCCCGGCCCTGGAGCAGCCGGGGGTCTTCGTTCCGTGGGATGCGGGCGCCGACCGTGCGCGTGGTCATCGGCCGCCCGTGAGCTTACTCTTCGCCGATGTCCTCGTTCCAGATCTCGGGGTGGGCCGCGATGTATCGGGCGAGCATGTCGATGCACTCGCGCGAGTTGAGATCGATGATCTCGACCCCGTGCTCGCGGAGCCAGTCGATGCCGCCCGGGAAGTTGACGGACTCGCCGACGATCACGGTGCGGATGCGGAACTGGCGGACCAGCCCGCTGCAGTACCAGCACGGCGCCAGCGTCGTGACCATGATCTTGTCGCGATAGCTTCGCTGCCGGCCGGCGTTGCGGAAGGCGTCCGTCTCGCCGTGCAACGACGGGTCGTTCTGCTGGACGCGCCGGTTGTGGCCTCGCCCGAGCAGCCGGCCCTGGGTGTCGAAGAGGGCGCCGCCGATCGGGATGCCACCCTCGGCCAGTCCCTGGCGCGCCTCGGCGAGAGCGACGTCGAGCATGGCGTAACGGTCGAGATCGATCCTCATTCCGTGCGCCCAGGATGATACGCCGGCTGCTACGCGGGCGCCGGCTGTTCTACGACCAAGGCCCCATAGCCAGGCCCCGGCGGTTCCCTATACTGATCCTGTGCTGGAAACGTGCGGCCCAATGGCGGGCTCGCCGGTCGTCGGCATCGTCGACGACGATGCATCGCTGCTGCGTGCGCTGCGGCGGCTACTTCAGGCGGTTGGCTTCACCGTCGAGACCTTCGGTTCGGGGGAGGAGTTCCTCCGGTCTGTACGTCCTCCACCGAGCTGCCTCGTGCTCGATATCCACCTGGGCACGCTCACGGGCTTCGATCTCCACGAATGGCTGCTCGCTTCCGGAGCGTCGGTGCCGACGGTATTCATCACGGGTCACGACGACGACACGACACGAGAACGGGCGCGGAAAGCCGGGGCGGTCGCGTACCTGTGCAAGCCGTTCGACGACCAGTCGCTGATCACGGCCATCGAGCGGGCGCTCGCACAAAACTGATCCTGGCGTCACGCCGCTGGTCGGCGCTCCTTCGAGACTAGTTCGCCGGCCCCGCCGTGTAGCCCCGGTCGGCCATGCAGCGACGGTAGCGATCCTGATCGACGGTGTTGTGTGGCCCCCTGAGACCCGGGACGACCATGCTGGAATTGAGCAGGCAGCTCGCCGTGTCCTGGTCGAGCTGCTCCTTGGTCATCCCTGGCTTCATCCAGCCATCGGAGGTCGAGCCGCAGGCGGTGAGCAGCGTGAGCCCGACCGCCGACGAGACAGCGAACCCCGAGAGCGTCTTCATGGCCGTCCTCCAGCCATCGACCTCTACCCGATCCAGGTCATCCGGACTATGGGACCTTCGTCGTATGGCGAATGCAGGTGATCGCGTCGAAGAATCACCGTCGTGACACGCGACCGAGCGGTGAAGGCGCCCGGGCCACGGAAGGTCTCCTCCTGACCTGGCTTCAGCGCCACCGTCTGCGGCGCCTGCTCGGCGCGTCGCTGTGGATCACCCCGGCCGCGTGTATGGTGGGTGCCATTGCCATCGCCCCGCTCATCCGCCGCCTCGATGAGGCGACGCGGTGGTCCCTGTTCGGATTCGGCCCGGCGGGCGCACGGGCGCTCACGGCCGCGTTCGTCAGCACGACATTCACGTGCATCGTGTTCGTCTTCACCATCCTGCTCGTGGCCGTGCAGATCGCCAGCGCCCAGCTCACTCCCCGTATCATTGCCCGCGCGTTCGCGAACAACGCGACCCGCGCCGCCGTCGGACTCTTCGCCTTCACGTTCGTCTACGGGCTCGCCGTGCTGAGCCGGATCGACGCATCGGTGCCGCAACTCGGGATTGCGCTCACGATCGTGCTCAACATGGCCACGATCGCGACATTCGTCTATCTCGTGAGCTATCTCGGAGAGCACCTCCGGCCGGTGAGCGTGCTCACCGACGTGGGTAATCGGGGGATCCGGGTCATCGAGCAGGTCTACCCGAGCCGCCTCACCGAGGAGACCGCGCCGGCCGAGGTGCTCGCCGCCCCACCCAGCCAGACCGTCGAGCTGTCGAGCAAGTCCGGAGTCGTGCTCGCCCTCGACATCAAGGGCCTCACCGCGCTCGCCGAACGTGAGGACTGCATCATCGAGGTCGTGCCGCAGGTCGGCGACTTCGTGGCCAAGGGCGACCCGCTGTTCAACATCTACGGCGGGAGCCGTCGGCTCGACACGCCGGTCCGGGAATCCATCGCGCTCGGCTCGGAACGGACGATGGAACAGGATCCGGCGTTCGCCTTCCGCATCGTCGTCGACATCGCGCTGAAGGCGCTGTCGCCGGCGATCAACGACCCGACGACCGCCGTGCTCGCCCTCGACCAGATCCACCACCTCCTGCGCAAGGTCGGCGTTCGCCGGCTCGACACCGGTGTGGTGCGAGACCACGCGGGACGGGTGCGCCTGGTGTACCGGACGCCCGACTGGGAGGACTTCGTCGAGCTCGCCGTCACCGAGATACGCCAGTACGGCGCCGACAGCGTGCAGGTCGCCCGTCGCCTCCTGGCCATGCTCGAGAACCTGCTGGCCTCTCTGCCGCCGACCCGCACGGGCCCGCTGCGGACCGAGCTGACGTTGCACGAGGAGAGCGTCGCCCTCCACTTTCGCAGCGCCGAGGACCGATCGCGCGCCTCGCAACCGGATTCCCAGGGCGTTGGAGGTGCCAGCGGGAGTCGGACGAAGGTCCCATAGCCGACCGTTCCCGGGACTGCGAGCATCCCGTCGATGCGCGAGCGAGAGAAGCGAGCGAACCCTGACGAACGCGCGGCTGGGACCGGACGTCCAGCGCGAGCCGGGAGTCGCGTGTTGGGCTACGCCGATTGCGGGTTCTCTCGGTCCCGACCGCCTGCGGACCGTGATCGCAGCGAAGAATCATCGACCCCAAAACGGAACAAGCGAGGAAAGCGATGAAACGATCTGCCGTCGTCGTGCTGCTGGTGCTGTCGATGGCCGTGCCCGCGGCCGCTCAGGAGCTGCAAGGGACGCTCAAGAAGATGAAGACCGCGGGAACCATCGTCCTGGGATACCGCGAGAACTCCGCTCCATTCTCCTTCGTCGGCAGCGATGGAAAGCCCACCGGGTACTCCATCGATCTGTGCACGCGGATCGTGACCGAGGTACAGGAGGCGCTCAGCCTGCCCCAGCTGAAGGTCCGCTGGGCGCCGGTGACCGTCGCCGACCGCATCGACGCCGTGACGAGCGGCCGTATCGACATGGAGTGCGGATCGACGACCGTCACGCTCTCACGGCAGGAGCGGGTGGACTTCAGTCCGCTGATCTTCATCGACGGTGGCGGCCTCCTCGTCGGCACGAGCTCCCTGATCCGGAGCGTCTCCGACCTGGGAGACAAGAAGGTGGCCGTCATTCCCGGCACGACCACGGAGCCGGCCCTGCAGGCGGCGCTGCAGAAGCGCCTGGTGCGAGCGCAGATCGTCCCGGTCAAGGATCACGACGAGGGCCGCGCGGCTCTGGAGAGCGGTAAGGCCGACGCCTACGCCTCCGACCGAGTCCTGCTCGTCGGCCTCCTCGTCGGATCCAAGGACCCCGAGAAGCTCACGCTCGTCGACGAGCAATTCTCGTATGAACCCTACGGGCTCATGCTCCGACGCGGAGACGCGGCCTTCCGCCACGTCGTGAACCGGGCGCTCTCCCGTCTCTACCGGTCCGACGAGATCGTCCGGATCTACGAGAAGTGGTTCCGTGTGCTGGGCCGCCCGAGCCCCGCCCTGGTGCTCATGTACCTCCTGAACGCCGTGCCGGAGTAAGTCGGCACCGACGGAGACCGAGGAGTCGAACATGACCACGCCGACTCAGCAACACCCGTATGTGAACGTCCCGGAAACGGTGTCGAAAGAGGCGCAGGAATTCCTCCGGACGTTACGGGATCCGGCGCTCATGCCCGCGTTCCCCGACGCAGGAGACCTGGCCGGCTGGAAGAAGGTGCAGGCCTTCGCAGAAGCGGCCGGCACGGCGACGTCCGCGCCCCGTCTCAAGCGCTACGAGCACACCGTCAGGGAGACGAGTCTGGGCGGAGTCCCGGTGCTGGACGTGCGTCCCAAAAACTGGACGGACAACGGCAAGGTCCTCGTCTACACCCACGGTGGCGCCCACGTGATGTCGAGCGCCGCATCCACCCTCGGCCGTGCCGTCATCGCCGCCCACGAAACAGGGCTCCGCGTGATCTCTGTCGACTACACGCTCGCGCCGTTCGCCAAATACGACCAGATGTCCGATCAGGTCATCGCGGCGATCCAGGCGCTGCGAAGCGACGGCCAACGCCTCTCGGACACGGCCATCTACGGGGACGCGTCCGGCGGCGGGCTGGCCGCCGCGGCCGTTCTCAAGATGCGCGACCGAGGGCTGGGGATGCCGGCAGCGATCGTGCTGGTGTCTCCGTGGTTGGACGTCACCGCGAGCGGCGATACGGAAACCACGCTGCGCACGGCCGATCCGAATGCCCTGGACGAACGGCATGCCAGGCAAGCCGCCGCCGCCTACGCCGCCCTCGAGCATCACAAGGATCCGTACGCGTCACCCGTCTATGGTGACTACTCCACGGGCTTTCCGCCGACGCTCATCCAGGGCGGTCTGAAGGAGGTCTTGCTCAGCGGCTTCGTGCGGATGTACCAGGCGCTCGATACGGCCGGCGTGACGGTGAAGCTCGATCTTTACGAGGGCATGATCCACAACTTCCCGGATCGGATCCCCGACGCGCCGGAGGCGATCGCGGCGCGCCAGAAGATGCGCGCGTTTCTTCATCAGCATCTCGGACTGTGACCGCGACGACGAGGAGAGAGATCATGGCGACCAGAGACGAAACGGGGCCCTGGGACGCGGCGCTAGCGCAGCTCCGCGAATGGGATCCGGCCTGGGCCGAGGCGTGCGTGAAGATGACCACGAACCCCTGGGGCACGGGGGTGCTGCCACGAAAGATCGCGGAGCTGATCGGCATCGCGCTCAACGCGGCCTGCACCAACCTCGACCCGGGCGGCACGCGCCGTCACATCCGCGCTGCGCTCGAGGCGGGCGCGACCCGCGATGAGATCCTGTTCGTTCTCAAGTGCGCGTCCGTGTTGTCGATCCATTCGTGCAGCCTGGGCGCTCCCATTCTCCTCGAGGAGGCCCTCGCCGCGGGCGTGAAGCCAGCCAGACGTTCGAATGGCATCGCGACGCCGGCCTGCGACAAGATGCGGGTGATCGGCCAGTGGAGCCGAGCCTGGGATCCCTTTTTCGAGCTGGACCCGGTGTGGACCGAAGAGTTCATGGCCACCGGGATCGGGATTTACGCGCGTGGCGTGATGCCCCCCAAGGAGGTCGAGCTCCTGAGCATCGCCTTCGACGCGTCCTACACCCACATGTACGCGCCCGGCACGCGCCGGCACATCAAGGCGGCCCTCAGGCTGGGCGCGACCATGGAGGAGATCATGGAGGTGCTGAAGCTCTGCGCTGTCCAGGGCGTCCAGGCCTGCAATCTCGGCGTGCCGATTCTGGCGGAGGAGCTGGAGCGCGTCGAGCGAAAGATCAGGTATTAGGGTGTCGAAACTCTAAAGGAGGAGACCATGCTGCAGTACATCGCGCTCGTCATCGCACTGGCAATCGGGCTCGGAGGGTGCGCCACCGCAGCGACGTCCGGAACGCCCGTGGCCATCACCGACGTCAAACAGCTTGCCGGACACTGGACGGGATGGGTCTTCAGGCCACAGGTGAGCGGCTCCACGGTGACGACGATCCGCCCGGACGGGACCTTTACGGCCTCGACCAACTACTCCGGAACGACGGATGTCTACGGCACGATCAGCGTGAAGGATGGCAAGGCACGATACCAGACTACTCTACAACAGCAGGGCGGGGTGTCCGTCACCCCATCCGGCACTGTGCAGCTCTACGAGAGCGGCGGCAAACGCATGCTGAGCGGCCAGAGCGACGACGGACTGCTCAAGTTCAACGCCAGTTTCGTCGAGTAGCTTCCGCGCCGGCGGCCTTCTCGGGTTGCTCGTCGGGACGGCCCCTATGCCTACCCGTGGTATGGGACCAAGGTCCCATACCACGCGCGGCTCGTCGCATGGTTGGATGGCGGGCACCGAACGATCGTGACCGACCCCGAACCGCCGATCCTTGCGAGCGCCTTACGCGGATCAGCCGTGGCCGGCGCCGGACATCGAGCAGGTGACGTGAGCGTCATGCTGCCGTCCGACTTCTCGCTCGTCCTGGGTGGGCCGCTGTACCAGCTCTACGTCCGCTCCCGCATCCTGAAACCTCCGCTCGACCTGGTGCAGTGGCGGGCGATCGTCATCGCCGCGGTCGCGTGGCTGCCGCTGCTCGTCCTTTCGCTCATCGGACGAAGCGCGACCGGTGGTGCCGTGGCCCTCCCCTTCCTCCACGACATCGAGACGCACGTACGGTTTCTCATCGCGCTTCCCATCCTGATCCTCGCCGAGATCGTGGTCCATCAGCGGATCCGCCCGGTGGTGGAGCAGTTCGTCGATCGCGGTATCGTGGTTCCGGAGGAGGTCCCGGCCTTCCACGCGGCGATCGCCTCGGCGTTGCGGTTGCGCAACTCGGTCGCGTTGGAGGTCGGCCTCATCGTCCTGATCTACACCGTCGGCCACTGGGTGTGGCGCGAGCAGATCGCGCTGCATCGGGCGACGTGGTACGGAACGCCAGACGGCGCGGGTGTGCGACTCACGCTCTCGGGGTACTGGTACGCGTTCGTCAGCATTCCGATCTTCCAGCTCATCTTGTTGCGGTGGTACCTGCGGCTGTTCGTGTGGTTCTCGTTCCTGTGGCGCGTCTCGCGGCTGAAGCTGCGGCTCATCCCCACCCATCCGGACCGGGCAGCTGGCCTGGGATTCGTGGGCGTCAGCGCCTACGCGTTCGAGCCGGTCCTCTTTGCCCAGGGTGCGATGCTGGCCGGGCTGATCGCCAGCCGGGTGTTCTACGAGGGACAGAACCTGCTGACATTCAAAGTGGATGCCGCAGGCTTCGTCGCGTTCTTCGTCCTCTTCATGCTTGCCCCACTCGTCATGTTCACGCCGCTCCTCGTCGAAGCCAGGCGGCGGGGGCTCCGCGAATACGGTGTGCTCGCGAGCCGCCACGCCCAGGAATTCGACGACAAGTGGATCCGCGGCGGGGTCCCGGCGGGAGAGTTGCTCGTGGGCAACCCCGACATCTCGTCGTGGGCCGATTTCGACAGCGGCTTTGAGACGGTGCGCGACATGCGGCCCGTGCCCTTCGGGTTGGACGCGGTCATCCGGCTCGCCGCCGTGACGGCCGCCCCACTGCTCCCGCTGACGCTCACGATCATGCCGTTCGAAGAGGTGGTCACGCGGCTGATCAAGGTGCTGCTCTAGAATCGGACGTAGAGGCGTGCTCCTGCCACGACCGCGGTGTTCACATCCGTGAGCCGGTTGGACGAGTCGAGTGTTTTCTTGAGGCCCGGATTGACGACCTGCAGGTCGACCGTCGCGTTGAGCCAGGGCGTGAGCGCGGCGTTGTAGTACATCTCGACCGCGTCCTCGTGGTCGAGACCGAGGTCGAGCCGCTGGCGCAAGAACGGAACGAAGTTGCTGCTGAATTCGGTGCGCGCCCAGCCGATGCCGAAGTTGTCGTTCGGACGCCCGGGCACCACTCCGTTGCCGCCGATACCCATGTTGTAGGAGTACTTGATGGGGTTCGGGTTTCCGTCGGTGGCGCCGAACGTGAAGAAGACCCCGATCCCGCGCTTGGGGTCGCCGGCCGGCTGCCAGAGATACTGGTCGAAGTTGTAGAAGACGGCCCAGGTGTCGTTCTTGCGGTTCGCAGGTTGAACGGGAACGAGGAGCTGGGGGAAGAACCGCTCGAGGATGCGTTCCAGGATCGGGCCGGGATCGGCAAGTCGCGGAAACTGGTTGAACAGAGCGATCTTGGCGATGTTGGACGGGTCCTGGGTGAGCGAGAAGCGTTCCTTGTTGCTCCACATCACTTGCACGCCCTGGTGGCCCACCCGATCGAACGGCTTGATGGAGAACTTGGCGCCGGCGAGCACCATGACGCCGTCGCGAAACGCCTCCGTCACGTCGCTGTTCGTCGGCGTGCCGCTCGGGTCGAGCGCCAGCGCCGACAGGACTGCGCCCTCCCACGGTATGGCGACGATGCCACCCCCGTAGGCCGAGATCGGCACCAGGGCGGCCGTCATCGGAAACACCAGCGCGCCGTTCTGGAACTGCGTGCGGTAGTTGCCGGTGAACTCGCCGGGGTCTCCATCGAGCGTGAAGAACTTGCCAGCGACGAGGCCGAACTTCGGACTGAGGAACTGCATGAAGGTCGCGTGCATCAGGGCGGTGGTCGGGGCGTTGGCCGCGGGCAGCAGTGCCGCGGTATTGACCGGGTTGATGGCGCCCGAATCCTGCAGCACGCTGTCTCCAAAGCCGCTGTTGGCGATGAGCCTGAGGAAGCCGCCGGGCCACAGGCCGGCCTTGCCGGTGTCCACGTTGAGCGTGTACTCGGCGTTGCCCCAGAACTCGGCTTCGGTGTCCCGGCCGCCGCTCGCGACGCCCTGAGGCGTCAAGAGCAGGTCGGCATCGAACACGACCCCTTTCTTGCCGAGCTCGTCCCGAAATCCGCCCCAGTTACCCGTGAGCCGGGCGCGCGACAAGAAATCTCCACCCCAGGTCTCCGGGACGGGAACCGGTTGCGCGCTCGCCGGTACCGGCGTGATCAGCAAGGCCAGGCCGAGGACGACGATGAAGCCGCACACCTTCATCTCACACCCTCCACAGGGAAATCGAGCCACGACGGCCGCCGCAAACGTACTTGCGCCGTCTCCGGTGTGCCATCGGACCAAGGTCCCATTACTTGTGACAGGAACAGCGAGGGGTTGATGTCCCCGAGCCCGAAGGCGCTTCCGGAAATGCTATCGGGACCCGGGAAGAGCGAAGGCTGGTTGATGATCGGCACGATGGTCCGTGTGATGAGATTCCAGTCCGCGTTCAGGTGGAGCGGGATCACCGGCTGTACGTTGAGGACGTAGACCGTCGCGTCCTTCGAGCCCACGCCGAAGTTGAAGTTGCTCTGGAACGGCACGCTGATGAGGTCGGCCACCGGGTTCTGCGTCTTCTTCGCCAGCTCGGTTTCGTCACCGCTCGACTGGGCGAGCGCAGGCGCCGCCGGCACCGCGACGATGCCGAGCACGGCGATCAGCCAGGCGATCCTCAATCGAGTCAGCATCGTCGCCCGCGATGCTAGGAAGCGGCGTGCGGCAGCGGTATCAGACTTTGGTCCCATAGCCTTCTGCGTGTACAGACTGCGAGCATCGAGCACCTACACGGTGACGTACGCGTGAGCCTCAAAAGGAAAGATCAATGAGCCGACGTGCATTCGTCAAGACGTTCGGAGCGGTCCTGACCGTAATCCTCCCGGCGGTCGTCGGCATCGGTTCGGCGCAAGACAGCGCGATCCGATTCCAGGGACAGGTCGAGTGGGTCTCGGGAGAGACCATGGCCGTCGCTCCCGGTAGCAGCCGGGCCATCAACGTCGACCTCTCACAGGTGGATCAGGACCAGTACGACACCCTGGGCCCGGGTGATTGGGTGGTCGTAACAGGCACGGTACCTGCCGAGAGGGACCGAGTGGTTGCCACGTCCGTTCAGCGTCTCGCACAGTAGGGATCGCGGCGAGGCGGTGCCCACACGCCGGTCCACATCGAGGTGCCTATGAAGGTTCTCGCAGTGATACTTGCGGCGGCCGCGCTGCCGGCCTTCGCCCCGGCGGCCCGGGCCCAGAACCTGGACGACATCTTCCGCAAGGTCAACCCGTCCGTCATCGTCGTGCGGGCCAAGGGCCGCGACGTCGGCGCCGGGGGCGTCACCCGCTTCAACGAGACGGGCTCCGGTGTCCTGATCTCCGCCAGCGGCAAGGTGATGACGGCCGCCCACGTCGTCAACGGCATGGACGAGATCACCGTCGAGGGCGTCGCCGGTGAGGTCGTGAGCGCGAAAATCATCTCGTCCGATGCTGCCGCCGATGTCTCGCTCCTGCAGCTCGAGCGCGTGACCGCGGCCATGCAGGTGGCGCGGATCGGTGACTCCAGCACCGTGCGGGTCGGCCAACAGGTCATGGTCGTCGGCGCCCCCTACGGGCTCGCTCATTCGATGAGCGTGGGCTGGATCAGCGCACGCTGGCCGGCCAACACGATCTTTCGTGACATGCCCCTGGCAGAGTTCTTTCAGACCACGGCCACGATCAACACGGGCAACTCCGGTGGCCCCATGTTCAACATGGCGGGCGAGGTCATCGGCATCGTCAGCCAGAACATTTCAAAGTCTGGCGGCAGCGAGGGCCTGGGCTTTGTCGTGACGATCAACTCCGCCCAGAAGCTCCTGATCGAGCGGAAGGTGTTCTGGAGTGCCCTCCAGGGCATCGTACTCACCGGCGACCTCGCGGCGATCTTCAACGTCCCTGCGCCCGCCGGGTTCCTCGTCAAGACGGTCTCTCAAGGCTCGCAGGCGTGGAACATGGGCCTCCAGGGGGGCGACCGGATCGTCACCGTCGGTGGGCGGGAGATCGCCCTGGGCGGCGACATCATCCTCTCGGTCGACGGCATCCCCGTCGTGTCCGAAGACAACATCGAGAAGATCCGCAACAGGTTGGCCGTCGCGCCGCCGGGCACCCCGTTCAAGATGAACGTGCTCCGCGCCGGCAAGGTCATCGAGCTCACAGGCACGACCCAGTAACGGGTCGGGGGCCTAGGACCAAAGTCCCATAGCGCAGGTTTCCGGGCAGGGCCAGCATTCCGTCCGGAATTTCAACGCAGATGGCGCGCACAGCGCGGGAGGCCCTCAAATGAGCAACCGTCGACACCTCGTTCTCGTGATGACCCTGGCCGCCACGGTGGCGGTGACCGGGTGCGCAAGCAAAGTACGGATGAGCTCGGCCAAGATGTGCCAGGCTCACGGCGGCACCTACAACGCGTCGACGCAGTCGTGCTCCTACGCGGCGTCGACGAAGACGGCCAAGCAGACCTGCGAGGAGCAGACCGGCTACTACGACCCGGCCGCCCAGATCTGCGAGTTCCTTCCGTAGGAGCGTGACCCCCTAGACGGTGGCGGCGGTCCCCGAGCTGGCTGGAGCCCGCAATCCTCATGTGAGACCAACATCCCATGGAAGGCGGAGCCGAAAACGAGGAGCATGCCGCTCGGGGGACGAACGACATGCGCACTCAGTACGCGATGCAGATTGTGGTGTGCCTCGCCGCCGGGCTGGTGTTGGCCGGGTGCGGAAACCTCGCCAAGACCACCCGGCCCGAGGGACTGGTGGCCGCGTCCCAGGTGGACCCGAACCTCGACCTGACGATCACGCCCCCCCGGGCGAGTGATCTGGATAACGAACAGTACGATCCCTGGGAGTCGTTCAACGAAAAGATGTTCACGTTCAACTACAACGTGGACAAGTATGCGCTGAAGCCGGTCGCCCGCGGCTACCGCGCGGTCGTGCCCGAGCAGGTGCAGATCATGCTCGGCAACGCCCTCAACAACGTCACGTGGGTGCCGAGGTTCATCAACAGCCTGCTCCAGGGAAAGTGGGAAGGCGCGCTGCGCGAAGTCTCCCGGTTCGTGCTCAATAGCACCCTCGGTATCGGCGGGCTGTTCGACCCGGGCAAGGTCGCCGAGCTCCAACCGAGCCCGGAAGACTTCGGTCAGACGCTCGGCCTCTGGGGCGTCTCGTCTGGTCCGTATCTCGTCTTGCCGTTGCTCGGACCGACGACCGTTCGCGACGGCATCGGCAAGGGCGTGGACAGCGCGATGAACCCGCTGACGTACTTCGTCCCGTTCGTGGGCCAGGTCGGCATGAAGGTGGGAGACACCGTCAACGATCGGGCGCTGAACTACGACCTCTTCGCGGGCGTGGAAGCGACGACGATCGACCTCTACAGCTCAGTGCGCCATTTCTACCTCAAGCGCCGGGAGCAAATGATCGAGGAATGATCTTCGACGAGCCGTTGATCACGAGCAAGCGCACTGCTCGGCCTGCTGCTCCGCGCCGTCCTGCCCGAGCATCATCTGCGTACGGAGTCGAAGGACGTCGTGAAGCTGGGGATGGGGCTCATCGCGACGATGTCGGCGCTCGTCCTGAGCGGGTGTGGCCCACGAGCCATGCTCGAGCGGCGCAGCTCGCGCCGGCGTTCGGTCCCGAGCGTCTATGACGAGATCCAGGCGCTCGCGCCACGGGATGAGGCTCAGCGCTCTCTCAAGGCGGAGGCGCTGCGCATCGGCCTCGAGATCGGGCGCGCGGTGGTTGCTGCTCGAGCAGAGGGGCAGCTCGATCCCCTTGCCGTTCATGGCGGTGCTGACCTTCTGGCTCGCGATGATCTTCATGAGCTTCGCCATCTTCGCACCGGCCAACACGACCGTCATCGCGACGCTGCTCATCTGCGCATTGTCGATTTCAGGCGCGATGTTCCTGATCCTGGAGCTTGACACGCCGTTCGCAGGCCTCATTCGGATTTCCAGCGCTCCGCTGCGGGACGCTCTTGCGCTTCTCGGGCAGTAGGGTGATCGCCGGTACGATGGGGCGGCGTCCGCGGCGGATGAGACGAAGGTCAGAACGGCCACGAGAGGAGAAACACCGTGCTGAGAACGTCGATGGCGTGTGCTCTGCTCCTTGGCGTATTGCTGGTGTTGGCCCTGCCAGCGGCGCCCGTGATCGCCCAGGGGCCCACCCCCCTTCGGGTGGTCCTGCCCACCGACCGCACGGTGCTGCCGATTCCGGAGCCGACGTACCCGCATAGCACCGTGTTCGATGTCCGGAACGCCACGCCGCCGCCGCGGTTCGAGGTGAAGGCGCCGGCCAAGGCGCCCAACGTGCTCATCGTGCTCATCGACGACATGGGGTTCGGCCAGTCGAGCGCCTTCGGCGGGCCCATCCAGATGCCGACGGTGGAGCGCCTGGCCAACAGCGGCCTGCGCTACAACGAGTTCCACACCACGGCGCTCTGCTCGCCGACGCGCACGGCGCTGCTCAGCGGCCGCAACCATCACATGAACAACATGGGCTCGATCACGGAGACGGCAACCGCGTTCCCCGGCCAGACCGGGCAGCGCCCGAACAGCGTGGCGCCGCTCGCGGAGATGCTGCGGCTGAACGGCTACAGCACCGCCGCCTTCGGCAAGTCGCACGAGACTGCGGCCTGGGAGGTGAGCCCCTCCGGCCCGACCGACCGCTGGCCGACGCGCTCGGGATTCGACAAGTTCTACGGCTTCATCGGCGGCGAGACCAACCAGTGGGCGCCGCTGCTCTACGACGGGATGAACCAGGTCGAGCCGTCCAAGGACCCGAACTACCACTTCATGACCGACATGACCAACCAGGCCATCGACTGGATGGGGTACCAGAAATCGCTCACGCCCGACAAGCCGTTCTTCATCTACTTCGCGCCCGGCGCCACCCACGCGCCTCACCAGGTCCCGAAATCGTGGATCGCGAAGTACAAAGGCAAGTTCGACCAGGGCTGGGACAAGCTGCGCGAGGAGACGCTGGCGCGGCAGAAGCGGCTCGGCGTGGTGCCGCCGGAGACAAAGCTCGCGCCGAAGCCGGAGGCGATCAAGGACTGGGCCGCGCTGAGCGCCGACGAAAAGAAGCTGTTCGCCCGCCAGATGGAAGTGTTCGCGGGCTTCGGCGAGTACGCCGACGCCGAGATCGGCCGCCTGATCCAGGCCATCGAGGCAACCGGCCAGCTCGACAACACGCTGATCTTCTACATCGTCGGCGACAACGGAGCGAGCGCCGAAGGGGGCATGGTCGGGCTCTTCAACGAGATGACCTACTTCAACGGCGTGCACGAGACCGTCCAGGACATCCTGAAGCATTACGACGAGCTGGGCGGCCCGACGACCTACCCGCATTACGCGGCCGGGTGGGCCGTCGCGGGAGACACGCCCTTCACGTGGACGAAGCAGGTCGCCTCGAGCTACGGCGGCACCCGCAACGGGATGGTGATCCACTGGCCCAAGGGCATCACAGCGAAGGGCGAGGTGCGATCGCAGTGGCACCACGTCATCGACATCGCGCCGACCATTCTGGAGGCGGCCGGCCTGCCCGAGCCGAAGAGCGTGAACGGCACGGCCCAGACACCCATCGAAGGGGTGAGCCTCGCCTACACGTTCACCGACGCCAAGGCGCCGAGCCGGCATACGACCCAGTACTTCGAGATCTTCGGGAACCGCGCCATCTACAGCGACGGTTGGCTGGCCGGCACCGTCCACCGGGCGGCGTGGGAATTCAAGGTCCGAAGGCCGCTCGAAGACGACGTCTGGGAGTTGTACGACACGCGGACGGACTTCAGCCTGGCAAACGACCTGGCCGCCAAGAACCCCGAGAAGCTCAAGGAACTGCAGGCGCTCTTCCTGAAGGAAGCCGTCAAGTACTCCGTGCTGCCTCTCGATGACCGGACGTTGGAGCGCCTCAACGCAGCGATGGTCGGACGGCCGGACTTGATGGCCGGCCGCACGTCGCTGACGGTCTACGACGGCATGATCGGGATGTCAGAGAACGTCTTCATCAACACAAAGAACCGGTCGCACACGATCACCGCCGAGGTGCAGATCCCGAAGAACGGGGCCAACGGGGTGATCCTGGCTCAGGCCGGTCGCTTCGGCGGCTGGAGCCTCTATGTAAAGGATGGCAAGCCGACGTACACCTACAACTGGCTCGGTCTACAGCGGTACACGGTGGCCGCCCAGCAGGCGCTGCCCGCCGGGAAGTCGACCATCCGCTACGAGTTCGCTTACGACGGTGGCGGGGTCGGCAAGGGCGGCATCGGCACGCTCTTCGTCAACGGCAAGAAGGTCGCCACGGGCCGGATCGACCGGACCCAGTGCTGCGCTTTCTCGGCGGACGAAGGCGCCGACGTGGGCGTGGACGAGGGCACGCCGGTCATCGAAGCCTACAAGGTGCCCTTCAAGTTCACCGGCAAGATCGCCAGCGTCACGATCGAGCTGAAAGACGTGAAGACCGCGGATCACGAGGAGGCGGAGCAAGCCCGCAAGGTGGCCAGGCTGAAGAAGGGGCTGGCCGACTGATCACCGGCTTCTTTGAAGCCTATGACACTGCGTCGTTCGCTGAGAACCGTAATGCTTTCAGCATGAGAGGAGGAAATGCAATGACGAACACGCGAAGAGG
>Ga0209057_1000946_pt1 | contig 24458 bp, 27 predicted proteins | sample GraSoiAngelo_146_FD_185903 | JGI IMG/M metagenome (GOLD analysis project Ga0209057, IMG submission 185903) | Grasslands soil microbial communities from the Angelo Coastal Reserve, California, USA - 14_1009_05_30cm (SPAdes) (version 2) | ecosystem: Environmental > Terrestrial > Soil > Grasslands ... | reverse complement strand
GGCCGCTCGCCTCGACCCTGGTCCTTGCCAGCGCCGTCGGCACCGTGGGCTGCGGATCGCTCGCGGATCGCTACGGCAGGCGATCGGTGATCATCGCCACGCTCGTCCTCACCGTGCCGGCGATCCTCCTGTTCACGATGTTCCCGGGCCCGTGGGCGTTCGCGTCGGCGATCCTGATCGGATTTCTTGCCGCCTCGACCGCCCCATTGTTGCTCCTGATGGCGCAGCAGCTGATGGCCACGAGGGCAGGGCTTGCGTCGGGTCTCGTCATGGGCCTTGGGTTCGTGACCGGCGCGATCGGCATTCCGATCAACGGCGCGATCGGTGACGCCATCGGTCTGCAGAATTCACTGATGACCCACGTCATCCTCGTCATCGCGACGATCGGAATCGCGTGGTTCCTGCCGGGCGAAAAAGAGATCGAGCGCCACGCGATGAAGCCCGAGCCGGCTACGTAGCATCGGGCGCGTGCTGAACCGCAGCGTGTACGAGCTTGCCGGCGGCGAGCCGGTCTTCAGGCTGCTCGTCAGTCGCTTCTATGCGCGCGTCGCGGACGACCCGATCCTCCGCGCGGTCTATCCGGAAGAGGACCTTTCGGACGCGACGGAGCGGCTGACGCTGTTCCTCATCCAGTACTGGGGCGGGCCATCGACGTACAGCGAGCAGCGCGGCCACCCGAGACTTCGACTCCGCCATCAGCCATTCGCCATCGGCCCGGCCGAGAGGGACGCATGGCTCGGGCACATGACCGCCGCGGTGGATTCACTCGACCTCGCGCCCGGGGTTCGCAAGGCGCTCCTGGATTACTTCGCGACGGCCTCGACCGCGATGATCAACCGGCCTGGATAGGCGGCGGGACCAGGTTTCTCGTCGCCGGCGGCAGATCCTCGAGGTCGACCACCGCGCCGTTGCCCGCCGACTTCGCTCGCCGCAACGCGCTGCGCAGCCGCGGAATCTGGTCGCGCAGAGGCTGCTCGACCCAGTCGAACGAGATGACGCGTTCGTTGACCTCCCAGAACAGGCCGCTTTGCATGGACTCCATTCGGCCGAGGGCCGCGTCGACAAAATCGGGAGGTGCCGCCGCGATGCCTTCGACGAGCACGTGCCCGATGTCCTTCTCATCCGCCGCCATGGCCCAGCAGGTGAGCTTCGCGACCGCCTTGAAGAGGCCGTTCAAGCCAATCGGACGCGCGTTGGGGATGAGATCGAGAAGGTTTCGGACCAGCAGCTGCGCCAGACGGAATGAAACCTGCGGGTCTCGGACATGGGCCTCGATCGCCAGGTCCGCGACATCCTCCGCGGCCGCACCGAAGATTGCGGGCATTCCGGCTTCGTCGAAGTGACGTCCGTACCGAAGGAGGTGCGCGGCCGCCTCGACTGCGAGGTCGCGGCGCCATTCGAGTGCCCCGATGGCGTAGCGGCGGTACTCGTTCATGATCCCGGAAGCAAAGGTCGGCGCCGACCGGTTGATCGCCGCGCGCAAGTACGTGTTGAAAAACCGCACGCAGAGCTCGGCCACCTCGGGGTCGCCGACGTCGATCGCCGCCAGGCCGATGTTGCGCGTCGCCACGGCGATCGCGTGGACCGCTTCCTTGCGGTGGACCGGCGTCAGCCCGACCATGTCGACGAAGTTCGACATCACCACGTACTCGAACCATGTCCGGGCGCGGTTGACCTCGTTGATGATCTGGTCCGACGCGCCGGGCAGCTCAGCGTGGCCGACCTTGAACCACTCAGCGTCGAGGGTCTTCTTCTTGGCCGGTATGTAGTCGCGGGCCAGGAATTGGCCGAGCACATCGATGCCCAGCACGGCGACCGGCATGTCGCCGAGCTGGATGGAGCCGAACGCGATGTCGGAAACCTGTGCGACGCAGGTCATGAGCTCGTTTCGGCGTTTCAGCGACCGGCGGGCGCGCCGCATGATGCCCGAGACCAACGTCTCTGCGCGCATCACCTCGAATATGTAGAGCACGTATGGAAAGAGGAGCGCGAAGTTGACGATCGCCAGCACCTCGGCCACCGCGACGCTCGCCATCGGCACGAACGTTGGCTTGATCTCGGAGCGGACGAGGAAGGTGTATAGGATCGACGCGAGCGCGAAGCTCAGGACGAGGGCGTTGAGGGGATTGCGTGTGAAGATGCCGATGATCCGCGGTGAGTACCGCGACGACGAGGTCTGGATGCCGAACATGACTCCGAGCAACACAATGCTCAGCGTCACGCCCTCGGCCCCTCCGACGAGACCGAGCGTCCCGGCGGCGGCCGCCGGATCGGGCGTGAAGAAGTCCGCGATCGACCCGAAGTGCAGCGCGTCGACGACACCGAACAGGACCACCAGCATCAGCGCGATGGTCACCAGCGCCAGGCCGGAGAGCATGGCCCCTGCCCAACCGATCGATGCGGCTTGCTGCCGCGTTCCGTCCTGCGTCACAGCACGGCGATCCTAAGCTTTGGGACGTTGATTCGAGCCATCGTCTTCGACTTCGACGGCCTCATCCTGGACACCGAGGAGCCGGTCTATCGCTCGTGGCTAGAGGTTTACGAGGCGCACGGCGAAGAGCTGCCGTTCGAGCGCTGGGTGCAGATCGTCGGTTCGACCACGACCGGCTTCCATCCGCAATATCACCTCGAGGAGCGGCTGGGCCGGCCTCTGCCCAAGGAGGTGCTCGACCGCCGGATCGGGCGGCGCACCGAGATGATCCTCGCCCAGCAGCTGCTGCCGGGCGTGGTCCCGCACCTCGACGCCGCGCGGGAGCGGGGACTGAAGCTTGGCGTGGCGTCGAGCTCGACCGTGGAGTGGGTGAGGGGTCACCTGGCGCGGCTGGGCATCCTGGAGCGATTCGACTGCCTGCGCTGCCGCGACGATGTGACCCACGTCAAGCCGGAGCCTGATCTGTACCTGGCCGTGCTCGATTGCCTGGGCGCATCACCATCGGAGGCGATCGCGATCGAGGATTCGCCGAACGGCGTCACGGCCGCCAAGCGGGCCGGCATGCGCTGCGTCGCGATCCCCAACACGATCACCGCGCAGCTGGACCTCAGTCACGCCGACCTGATCCTCACGAGCCTGTCCGAGGTCACGCTCCAGGAGCTCCTGGACCGGTTCGATTCGCCGGCCGGGACGACTTAACCTATTTCCGTGCGGATCGGGATCCTGACCGGCGGTGGTGACGCGCCCGGACTGAACGCCGCCATTCGAGCGGTCGCCAGGCGCTCGTTCCAGCTCGGGCACCGCGTGAGCGGCGTCAAGAACGGCTGGGCGGGCTGCCTCGAAGAGGGCTTGATCGACGAGCTGAACCCGGCCGACGTCCGCGGCATCCTGCCCATGGGCGGCACCATTCTCGGCACCTCGCGCACGAACCCGTCGAAGGAAAGAGACGGCATCGCGCGCGTCATGAAGACCCTGCGTCATCACGGCGTCGATGCGCTGGTCCCGATCGGAGGTGACGACACGCTCAGCGTGGCCGCGAAGCTCCACGAAGCGGGCTTCCCAACCGTCGGTGTTCCGAAGACGATCGACAACGACCTGTCCGTGACCGAGTTCTGCATCGGCTTCGACACCGCCGTCGGTGTCGTGACCGAGGCTCTCGACCGTCTGCACACGACGGCTTCCGCGCACCATCGGGTCATGGTGGTCGAGGTCATGGGCCGGGACACCGGCTGGGTGGCGCTGATGGGTGGCGTGGCCGGCGGCGCCGACCTCATCATCATCCCCGAGTTCGAGCTCGCCCTCCCCGAGGTCGTCGCGCACCTCTACCGACGGCGCGGAGAGGGCAAGCTCTTCAGCATCATCGTGGTCGCCGAGGGGGCGCGCATCGCAGAGCTGGAGCGAGAGCTTGGCGGCGAGGCGGAGAAGGATGCGTTCGGTCACGTCCGGCTGGCGAAGCGAGGAATCGGCGACATCCTCGCCAGCGCCGTCGAGCGCGACACCGGCTTCGAGACGAGGGTCACCGTGCTCGGTCACCTTCAGCGCGGCGGGTCGCCATCGCCGGTCGACCGGATCTGGGCCACGCGACTCGGGGTCGCCGCGGTCGAGCTGATCGTCCAGGGCAAAAGCGGCGTGATCCCGATCCGGCGCAACGGCGACGTCGAGGTGGTTCCGCTCACCGAGGTGATCAAGGAGCAGCGGCGCGTTCCGAAGGAGCTGTACGAGCTCACGCAAGTCTTCGTCTGAGAAGCCGCGCCGCAAACCGATGCTCGAGCTTTCGGGTACCGGCGACGACGGCACGACCGGGCTGCTGGGCGGTGGCCGCTCTCCCAAAGACGATCCACGCATCGAGGCGTTCGGCACGGTGGACGAGGCTTCGAGCGCGCTCGGCCTCGCCCGCGCGCTCACCCCTCACGCGCGCGTCACTTCTATCTGTGAGGAGCTGCAGCGCGGCCTTTACGCCGTGGGCGCGGAGCTGGGCACCAACCCGGAGGCGGACAAGACATTCGTTGTCACCGGCCCGCCTCAGATCCAGCGCCTCGAGCAGCTGATCAGCGAGCTCGAGTCGGAGGCCGTGATGCCCCAGGGTTTCATCCTCCCGGGCGCCACGCCGGCGTCGGGGGCGCTCGACCTGGCGCGGGCGATCACACGTCGTGCCGAACGTCGATGCGTGACCCTCGAGAGGGCGGGCGGCCTGCCCAATCCCGACGTCCGCCGCTGGCTCAACCGCCTGAGCCTGGTGCTGTTCGTGTTGGGGCGATATGAGGAAAGCCAGGCGGGCCGGCGCGCCCAACCAGCCAAGGGGTCGGAGCCCGGGCGTTCTAGTTAAGCTTCGACTCAGGACACGGATGGATCCACTGGCTGCTGTCGGCATCGTCCTCAGCGCTCTTCTCGTTCTCTTTCTCGCCCTCTCTTACCAGGTGTATCGCCGCGCCTTCGTGCCGGCCCGCCCGATGTGGCTCGACGATTTCTCGTTCACCCCGTTTGAGTTCCAGGCCGACTACGAAGAGGTCGAGCTGGTCACCGCGGATGGGATCAACTTCGGCGCGTGGCATTTCCGCCAGCCGGGGTCGCCGCAGACGGTGATCGTCTCGGGCGGCCACAAAGGACAGCGGCAGGGTGCGCTCGGGATCGCGGTCGCGCTGTGGCGCAAAGGCTTCAACGTCATCCTCTATTCGTACCGGGGCATGCCCGGGAGCGACCGCGCGCCGATCACGTTCGGCATCAAGGAGGTGCTGGAGCTGCAGGCGGCCATCGCATTCGCGCGCAAGCGCATCCCCAATGCACGGATCGGGCTGCTGGGCTACTCGATGGGAGCGGTCGTTTCCCTCCTCGGCGCCGCCGGCGAGCCCGGAGTGCAGGCACTGGTGCTCGACAGCCCGTTCAGCGACCTGCGCAAGCTGCTGATCGAGAACGTCCGCAGCGCCAGCAAGCTGCCGGGGACTCCGTTCGTCTGGCTCACCGGGTTGATGTTGTGGCTTCGCACACGCTGCTGGCTTTCCGCGTGCAGCCCGATCGAGGTGCTGAGCTCACTCGAGCCGCGGCCGCTGTTCTTCATCCATGGCGGCGCCGACGCGATCACCAACGTCAATCACAGCCGGCGCCTGTATGACGCGTACCGCGGCCCGCGCGAGATCTGGATCGTGCAGGGCGCGCCCCACACGGGCGCGTATTTCGCCGACCGGCCGCTGTACGTCGAGCGCGTCGCGGGTTTCTTTGCTCGCCACCTCGGCCTTGACGTGAGCAGCCACCTGCGCCTGGTCGAAGAGGAAGAAGTCAGCTAGGTGTAACAAACCGCCCCGCGGGCGACAGGAATAGGTGAGACATGCAGCGAGTGGCCGATGTCAAGCCGTCCAGCGCCTCGCAACAGGTCAGCGAATCGACCTTCGCCGACCTCTTGAAGCCGCTGATCGAACCGGGCTTCCGCCTTGCCCTCGCGATGCTCCATGACGCTCAAGCCGCGGAGGACGCCGTGCAGGAGGCGTCATTCACAGCCTGGCGCAAGCTCGGCCGGATGCGCGACCAGGGCCGCCTCCGCCCCTGGTTCCTCGGGGTCGTCGCCAACAAGTGCCGCAACGCCCGCCGCAAGAGGTGGGTGGTGGAAGTCAGCGTCGGCGTGCCCGAGGAGCTGCCCGCTATTTCGTTGGAGGAGCGAACGCTGCGCGGCACCGATCTGCGCCGCGCGATTTCACGATTGAGTCACGACGATCGATTGGTGGTCGTCCTCTACTTCTACCTCGACATGCCGGTGGACGAAGTGGCCACTGTCGCCGGCACATCAGTCGGCGCGACGCGCGCGCGCCTGTATCGGGCGATCAAGAAGCTGCGTCCGGACGTGGCGATCGAGGAGGCACTCAGGTGAGCCTGCGCAGGGACGTTCATTCGGCATTCGACCAGATCACGCCTTCGATGGGGGGCCTGCCCGAACGCGTCGTGCAGACCGTGCTGTCGGAAGGCGCCACCCGACGTAGGAGAGAAAAGATGCTTTTTCGTTTCAGGGCACCGCTGTCTCTGGTGGCGGTGCTCTTGCTAATCGTGTTGGTCGCCGCTGTATTCGTCGGTGGCCGCATAGTCCAGGACTGGAATGCGCTGCATAAAAGCAGCCCCGCCGGTCAAAGCAACCAATCGCAGCTGGCTGAACTGGAGGCGCGTCCATTGCAGCTTCCGGTCCTGAAGGCTGCGACCGAGTGCAACACCGGTCCTTGGAACTCAGATGGCACCGTCGGTTCGGGGCCGCTCTCCATCTACGGGGGATTGGGCCCGAGGACAAGCTGGGGCACTTACTGGAACAACGTCTTCTACACCGACCAGCAAATCGCAGGTCCCATCGTTGTTCGTGTGCGCGACGTCGTCAACAACGTCAACGTGGTCTTCGTGGGTAAGTACGCGGCCGGCCCGGTCGTTGGCACAGACACGCTGAACGGAACCCGCGTCCAGCAGCACGCCGAACTGGTCCTGTACGCAAACAATGCTGCCCTGGTCACGGTCAACCCTCCATCGAAACCCCACGCGTTCGTGTGGGGATTCACGGTAGGGGTTCCAAACGATTCGACTGGTTCGACGGGATGGCAGGTCGACGGCATGGGGTTCAGCGAAGTCTTCCTCTCCTGCTAGGTACTTTCGCAACCTCCCTGTCACAAAGCGGCGTGCCGGCGACGTGAATAGATAAGCGAATCGAGCCACGGCGCCGGCACTCGCGACCAAATAAGTGACAAGGAGAGTCCACCGATGGAAGCGAGAGCATCTTTCCGCCAGGCGCGGATCCCGAGCGGCGTCGTCCTGCTGTTCGTAGCCGCCTTGCTGGCGGCCCTCGTGCTCGGCGGCGCGGGAGGCTACCTCGTGAGGGCTCTGACCGCGCCCGCCAACGTGACCACAACCACCGTCGACACCACCGTTCCGCGATACACGGAGGGGATCCCGTACAGCACGCCACTGCCGGTGCAGGTGTCGCCGCGGCCGACCGACCCCAATGGCAACGTCATTCCGATCTAGCGAGGCACACACTGTCCCAGCGCGTGGCCACCAGGGCAATGACCGAAGTGCACCCGGCGAGCGAGCGGTCCTTCACGGACTTGCTCGCTCCGCTCGTTCAGCCTGCCTACCGCCTGGCCTGCGCCATGCTTCACGACGCACCTGCGGCGGAGGACGTCGTCCAGGATGCATCGCTGATCGCCTGGCGCAAGCTCAGCAAGCTCCACGACCACAGCAAGCTGCGTGCCTGGTTCCTCGGCATCGTCGCGAACGAGTGCCGCAACGCCAAACGGCGCCGGTGGGTCAGCTGGGTCAACCTCGGCCTTCCGAGCGTGCTCTCAGTCCCGTCCTCGGAAGAGAACTCTGTGAAGCGAGCGGACCTCCGTCGAGCCCTGCTCCAACTTGGGCACGACGACCGGCTGGTCGTCGTCCTCTACTTCTACCTCGACATGCCGGTGGCTGATATCGCTCTGGTGGTCGGCGCCTCTACAGATGCCGCGCGGGCTCGCCTATACCGCGCGATCCACCGGCTGCGACCCGGACTTGCGATTGAGGAGGCACTGCGATGAGCCTGCGGGCCGAAATCCGCGCCGCCATCGATGACGTGACGCCACCGGCGCCCACGCTTCAGCACAAGGTCGAGGCGTTCGTCGTGGCCAACGGCCGAGACCGGGTAGTGCCGATGCACCGGCCCCGCACGCAATGGAGCAGGCCATTTCGCGGGCCGATGTCGCTTGTCGCCGCAGTATTGCTGGTGGTGTTGATCGGAGGTCTGGTCCTGGGCGGACGGTTGTTGCGCGACCTCAATGCGCCACCGCAAACCATCAACCAGGCCGAGTTGAAGCGCCTCGAGTCACGGCCGCTGCGAGCAATGCCATCTGTGCGACCAGACGACCCATGCCCGACCAGTCCCCTGACCGACGTTTCCGCTCATGGCCCTGAAGCAGTCCTCCTTGGAGATGGACCTGTGTATTCGACACGCCTGGGTGCTCAATTCGTGATTACGAATTGGGGTACCTGGAGCGTGTGGTCGGTACTCGTGGATACGACGAAGGCCTCCGGCCCGATTCTGATCAGGGCGAGGGATCTGCAGACCCATGCAGAGGTGGTCTTCGGATGGAATCCGCTTACTGCGAATGGTCAGGCTGGTGACGGCATCCCGACAGGAAGGGCGACCGGGACTGATGTTGTTCTTGGTCAAACGGAGCATCTATATCCCGAAGTGGTTCTGGACCTTTCGCGCCCGTTCGCTCTCACCAAGGCGGGGGATTGGCCCATTTTCAAGAGTTTCATCGGTTATCCGAAGGCAGCGGCGGGTTGCATCGGATTTCAGATCGACGGCACCAACTTCACCGGCACCAACTTCACCGAATTGATTGTTGTCAGCTGAGCGTGCTCGACAGCAGGATTCCGTTCGCCCAGTAATGTCCGGTTGCGCCGGCGGGCAGGAGGTCGTAGGTCCTCCCGCCGGCGTACGGCACGAGCTCCAAACGATTGATCATCGAACCATCCAGCCGATCGCCCGCCCTGAGCGTCCCGACCGGCCGGCCGTCCGCGGTCTTGTGGCCTGGCGAGACGAGCAGCTCGCGGCCGTCGGCGAGGAACAGGTGCACCATCCGATGCTCGGCGGGTGCTTCGATGCTGCCGATCTGGATCACCGAAGCAGCGACCCGCGAACCATCCGCGGCCTGCGTCCAGACGATCGTTCCCACCCGCACGTCGGTGACGCGGACCGGTCCGTTCGGTGTCGCGATCATCGTCGAGGCCGCGAGGCAGATCGGGCAGTGCGGCGGGCCGCTCGGCGTCCGCGAGCTGACCTTGACCACGCCATCGATCCGCACCGTTCCTTTGACCATCTCGTATGCCGCGCTGCCGCCTGCGGACTGGACGCGGTACTCGAACACGTATTCCTGCCCGCTGTAGGTTTCGGTGAGGGTCAGCGCCCGGAGGAGCTTCCAGGCCCGGTAGACGACGAGCTTCTGGGCGTCCGTAAGGTCGCCCGAAGGCAGGTGCTCGTGGGCGACGATCGCGGCGTAGGACTCCGCGTCGGCATTGATCTGCGGGTAGGTCGAGACGGCGTTCGCCTCCTCGCCGCCCTGGCGGGCGATCGGGTAGAAATCCGGGTCGCAGTACACGGGCTTGCCCACTGAGTCCATGACCGCGAACTTCAGCTGGGTCGTATTGAGCGGAGTGCCCACGGCCGGGGCGGGCGTGGCAGAGCCGCACGCCACCATCGCCACCGCCAGGGCCGCCAGTGCGAGCCTCATCTGATTAAGAAGACGTTAGCGGCCGAATTTGGTAGCAGATGGCGGAACCAAACACCCCCCTCAGCCGTATTCAACTGAGATGGGGCACCAGAAGGGCGAACCTATAATCGCGGGGATGGGGTCAGCCGAAGTCGTCACGCGAGTCGCCGACTCGTTCCTGTCCAACGTCAGCCGGGCGATCATCAACAAGGAAGACGAGATCCGACTTTGCCTCGTCACCCTCCTCTGCGAAGGCCATCTGCTGATCGAAGACGTGCCCGGCGTCGGCAAGACGATGCTGGCCAAGTCGCTCGCCCGCTCCCTCGACTGCACCTTCCGCCGCATCCAGTTCACCCCCGACCTGCTGCCTTCGGACGTGACCGGCGTGCGCGCCTTCAACCAGAAGATCAGCGATTTCGAGTTCCGACCTGGGCCGGTTTTCGCGCAGATCGTGCTCGCAGACGAGATCAACCGCGCCAGCCCCAAGACCCAGTCCGCGCTGTTGGAGGCGATGGAAGAGCGCCAGGTGACGATCGACGGTGAGACGCACATCCTGCCGAAGCCGTTCATGGTCATGGCAACCCAGAACCCGGTCGAGTACTCCGGCACCTTCCCCTTGCCGGAGGCGCAGCTCGACCGCTTCCTGATGAAGGTCAAGCTCGGCTATCTCACGGAGAAGGAAGAGGCCAACCTGCTCAACCAACACAAAGTCGAGTCGCCGATGGAAGAGCTGCAGCCGGTCGTCTCACCCAACGAGCTGGATGCCGCCCAGAGCGCCGTCCGCGAGGTGTTCGTCAAGCCCGAGCTGCGCGAATACATCGCGAGGCTCGTGGGACGCACGCGCGGCAATCCCGAAGTCGCCCTCGGTGCCAGCACGCGGGGCACGCTGAACCTGTTCCACGCGAGCCAGGCGCTGGCAGCAATCCAGGGCCGAAGCTTTGTGACCCCGGACGACATCAAGACGCTCGCCGAGCCGGTGCTCGCGCACCGCATCATCCTGCGTCCGAACGCCGAGATGCAGGGCCAGAGCGCTGGCAAGCTGGTGGCGGGCCTCCTCGAGCGCGAGCACGTGCCGCAGATGGCGTACGACGGGTAGCGAACAAGAGGGTTCCCCATGAGCAAGGTCGCCCTCGCCGGCGCGCTCGGGCTGCTCATGTTCTTCACGTACCTGACCGGGATCCGCACGGCGTTCGTGTTCGGTTACGCCTTGTGCCTTCTGTTCGTCATCACCTGGGTATGGCCGCGGCTGGCGATTCGCGGCATCACGGTCGCCCGCAGCGTCGACCCCGGCACGCCGACCGTCGGCGAGGTCTACGAGGAGCAGTTCGAGGTGCGGCGCAAGGGCTGGATTCCCGCGCCCTGGGTCGAGGTCCGCGACCTCAGCCAGATCGCTGACTACCAGCCCGGCCGGGTGATCTCGCTCGGCGGCGAGGCCGTCAGATGGAGGGCGAGGGGCGTGTATCGCAGGCGTGGCTGGATGGCGCTCGGTCCGACATCGCTGCGCGTACGGGAACCTTTCGGCCTGTTCGACCGCGAGCTGAAGATCACCCAGCGCACATCGATCCTCGTCTACCCACGCGTCCGGCCGGTGCCCGACCTGATGACTCCGAGCTCGCAGCAGGTGGGGAGCTCGCAGGCGCTCGGCGCCTGGGCTGACTACCCGCCGGAGACAGGCGGCGTGCGCGACTACGCGACGGGCGACAGCTTCGGGCGAATCCACTGGCCGCTCTCGGCCAAGCACCAGCGTCTGATGTCGAAGACGTTCGAGCAGCCGCTGACAACCGACCTGTGGATCCTTCTCGACCTCGACCGCGGCGTCCATTTCGGTGAGGGAGAGGAGTCGACGGTCGAATATGCGGTCAGCCTGGCGGCGTCCATGGCGGCGCAGGTGCACAGCCGGGGACGCCAGGTCGGGTTGATCGCGAACGACTCGCGCGGCACCGTGCTCGAGCCGCACCGCGCAGTGCGGCAGGACCGCCTCATCCTCGACTTCCTCGCGGTGTGCCAGGCTGACGGCCGCACGCCGCTGACCCAGACGCTGGCGTGGGACCGCATCCGCAGGCTCCCCCGACGCGCAATCGCGGTCATCACGCCGAGCGCGGACCCGGAATGGGTTCGCCTGCTGCAGGCGGTTCGAGGCCGCCGCTCGACGCTCATCGTCTTCTACCTCGACATCTCAAGCTTCGGCGGCCCTGACCAGAACCCCAGCTTCGACCTGGGCCAGGACGTCGACCTTTACGTCGTACGCAAGGGCGACGACTTTGCGCGCCTCGTGAGGACCAGGGATGCGATACGTATCGCCTGAAGGCAGGCTGGCCGGTCCGGAGGCTGCATTCGAGAGCACGCTGAACCGGCGCGAGCTGCTGTGGGACAGCGCGCGCCGCTCGCTGGGTGGCGGCCGCTTCTGGTCGGTCGTCCTGGTTTTGCTGTTGACGGTCACCGTCGCCCGGTCCACCTCGACGGTGCAGTGGGTGAACGGCATCGACGTGGTCATCGTCATCGCGGTTCTCGCGGCCGTGGTGATGGGAGTGCTCGCCCTTTCCCGTGTCCGGGAATGGATCGGGTTGGGGATCGGCCTGGCCCTCGCGCCGGTGGTCGCCCTCTGGGGAGCCTGGCCTCAGATCCATCGCAGCCACCCGAGCGACACCATCGGGCCCCAGCTTGTCGCCGTTTGGTGGAATCGCATCGCTGACGGGACCGCAGCGCAGGAGCCGTCGTTCTACCTGTTTCTCATCTGCCTCTTGATGTGGGTTACGGGGGCGTGGCTCGCCTGGTGCGTGCTGCGCTGGCGCAAACCCATGCTGGGTTTGATTCCCGGCGCCGCCGCGTTCGCGACCAACCTCCTCAACGTGCCGCAGGACCAGAACGGATACACGCTCGCGATGCTCGTGCTCACTCTCGCCCTCTTGCTGTGGACCAACTACACGGGCTCGATCGCCAACGCGGCGCGCGCGAACGTGAAGCTCACCGGGGACGCGCGCTGGGACTTCTGGGAAAGCGGACTGGTCGCCATGGCAGCCCTGATCGTGATCGGCATCCTGCTGCCCCCGATCTCGACGCTCGACCGAACCCAAGACGTGGAGACGGGCATCTTCACGAACTGGGCGCAGCTCCAGGAGCGACTCAGCCACCCGGGGTTCTTTGGCAAGGGTCCCGGCACGGGCGTCACCGGGTTTACCGATGAGGTGAAGTTGAGCGGTCCTCTCAAGCGGACGCTGGACCCGGTGTTCACCTATACGATCGTCGGTACTTATGCGAGCAAGGCGCGCTACTTCCGAGGCTTGAACATCACGCAGCAGGCCAATGGTGTGTGGCGCTATCCGCGCGCGATCGGCGTGCAGGAGGTGGTTGGGAAGAACCAGGTCCCCGACTTCGCGGAGCAGTACCAGAAGATGGAGCTCGCGACGATCGACGTCCGGATGCTCCATCCGCCGACCGACTTCCGCGACGTGGTCTTCTACCCCGGCGAGGCCTACCGGGTCGATCGTCCGACGATGGCGACCCAGGTTCCGCTTCGGGCAGGTCCGCAGAGCAACAACCTGTACACGATCGACCGGCTGGGCAGCCTGCAGCCGTCCACGTCAGCGGGTAGCTACGCGGTCACCGTTGATTATTCGACCGCGACCACGACCGACCTCCAAGACGCCGGCACGACCTATCCCGACTGGCTGGCGCAATACATAGCGATACCGGCCAACAGCTATCGCAACCCGGCGGTTCTGGCGAAGATTCACGCGCTCGCCCTGGAAATCGTCAACGCGGCGGGAGCGAAGAACCCGTACGACCAGGCGACCGCGATCGAGACGTACCTCCGCGACCCGAAGAACTTCGTGTACACGCTGTCGCCGCCGGCGACCCCGCAGGGCATGGACACGATGGACTACTTCCTCAACGTCTCCCACAAGGGATACTGCGAATACTTCGCCACCGCGATGGGCGACATGCTCCGGTCGCTCGGAATCCCCACGCGTCTCGTCAACGGCTACGGCCTCGGCCAGCTCGACCCGAACGTGCAGAACTACGTCGTGCGAGGCGAGGACGCGCACACGTGGGTCGAGGTTTACTTCCCGGCGCCAGCGCCCGACCAGCAAGCGTACGGCTGGATTCCCTTCGAGCCCACGCCGGACGACCTGGGTCTGTACACGCCGATCCAGCGCGGCCAGACGGGCGTCAACCCGTGCCTGCGCGACAACGGATGCGACACCCCGGTGGCCGGGGTCGGCGTCGGCGGCCCAGGTGCGACTCCGAAGACGGACCGCGGCGAGCGAACCGACACGGGCAGCACGGCGGGGGCCGGCGGTTTTCGGGTGGGCTCCCTCGATGCATCGACGCTGAGCAAGATCGCCGGGGTCGTCCTGGCCGCCCTGTTGCTGTTCCTGGTCGCGGTGTCGAGGTATCTGCGCCCGCGCTCCGTGATGGGGGTGTGGAGGCGAGCCCTTGCCCTCGCCAGCCTCGCCGGAGCTGAACGCCGGCCGGGCGAGACTCCGATGGAGATCGGCCGGCGCCTGCAGCGGACCTTCCCCGAGGCGGCCGAACCGGTCGGCGCCCTGGCCAACGGCTTCGTCGTCGCGGCCTACGCGCCCCCGGACATGGCATCGAGCAGTCGGTCCTCGGTGATGGAGGCATGGTCCGCGCTGAGGCCGCTCCTTCTGCGCAGGGTGCTCGCGCGTCTGAGTCCTACAAGGCCCTAACCTTTTTCCGTGGCAGCGGTCGCCGGGCGCACGTACCCGGCGGTGAGATTTGAGATCGAACCCGACGCGGTCGCGGCGTTTGCGACCGCCATCGGGGCCGACCCGGCTGATGGCGTGCCGCCGACGTTTGCCGCGGTCTACTCGCTGGGCGTGACCGTGCCGCAGCTGCTCGGCGACGACGAGGCGGCGGTGAATTTCGCGAAGCTGCTCCACGCCGAGCAGGAGTTCGAGTGGCACCGGCACCCCGAGGCCGGAGAGACCGTGATCTCGCGCGGCCGCGTCGCCTCCGATACGAGCCGGCGTGGCATGCGCTTCGTCAGCTTCGAAACGGACACCACCGACGAACGCGGCGCGCCGCTGAGCCGGTCTCGCGCGTTGTTTGTAATCCGCGAAGAAGTGCGCCCTGCGCGCGCGCCGGCGTCATGAGCGAACGAAAGGTGACTTTCACCCGCGAGCAGATCGCGGAGTACGCAGAGGCATCCGGCGACCGCAATCCGATCCATCTCGACGACGATTTCGCGCGGTCGGTCGGCTTGCCGGGATTGATCGCCCACGGGATGCTCCAGATGGGGATCCTGGCGACTGTGGCGGCGCAGGCCGCCGGAGGCTCGGACCACCTGCGACGGATGTCCGTGCGCTTCGCGGGCATGGTCGTGCCCGGCGACACCGTGACGTTTCGAGCCGAGCCCGCAGGCGGGGGCACGCTCGAGCTGACCGCTGTGAATCAGAAGGGCGAAGCAGTGCTGACGAAAGCAAGCGCCGATTACGAGCCATGACGCTCGAGTTCCCGACGCCATCTCGGGCCAGCGCGCCACCATCAAATTACGGGGGTAAGCGATGTTCGACCTGACAGGAAGAGTTGCGGTTGTCACGGGTGCATCGCGCGGGCTCGGGCGCCAGGACGCGCTGACGCTCGCGGGGATGGGCGCGGACGTGGTCATCACCGACGTCCTGGTCGAAGATGACCCCAACCTTCAGCAGACGGCTGAGTCGCAGGGCAGCATGCTCGCGCAGGTCGCGGTCTCGCAGGGTTGGGTGCATTCCAACGCGACCGCCGAAGCAATCCGCAAGATGGGCCGCAAGTCGCTCGCGATCAAGATGGACGTGACCAACCGCGAACAAATCCGCGACGTGTTCAAGAAGGTCAGGGAAGAGTTCGGCAAGATCGACATCCTGATCAACAACGCCGCGACACTCGACCACGCGGCGCAGATCCCCAACCAGTCCTACGAGCTGTGGGACAGAGACGTGAAGGTCAACCTCACGGGCGCGTTCAACTGCACCAGGGAGGTGTGGCCGTACCTGGTCGAGAACAAGTGGGGACGCCTCATCTTCATGTCGTCGGTCGCGGGGACGCTCGGCGGTTTCGGACAGGCGAGCTACTCGTCGACGAAGGCCGGGCTCATCGGCCTGGCCAAGACCGCGGCCCTCGAGGGGGGCCGTCACAACATCACCTCCAACGCGATCGCGCCCGGCATCATCGAGTCGGAGGCGGGGAAGGCCGCGGCCGCCAACAACCCGATGTACGAGCGATTCAAGTCGCGGACTGTGTTCAAGCGATTCGGCCAGCCCGAAGACATCGCGAACACGATCGCCTTCCTGTGCACCGAGGAGGCCTCGTACATCACCGGCGCGGTGGTCGAGGTCGCCGGCGGCATCCCACTCTTCACCGCGTAGCGATGGGCGAACTCGTCGACGTCAAACGCGAGGGCGCCGTGGCGCGGGTCGTCATGCACCGCAAGGGCACCAACGCAATCGCCGAGGACCTGATGCAGGAGCTCGCCGCCGCGTTCAAAGAGGTCGGCGACGACCCTTCGGTCCGCGTGGTCATCCTGGCTTCGGAATACGAGAAATACTTCAGCGTCGGCGCCGACCTGACCTCGCTCGCCGGCGTCGACCGCGAAGCGCCGGACGCCGTCGACCAGATCGCCCTCTTCATGCGGCGCATGAACCATCACTTCAACGCCATCGAGCGCTGCCCCAAGCCGGTGATCGCGGCCGTCAATGGCCACGCGCTGGGCGGCGGGAGCGAGCTCACGCTGTGCTGCGACTTCCGGATCATGGTCGAAGACGGACGATCTCGCATCGGCCAGACGGAGTCCTCGCTCGGCATCATCCCCGGAGCCGGGGGCACCCAGCGACTGCCTCGCCTGATCGGGAGGGCGCGGGCCCAGCGCTACATCATCGAATCGACGCGGCTGTCGGCCAAGGATGCAGAGGCAGTCGGGTGGGTCGATCGTGCAGTGGCGCCAGAAGAGTTCGCGGCCGCGGTCGACGAGCTGGCCGGCCGGCTGGCAAAGGCCGCGACGTTGGCCATCGCGATGATCAAGGACGCCATCCGCCGCGGGTGGGATTTGCGGCTGGATGAGGCACTCGAGATCGAATCGCAGAACTTCGCGCGGGCCGCCCTGAGCACCGACGCGGCAATAGGGATCATGTCGTTCCTGAGCAAGCAGGAACCGGAGTTCACCGGGTCGTAAGAGGCTGCATGTCGAAAATGTCCACTGGCGTTCGTCGTGCCTGATGGAGGTATGAAATGAAATACGTTCTCTTGTTCGGCGGCACGATGGAAGGCATTGACCAGCTCGAGGGCGGTGCGCGAGGCGAGGCGATGGCGGACTACGAGAAGTCTGGCCAGTGGTTCGAGAAGTACACCAAGGCCGGCAAGGTCGTCGGGGGCGAGGAGCTGCAAGGGCCGAGCACTGCGACGACAGTGTCCCGGAAGAACGGAAAAATCGTCGTGACCGATGGCCCGTTCATCGAGTCAAAAGAGGTTATAGGCGGCTTCGCGCTCATCGAAGTGAGCGACCTGGACGAAGCCCTGGCCATGGCCAAGGAGTGGCCCGGCACCGTTGAGATCAGGCCCGTCATCGATCATTCTCAGGAGCGTGGCGGGTAGCCGGACCACCGCCCAGGCGGCAGTTGCATCGGTCTTCCGCGAGGAAGCCGGACGTCTGACTGCCGCCATGGTCCGAGTCCTCGGCAACTTCGACGTCGCCGAGGAGGTGGTTCAGGACAGCCTCGTCGCGGCACTGGAGAAATGGCCCGAGCAGGGAATCCCCGACAACCCGGGCGCATGGCTGATGACCGCCGCCCGGCGGAGGGCGATCGACATCCTGCGCCGCGACCGGCGCTATGCGGAAAAGATCGCGCTGCTGGAGCGATCTACGTTGCCGGGTGATCCCGTCGAGGCCGACGACCGGTTGCGGCTGATTTTCACGTGCTGCCACCCGGCGCTGCCGCAGGACGCTCAAGTCGCGCTCACGCTGCGCGCGGTCGCGGGCTTCACCACCGCCGAGATCGCTGCCGCGTTCCTGGTCGCCGAGCCGGCGATGGCGCAGCGAATCGTCCGCGCGAAAAAAAAGATCGTCGCGGCGCGCATCCCGTATCGCATGCCCGACGCAACCGAGCTGCCGGCGCGGCTCGACGCCGTTCTCGCCGTCCTCTACTTGATGTTCAATGAGGGCTACCTCAGCCGAGGCGGCACGTCCGCCATGCGGCGCGACCTCGCTCAAGACGCCCTATGGCTGACACGCCTCATGACGCGTCTGCTCCCCGAGCAGGCGGAGACACTGGGGCTGCTTGCCCTGATGGGGCTTCACCAGGCGCGTTCCGGCGCTCGCTTCGATGCAGCGGACGAGATGATCCTTCTGCCGGAGCAGGACCGCTCGCTGTGGGACAACAAGGCGATCGCGGAGGCCGTCGACCTTATTCACCGCGCGGCCGCTCTCGACGCCCCAGGGCCGTACCAGCTGCAGGCGGCCATCGCCGCCATCCACGCAGAGGCGCGATCGTGGGAAGAGACGGACTGGCGCCAGATCGTGCTTCTCTACGACTCGCTGGTGCGGATCGCAGACAGCCCGGTCGTCCGGCTGAACCGCGCGGTGGCGCTGAGCCATGTACGCGGGCCGCAGGTCGCGCTGGGCGAGGTCAACGACCTGGCCATCTCGCTGAACGGCTATCACCTGTTCCATGCCACACGAGCGGAGCTGCTGGACGAGCTGGGTGAGACCGCGCTCGCTCGCGAGGCGCGGCAGCGCGCGCTGGAGCTGTGTCAGAACCCCGCCGAGAGGTCGCTCCTGGAGCGCAAGCTGCGCGCCTAAACGGGAGCCCGCTTCCGGACCACGTCGAGCGCGGCCTCCACCCGTTTCGGATCCAATCCAACGCACCTGATGACGAGCTCCTTGGTCTCGAAGTTGGGGTAGGACCCGACTGAAACATCGGGGAACTGCTCCTCGAGCTCGCGCATCAGGGGATAGAAGCGAGCCTCGACCGCAAACGTGAACCGCAGCTCCCGCACTGTTGCCGCGGACCCGGCCGCGAGGAATTGGGGCTCGAGCTCCTCGGTGAAGATGCCTTTCATCTCCAGGGGCACGCCTGGGAGCACGAAGATCCGCTTGCCATTCGCCTCGTAGAGACCCCCGGGCGCCATACCGCGTCGATTCTTGAACACATGCGAAGGGCCCGCGGGGATGCGCGCCATGCGCAGGTTGCCTTCCGTGACGTCGGGCGATTCGAGCAATCCCATCGAGTGCATCCTCTGCACGCGCCGCTCGATGCGCGCACGGGTCTCCTCCCAGATCATCAGCTCCTTGCCCAGCGCAGTGGCGAGCGCGGCGAAGGTGCGGTCGTCGGGCGTCGGCCCGAGTCCGCCGCTGACGAACACGTCCGTGATCTCCGCGTCGTCGAGCTCGCGGCGCAGCTGCTCGACGATCTCCTGCGGCCTGTCACGGATCTGGGTCGCGCGTTTGACCGGGTAACCGAGCATGCGGAGCCGTTCCGCCATCCAGTGGGAGTTCGTGTCGAGGGTGAAGCCTCCGACCAGCTCGTCCCCGATCGCCACGATGCTGGATGCGAGCATGGCTGACCATATAAACATGGAGCGGTTGCACGCAGTGGTCCGCGGCGACGTCCAGGGCGTCGGCTTTCGCTACTTCGTCCAGCGCAAGGCGCAGCAGCTCGGGGTGCGGGGCTGGGTCCGCAACAACCCGGACGGCACCGTGGAGCTGGTGGCGGAAGGCAATCGCGACGACCTCGAGCAGCTCCAACGAGCTGCGGAGGAAGGGCCGCGCATGGCCCATGTCGAACGGGTGGACGCCCAGTGGTCGACCGCGACGGGGAACCTGCCGAGCTTCGAGCTGGCGTGGTGACGGATGCCTGTTTTGCGGTTCGTTTAACCTATCGCTCCGCTGTTCTTTCTCGGTTCCCGCGATTCGAGGGGAGGTAAATGGATCCCAACACAGCCTGGTTTGGCGTGGTCGGCGGATTGGCCGCCGTCGCCTTCGCAGTTGTCCTCATCTTTCTCGTCCTCAGCAAGCCGGCCGGGAACGAGAGCATGCGGCAGATCGCGGCCGCGATCCAGGAAGGCGCTGCGGCCTATCTGAACCGTCAGTACACGGTGATCGCAGTCATCGGCGTGGTCATCGCGGTCGTCATCGGGTTCTTGATCAACTGGAAGACCGCCGGGCTCTACATCGTCGGCGCGGTGCTGTCCGCGGTGGCGGGCTACGTGGGCATGAACATCGCGGTCCGCGCCAACGTCCGCACCGCCGAAGCAGCTCGCGGCGGTGTGAATGCGGCCTTGCAGGTCGCGTTCCGCGGCGGCGCGGTGACCGGCTTCATGGTGGTTGGGCTCGGGCTCCTCGGCGTCTCGGCCGCGTACCTCGTCTTCAAGGATCCCGAGGTGCTGGTGGGACTTGCCTTCGGCGCGAGCCTGGTCTCGGTCTTCGCCCGATTGGGCGGTGGCATCTACACCAAGGCGGCTGACGTCGGCGCCGACCTCGTGGGCAAGGTCGAGGCCGGCATCCCGGAGGACGATCCTCGCAACCCTGCGGTCATCGCCGACAACGTCGGCGACAACGTGGGCGACTGCGCGGGCATGGCGGCCGACCTGTTTGAGACGTACGCCGTGACGATGATCGCCGCCATCCTCCTCGGGTCGCTGCTGTTCAAAAACCAGATCGGCTGGGTGATCTATCCGTTGCTCCTCGGGGCGGTGAGCGTCATCGGCTCGATCGCCGGGACGTTTTTCGTGCGCATCTTCAACCCTCGCTGGATCATGGGCGCTCTATATGCCGGCCTCCTCGTGGCCGTGGTGATCGCGGTCGTGGGCTTCTTCTTCATCACCGAGTACATGAAGGGCAACGGGTACTTCGCGGGCGCGGCCGCCGGCGGCGTCCACGACCCCAACAACCTCTTCTACGCGGCGCTGATCGGAGTCGTGATCACCGTCCTGATCGTCGCCATCACCGAGTTCTTCACCGAAACCGCCTACTGGCCCGTCCATCTCATCGCCAAGGCGTCGGTCACCGGCCACGCGACCAACATCATCGCCGGGCAGGCGATCGGGATGATGTCGACCGCGCTGCCCGTGATCGTCATCGCCACCGGGATCCTGATCAGCTACGCGCTGGGCGGCCTGTACGGCATCGCCATCGCCGCCACCGCCATGCTTTCGATGACCGGGATCATCGTCGCGATCGACTCCTATGGACCCATCACCGACAACGCCGGCGGCATCGCCGAGATGGCCAAACTGCCGAAGGAAGTGCGTGCGGTGACCGACCCTCTGGACGCGGTCGGCAACACCACCAAGGCCGTGACCAAGGGCTACGCCATCGGCTCCGCCGGACTGGCCGCCCTCGTCCTTTTCGCCTCCTACACGCGAGAGCTCGAGAAGGCGGGACACCCGACCACGTTTCAGCTGTCCGATCCAATTGTCATCGCGGGCCTGTTCCTCGGAGGCATCCTGCCGTTCCTCTTCGGCTCGCTGGCGATGCTGGCGGTCGGGCGCGCGGGCGGGCTCGTGGTGGAGGAGGTGAGGCGCCAGTTCAAGGAGATCCCGGGCATCCTCGAAGGCACGGGCCGGCCTGAATACGGCACCGCGGTCCGGATCGTGACCGCCGCCGCGCAGCGGGAGATGATCGTGCCCGGCATCATCCCGGTGGTCGCGCCGCTCGCGGTGGGCTTTCTGTTGGGCCCCCGCGCGCTGGGGGGATTGCTGCTGGGCGCGATCGTGACGGGGCTGTTCCTGGCGATTCAGATGACGAGTGGCGGGGCTGCCTGGGACAACGCCAAGAAGTACATCGAAGAAGGTCACCTCGGAGGCAAAGGGTCGGAGGCACACAAGGCCGCGGTCACGGGCGATACGGTCGGCGACCCCAACAAGGACACGGCCGGGCCGGCCATCAACCCGATGATCAAGGTCGTCAACATCATCGCCATCCTCGTCGCCGCCGCGGTCTCCACGAACTATTTGATCCACTAGTACACTCGTCCCTGGAGTTGCTGGGGTGGACGACTACCAGAAGGAGATCGCCGACCTCGAAACCCAGGTCGAGCGGCTGGTCGAGGCCGAGGGCGATGCCAAGACCATTGCCGAGCTCTCCATGCAGCTCGACATCCTGAAGGCCATCTACACCCGGGCCACCGATCTGTTCCAGCGAGGCAGGCGGGACGAGGGCCTTCGCTACGGGCTTCGCATCCAGGGCTACGGGGACTGGACAATCGACAATGTTTACGCGTTCGTTTACGAACGATCGGTGGAGCTCGAGCCGAATGCCCACCGCGCGTTCGTGGTCGGCATCAAGTCCACCGACTTCGCGCTGATGCTCAACTCGTAACGGAGGAAGGCACATGGAAACCCCGCTGACGCCTCTCGAGTTCGCGCGACGGACCCGCAAGCTTTATGGAGACCGCGAGGGCGTGGTCGACGGCGACCTGCGGCTGACGTACGCGGAATTCTTCGACCGCTGCGACCGGTGGTCGTCGGCGCTTCAATCCATGGGCGTGGTCCAGGGCGATCGAGTCGCGTACATCGCGCCGAACACGCATGAGCAGCTCGAGTCGTTCTACGCGGTGCCGCAGATCGGAGCGGCGCTCGTGCCGATCAACTACCGGCTCACAGCAGAGGATTTTGTCTACATCACCTCGCATTCCGGCGCGAAAGTGCTGTGCGTCCACCCCGACTACCTCGACGCCATCGACGGAGTCCGCGACCAGCTGAGCGCTGTCGAACACTTCGTGAGCCTCGGCAGCGCCGGCGGCCGCAAGGGGTGGACCGAGTACGAAGCCGTCGTCGCAGCGTCGAAACCGGATTTCGCGCGCCCCGAGATCGCCGAGGGCGATCTCCTCACCATCAACTACACCAGCGGCACGACGGCCAAGCCGAAGGGCGTGATGATCACGCACCGCAACGCGTGGGCGAACGTCGTGGGCACTCTCGTCCACTTCCACATCACGGTCGGCGACCGTTATCTGTGGACACTGCCCATGTTCCATGCGAACGGATGGACGTTCGTGTGGATCATCACGGCGGTCGGTGGAACGCACATCTGCCTGCCAAAGGTGGAGCCGGCGCGCGTCTTCGACCTGGTCCGCACGGAGCATGTCGGCTGGCTTTGCGCCGCGCCTACAGTCCTGATCGGTCTCGCCAACGCTCCGGCCGACGTGCGGGGCGAGGTGCCTGAAGGCGTCCACGTCATCACGGCGGGAGCCGCGCCGGCCGCCGCGACGATCGAGCGCATGGAAGGTGATCTCGGCTGGGAGGTGACGCAGGTTTACGGACTGACCGAAACCGCCCCGTTCATCACGATCTGCGAGCCTCGGCCAGAGCACAAGAACCTCGGCACGACAGAACTTGGGATCGTGAAGGCCCGCACCGGGGTCGAGCTGATCACGTCAGGCGAGCTGCGCGTCGTCGACGACACCGGGAAGGACGTACCCGCCGACGGCCAGACCCTGGGCGAGATCGTCGCCCGCGGCAACGTGATCATGAAGGGTTACTACAACGACCCCGAAGCGACCAAGAAGGTGATGGGCGACGGGTGGTTCCACACCGGCGACGCCGCCGTCCTGCACCCGGATGGCTACGTCGAGATCCGTGATCGGATCAAAGACGTGATCATCAGCGGAGGGGAGAACATCTCGAGCCTCGAGGTCGAAGGTGTTCTGCTGCGCCACCCCGCCGTACAGGAGGCGGCGATCGTCGGGCTGCCTCACGAGAAGTGGGGAGAGGCGCCTTTCGCGTACGTGGTGCTGAAGCCCGGCGCGAAGGCCAGCGAGGCCGAGCTGATCGCGTTCACCCGGGATCGCCTCGCGCACTTCAAGGCGCCGCACGGGGTGACTTTCGTTGCAGAGCTGCCCAAGACCGCGACGGGGAAGATCCAGAAATACATCTTGAGGAAAGGCGCCGGGGCGGTCGTCCGCCAGTAGGTCCCTAGACAGACACCTCGGTCTTCAACCACGTGAGACCGTCGCGCGCGACTCGCGCGGTGACGAACGTGACGGGAGCCAGCGATCGCTCGTCGAAGAGTTTCACGGTGCGTGGTAGGAATCGGTATACCGGAAGGCTGTCGACCTCAGCGTCGTAGTCACGGAATCGGCGGCCGTAAACGCGCCTGGCCTCTCGTGCCGCGTTTTTCGCCGCCACGCCGGCGGTGCCGAAGAGCTGGATGCCGCGGTCCGGCTTGCCCCAGACCTGTTTGGAGGCAAAGATCGTCACTGCCGCCGAGCTGTTCCGCGCCAGATTGCGTGAATGGAGGGATTCCGGATCGGAGATCCAGACGACTTCGTAACGATCGCTCCACGCAAAGTACATGTGGTTGATGTGGGCGCGACCACCAGGCGATACCGTCGCGAGAGCGCATAGGGGAGAGGCATTCATCAACCGGCGCGCCACCCGCTCGAGGGTTGCGGACGAAAACCTGCGAGACCTCCGCTCGACCGTCATCTCGGAGCCATGCGCCTTTCACCCATCAAGATCAGTCGTCCAATTGCCAGTTTGCCTGCGGCGCTCTCCCTGGACATGCCGAGATGGTCATGAGCCACTCGACAGTGTTGCCACAGCCATATTTTTCGTACGGAACGACACAGCTCCAGGGTCAGAGCGTCAATATTTTGACGGTAGCGCGCCAGGGCGCGCCGAGGGGCTTGGTGCCTTTTCGTCGGGTGCATCTCGGCCGAGCATACGAACGTGCATTCGATTTCGGAATGCAGCCTGTCAATTTCGAAATACACTGCTCAACAAGATGGCGGTGGTGGATTTGCCCGACCGGTACAACGTCGCCGCCGACCTCCTCGAGCGCAACCTCGTCGCCGGCCGTGCCCCCAAAGTAGCCATCC
>Ga0209057_1000945_pt1 | contig 24472 bp, 6 predicted proteins | sample GraSoiAngelo_146_FD_185903 | JGI IMG/M metagenome (GOLD analysis project Ga0209057, IMG submission 185903) | Grasslands soil microbial communities from the Angelo Coastal Reserve, California, USA - 14_1009_05_30cm (SPAdes) (version 2) | ecosystem: Environmental > Terrestrial > Soil > Grasslands ... | reverse complement strand
CATTGCATGGCCTCCTGCCGAGCGTGCCTCCGTCATGGAGATCTCGCCGCGCGCCCAGGCCCGCCCGAGTTCGATCGCGCGACGCGGTCGCGGGTCCTCAGGCCGAGCCGACTCGAAGAGGTCCAGCACGTGTTCCGCGCACGATGCCGCCCACAAGGCGAGGAGATGGTGATCCGAATCAGTGAGGCTCCCACCGCGGCGGATCGTCACGAAACGAGGGTCGCGTTCTTTCGGGAGGATCAACCCGTGCTCCCGAGGGCTTGGAGCAAGCCGATGAACGTGATGAACGTCAGGGTTGCTCGCGACTGCATTAATTGCCGACTTACGGAGATTAGCTGATCCACGACGCAGCATTTCTGACTCGCGATACCAAGTAGATATGGTCTGTGCCGGTCAAAGCCCAGGCAACCGCCGACGGGGCAGCCAGCCAGCTCGAAGAAAACGTGTACATGTTGACCCGATCAGTCAACTAGCCACCACCTGTCAAATCGAATACAAAAACGAGGGTTCAACGACCCCGAACGGACTCGCGGGCGCAAATACCACCGGTCCTTCTCAAATACGTTTGATATAGCGGCGCTCTAAGGAAACCAGGCAACGTTCGTTGTCCTTCCCGGAGGTTCGTGCTGTGTACCGGTTAGCCGTCCGTCGTCCGCCAACTGGCGCCTAACTTCGGCACAGTTCGCCTCCGTTGCCGTCCAATTCGCTGCCCCGCGTCGCGGGGCGATCGCCTGACGCCAGCTCTCTTCTGGAGCTGCGACGCCACAGTCGTGCGCCCATCAGTCTGAGTTCGGTACGCAAAACGCGGATAGGGCCAAAGGGGGAAGGCTTGTTTGGCTAGACCCGTCTTACCTTGGGATGCAAGTTTACGAGTCGGTTCCCTGCCCCTATTGCGGGGCCACCTGGAATCCACCAGATGCACGGTTCTGCCAGGACTGTCAGCGCTCGCTCAGAGCGCCGATTGCCAAGAAGGCTCCGGGTAAGGCTTTGCTCATCGCGGTCGGCGGCTTCCTTGTCGCAATCGCTGTCGCGGGTCTGGTCGTCGTTCCGGCAATGGCGTCCAGCGAACTGGCGAAGGATCAGCAGGCTCTCACCGACGCCGCTGGCCATCAGGTCACGGTCGACGCTGCCATCAAGACCTTTCTGACGCCCCGCAACGCGCAAACGAAGCAGGGTGGCATCTACGAAAGTTTTAGACAGTTGGACACCTTCAAGGCTGCACTCGCCGCCGTCCGATCCGACAAGCAACGGATTGAGGATGCCGACCATCGGTTGGACTGGATGGGTCGGGTTGCCGTTAGCAAGCAGGCCGAGATTGCCCGGATCCGAGGCCTCAATCAAACAGTCCTTAAGGCCCTGATCCAAGGAGAGGGCGCCTTGCAGGCTGCGGTCGACCAGGCCGGCCTCATTCAGGCCCTCGACAAGACATCGGCGATTGAAACCCAGATGCTCACGGCCGCCAACGCGAAGGATTACGCGAAGGTCGAGCAGCTGTACCCCGACGCGGATCGCCAGGTTATTGCCGCCGAGTCACTGGCGCGCAATCCCGATATGCCCGAAGCCGCGCGCTCATTCGTCGCCTTGTTCAGACTGACCATCGACGGCACGGAGAAGTTGATGGTCGCCGCCCAAAACCACGACCCGCTGGCGGGGCAGAATGCCCGGTCGATGCTCGAGGGAGTCGTCAAGAATTCGTCGACCTACGGAGCGGATTTCGCGGTGAAGTGGGATAACTGGAACGTTCGGAATCTCCAGCCAATGCTTGACGCGTATGACCACGGTCTGCGTGAGGCCCACACGATGGGCGGGTTTTGACTATCGTGGGCTCTGCCCGGGAATCAGCACCTGAGCCGCGCCTGTAGTTCCGTCTATCAGATACGTGCTGTCGGTCTGTCCGGGAATGTGGACCCGGACCGCCCACACCGAGATTGGCGGGCAAAGCGCATATGGTACTGGAAACCAGCTCGGGCAGCCCGACAGTTGAATGTCAATTGGCAAGCCGTCGCGGTTCACAAGTTTGCTAGCTTCCGGGTAATACTTCGCTGAGACTACGACCGTGCCGCGCGGTCCCGAAAGGTATTCGGCTTCGTCAAGGGCCTTGCTCTGCACCTCAGCTTGCGTGAGATGCGGTGCTCCGAGCCGGTAGGCCCAGACACCGGCCAGCAGAAGCACCGCAATAGCCAGCACCCCAGCGATGATGCGACCCATTTGTCTTCACTGCTGCTAACGTCCTCAACCACCGACAACTTGCAGAGCAGACGTGGCCGGTGGCCGCGACGTTCACGCGCTCGTTGAAGCCTGACTAATCCTTGGCGGCATCGACGGTTCGGTGCCACGTATCGCCTGCGTCCTCTCCGTCCGCGCTAAATCGAAATAGAAACACGCCGTCTGGTCGCTCCTCTATCAACACGATGTCGGGCCAGGGCAATTCAATGGGCAGACCCGCAGGCTCGGTGGGGCCAGCGAAATGCCGCGCTTGCCTGGGCTCCCCACGTACGCGTGCAAACAATCGAACCCGTTCGGTCAATTTCCGCTCAGATAGAAACGTACGTTGACGATAGGTTTGTCGTCCGGGCGGACAAGTTCAAAGTGTACGTGCGGTTTCTTGGCGACGATATCGGCATCCGTCATTTCGTAAATTGTCGCTCACCGTTACGAAAGACTCCAGGGCAATCTCGCGGGAGCCCGGGCCAAGCCACCGTTCAGCCACCTCGAGGGCACCATCGTACCGTCTATTCATTCTCGCCGGATCGTAAGGAGCCGAGCTAGGAACTTCAAGAGTGCAAACCGGGTCCGGCAAAAATGCCTCGTGCAAGACATCTCCCCAGTAGCCGTACTGCGCATCTCGATATGCGGCAAAGCCGTTTAGCAACGGCCCACGCCTGGCACGAAATTCAACAAAGGTTGCTCATCGAGAAGTTCTTTGGAAAACGCTCCGGCCCGTAGGAACTGCTTATCGTCAAGGCCAGCAGGACATCGACGGCACGGAGAAACTCGCCATCCCTGCGCAAAGCCATGACGCCCGCGCCGGCCAGAATGCGCGTTCACTCTTAGAGGCGGTCGTTGTGCCGAGTTTTGGGAGAGATTTCGGTGTGAACTGGGATGACTGGAACGTTCGGAATGTCCAGCCAAGGCTTGACGCATACGACCGCGGTCTGCGGGACGCCAACATAACCGGCGGACTTAAGCTACTGTGGGTTCTGCGCGGGCAGCAACTCCTGAGCATCCAGGCGCCTACCGAGACCAGGGCAGATGGCCTCAGGCAATTGCGGTGACCCGGGCGCGTCGGATGACCTTGTTCCTTCTACGAGCACGATCTCTTCACCCACGCGGGCAAGCGAGGATTTGGCACAGTCAAGATTCAGCCGATGCGACCAATGTGTCATGAAGACTTCGTGCCACCGAGCGTACATGCTCCCATTCGGCGGTACGCGCAGCCTCGGCGAACGTACCCATCGGACAGATCAAGCAGCACCCTCAGGCTCTTGGACAGTTCCTGGAACTGCATTAGCTCCCGCTCGTCGACTCAGAACTTTGCCGATGAGCGCCGACGTGTCCTCGGGGCTCATATCATCGACAACAAAGGCGATCGCCTCATCAAATGGACACTTGCCCTCCGGGGGAATGGTATTGGGAATTGCCCACACCGGCGGACTGAAAATCCCCATCCGATAGGGCCCCAGCAGCCTCTACCAGGCTCCGTCTGAGGTCTGAGTACTCGACCGTTCGAGGCGCACTCACGGCTCGATCCACTGGGACCAGCCCAGCCAGTCCGAGAGGGGAATGTGCGCTTCTGGATCACTTGCCAAACCGGACGGCGCTGGCTTCCCGTCTTGGCCGATTACCTGCCTCCAGATCGCACCGTGGACCTGGTCGACCTGAGCAAGTGGCGCTTCCCTGCTTCAGCCTTGGTGACGGGCGACCCCCAAAGACGGCACGCCCAAATTCCAGGTAAAAGCAATAGAAAAGTCGCGCGTACGCCAGCGATGATTCGACCATGGCCATTCAATGCGCCTAACGATGCAAGCCGTTCAACTCGCGTTAGCCCAGGCTGGCGCATGGGCGTCCGACTCGAATGTTTTACTAACGATTCGCGTCGGCGACTCGGTCAGCAATCAAAAGGTGCAGACAAATCACATCGGGCATCGCGCCGTACTGGTGGCCTCATCGGTAGTCACTGCTGCTGAGTTGCGAGGAGGCGGATCGCATCTTCTATGAGCGCCAAAAGGTCTCGGTCCGGCCAATCCTCGGGAGCTGCTGGGTGTGTCCCGAAACCCGTCTCGGCTACAGCGCCTCCGCTCGGCATTACAGGAGCGGTGCCCGATGGATCAGTTTCAAGCACCACATAGAGGAAACTCGCCGTGTACCCTATCCCCTTGGACAGTATCTGCTCCTTCCAAGCCTCCAGAAATCCAACTACCCACGGCGTAACAGGCGCAGACAGCTCGACCAATAAGGAGAGTTGCCCAGGAAGTTGAGCGAGCACGATGTGGCCCCAATGCGGTTGCGGTGTTCTCCACGGAGGCTGCCACCGATAACTCAGCAAGCCGTCACCCACCGGGGACAAATCCGTGGTAGATCTCAACGATCCTATCTTCGAACTCCTGTCTGAGAGTAAGCCGCAACTCGACCGGTAATCCGGTCCCTGGCTCGACGCCTATGCGGTGGGGACTAGTGGCTGATTTTGGCAATGACTCATCAAGGATAGCCTGGGCGTCGCCTCGCGGGCCTCTGCTCACGACGCGTCCCAAGCTATCCACGTAGCTCTCAGCACCGTGTTTAGGACTACCTTGGTAGATGCGCTCGATTGCCTTGTCGAACGGCTGATTGATGTTCATCGCGCCTGGCCCAAAGCCGCGCGCGGCACCCGTTTCCTCCGCGGCAGCACCTAACCTGCCTACTTTTCCTGCATCACCAAGCAAGCCAAATAGCGGAATGACCATGATGCCCTCAGTTGCAGCATCAAAATAATTCCCACATTGGGCATCGCGGTATGCGGCGAAAGCGTTGAGAGTGGTGCCAACAACTGGAACGAAATTGAGCAAGGGGTAGTCCATCAGCCATTGCTTCGAGTGCGCGCCCGCTTGCATCAAGGTGTCGCCGGGGTCGGCTCCCCCTGGATCAATCGCATTAAGTGGTGAGTCGGCAGCGTAGGCGTAGGTTTGAATCATTCCCTTGGGATCTCGCGACAGGAAGGAAGCTGTCGAGGAGTCGTAGAACCGACTTCGGAGGTAAACAAGACCGGACTCTTGGTCCGCGTACTCGCCTGCGAATTGGAACGGGTTGTTGATTGTCGGCGGTGGCGGGCTTGTAAGGTTGCCGTAAGGGTCGTAAGTGTAGGTGGCGACGACGTTCCCACCACTATCGGTAAGAGCTCGGGTGCTCCCGAGTTGGTCCTCATGGTAAAAGAGGACTGCTCCTGACGGCGAAATTTGTTCTAGCGGTAGGCCACCTCTACCCGTGACGTAGCTCGTGCCTCCGTCCTGGATGACGAGGGGCAACGGATCTCCGACGTCCCAGGTAAATATCTCCGGCACGCCATTCGAGATTTTGGTCTGCCTGATGCCCGCGCCGTCATAAGCGTATGTGTAGCTCGTCCCAAAAGCCTTGAGGCGATCCGCCTGGTCGTAGGCATACGTCGTCGTTGTGTTCGCTTGGTCGGTGCTGCTCGTCCGATTGCCATCTGGGTCGAACCCGTATGTGTATTTCTGGACTTGGCTACCGCCGCTGTTGCGCGTCGTGGCGCTCTGAACCTGGTTGGCGACGTCGTAGACAAAGTTGGTCGTATTTCCCTCTGTGACGGCAATCTGGGTCAATCGGTCGGCTGCGTCGTAGGTGTAGCCGATCGTCGCGGCGCTGGTCAGGCGATTCAATATGTCGTGGCCGTACGACTGGCCATTTTCGGAGCTAAGCTGTCCGGCTGCGTCGCGCGCGTAGGCCAAACTCAGGAATGGCTGGTTTGTGCCAAGGCTGTCACTGGTACCTGTCAGCCGGTCGGCTGCATCATAGCTACTGGTAGCCACAGTGCCGTTCGGATAGGTTTGGGTGGTGAAGTTGGAGTTCGGATCGTACGCGTATGTCGTCATGTGACTTAGCCAATCGCTGACCGAGTGTAGGCGGCCAGCGTCGTCGTAGGCGCGGGTGACTACGTTGGCCCCGCCGGGATACGTAATCGACGTGAGCTGGCTCTTGAGATCGTATCCGTAGGAGAGCGTCTGATTTCGGCCGTTGATGGACTGAACGAGCCGGTCCAGCGAGTCGTATGAGTATCGGGTTGTGCCGGTTCCGTCCGACATCGTTTGCCGATGCCCGCCGCCGTCGTACGAGAGCGCTACGTTGGGAGTCGTGCCGTCGCTGTATTTGATGCCGGTGACCTCATTGGCTACGTCGTAGGTGTACGTCGTTGTACGGTTCATCGGATCGAGCAGGGAGGTTCTATTCCCCAAGGCGTCATACGCATACGACGTCGTTCGATTCAGGGTGTCGGTGACCGAGGTCAGCCGGTCTAGGGCATCGTAGCCGTAGGTGGTCGGATTGTTCAGACCGTCCTGAACTTGCGTGAGATTCCCGTCGCCGTCGTAGATGTTCGTGATTGTGCTGTTGTCGGCGCGTGTGACCTGGGTGAGCCGGTTCGTGCTGTCGTATGCGTAGTTCGTTGGGTTGGCATTGGAGTCGACGACACGGGTCACGTTGCGATTTCTGTCGAAGGTGTAGTTCAGCGTATGGTTTAACGGGTCTAGAACGGACGTCAGATCGCCAAAGGGGTCATATCCGAAGGCCGTTAGGTACGTCGCCGGGTTACCACCCGGCGCATTACCCTTAGGGCTCACGACTGACGTCAGCCGGCCGATGCCGTCATAGGCAAAGGTTCGGGTGTTGCCGAGCGGATCGGTTGAGCTTGCAGTGTCACCGTACTGGTCATGCGTGAAATGCCAGACCTTGGCGTTGGCATCGGTCATCGTACTGATGTCCCCGGGGTTCGCTGGATCGTAGATCAAGCTTGTCGTCGAGTTCTGCCCAGGCCCGACGAGCGGCCGGGAGGTTCCTCTGAGGTTACCGTTGGCATCGTAGCTGTAGGTCGCTGTGACATTGAGGGCGTCGGTAACCGTCAGCGGATCATTGAAACTGTTGTAGGTGAATCGCGTAGTTCGACCTAGTGGATCGATCGTCGCGGTCATGTTTCCGCTGCCGTCGTACTTCATCGCCATGGAATGGCCTTTAGGATCTCTGATGGCGATTGGAGCCAGCGATGTGGGGTCATAGGCATAAATCCAGGTCGCCTGTTGGCTGGAGCCGACGCCCAGGGAACGCGTCATCAGCAGGCCATTGATGTACCGTTCGTCAGTCTCATGACCTTTGGGGTCATGGATAACCGTCGTTGTTCCCAGGTACGAATAGGTGCTCTGGTGGCCCATTGGGTCCGTCTGACTGGTCACGCGCCCGCCGCCATCGAAAACGTTGATTACCCCATTACAGGTGGAGGCGGCCGAGCAATTGGGGTCCTTAAAGGTCAACATGAAGTGGTTGGAGTCATAGGTGAATTTCGAAAGCCCATTGCCCACGTCCGTCGCCTGGCTGAGATTTCCATTTGCGTCGTAAAGGAATGAGACCGTGCGGCTTGCCGAATCCACTACGAGCGCAAGCGAGCCGTTTGGGTTATAGGAGAACGTCAGTGCTCGATTTTCCGGGTCAGTTACGGTGCTCAACTGACCGCTCCCGTTATAGGCAAGCACGGTCGCATATCCGTTTCGATCGATTTCCCGAATCAGCCGACCTCCGCTGTCGAAGACATAGTGGACGTGGTCCTTCCGGGAAAAGGTGTACGTGCCGTCGCCATTCCTAACCAGCGTGGCGAAGACATGACTCGACGGCTGATAGCCACCTGATCCATTCGATGGAAACGCTACGGCCGCCCAGTTCTCCTCGTGAACCGTCGCATTCCCGGAGCCGTCGAAGCTCACGAACATGTTGTAGTTATCCGTCCAGCCGTAGCCCATCGGCCCGTTGGATGAGGCGTGCAGCGATGAATACGTACGGCTCAATGAAAGCGGTACCCCTCGGCCGGGAATGCTCAGATCCGCAAAGGTATGCCAGAACTCGCCGGTGGAGCAGTTGACCGGGTAACTTCCAGACTCGCAAGCGGTCTGCTGGGGCTCGCTCGGACTGCGGACCTCCGACAAGTCGACGCTCTGACCCTGAGCCAGCGTGAAGACGTAGTAGACCATCGGGAAACCGCCAGTGATCTGGCCAGACCCCCAGGTGTAGAGGACGGCGGTGTTGCCGTTTCCGCTCGAGTCCCGGAACAAAGTCGCGGGAATATTCATCAAATGGTCGGCGTGCGACCAGTCGAAGTTCGTTGTGACATACACGACGTCAGAATACGTCTGGCCAATTGGATGATCATCGAAATGCCACAGAATCGTCGTATCGGCTTGGCCATCCGCGAAGTTGGTCGTCTGGGGCGTGAAGCTGGTCGTGTAGCGTGCCACGCTCGAGATCCGAAATTCGTCGAAGCTCGCGGTCCCCATCTCTTGCTGGTCCGCAATGCCTGGCCATCCGTAGATCCCGCCCGCTGTCGAGCTAGGCTGCGAGAACCAGAGACTTCCATTGATGAAACCACGAACCGTGGTCCCGTCGTAATCCAGGGCATAATGCGTCGGCGTTGGCGCGTCCGGGAAACCGTACCCGCTGCTTGGTATCGTGTACGATCCCCCGGGCCAAACAAACAGACTTCCAAGAGGACTACTTCCGGTCCGCATCTCGATTCCGGCATTGGGAAAGCCGACCGAGGGTGCAATGACCGTCCTTCCACCAGCAATCTGTGCGCGGCCCTCGCCTAACAGACCCCATGCGGCGTTTCCGCCCGTGTCGGCGTTGGAGTTAAACCCCCACATCCAGCCCTCGATCGTCCACTGCGAGCCCAGGGTCATCGGGCCGCTGGAGAGGGAGAAGCCACCGAAGGGAAGAGACGTGTTCTGGCACAGGATTTGGAGGTGCTGGCCAAGGCCAGGATTCGGGGGCGCTAGGATCATTACAGCGTTTGAGGTGCCCACACCACCCGTTCCGCTAGCGTTTGTGGCCGCAACCGCGAAGGTATACGATGACCCGCCACTAAGGTTAGAAATGTTCACGCTGGTCGACGCGCCGTCCACAGAGATCGGTGAGTCCTGTAGTGATCCAGTTTGTGCCGTGATGCTGTATCCGGTAATCGCTGACGTCCCCGACGGTGCTGGGACAGACCAGGAGACAGTGGCCTGATAGTTCGCGACCGATGATGCGACGACGTTGGTCGGAGCACTCGGCACGTAGCCGCCGCTATCCCAATTCGTCGCTACTTGCGCCCAAGGTAGGGCAGATGGATATACCGCCGCCTCGTCGATCGATCCATTGAGCGGCTGCTGGCTGGATCCGGTGCCGGAACCGGCCGCACCGATGCCGACCGGCGAATCGACCACGTTGAGCGCGGATCCAATATCAGTCGCCGTTGCGACCGAATTGCCGTTAACATACAACGTCAAGGCACCGGCCGCGGTGCGAGTACCGACCACGTGGTACCAGGTGCCCGCAGTCGCCGGGGTGGCCGACTGTCCGGCGACGCTGGTCACGTTGCCGATGAAGGTCGAGAAAGCAAAGCCTTGCCCTGCTACATACGCCAATTGGTAAGCGCTCTGGAATGCCGTCGCGCCGTCGCCCTTGTTGACCAGTAACTGCGAGGTGGCCACGCTGTTGAGCTTCAACCATGTCTCAACACTTAGGGCGCCGGTGATGGAGAGGTTGGTCGAGCTCGGCACGATGATGCGCCCGCTCGCGCCGTCGAGGCTCGGCCCGTTATCGGGATCGCCCTGGATCGCACCGGTCTGCCCGAGCGTGGCTCCGCCGGAGTAGGCGCCGGCATTGCTGTGCCCGCTCGCATCAACGGCTAGGGTGCCTGACCCTTCGCCCATTCGCCAGTAGCCGGCCGGACTGTTGTCGACAACGGTGCCCGCGTACGGATAGGTCGTGCCGCTGACCGTCACGGCCGTCGATGGCATCGATGCGGCGCCAAGCCCGTAGGCATTCATGGCCGCCACGGTGAAGGTGTACGACGCAGCGCTCAAATTGGTGATCGCCGTGCTCGTCGCGCCCGCTCCCGCGTAGGTCGGCGTCCGCAGGGTTGTCCCGACCCGCGGCGTGACGAGGTAACCGGTGATCGCCGGTCCGCCGGTCGGCGCCGTCCAGCTGACCGTCGCCTGGTTCACTCCGCCGGTGGCCGCCACCCCCGTCGGTGTGCCGGCGCGGTATCCGCCGAGCTGCCAGTGATTCGAGACCTGGACCCCGCTGAGGGTAGTCGCGTAGACGGCGACCTCGCCCAGGATGCCGCTGAACGGCTGCAGGTATGCGCCAGTCCCGAGACCGGAACCAGCCAGGCCGAGCGGAGCGTTGATGTTATTCAACGGCGCACCGCCGTCATTGGCCGACCCGACGACCTGCGCGTTGACGTACAAGAGGAGCGTGCCGTTGACGGTGCGGGTCCCGACCAGGTGGTACCACTGGCCCACTACGGGGCCGCTTGCGGAGGCGGCCCGCGCCATGGATCCACCATTAAAGGTGTCGAAGACGAAGCCGGTGCCCGGAACAAAGCCGAGCTCATAGGCCGAGGCTGCCGCGCTGGCTCCGTCGCCCTTATTGACGAAGAGCTGGGTGGTGCCTGCGCTTGAGAATTTCACCCAGGCCTCGACGCTCAGCGCGCCGATCACGTCGAGGGAGGCCGAGCTCGGCACCACCACATGACCGGTCGATCCATCGAAGCTGGTCGCGGTGTTCGGATCGCCCACGACGGGCCCGGCCTGGCCTTCGGTGAAGCCCCCGGCGTAGGTACCGCTGTTGCCGTTACCTGTCGCATCAGCCGCAGGCACGCCGGGACTCTCGCCCAGCCGCCAGTAGGCGCCCGGCGCATCGCCCAGCACTGCAGGGCTGTAGGGATAGCTGGCGCCGGTGACGGTGACCGCGTTCGAGGCGGCGGATGCCGGGCCGTTCCCACTGTCGTTGGTCGCCACCACGCTGAAGCTGTAGGTGGTCCCCCCGCTCAGGTTCGCGATCACGACCGACGTCTGCATCCCGGCCACCCGGACCGGCGTCCGTACGGTGCTGCCTACATGCGGCGTGATCATGTAACCGCTGATTGTGCTGGTCCCGGTGTTTGTCGGCGCGGTCCAGGTGACCGTGGCCTGGTTGGTGCCACCGATGGCGCTGACGCTGGTTGGGGCCCCCGGCGTTCCAAAGCTGTAGCCGGCGGCGAGGTAATGGGCCTGTACCTGCGCCAGCGTCAGCGCGCTGCCGTAAGCCGATACCTCGTCGAGCGAGCCGTTGAACTGGCTGCCCTGGCTCCAGAAATCCCCGCCAACAAAGTAGCCGTTGGTGTCGATAACCGTGTTGAGCGCGGCCGAGAAGACGGCGGTCCCGATGCTCTGGCCGTCCACGTACGCGGTCAGCGTGGTCCCGTCATACGTAAGAACCACCTGGTGCCAGGCGCCATCGTTCAGCACAACGCCAGCGGGCGCCGTGATCGCGTGGTCGTCGTTGCCGCCCACGACCTGCAGCTGATTAGTGCCGACGACGCGGAGCTGGAATGCCTGGTCGGTCGCAAAGGTGCCGTAGCCGGCGACGGCCTGTGTCTGGTTGGCGGTCGTCTTCACCCAGGCCTCGAGGCTGCGAGCGGTGTTGCCTGTCGGCAACCCCTGCCCCGATCGGTAGCGGACCTGTCCGCCCGGCGGTGGGAAGTAGTAGCAGCATGGCGTCGCGACCGTGATCCCGGAATCGGTGTCACCCTGAATGGCGCCCGGGGCATTCAGCGTCGGGCCAGTCTGGTAAACGCCGTCGCGGCCGTGGCTGGAGGAATCGGCGGCCACGCCTCCGGATGGGTCGCCCAGCCGGTAATAGAGCGCCGGCCCGGTGCCGATGACGGTCGAGGCATAGGTCGAGGTCGGACCGGACGGAGTCACGGAGCCGGAGGCCGTCGATGCCGCCCCGGCACCGAAGTTGTTGCTCGCCCGGACCTGGAAGGTGTAGGCGGTACTGCCCGCCAGGCCGGTCATGGTGGTACTGGTCGTGCCGCCCGACACGCCCATCGCATTCCGAGTGGAGCCGGCGCTGGAGGCGGTCAGCAGGTAGCTTGTCACGGGGGCGCCCGAACTCGTTTGGGCCGCCAACCAGTTGACCGTGGCTGAGCCGGCGCCACCCGTCACCGACGTGATCACGGGCGCCCCCGGGCGCTGATTGCCGCCGGCATTGAAATGCGCCAGCACCTGGCCGGCTGAGAGCGCCGCCGGGTAGACGGCGACCTCGTCGAGATTGCCGACGAACGACTGCCAGCCGTCGTCCACGGTCCACACGTTGTTCGCGACGATCAGGCCGTGGACATCGACCACCGTGTTGAGGGCGCCACCGAAGGTCTGACCGCCCAGACTCTGGCCGTCGAGATAGGCGGTCGCCGTCGTGCCGTCGTAGGTCACGACGATGTGGTGCCAGCCGCCATTGGTGACGACGTAGGGCGCGACGTACGTGCGGTCGTCACCATTGACGCGCAGGACAACCCGGTTGTCGCCGTAGAGGTGCACGTCAAAGCCCTGGCGCAGGCTGTTGGTGCCGTAGCCGACCACGCCCTGGAACACCGGCTGGCCGCTTTCGGCGGTCCCATACGTGGTCTTGGCCCAGGCCTCCAGCGTGCGCGATGCGTTGCCGAGGGGCAGACCCTGGGTGTCCCAGCGATAGCGCAGCATCCCATTGCTGTGCGGGATCGGTCCACCCTGGAGGCTAAAGCTGGCCGAGGGATCGCTATCCACGGGGAGGGCGCTCGGCTGGCCCAGTCCGGGCGCGACCAGATACTCACCGTGCCGGTTGTTGCCGGACGAGTCCGCCGCCACCGAGCCGCTCGGGTCACCGAGGCGGTAGAAGTAGGACGGGCCGTCGCCCACGACCGTCGAGGCGTACGTGCTCGCGTCGTTGGTGACGGTGACGGCGCCCGATACGGCCGCCGGGCCGGAGCCGAAGTTGTTGATCGCCGTCACCTGCACGGTGAAGGCCACCCCGCTCGGGAGGCCAGTCAAGGTCGTGCTGCTGGCGGAGCCCGACAGGGTCCGCGCGTACTGCGGCTGGCTCCCGTTGAACGCCTGCACCAGGTACTGGGTCACCGGAGTGCCGGTGGCCGGTGCCGCCCAGCTGACGCTCACCTGGTTCGCACCCGCGGTGGCGGTCAGGCTGGTCGGCACGCCGGGCCGCGCGTTGCCGCTGGCAGCGAAGTGCGCCTGCACCTGGGCCGCGCTGAGCGCCGTCGGGTAGATGGCGACGTCGTCCAGGTTGCCGATGAAATGGTTCCAGCCATGGAAGGTCGTCCACACGTCATTGCCGACGATCAGTCCGTTGGCGTCCGGCACGGTGTTGAGCGCACCACCGTAGGTCTGGCTGCCGAGGTTGCGCCCGTCGACGTAGACGGTGACCGTCGTCCCGTCGTAGGTCGCGGCGATGTGATGCCAGCCGCCATTGGTGATCACGAACGGCGCCTTGAAGAGGCGATCGTCTCCGCCGCCCCCCGCCAGCAGCAGGATCTGGTTGTCGCCCACCAGCACCAGCTCGAATCCCTGGCGCAAGGCGTCGCTGCCGTATCCCATCACGCCCTGCCAGGCGGGTGCGGTCTGAGATCCCGACGTCGTGGTGTTGATCCAGGTCTCCATCGTGCGCGCGCTATTGCCACTCGGCAGCCCGGCGCCCGTCCGGTAGCGCACCATGCCGTTGCTGTGCGGGATCGGTCCGCCCTGGACGGTAACGCCGATGCCGGGATCGGTGTCGTTGACGAGTGCTCCGGTGGCACCCAGCGTCGGGCTGACCAGGTACTCACCCGGCCGTGCATTGCCTGATGAGTCCGCGGCGACCACGCCCGATGGATCGCTGAGCCGGTAATAAAGGCCAGGCGCGTCGGCGAGGACGGTCGAGGCATAGGTGCTGGGGGCGCCCCCTGCTATCTGGGTCGCGCTCGAGACCCCGGCCGGCCCGTACCCGAAATTGTTGTAGGCGGCGACCCGGAACGTATAAGTCACGCCCTGCCGCAGGCCCGACACGACAGCACTGGTGGTGGCGCCGTTGACGGCAATGGCGTTCTGTGCCTGGCTCCCGTTATAGGCCGTCACGGTGTAGGCCAGCACCGGCGCGCCGGGACTGGTCGCCGGCGCCGTCCAGCTCACGATTGCCTGGTTGCTCCCCGTCGTTGCCGTGACGGTCGGGGCGGCCGGCGCGGCGTTGCCGCTCGCCGCGAAGTGGGCGCTGACCTGGGCTGCGCTGAGCGCGGATGGATAGAGCGCGACGTCATCGAGCGACCCGTCGAACTGATAACTGACGCCGCCGCCGTAGTTCCAGAAATCGTTCGCGACGATCAGCCCGTTGCCGTCGACCGCGGTGTTCAAGGCGCCACCAAAGGTTTGTCCGCCGAGGCTCTGCCCGTCCAGGTACATCGTTGCGGTGGTGCCGTCGTAGGTGACGACCAGCTGGTGCCAGCCGCCGTTGGCGATCGGATAGGGCACGGTGAAGATCTTGTCGTCGCCGTTGGTCACTAACGCGAGTTGGTTGTCGCCATACATGTGGACCTGGAATGCCATGCGCGTGGACCAGGTTCCGTAACCGAGGATCCCACCCGACCGGTTTGAGGTGGTCTTGAACCAGGCCTCCACCGAGCGTGCCGCGTTCCCCGTCGGGATGCCGGCCGTCCCCCACCGGTAGCGGATCACCGCGCCCGCGGATGGAATAAACCCTCCCGTATAGGTGACCGCCAGGCCGGGATCGGCGTCGCCGACCAGCGCGCCGGTCGCGCCGTAGCCCGGCGTGTAGAGGTACTCCGCGGTCCGGCGATGGCCCGACGAATCCGCCGCGGACGGGCCGTTCGGCTCCCCGAGGCGGTAATAGAAGGCCGGCTGATCGCCGATCACTGTCGAGGCGTAGGTCGTCGGCGAACCAGTCGGCGTCACCGCCGCCGAGGTGCCTGTTGGGCTGAAACCGAAGTCATTGAGCGCCGTGACCTGGAAGGTATAGGCGGTGCCGGACTGCAGGCCGCTGATCGTGGTCGAGGTCGTCGTTCCGTTGACGCCGAGGGCGTTTACCGCCTGGCTGGCACTAAACGCCTGGACCATGTATTGCGTGACCGGCGCTCCGGCGCTGGCCGTCGAGGCGCTCCATGAAACGGTGGCCTGGTTGACGCCGGCCGATGCGCTCACGACCGGTGCCGTCGGGCGGGCGTTGCCGCTGAGGTTGAAGTGGTCGGCAACCTGAGCCGCGGTCAACGCGCTCGGGTAAATCGCGACGTCATCGAGGTTGCCGACCAGTTGCTCGTCGGCAGTCCAGTAGCTCCAGAACTGGTTGCCGATAGCGAGGCCGTTACCATCCACCACCGTGTTGAGCGCGGCGCCGAAGGTGGCGCTGCCGAGGCCCTGGCCGTCGAGATACGCGAACAGGTTGGTGCCGTCGTACGTGATCGCCAGGTGATGCCAGCCGCCGTTGGTGATCGAATAGGGCGTGGCGAAGACCTTGTTATCGCCGCTGGTATACACGGAGATCGCCGTGCTGTCGACATGGACCTGGAAGGTCATCCGGGTTGCTGTGGTGCCGTATCCCAGGATGGTCCCGGGTCCCGACGTCTGGAACCACGCCTCCAGGGTCCGAGGGCTGTTGCCGGTAGGCAACTGCGGGGATGAGACGAGACGGATGACGCCATCGGCGGATGGGACGAAGCCCCCGACGTACACGTGGACGCCGGTGTCCGGGTCTCCGAGCAGGGCGCCCGGCTGGCCCAGGATTGGGGCGAAGGTGTAGGTGCCGAGGTTCGCGTTGCCGGACGAGTCACCGGCCGCCGGTCCGGACGGCTCACCCAGTCGGTAGTAGATTCCCGCCCCATCACCCCGGACCGTTGAGGCATACGTGGTCGCGGCTCCGGTCGCCGTTACCGCATTCGACATTGCGGAGAGCGGGCTGTTGCCGTAATTGCTCTGCGCGTAGACCTGGAAGGTGTAGCTGACGCCCGACGGCAGGCCGTCGATCACGACCGACGTTGCCCCGCCGGTCGCCGATGCGTTCTGCTTCTGCGCTCCTACGAAGGACTGCACGATGTAGCTCGTGATCGTCGCGCCGTTTGAGACGGATGCGGTCCAGCTCACCGTCGCCTGGTTGGCGCCGGCCGTGGCCGATACGCCGGTGGGCGCCGCCGGCAGGCCGACCTCGACGGCGTTCGAGGTTGCCGATGGGCCTGGTCCGGCGCTATTGCTCGCGTACACGCGGAAGGTGTAGGTGGTGCCGTTGGTGAGCCCTGTCATCACCTTACTCGTCGTCGGGCCACTCGTCGTGAATGGCACACCCGCGGTATTTCCCACGTAGGCCGTGATCGTGTAGCTGGTGATGCCGGAGCCGCCGTCACTCGCCGGTATGGTCCAGCTCACGGTCGCCTGCTGGCTATCCGTGCCGGCGGCGGTTACGATTTGCGGCGCGCTGGGCGTGGTCGCGGGCGTGACGGCGTTCGACGTTCCGACCGGACTCGTTCCCGCGCTGTTGATGGCGGCGACCTGGAAGGTGTACGTGGTGCCGTTCGTGAGCCCGGTGGCCACGAAGGTGGTAGGCGTCGGATTGACCGTCCAACCCGGCTGCGCCGTGTTCCCTATATACGGAGTTACGGTGTAACTGGTAATGCTGGCGCCGCCGTTCGATGTCGGAGCCTGCCAGTTCACCGTGGCCTGCAAGTTGCCGGCGCTGGCCGTCACGCTCTGCGGCTGGCTTGGCGGCGTGGCAGGGGTGACTGCGTTGGAGGACGCTGGCGTAGCGCTGTCGCCCAACGCATTGGTGGCCACGACTTTGAAGATGTAGGTGGTGCCGTTGGACAGCCCGCTAAAGCTGGCGGTCAGAGTTGACGCATTGACGCTTTGTGGCGTGCCCGCTGTCCCCGCAACGTAGGGCGTCACGGTGTAACCGGTAATCGCCGATCCGCCATTGCCGCTTGGCGGGACCGCCGTCCACGTGACGGTGGCCGAGGCGTCCCCAGCGGTGGCGGTCACACTGGCAGGGGCGTCCGGCGTCCTCATGGGCGTGGTGATCGCGCTCACACCAGGCGCGCCGGTGCCCGCGCTGTTGGTCGCGGTCACCTGGAAGGTATACGGCGTCCCGTTGGTGAGGCCGTTGATCGTCTTATTGGTCGAGGGTGCGTTGACCGTCACCGAGGCCTGCGCGGTCCCGCCGCTGTAGGCGGTCACGGTGTAGACGGTGATCGGAGCACCGCCGTCAGAGCTGGGTGCCACCCAGGTCACGTCGGCGTGAGCGTCCCCCGCTGTCGCCTGGACATTGGTTGGCGGTCCGGGTGCGGTTGCGGGCGTGACGGCGTTCGATGCTGCTGGTGGGTCACTGTTGCCGACCGCGTTGGTGGCCACCACTTTGAAGACGTAAGAAACCCCGTTGGACAGGCCGTTGAAGGTGGCGGTGAGCGTCGACCCATTCACCGTTTGTACGGTGCCCGGCGTGCCCGCGGCGTAGGGGGTGACGGTGTACCCGGTGATTGCCGATCCCCCGTCTGATGTCGGCAGTTGCCAGGTCACGGTGGCCGTCGCGTTGCCCGCCGAGGCGCTCACGCTGGTGGGCGGCGTCGGGATGGTCGCCGGGGTGACCGATCCGACGGTGCTGCCCGCAGAACCGGTGCCGACGCTGTTGCTCGCCGTCACCTGGAAGGTGTAGGGCGTCCCGTTGGTCAGGTTGGTGATGGTTACGCTGGTGGCCGGGGGTGACCCGTTTACCGTCGTCGGGGATTGGGCGGTTCCACTGATGTAAGGCGTCACGGTGTAGCTGGTGATCGGGCTGCCGTTCGCGGCCGGCGCGTTCCAGGTGACCAGGGCGTTGGCATTGCCCGGGGCGGCCGTGACGCCGGTCGGCGCTCCAGGCCTGCCGATCGGTGTCACCGGGGTCGAAGGGTTGCTGCTCGGCCCGGTCCCGATGCTGTTGGTCGCGGTGACCGTGAAGGTATAGGGCGTTCCGTCGGTCAGCCCGGTGACTGTGGCGGTCGTTTGCGAACCGCTGCTGGAGCCGATCAGGCCGCCGGGTGAGGAGGTGACCGTGTATCCAGTGATGGCATAGCCACCGTCAGAGGCCGGCGCCGTCCAGCTGACCGCCGCTTGTCCGTCGCTGGCGATGGCGGTGGCCCCGGTTGGAGCACCTGGAACGGACCCCGGCGTGACGCTACCTGACGCTGCCGAAGCTGGGCTCGTGCCAACTCGGTTCGTCGCGGTAACGGTAAAAGTATACGGTGTCCCATTGCTGAGTCCGGTGACGGGGGTGGTCGTCGCGCCCGTGGTTGACGCGGTGAAAGAGCCTGGGCTGGAGGTCACCGTGTATCCGGTGATCGATGCACCGCCGTCTGAAACGGGTGCGCTCCACGTCACCGTCGCCTGGGTGTTGCCAGCGGTGGCTAGCGCATTCGTCGGAGCACCAGGCACGGTCGCCGGGGTAACTGAGTTGGAGTTCCCGCCTGGGCCGTTGCCGATACTGTTGACCGGAACCACCTGGAAGGTATAGGTGGTGCCGTTGCTGAGGCCGGTGATGGGGGTGCTTGTGCCGGTAACCGTCGTCGGCGATCCCGCCGTGCTGCCGGCATAGGGGGTGACCTTGTAGCTGCTGATCGCCGCTCCGCCGTTCGAGGATGGAACCGACCAGGTCACGGTGGCCTGAGCGTTGCCAGCCGTCGCCTGCACGTTCAATGGTGCTGATGGCGGTGTGTTCCAGGTCCAAGTGTCGGAAAGAGCCGAGGCAGTTGTCCCACCGTAAAGAACGATCGACCCGATCGGGCTTTGGTACACGGCGACGGCGTCCGCGCGAATTGGTGGGGACGTCGTTGAGAGCTGGGCGCTCCAGGTGGCTCCGTCCCAGGCCCAGGTGTCATTGAGATAGGACGTGCCGTTGTACCCGCCGAAGAGCGTGAGCTGGTTACTGGCGACGTCGAAGCCGATTGCTTCCGCCCGGCGGATGGACGGTGCCGGACTACCCGTCGACTGCGTCCAGTCCGTGCCATTCCAGCTCCAGGTATCACTGAGGTAGGCGCTGCCTGTGTAACCACCGAAGAGCACCACGTTGGAGGTGGCGGTGTCGTAGGCGGCCGAGGCAAGGTATCGGGCGGACGGCGCGTGGACCGGGCTTTTCAGAGACCAGGTCGTCCCGTTCCAGGTCCAGGTGTCGGCGGCGACGGCGGTCTTCGTCTTTTGCCCGCCAAACAGCACGATGGTTGACGATGCCGAGCTGTAGGCGGCGCTGGCAAAGGCACGAACGGTCGGCGAGGTCGCGGGGCTCAGTTGACTCCAGGTGGTTCCGTTCCAACTCCAGGTGTCATTGAGCCAGCTGGTGCCGTTGTAGCCGCCGAACAGGATAGCAGTCGAGCTTGACGAGCTGTACGCAAAGGAAGCGCCGGATCGAATCGGCGGTGAGGCCGCCGGCGTGAGCTTCGTCCAGTTTGTCCCGTCGTAAGTCCAGGTCTCGTTCAGGGCGGTCCCGGATGCGTTCTTGCCGCCGAACATGACCACCTTGTTGCGGGCCGCGTCGTAGGTGATGCTGGCATCGGAGCGCGCCGCGGGAACGGTGGCCGGGGTCTGCTGGATCCACTTACCAAACGCCGTCTGGACGTTGGCACCCTCCTGGTAGTGGGCGACAATTCGACCCTGGCTGAGAGCGCTCGCGTACATGGCGGGCTCGTCCACCATGCCCGCGAAGGGCGCGACCAGCGAACCGGTTGCGGTCAGACCACCGCCAACGGAGGCATCCGCCCCGGGCGTCGCCGGCGCCGTCGTACTGGTTGTGGCGGTCTGCTGTCCATTGACGTAGAAGCGAATGGTGGTGGTATCTCGGGTCATCGCGACGTGGTACCAACGGTTGGCCGCGGGAAGGGTGTAGCCAGAGTTGACGACGCCTGCCGAACCCAGGATCCCGATGATGTTTGAGCCGGAGGTCCCCGTGCTGCTGGCGATCTCGAATCCGTAGCCGCCATGCGTGCCGTCGTCGATGCCGTTGTAGATCGCCGCGCCAAGCTGGGGCAGCGTGGTGGGATAAATCCAGGCCTCGAGCGACCAGTTGGTGGTCGCGGTGAGCGGCGCGGTCGTGCGGCTTGCGTACCTGTTAATCCCGTTGAACTGGGCCGCGGTATTCGCGTCACCGACCACGGCTCCTGGCTGGCCGAGGACAACCGAACCCTGGTACGTGAGAGGAAGGTTATGACCGGAGGCGTCGGCAGCGGTTGTGCTCCCCGGCGCCTCGCCGAACCGCCAGTAAGCAGCGGGCGAATCCTGCAACAGCACCGTGGAGTAGTTGCTGGCTGCCTCCGCTATCGTGATTGGCCCAAGCGGTATTCCGTAGGCAACGGTCGACAGAGCGACCGCGCAAATAAAGGCTCGGCTCAGGTGCGAAACGCTTTTTCGCATCAACGCCAGCGAAGGCAGCCTAGTGCTCGACAAGCACCCACTGACTTCCCCCCAAAGTACCCCCCTTGGTAGGTCGCGCGGTTAGCCGTCGACTATCGAACCGTGGACCGCATGCTCCGCGTATGTTGAGCAAAAGTCAAGAGCTTGTTTCCGCCGAATCGGTGCAAGACTCGCTGCTTTGTTCGGCCAACCATCCGCGGCAATCCGGCCCGCTGGGCCGCGGCGAGATTCACGTGCCGATGGTCGGAATGTGGAGGGACTCGTTCGGACAGTGGTCGTGGGATTCCGTACTGAGCACGCCGGTGGCAAGAATATCGCTCGCGGAAAACGCCGGGTTAGAAGTGACACGAAGTCAACCCTCGCCAGCAAACATCGCATACGCAACAGAATCGTGCTCCTTTATCGATGACGTGAATGAGCAGGAGCGTTACCAGTTTCAGCTCGGCCGTGTCTCGCTTGGAACCAACGCCGATCGGACCAACCTGTTCACCAGATTTTCGCCTGGATGCTGCCGGAGAGCCTCACCACGGCAGGTTCGAGGTTTCCTTCATTAACGCCCTCAACCATCGGATTGTGCTCGAAATGGCCTCGTCGAGGTGAGACGGCTAGCAGCGCTTGAGCGCGAGGACCCGGAATTTACTCCACGGCAAGTTGCTGATGGAGGCGAAAGCCGGCACCCCGACGATCGACCAGGCATCGTAGCCCCGATCGAGCGTCGCCTCGGCGGCGAACGAGAGCGAGTCTCCCGTGTCGCCCAGGAACGCGCCGTATTTCTGTAAGGCGTGCGCGATCACCTTTTCCCAGCGCGGCCAGGGCTGCGTGTCGACCGAGAACGCGGGGTCGAGCTGGATGCGCGCGCCCTCGGGGATGGCGGCGGCGTCATCCGTCCGGCCGTCGGTGTGCGTCGCCGGGCAGGCGATGTAGTCGCGCCTCGTGTAGGGCGTGGTGAAGAAGAGCGCGTGGTCGATATGACCCTGGGCGATCTCCTCCGGCCGCACGATACCGCCGAAGGCCGCGAAGCCCGCCGCCACCGCCCCGCCGCAATGCTGCTTCTCCGCACAGGTGGCGCCCCATCCGTTGGGATCTGTCAGGTAGCGCGCCCCCGCCGACCAGCTGCGCGTCGCCGCGTTATACGAGGCCAGCCACATGTCGAGCTCCTGGCCCGTTCCGCTGTCGATGACGACCAGGTGGTGATCCGAGCCGGTGCTCGGCGCGGCGTAGAGCGGAATGCGGAAGGCGACGTCGGTATGACAGTCGTATTTGCTGCAGCCCACCTTGTAGGAGTCGCTGACCGGGTTCGCGTAGGCGAGCGGCTTCGCCCAGCTGTTGGAGCCCGCCCAGAAGTTGGCGGCGGATTTGTAGGGCACCAGCCCTTTGGCCACCATGGCGGCCGAGCCGGGATCCGCGGTGGCGCCGGCGGCGATCGGCGTATTCCAGAAACTCGCCGCGCCGTACAAAGGGGGGATATCGCCAAACTGGGCGGGGGTTTCCACGGCGACCTGGCGCGCGTCGACTACCCGGCCGTTCGCGTCATAGCCGCGGATCTCGTACTCGAAGGTCCGCTCCGGCCAGAGCAGGTAGTCGGTATAGCTGATCGGCTGCCCGCCGGTTACCGCAAAGAGATCGATCGGCCGCGCGTCCCGGAGGATCTCCATCTGGACCCATCCATGGCCCGGCGTCACCTCGAGCAGGGCCGACCAGGAATTGAGGGCGCGGCCGCTGGCGAGCGACTCGGCGTCGCGACTCGACGATGGGTTGCACGAGGCCGCCAGCAGCCCCGCCATCGCGATCAGTACCGCGATCGACCGTCTCATAGCGGGCTGGTGGCGAGCGCCAGATTTCTCGTCGGCATCGCGCCGTCACCAAAGGCGTAGGTTTGGATCGGCACCGACCCGGTGGGACAGTGCCCCAGCTGGCGCAGTGCCGGCACCGGGTGCCCGTCATAGTCGACCTCGCAGCTTCCGCTCGCGCCTCGAACCCAGACGTGCAGCTCGACGGTGTGCCAGCCCGGCTCAACCCGCTGCTCGCTGCTCGTGAAGAGCGTCAGCGGCCCCGCCCGATTTTCGAAGGCGAGACGCCCCGCGCCATCGACCACGATGCGGAATTCCGCGCCGTCCGAACCACCGAGCGAGAGCAGGCGGCCGGGTGACCCCGCCGGGGGGATCTTCACCTCCATCCGCGCGTAAACCTCCGGGTGTGCGCTCGCCAGCCGTGCGGTCCTGCCGGCAGCGGCGACGTCGGGGCGCAGGTTGAAGGCGCTCAGCATGGGCGCCGCCGCCCGGTCGCCGGGTCCGAGCGGCGGAAGATCCCACGAGACCTCCCAGGTGCGCAGCAGCGAATAGTGCGTGAAGCGCGCGCCGTCGCGTCCGCCGGGCCCGTTCACCCATGGCCCCACCGCCACCGCCGCCACCTGGTTCCAGAAGGTGCCGGAATCCTCGTCCCAGACGACGTAGGCGATCGACCGGCTGCTGGTCCACGCCGGCGAGCCGAAGATGTTCACCGGGTCGGCACCGTTCGCGCCGCTCACATTGCTGCCAGTGAACAAATCCTGGAGATAGCGGTCGGCCTGCGCGACGTTGCCGTCGTGCATGTTGTGCGCGTTGTCCGGGGCGATGAAGACGAAGTTCGGCGTCGTCGCCTCCGCGCGCAGGTCGGCGGCCAGCGAGTGGCGGCTGTCAGCGGTAAGGTCGACGTCGTTTTGCTCGCACCGCGGGCTGCTGACCGAGGCACCACCCTGGACGGTCTTGAAGTAGACGAAGGGATTGTGGGTCACGTCGTAGGTCGACGTGTTCGATTGCCAGCGGCACGCCCAGCCCATACTCTGCGCGTAGGCGCGCCAGGTGCGGCCGGACCCCTCGATGCTGTCGGCGATGTTTGAGGGCCAGGCGTCCTGGATGGCGCAGCCCGCCCCGCTCGTTCCCCAGGCGGGCGTGCAGTCGCTGGGCGGGTCGCCGATCACGGGCTTGTGTTCGCTGCCACTCACCAATCCCAGGTAATCGGGCAGGCTGCCGTGGTTGAGCCCGAAGTAGTTCGTCTGCCGCCAGTTGCCATAAAAGAGCACGTCATTGATGAAGGGCGCCTGCGGGTTTGCGACGACCTGGCTTTCGTCCATGTTCTCTTCGACGATCACGAAGATGTGGTCGAAGGCGGGGGCGGAGGCGGCCGGCGGCATGGTGGGGGCGGAGCCGCCCGCCAGCAGTGATGTCGAAAGCAGGACCAACCCGAGCGCGAGGATCCGCCGCACGCTAGACCGTCTTCCGCCCCAGCTGGCGCAGCTGCGGGACAGCCGGCCGGAGCACCTGGACCCGGATGACCGCCGCCAGGATGCCGAGCACGAGGCCCAGCGCGGCGGCTCCCCCGAGGTTCAATAGCGGCTTGGGGCGCACCACGCCGGGCAGCGTGTGCGCCGGGTCGAAGACGGTGACGGAGATCGCCGGTTTCCCCTGCTCGGCGAAGGTCGGCGCCAGCCGGTCGTGGACCGCCTCGATGAAGACGCTGCCCACCTCTTCGAGGGTGCGCTGGCCGCGGGCGGCGTCGGTGTCGTCATAGGAGATCTGCAACACCGCGGCGGAGGGCTGGGTGGTGACCTGCAGGTTGTTGATGACCACCGTGGGGTCGATGTCCATGTGCAACCGGTCCACCACCGTGCTGGCCACCACGTCGCTCTTCACCAGGTCGCTCATAGTCTGGGTGTAGATCTCGGTCGCGTTGGCCACGTCCGGCTGGAAGAACGAGTCCGCCTGCCCCACGACCACCTTCATGGTGGCCCGGTAAACGGGATGCTCCTGCTTGGTGTAGACGGCGGCGGCGCCGACACAGATCACCATCACGATCGTGACCAGCCACGCCTGGCGGAGCAGCGCGCGAAGGTTCACGGTTCAGTCTCCCGCTCACCCCAGAGGCGCGCCGGCCCGACCATCGATGGCAGCGCCAGGCTCAGGGCGACGATCATCCAGGGCGTCCGGTTGGTCTCGGTGGAGAGCGTGGTCGAGACCAGCGCGAAGCCGAACAGCCCG
>Ga0209057_1000943_pt1 | contig 24521 bp, 30 predicted proteins | sample GraSoiAngelo_146_FD_185903 | JGI IMG/M metagenome (GOLD analysis project Ga0209057, IMG submission 185903) | Grasslands soil microbial communities from the Angelo Coastal Reserve, California, USA - 14_1009_05_30cm (SPAdes) (version 2) | ecosystem: Environmental > Terrestrial > Soil > Grasslands ... | reverse complement strand
TCGATAACACGTTCGCGAGCCCGTATCTGCAGCAGCCGCTCCGCCTGGGCGCCGATTTGGTGCTGCATTCGACGACGAAGTACCTCGGCGGACATTCCGACGTCGTCGGCGGAGGCCTGGCCGGCAACGACGAGGACTTGCACGAGAGGATCGCCTTCATTCAGAACGCGGCCGGCGGCGTGCCCGGACCATTCGATGCGTGGCTGGTGCTGCGCGGCGCAAAGACGCTGGCGGTGCGGATGGAACGGCACTCGGCCAACGCGCAGGCGGTCGCCGAGTGGCTCTCGGAGAACCCGAAGGTCACGAGTGTCAACTACCCCGGTCTCGTGACGCACCCGCAGCACGCCCTCGCCCGCCGGCAGATGCGCGCCTTCGGCGGGATGCTCTCCTTCGAGCTGCGCGGGGGCGAGGTAGCGGCGAAGCGGATGGCGGCTCGGACCAAGATCTTCGCGCTGGCCGAGTCGCTCGGCGGGGTCGAATCGCTGATCGAGATCCCCCTTGCCATGACCCACGGCTCCGTCCGTGGCACGAAGCTCGCGCCGCCGGCCGGTCTCGTTCGGCTCTCGGTGGGCATCGAGACGGTCGACGATCTCATCGGAGATCTCGGGCAAGCGATCGGCTAGTGCCGCTGCCCCTTGCGACCGAACGGCTCGCCATCCGTCCGTACCGCGACGACGATGCCACCGCGCTGCACGAGGTGTTCGGTTCGGCCGAAGTGATGAAGTGGACGCCGAGTCCGCCATCGAAGAACGTGGCCGAGACCGCAGAGCGTCTTGCGCGCACGATCGCCTTCACGGCGCGTCAGCCTCCGGGCTTCGGCCTGTGGGCTCTCGAGCTGAAAGAATCGGGCGAGTTTCTCGGGCAGGTCGGGCTCTTTCCGGTCGAGGGAAAAGGTCCGGACGTCGAGGTCGCGTACGAGCTCGCGCCGCGGGTGTGGGGTCACGGTTACGCGACGGAGGCCGCTCGCGCGCTCATCGACTACGGCTTCGACGAGATGCGCCTGCGACGGATCGTGGCGCTCATCCTTCCGGCGAACACGCGGTCGCGGAACGTGGCCTCCAAGTGCTCCATGACCCTCGAGGGTCCGGGTCGCTTTTACGGCCTCGACCTCGTCGTGTACGCGCGGGAGGCACCCTAGGCTGACCCTAGTGAACGTCGCGATCGCCTTCGGTGCCGGGATCCTCTCGTTTCTCTCCCCCTGCGTGCTTCCGCTCGTTCCGGCCTTCCTCGTCGACATGGCCGGTGAAGCCGCGCTCAGCGGCACTCAGCGCGCGCGCGCGCTCGTTCACGCGTTCGCGTTCGTGCTCGGGTTTTCGACCGTGTTCACTCTCCTCTGGATCGGCGTCGCTCTCGTCGGTTCCTTCGCCGGCGAGATGGTGTCGTGGCTTCAAAAGATCGGCGGCCTGCTGCTGGTCGTACTCGGCATGCAGATGCTCGGGCTCATACGCATCCCCTTCCTCGCGCGCGAGCTCGACCTCCGTCTCGAGGGGCGCACCACCGGGCTGCCCCGCAGCTTTCTCATCGGGCTTGCCTTCGGCGTCGGCTTCACGCCGTGCGTCGGACCGTATCTCGGGGCGATCCTGACGCTGCTTCTCGGCGAGGACCTCGGGGCTGGTGCTGTCCTCCTGGTCGCCTACACGCTGGGGCTCGGCGTCCCCTTCCTGCTGCTCGCCGGCGGACTGGGCGGCGCGCAGCGCGTGGCCCGCTGGCTCGCCGCGCACATACGCGTGGTGAATCTGGCCGGGGGTACGCTCGTGATAGCGATGGGACTGGTTCTTGTATCAGGGCAATTCGCGCGGCTGCCTCAGCTCTTCAACTTCCTGCCGCTCCTCGGATGACCGTGGCGACTGCGCCGGAACCCGAGCGCGAGCCGACCGCGCTCCCGCGATGGATCGCCGCGATCATCATCGGAGCGATCGCGCTCGCCTCTCTCGCCGCGCTCCTCTGGCCACTCCTGAACAAGCCCGCGACCGTGACCGACGCGGGCGTCATCCGCGCGCAGATCGAGGCGGACGGCGCGGCCGGCCGGATCGGAGCGCCTGCCCCTGACTTCGAGTGGACGAGCCTCGACGGCCAGACCCTCCGACTCTCCACATACCGCGGCAAGGTCGTTGTCGTGAACTTTTGGGCGACGTGGTGCCCGCCCTGTCGCGAGGAGATGCCCGCCCTGCAGCGCGTGGCCGCGAGCGAGCCCGACGTCATCGTTCTCGAGGTCGACCTCATGGAACCAGGCGACAAGGCGCGCTCCTTCCTGGACTCGCTCGGGCTCGATCGCTTGCAGCCGGTCCTCGACGGCGACGGCGCAACCACGCGGCGTTTCGGCGTGCTCAGCCTCCCGAGCACATTCTTTGTCGACAAGACCGGCGTCATCCGCCACCTCGAGCTCACCGCGATGAGCGAGGCGCAGATCCGGACGGGGATACAAAAGGCGCGCTGAGTGTCTCGAGGGGCACAGACCGTTCATGTCGTGGGTGATCGTTCGGTTCGCGCCTCTGGAGCAGGCTCCGCTCATGACCTGGGAGGAGGACACATTCGTGGAACGCTTACGTCACCTCTTCCGTCCACGCCAGAGCCCTCGGCCAGACGGCGATGCGCAGCGCCGGCGCAGCAACCGGATGCGGTACTTCCTCACTGTGTTCGGCTCGCAGCACTGGGCCGAGCGCGTCGACGGCCGTCGCGTCCCGGCGCGTCGCGGCAACATCGCGCTCTAGAGCCGACACCTAGAATCGCCCTCGCCGAAAACGATCGGGGAGGGAACGACATGTCGGTGGAGCTCACGATCAAACTGCCGAACCGCGCGGGTCAGCTCGGGGCGCTTGCGGGCGCGCTTGGCGACGCCGGGATCAGCATGCGGAGCATCGCAGCGACGACCGGTGGCGGAGCCGGAACCGTGTACGTCGTCGTCGACGACAAGGACGCGGCGAAGGCACGGCGAGCGATCAAGGCGAAGAAGTACCGCATCTCGGGTGATCGAAAGATCGTCGAAATCCGTCTCGGGAACAAACCCGGAACTCTCGCGCGCGCCGCGACCCGGCTGGGCAAGAACAAGGTCAACATCGAGTCCGCGTACATGGTCGGCTCCTCGAAGAAGAGCACCACGCTCGGACTCGGCGTGAAGGACGCGCGCGCGGCCAAGAAGGCCCTCGGCCGCCGCTGATCTTTTGACCGGTACTTCGGTACCGGCCGATCGGACCATCGCTAAGACGGAGCACCGACGCGACCCTCGCCTCATTCACGAGGGAGGTTCGATATCGGTGCTTCGTCGTTTCTGCTCCGCGAGCGAGGGACTCGCCACGATCGAATACATCATTGGGGCCGCGGTCGTGCTCGGAACGCTTGTGGTCGGCGTGACCGCATGGAACAACGGGCTCGTCGCCCGTTTGCAGGCGCTCGTCAGTCAGATGCAAGCGGTCCGGTGACGCGGGCTCTGCGTGGGGACCAAGGCCTGGCCACCCTCGAGACAACATTCGCGATCACGATGCTCGTGCCGTTGCTCTTCGCGGTCCTCGAGTTTGGATCGGCACTCGAGCGATGGCTGGCCCAGGATGCCGCGACGGTCCAGGCCGCCCGCTACGCGGGTGAGCTCGGTGGTGACGCTCCTGAGCTCCGCGCGTTCCTCGCAGAGCAGCTGCGCGTTGCCGGAATCGATTCCGATCGCGTGAGCGTCGAAGTCGCTCCTTCGCGAGTTGGCTGGCGAGAGCCGGTCCGGGTGTCGCTCTCGTCGGCGTTTCCGGTGAGCATTCCGTTCCTGTTTTCGACCAGCGTGCCTCTCCGTTCGAGCGCGATCTCGCGCGGCGAAGTCAACCGATGAGGTGGCTACAGGACGATCGCGGGACTGCGCTGGTCCTAACACTGATCCTTGCGCCGATGCTGCTCGTGGCCCTGGCGGGGGTGCTGCAGCTCGGCGCGTTGCGCGTGGCGGCCGCGCGCGTTCGCGCCGCCGCCGATCTGGCGGCCCTTGTCGCCGTCAACGATCAGGATGACGCCGAGCTCGCACGATCGGGCACGCTGCGATTGGCGGCGGATGCGGCTCTGGTCGCGCATGAGTACTTCGCCCGCGAGCTCGAGCTCTCCGCGCCGCTCCTGGACGGAACGACCGAGGACATCGCCGCGGCGGCGGACGTCGTGGCATACCCGTCAGCCCCGTCTTACGACACGCGAACGGGGGCGCGATACGACCGGCCAACTGTACGCATCGCGGCGGATGTGCCGGTGCGGACGCCGATCTTCGGCGCTCTGGTCCTCCGTCCGGTGACGGTGCTCCACGTGATCGCGGTGAGCTCGCCGCGATGAAGCGCGAGTGCGTCGCCGCCACGCTCGTGCTGTTTCTGCTTGGGTCCTCGCCGGCTCTCGCCTGGGATCCGTTCCGCGAGCGCGACGAGCCGCCGGCGCCGTCGCGCGAGCCGGATCCGGCTCCGTTCATCGCGCCCCCGCCCGGCATCTACTACGTGACGGATACGTACGTCGCCGACGTCGTGACTTCCAGCGGGCCGCTGACGACGTACTCCACGGCCACGATCCACGAATCGACCGGAAGCTACGCGCGCGTGCTCGACATCGTCGGCACCGGTGCATCGAGCGCCTTCGACGGAAGCGCCTTCAACGGCCGGCGCACGCTCGGGGACGGCCGATCGGTGGCGGGGACCTACTACGAGAACTACGCGCTCACCGACGGCGGGTTCGTCCCGGTCAGCATCGTTTTCTTCCAAGACGATGCCGAGCTGGCGAGACTGCTCGCCGCGCGCACGCCTTCGCCGGCCATCGCCACACCGCCGTCATCAGGGCCCTGGCCGACGGCCGCACGGTCGATCGCACCGGCATGCTGCTCCACGGCGCGTCCGATCGCGATCCCAACTTCCACGCCACGACCGACCAGGCCGATCCGGCCGGGGATATCCCTGCTGCCGGTCAGCGCTCCGATCTCGAACATCGAGGTGCTTCGCGGACGCGCTGTCGCGCTGTGGCCTCGCGCATTTGTCGACGATCGCGAGATTCCGGTGCTGTCGTGGGCCGTGATCGCCGGCGAAACGGGCGACGCCCTCGCCACCGCGGGCTCGGGCGGCGTTCCGTTTCGGACATCGTGGCCTCGCCTCGCGGCCCCCGGCGCGGTCTACCCGGTGGTGTTCAGGATCGAGGTCGACACGCCCGAAACCGGGCACCGCACGGTCGACGCCCCGATCGCCGTAATCGTCCGCTCGCCGGCGCTCCAGGATTGATCGGCCAGCGCACGCTGATCGCACTTGCCGTGGCCGCAGGGGCGCTCGCCGGGATCCTGTATTACGTCGGCGCGCAGCGAAGTCCGGTGGTCGTGGCCGCGCGCGATATCGATGCGACCCATCCGCTCACGAGCGAGGACCTGACGACGGTATCGATCCCCTCCGATTCGGTTCCGGCGGGCGCGCTCGCCGATGCGACCGGCGCGTTAGGAAAGCTGCTGCGAGCCCCGCTCTGGCGCGGCCAGATCGTCCTGGAGCCCGCCCTCTCCGACCAGGCCGCTTTGTTCCGCACCGGTCTCGCGCTGCCGTCGGGCATGCGCGCCGTCGCGCTACCCGTCTCGAGCGCGGCGCAGGCGGTGGGCGGTGCGATCGTCCCGGGGGCGCGGGTCGACGTGATCGCTGTGCCCGTCGCCGGACGCGCTCCCGCCGGCCGAACCGCCGAATTGCTTTTGCAGGCCGCGATGGTGCTCGACGTCCGATCGGAGACGGGTTCGCCATTCGGCGCGGTCATGGCGAAGGGCACGGTCTCGAGTCTCGGCGAGCGGATCGGCGGTGTCGTCGTCGCGATCGACCCGCTTGACGAAGTACGTTTCGCCGATCGTATCGCCACGAGCACGTTCGTCCTCGCACTCGCCGGATCGCGCTAGTGACGGTGCTGCGCTGCGAGCGCCTGGAGGGCGGGGATGTGGATATCGCCCTCGCGTCGCTCGGGATGGTCACCCTCGCGCGGACTCCAGTTGGAGCGTTCATCGACGTGGACGACCACCTCGTCGATCGCGCCCGCCGCATCCTCGCCTTTGCGGGCGTCCGAGCGGCAGTGTCCGTCGAGACGCTCGCGCCTCGCCCGGGCACGCGCGTCGCGATCGGCCGCGACCTCACGCCGCTGCCGCTTCCATCGCTCGCGCTCGATCTCGTCCACGTCCGATCGCTCCCGCTCGGCCCGGAGACGTCTCGTCTTTTGCGCGGTGTACTCCTGCGTCGGCCGAGCGGTGCACGGCGCGCCCTCGTACGCGATCTTCTGTGGGGCGTCGACGTGTCGCTCGGATGGCGCCGCCGTGCCTGGACCACACGCGACGTCCTGCGCAGCGCGGAGGTGCGCCGGGTCCTTCGTCCGGTCGTGTTCGATATATCCGCGATCGGGGCGCCGCCCGAGCGGCGCGCGCTCGCGCGCCAAGGAACCATCACGCGCTGGCTCTTTGCGTGAGCAGGCTGCGCGCATTCCTCGACGCATCGCCCTTATCGCAGATAGCGCTTGCCCTCATGCGCGAGGCGACCGGTAGGACCGAGCCGCTCGCGGCGATCGCACCGACCCGGCCCGCGGCACTCCGGCGAGGGAGACGCGTCGGATTCTGGTCGCTCTCGGCGGGCGCCGGTTCGAGCACGGTCGCCGCGTTACTCGCTCATCGTTCGGCCGCGGGCGGCGAGGCGCCGCTCCTTGTCGATCTCGACCGGTGGGTCCCTTCGCTCGCGCTACGCGCGGGTCTCAGCGCCGCGAACGTCGCGGACGCGCTCTTGCAGCCGGGACGCGAGGCGGAGCTCGTCTCGCGCTGGTCGGCGATCCCGTTCCTTCCCGGCGCGCCTTCGTTGCACGCGACATTCGACGGCGAACGGCTCGTCGGACTGATCAACTCCTGTGCGGCGGGCCGCGCCGCAGTGCTCGACCTCGGCTCCGGCGCCGATTCCCTCGATTCGGCGATCCTTTCGTCCCTCGATCGGCTTTGCCTCGTCGCGGGAACGCGGTCCGCACAGCTTCAAGCCGTCTTTTGCGCGGCGCCGCTTCTCGGGCGTGTGCCCTGCGCGGTCGGACTGGTCGTCGTCGGTGCTGGCGACGACGACGCCGCCCGCGTTGCCGAGCGCGCGGGCTTTCCGCTTCTCGCCGCCATCCCACGCGACGCCTACCTCGCCGACGACGCCTTCGCTGCGCGCGCTCCTACCTTGCGAGCGGTCGACGTGCTGCTCCGCGCGCTCGCATGATCGATCCAGCGCTCGTTGCGCGCGTGCGCGCCGAGGTCGCATCGGGAATCGATCCGGCCGGCCTGTTGGCCGTCTATGCCGAGCCCGGGCGACGGGCGCTTCTTCGGGAGCGGGTGCGGGCGGCGGCGCGCGTCCCGATCGCCGAGGCCGAGCTCGATGCGATGTGCGCCGAGCTGTTCGGCTTCGGGCCGCTCCAGCAGCTGCTCGACGATCCGCTGGTCACGGACGTCCTTGTGAACGGTCCTCGGGAGATTTTCTGCGAGCGGTCGGGCCAGCTGGAGCGCGCTGGTGTCGCATTTCGCGGCACCGAAGATGTCGCCGAGCTCGCGCACCGCATCGCCGCCAGTGTCGGGCGCGAGCTGACGCTCGAGCGGCCCTTCGTCGATGCTCGGATGCGTGACGGAAGCCGCGCGAATGCCGTCATCGCCCCGATCGGTGGTCCCAGCCTCTCGATCCGAAAGTTCAATCGGCTCTCGATCCCGCTCCGTGGTCGCGCGCCGTCGTGGGTCGCGAGCGGCATGCACGACGACGCGGCGTCTCTCTTAGAAGCATGCGTGCGCGAGCGGGCGAGCATTGTCGTGAGCGGGGCGACGGGCTCCGGTAAAAGCACGTTGCTCCGGTCCCTAGCCGCCGCGATACCCGACGACGAGCGTCTTGTCGTGATCGAAGATACGAACGAGCTGGTTCTCCCGCACTCGCACGTGGTGCATCTCGAGTGCGTCCCAGCGCGGGACGGCTCCGGCATCGGGATCGCCGATCTCGTCGCGAACGCGCTGCGCATGCGCCCAGACCGGATCCTCGTCGGCGAGGTCAGGACCCCGCGCGAGGCCTCGGCACTCATCGAAGCGCTGAGCACTGGGCACGAAGGCTCGCTCACGACCATTCACGCCGGCTCGGCGGCCGGTGCGATCGATCGGCTGGCGTTGCTCCTCGCACGCTCCGGCGAGCTCGGAGAAGCGGCGATCGCGCGTCACGTGGCCCAGGGGATCGACATCCTGGTCCATGTGGCCCGCGATCGCGGGGGTAAACGAGGCGTGCGCGAGATCGCGGCGATCGAGGACGGTCGCGTGGTGAACCTCTGGCGGGCCGGCGAGGTCGCCGTACGGATGCCGGCTCGCCTGCGACAGGGACTCGCATGACTGTCGAGGCGGCCGGAGCGGTTGCCGCCGCTCTCTCGATCAGCTGCGCGTTCCTCGCTCCTTTCGCCCGTGGTCCATCGTCGCTCTCGCTGCGCGTCGCGCACCCTGAGCTACGCGATCTCGATGACGCCAATTGGCGTCGGCCGATCTGGCAGTGGGAGGCGCTGCGTGCGGGCTGCATCCTCGCGGGCGCGATGCTTTGCTTCGCAGCACCGATACCGCCGATCGGGATTCTCTTGGCGTGCGCGCTCGGTCCTTCGGTCCTCGTTCGCTCGCGAGCCGGAGCCGCTCGCGGGCGAGCGCGACTTGCGTTGACCCGCCTTCTCCGCTCGACGGAAGCGGCGCTCCGATCCGGTGCATCGCTTCCCGAAGCGCTCCGCCGAGCGACCGACGGGACCGAAGATCGCCTCGCACGACGTCCGTTCGTAGAGGCGCTTCGGGCATTCGACCTCGGCGCTCCGCTCGATCAGGCCCTGCGGTCGTCGGCGCAGGGTGCTGCTGTCGACGCACGGTCTCGGCCGGCGTTCGAGACCCTCGCTCTCGGGATCGCATCGCGGCTCCCACACGATCGAGCCGGGATCCTGGTCGCCGCGGTGGCCGACCGTATGGCGTTCGAGGAGCGCCTCGAGGAGGAAGTCCGCGCGCGTACCGGCGGCCTCCGCGCGCAGGTCATCCTGCTGGCGCTCGTCGTTCCCGCCATCGCGACGTACCTTGCGCTCACCGTTCCGTCGCTCGCTGCCGTACTCGGACAACCCATCGGACGGTTCGTCCTCATTCCCGCGGCGGCGCTGCTCGAGGTCGCCGGTCTGATCGCGAGCCGCCGCGCGACGAAGGGAGCACTGCGTTGATCATCGTGGGAACCCTGCTTGTCGCGACCTCGTTCGCGGCGGCCGTCCTTGCGAGCCGCCCGCGATCCGCGGTCGGAAAGCGTCTGGCGCAGCTCGCGCCGCGCGCGCAGCTGCCGCAGCGTCTTGGCTCGGTCCTCATCAACCGGGAGCTCGCGGAGAGCGGACTCGGTTGGACGGCGGTGGAGCTCGTGCGCGCGAAGATCGTCCTCGGGCTTGTCGCCGCCGCGGCCGCCGCGGCCATCGCTCTCATCGTGCCGGTCGGTTTCTTCGTCGTCGCGGCGGCCGGCTATGCGGGGTTTATCGCCCCGACGCTGCGGGTAGAGCGCGTTGCCGCATTTCGGCGAGCAGAAGCCGACGATGCCGTCGTCGCCCTCGTCGAGTGGGCCGAGGCGCTCGTCGCGAGCGGCCGTCCGATCGAGTCGGCGTTCGTCGCGATCGCGGAGCGAGGCGTAGGCGGCCTGCTGATCGATCGGGCGATCGCCGCCGCCGCGCGCTCGTACACGCTTGGCGCCCCGCTCTTTGGGGCGCTCGCGCGCGAGGCGGCCGCCGCTCGGTTGTCGACCCTCGCTTTGCTCGCCAATGATCTCGAACGGGCCCGCGATCTCGGGCGGGGGGCGCTCGTCGTCCTCCGCGATCACCGAGATCGGCTCCGCGCCTCAGAGCGCGCCAGGAGCCTGGACGCCGCCGGTCGGGTCGAGGGCCGGCTCATGCTCGTCCTGGTGCTGTGCTATCTCCCCGCTCTCATGCTGCTCGTCGTGATCCCGCTCTTCCTCGGTCTGCTCGATGGCCTGTTCGCCTGAAAAACATGTCTACACTGACAACATCGAGGCGGATCGAGCGCGCCTCCCGAGGGAGTGAACGATGCCGAGTATTGGTGGCCCAGAGCTTCTCCTCATTCTCGCCGTCGTGCTGATCGTCTTCGGGGCGGGGAAGCTCCCCGACGTGCTCGGCCAGCTGGGCAAGGGCGTGCGAACCTTCCGCGACGAATCCCAGAACGACAAGCCCGCCTCGGTCGCCGCGGGCAGCACGACGTCCGCCGCGACGGCCGCACCCGGCACGACGGTCTACTGCCGAAACTGCGGGCGGCCCAACGCAAGCGACTCGAAGTTCTGCACCAACTGCGGGCAAGCGCTCTAGCTCACGGGCTTCGGCCAGGACGCCTACGACTTTGTCCATGGGCGCTACGCGCTCGATCCGGTCGCGGCATCGATCGCCGGGATACACGCTCACGACGACCGGCTGGGTGATTTCAGCGCCGACGGCTTCGCGGCACGCGACCACTTCAACGACGAGTGGCTCGCGCGCTTCGAGGCCTTCACCGAGAACGAGCTCTTTCCGGCGGAGCGTGTCGACCGCGCCCTGATCCTCGCGGACCTGCGCGGAGAGCGCGCCGTTCGGGCGTTCGCGCGTTGGCGGAGGCAGCCGACGGTCTACTCCGACTCGATCACCCGTGGCGCGTACTACGCGTTCCTCCGCGAGCATGCCCCCCTCGCCGAGCGCGTCGCCACTCTCGCCGAGCGGCTCGCACAAGCACCGGCGGCGCTTGAAGCCGCGAAGGCCAATCTCGATCCGGCCGTCGTGCCACGCGAGTTTGTCGAGATCGCCCTTCGCTCGGTTCCTGCCGGCGCGACTTTTCTCCGGGTCGGTGCGCCTGCGCTGGTGCCAACGGCGAGCGCTCTCGAGCGTGCCGCCGAGCGCGCGTTCCGTCCCGCAGCGAAGGCAGCCGCGAAGGCGCTCGGGGACTACGCGCTCTGGCTCGAGAAGGAGCTGCTACCGAAGGCGCGCGGGACCTTTGCGATCGGACGCGACGCGGTCGACGCGTGGCTCAAAGATAAGGAGCTCCTCGATCACGACGCGGCGTCGCTGCGTGCGTGGGGCGATGACTTCTACGGCGAGACCGAGGCCGCGCTGAACGGCGCCGCGATGGAGCTGGGCCATCAGGACTGGCGCGGGGCGATCGAGGCGCTGCGCGAAGACCACCCCTCAGAGGAGACCCTGGTCGAGACGTACCGCGCCGAAATGGAGCGATCTCGTCTCGCGGTCGGGAGGGCGGGCCTGGCAACGGTCCCGTACGGCGAGGATCTCGTTGTCGAGGCGATGCCCGAGTTCCAGCGCCCCACGTATCCCTATGCCGCGTATGTCGGCGCCGGGCCGTTCGAGTCGTCGCGCCGCGGACGCTTCTGGGTGACGCTCCCCGACGCGCGCGACGATGAGAAGACGCGGCGCGAGCGGCTTGAAGGTCATCCGCGCGCGGGCATCGCCGTGATCGCGTGTCACGAGGGCTATCCGGGCCATCATCTGCAGCTCACCGTCGCCGCGGATCAGCCGTCCCTCGCGCGCAAGGCGATCCGTTCGAACCTGATGGTCGAGGGCTGGGGTCTCTACGTGGAGGAGCTCATGACCGAGCTCGGCTATCTTGACTCTCCCGAGACGCGGCTCCTGCGCCTCAAAGATCTGCTCTGGCGCGCCGCGCGCGTCACCGTGGACGTCGGCCTCGCGACGGGCGAGATGAGCTTCGACGAGGCGGTGCACTTCATGGTCGAGCGCGCGCGCCTGGAACAGCCGAACGCGGTGGCCGAGGTGCGACGCTACACGCTCAACCCGCTGCAGCCCTCGAGCTACGCGCTGGGCCGCGAGGCGATCCTCAAGCTACGCGACAAGGCGCGCGGCGCGGGCTGGGGGATGAGGCTCTTCCACGATCGTCTGCTCGGCGCGGGATCGCTTCCACCGAAGCTGTTGGCGGCGGAGCTCGGCCTCTAGGAGGCCGTGCCGAAGTAGCGGCTAGCCGCCAGCGGAGTCGCCGGGCTGCTGCTCCCACACGCCGCCGTCATGCATGTCGACCTCGAACGTATCCACCTGCTCCTGGTGCTGAGCGCCCAGCACCTCGGTCGTCACGACCGTGCTCGGCTGCGGTTGGCCCTTCGCGTCGCGATGGGTCGCGCTCATGGCGTTCGCGGCGCCCACCCAGAAGATGGCGACGAGTGCGAGCGACGCGAGGACGACAAGAGCTTTTTTCACGAGGTCGAAGCTAGCTCCCGCCGGCCGATCGCGAATCACCTGGAGGGGCGATCGCAGACCACCCGTCAGGGGGAAAAGCAGAAGGCCCGCCTTTCGGCGGGCCTTCCTGCAAGACGAATTCGGGTCTATTCGGCGAGACGCGGGAGGATCGGCTGCGCGGTGGTCACCGGGTTGTAGTTGATCGAGATGTTCCCGTTCTGGATGTTGACCGTCCGCGCGATGAGCTGGCTACCGGTGAGCGACGAGGGGTTGCCATCGAAGACGAACTGCGCGCTTGGGATGTAGATCGAGCCAGTCCCGATGAATGTTCCGTTTCCGCCGATCTCCATCGCGACGCTGCACGCCGGGTCCTGGTAGACGAGCAGGTTCGCCCATGTGCCGGTGGTCTGCGCGCTCAGCGTGCTTGTGGCGTTGCCCTGCAGGTTGATCTGGTGGCAGTTGGGCGAGACGCCCGGCGCTGCCGGATAGGTCGAGTAGGTGTTGAAGATGAAGACGTTGTTGCCCGTGACGTCGTGGTTACCGGCGGTGTCCATGCCGTTCTTCAGGATGTAGATACCCGGGTTGAGCACCATATCCGTATTGCCAGCGCCCCCGAGGTTCACGCTGTAGACGCCCGGGATCTGGTTTCCGGAGCCGTCCTGGCAGGCCGCGAGCGAGTTGCACGTCGGCAGACCGCTCACGGTCGGTTTGGGGAAGCCCGCGAACGGGTCCGAGACCTGGGGGTGGTTCGAGTTGACCGTGATGCCGAGGTCGCTCCAGTGACCAGTCGCGTAGCCATTCACGTCAAGCGGGTACGGCGACTCGATGTAGAAGCAGTTACTCGCGCATGGGCCACCGGTGCCCTGATCGTTCTGCGCCGCGAACGAAGTGCATGTCGAGTTGACCAGGATCCCGCCGCCGTACAGCTGAACGCTGCCGTTCGACTGGGTGTTGAAGGCGCCACAGGTGTTACCGCGGTCGAGCGCCATGATCGCGTAGCCATTGTTCAGCGGTTCCGACCCGGCCACACCGCGTGCGCGCACCGGGTTGAACGCTGCCTCGGCCGGAACGAGCGAGGTCTTCACCTGGCGCGTGATCTCGACCTCGACGTGCTTGATGTTTCCGATGTACGAGCCCGAGATCGGCGGCCAGTAGACCGTGACCGTGGTCTGCGTCGCGGCGTCGGTGCATGGGCCGGCCGTCGTGAGCAGGCATGTGCCCCCGCTCGAGTAGCCGTTGGTCAGCGCGTCCGTCCGAGCCGCCGCGATGGCGTCGGCACCGGTTCCCTGCTGGTAGAGCACGACGGCTGCGGCGAAGGCCGCGGCGTCGGCGGCTTCCTGCTGGGCGCGCTTGGCCGAGTAGAGCTGGCCGGCGTCGATCGCGAGGCCGACGGCGAAGAGCAGAGCCAGCATCATGATCGCGAAGAGCACGACGGCCTGGCCGCTCTCACCGTCATCGCGTCCGAAGAATCGACGGAATGCGTTCATCTCTGGATCACCAACTGCGAGCCCCCTCTCAGGGTTATCTGGAATGCGTTGTTGAGCAGGTAGTGCGAAGGAAGCGGAACGAATGGCGCGGAAGCTTCTACGGCCACGCGGCAGTTACGGTCGGCGCAGGGGATCGCCGAACCGGCGTAGTTGTCGGGATACGTGAGGACGACGGTGATGTTGGGCACCCCAAGGGCCGCCTGCCGGACGACGTTCGGGATCGTTGTGCAAAATGTCGGGTCCGCCTGCGGCGTTCCGCATTGCGGGGTCGCGGCGTCGACCCGCGGGTTTCCTTCCGATCCGTGGACGATCGCGTAGCGCGTGCCTTCGCGCGCGGCGTACGCGAGCGTGTTCTCCTGCCACACCGCGCGGGCGACGTCGAAGAGCCCGGTGATGATGAGGAGCATCAACGGCAGGAGGAGCGCGAACTCGACGAGGGACTGCCCCCGGTCGCCGTCGCGGTCAGAGAAGAAGCGCGAGAGGAGGCTCAATAGAAGGTCCTTATCGTCGTGCTGCGATTGAAGTTCGCGGTGTTCGGGATGAATGGCCACGGCACGAGCGTGTGGAACTCGTAGGTGACCGTGACGGTGTACCAACACGGATCGAGGACGGTCGGCGTGGTAGTGCACAGCGACCCGTCGGTATGCACCGCCTTGAGCGGGGTGTCCACGACGAGGAGCGGGTTGTTGATGTCGATGCCGGGCGTGCGGCTTATCTCGTCGTAGGCCCGGGCGCTCGCGAGCGCCGGTGTCGGGGCAAAGTTGATCGCGTAGGCCTCCGCGCCGGCTCGCGCCCCGTTCTCGATGGCGAGCTGGATGGCGAAGGCCCGGGCGAGGTCGGCGGCGCCGATCAGGCCGAAAACGAGGATCGGCAAGAGCAGCGCGAGCTCGACCATCGACTGGCCAAACTCGTCGCGCAGGGCGCGCTGAAAGCGTCCAAATATCCTGCCCACTGGTCGTCAGTCTAGGTAACGAGCAGGCGGTGCCAACCCTTATGCGGTCCCCCGTTAGTACCAGTTCGGGGGCAGCACGCGTACTCGGCCGTATTGATTAGCTAGTCGGCTGCAGCGACGGGTGCACGCGCTTGTGACAGGACGGAGGCGACGATCGCAAGCGCATCGTCAATATCTTTTGCCTCGACGCCGTAGTGCGTGACGGCGCGAAGTCGGGGCGAATTACCCAGGTAGCGGGAGATCCGAAGACCCTGCTCGGCGCAGGCCTTCACAAACGCACCGGCATCCATCCACGCGGGATCGACCTCGAACGAAACGATGTTCGTGACGACCCGGTCGGCGTCGATCCGGACCCCGCGGATCTCGGCGAGCCCCTTCGCGAGCGCTTTCGCGTTCCGATGATCCTCTCCGAGACGATCGCGCATCTCCTCGAGCGCGACGAGCGCGGCGGCCGCGATCACGCCGGCCTGTCGCATCGCGCCGCCCAGGAGCTTTCGCGCGCGACGTGCCTTCGCGACCGTCTCCGCGCTGCCGCAGAGGATCGAGCCGACGGGCGCGGCGAGCCCCTTCGAGAAGCAGAACTGCACGGTGTCCACCGAAGCGCAGAGCTCGCGCGCGTCGACGCCGAGTGCCACCGCGGCGTTGAAGATCCGTGCGCCGTCAAGATGCACCCGCAGCCCTCGGCGATGCGCGAGATCGGCCGCGGCCGTGGTCTCGTCTACGGTGATCACTGACCCGCCGCAGTTGTTGTGCGTGTTCTCGAGGCAGAGCAGCGACGTGCGCGGATACATCCCCGCCGGACGGATGGCGGCTTCGATGTCCGCGAGAGAAGGCATCCCCGCGCGATTGGGGATGATGCGAGGCTGGATCGAGCCGAGGACGAAGGACGCACCCATCTCGTTCTGATAGATGTGCGCGAGGTCGCCGAGGATCACCTCGTCGCCACGCTCGGTCTGCGAGAGCACGCCGCAGAGGTTCCCGAGCATCCCGCTCGCGACGTAGACCGCGGCTTCCTTCCCGACGATCTCCGCTGAGCGCCGCTCCAAGCGATTCACGGTCGGATCCTCGCCGTACTGATCGTCCCCGACCTCGGCGTCGGCCATCGCGCGGCGCATCGCCGGCGTCGGGAGCGTGAACGTGTCGCTCCGAAGCTCGATCATCCTTCGTGCGCTCACTTGCCCAAGGCCTCCAACAGTCTTCCGATTGCCGCCACGACGAACGGCGACACGACGATCGCGGGCAGGAAGTCCGCGACCTTCACGTCGCGGATAGCGAGAAGTTTGAGACCCACGCCGATGATCAGCAAGCCGCCGACGGCGCTCATCTCCCGCAGCTGCAGATCGGTCAGGAGTCCGACGAACAACGAGGCACCGAGTGCCAGGCCGCCCTGATACACGAGGATGAGTGGGATCGTGAGGAGGACGCCCCATCCAAGGGTCGCTGCCAGAGCGACCGCGGTAAACCCGTCGAGCACACTCTTGACGGTGAGGAGGCTCGCGTCGCCGGCGAGGCCGTTCTGGATCGACCCGAGGAATGTCAAAGGACCGACGCAGAACACGATCGCCGCGGTCACGAACGCCTCGGCGACGGTGCTCGTCGTACCTCGTGTGAAACGGCGCTGCAGCGAGTCGCCGAGCTTGTTGAGCCGCGCGTCGACCCCGGCGAGCGAGCCGAGGATCCCACCGAGCAGCATCGCGCCGAGCATGAAGAGCAGGTTGCTCGTCTCGATCGCGAACTTCACCCCCATCGCGAGCACGAACAGGCCGACCCCGCGCACGACGTTTTCGCGCAGCCTTGCGGGGAGCCGGTCGCCCAGTGCCGTACCAAGAAGACCGCCGATGAGGACCGTTGCCGCGTTGAGGAGCGTTCCCGAGAGGGCGGCCACGAGGGTCCGTAGTATGCGGAGCCGGTGACGAATATCGTCGTGTGGTCGGCTTTCTCGACGTCGGCCGAGACCGTCGCGGCGCGATTCCCGGACGATCGCGTCCTCGCGATCGGCGACGAGAAGGGCCTCGCTGCCGCGGTGGACGCGGAGGTGGCGTTCAGCGGCAACAACCCACGCCGCGTCCGGCAGCTGCTCGATGCGACCCCGAAGCTACGTTGGTACCACACGGTGTCGGCGGGCGTCGAGAACATGCCGCTGCCGGAGCTCGCGCAGCGGGGGATCGTCCTGACCAACAACAGCGGGTCGTACGACATCCAGATCGCCGAGCATCTGCTGGCGTTCGTCTTCGCGGCGTCGCGGCAGCTTCACCGCTATCGCGATAGCCAGCGCGTGAGCGAGTGGAAGGAGCAGCGCCACCAGGAGCTCCGCGACGCGACGATCGTCGTCTACGGCATGGGCAGCATCGGCGGCGAGATCGCTCGGCTCGCGAGCGCGGTCGGGATGCGCGTGATCGGCGTCCGCCGCACGGCGGGCCCATCGGGACAGGGCGTCGCGCGCGTGGTGGCCGCAGACGGCCTGGCGGACGTTGTCGGGGAAGCCGACTATCTCGCCATCGCGGCGCCGCTGACCCCCGCCACCCGTGGCGCGATCTCACGCGAGGTCATCTCCCGTATGAAGCCGACCGCGTGGATCCTCAACATCGCCCGCGGCGCGATCGTGGACGAGCCCGCGATGATCGAGGCGCTGCAGGCGAAGCGGATCGGGGGCGCGGCCCTCGATGTGTTCACGACGGAGCCGCTCCCAAAGGAGAGCCCGCTCTGGACGCTCGAGAACGTCATCGTGACCCCGCACCATTCGGGCTCGTCTCCGCGAGCCGGCGAACGGACTCTCGCGCTCTTCGCCGAGAACCTGCGCCGCTATAAGTCGGGAGAGCCGCTCATCAACCGCGTCGATTTCGAGGCAGGGTACTAGTGCGCGTCGCCCGAAGCCGAGTCGCTCGGCGCACCGTCGGGTTCACCGAGTCGGTGATCCGCGAGATGACGCGACTCTCCGCGATGCACGGGGGCATCAACCTGGCGCAGGGGTTTCCGAATTTCCCGGCACCGCCCCAGGTGAAGGACGCGGCAAAGCGCGCCATCGATGCAGACATCAACCAGTACGCGATCACGTGGGGCTCGAAGAGCCTTCGCGACGGGCTCGCGCGCACGTATCGCGAGCTCTACGCGATGCAGGTCGATCCGGAGACCATGCTGACCGTGACCTGCGGATCCACCGAGGCGATGATCTCGACGCTTCTCGCGATCTGCGATCCGGGGGACGAGGTGATCGTCCTCGAACCCTTCTATGAGAATTACGGTCCCGACGCGGCGATCTCCGGCGCGACACCGATATTCGTGCCGCTCCGTCCGCCCTCGTTCGAGTTCGACGCCGACGAGCTCGCCAGAGCGTTCACGCCCCGCACAAAGGCGATCATCGTCAACAGCCCGAACAATCCGACCGGCCGGGTCTTCACGCGGGCGGAGCTCGAGACGATCGCCCGGCTCTGCCGGGAGCACGACGTCATCGCGGTCACCGACGAGATCTACGAGCACATCCTCTACGAAGGCGAGCACATCCCGATCGCGACCCTCGCGGGGATGGCCGAGCGCACCGTGACGATCTCCGGCGCGAGCAAGACTTTCTCCGTCACCGGGTGGCGCGTGGGATGGATCGTCGCGCCGCCCGAGCTCACCGCGGCCATCAGGAAAGTGCACGACTTCGTGACCGTCGGCGCACCCGCGCCGTTCCAGGAAGCGATCGCCACCGCGCTGGCCATGGGCCGGCCGTACTACGATCGGCTCGCGACCGAGTACCGCGCGCGCCGCGACCATCTCGTGCGCGTGCTGGATGCGGCGGGCTTCAGTCCGAACACGCCGCAGGGTGCGTATTACGTCGTCTGCGACATTCGCCCGTTCGGCTTCGATGACGACGTCACATTTGCGAACTGGCTCGTGCGCGAGATCGGTGTGGCGGGTGTGCCTGGATCGTCCTTCTTCTCGCGTCGCGAGCTCGGGCGCCACCTCATCCGCTTCACGTTCTGCAAGACCGCGGATCTCCTTGACGAGGCGGGCGCTCGTCTGCTGAAGACCGCTTCAACGGCGATGACGCGCGCGAATGGCTGAGTTGCGCACACGCGTCGCGGCTCGCAGGCAAAGAGTGAGGGTATGAGCCAAACGTACTAGGCGCCTCTCGCGGGCTGCTGATACGAAGGTCCCACATCTTGCTGACCCTGCCGTCGTTAGCCTCGTCGCGTGGTGAAATTCGGCCGCTCGGAGAAGGGGCAGGCCATCGTCGAATTCGCGCTTTTGCTGCCCGTTCTCATCCTCCTTGTCGTTGGGCTCATCGAGTTCTCGCTCGTGTGGAACTCGCGGAACACCGTGCTGTTCGCCAGCCGCGACGGCTCGATGCTCGCGGCCGAAGGCGGGAACGAGGACGGAACGGACTGTGTCGTCCTTCAGCGCATCGAAAGCGACGTGTACTCGCCGTCGACCGCCCTCCGGATCCAGCAGGTCGCGGTCTACTGGTCCGATCGCAATGGGGATCAGATCGGCTCGAATCAGAACGTCTATAGCCGCAGCGGATCGACGTCGTGCACGTATCCGGACGGGAACACGATCACCGTCCCCTACACACTCACGACGGCCGGTTACCTCGAGAGCGCACGCTGCAGCACGCTGGCCGGGTGCGGCGGTAGCCATCCGACCGTCGACACCATCGGCGTCCGCGTCACCTACCAGCATTTCTGGGCGACCAGCTTCGTCCGTTTCGCCGGAAACAGCGTCACCTTCAGTGAGTCGACGATCACCCGTGCGGAGCCGCAGCTGTGATCCGATTTTTCCAAAGCGAGGACGCACAGGGGTTGGTCGAGTTCGCGCTCGTCCTTCCGCCGGTGCTGCTGATACTCGTCTTTGGCTTGGTGGAGCTCGGCACGGTACTGAGCGTCGCCATGACCATGTCTTCCGCGACGCGCGAAGGTGCGCGGGTGGCCAGCGCTCTGGTGAACGGCGGCGGTGCGCTCGGCTGCAGCGCCGGCCAGTCGCCCAATGCGGCGAGCGTCGACCCGAACGTGATCGCCGCCGTGGAGCGCGTGCTGGTCGGCACCGGAACGCGAGTCGCCCTCGCGGACCTGACTCAGATCCGGATCGCAAAGGCGACTCTGGCCGGGGCTGAGACCGCAGGTCAGATCAACACCTGGAACTACCAGCTGAACGGTGGCCCCGTCGTGGACGGTCAGCAGCTCGACTTCGTGCCGGCGAGCCAGCCCTGGCAGGCGTGCTCGCGCGACAACGGCTCCCCGGCCGACTCGGCCGTCATCACGATCACCTACACGTACCGCGGCCGGACCCCCTTGCGGATGCTCGTCCCGATGTTCAACCAATTCACGATGACGGACCACACCGTCATGGCGATGAATGCGAACCGGTAGGTTCCGCCGCGAACAGCGCGGCCAGGTGCTCGTGATCGTCGCCGTGATGATCGTCGCGCTGCTCGGGTTCACCGGCCTCGTGACCGATGTGGCCTGGTATGAGGTGAACCTCATGCGGATCCAGCGTGCCGCTGACGCAGCCGCGCTCGCGGGGGTGGTCTACCTGCCGACGAACGTTGCCGGCGCGCAGAACGCGGCGCTGCAGGAGTCTTCGAAGAATGGATTTGCGAATGGACAGAACGGCGTGACAGTCACCGCCGCACCAGAGGGGCTCAACAACCTCATCCTCGGCGTGACGGTCACCGCGCCGGTCCGCTCCTGGTTCGCACGTCTTTTCGGCGTGACCCAGTTCAACGCCAGGCGGAATGCTAAGGCGGAGTTCGTCTTGCCGGTGCCGATGGGAAGCCCGCAGAACTACTACGGGATCAACGTCATTTGCCGGAACTCGGATGTCCCTCCGAACTGCCCGCTCGTCGCCTCGGCCGACGGCAGCGGAGACCTGTCGGCGCTCGGTTTCTTTGGTGGCGTCGAGGCACGCGGCACGGATCGGCAGAACGGCGACGCGTACTCGACGTACTACAACGGCAATCCGGCCCTCAACGCGGGTTTCGACGCCAACGGCTACCAGTACATCGTCGAGTTCGCACCCGGCACCGTCAACGGCAGCGTCTGGCTCTACGACCCGATGTTCTGCGCGACCGGAGGCAACACCGCGAACGGACGTCGTCTTGGCGCCGGTGACTTCTGGTTCGGAAATGGTGGGACCGGCATCACGTCCGTCTACAACCTTTGGGACATGAACGGCACGCCCTACACCCTCGCCGACGACACCCTTCTCGCGTCGAGTGGTGGGCTCTTCGCGAACTCGAACGCCGTCGACAAGGGGCCGCTCTACCGCGGCGATCAGAACTATGGCGGCGGATCGAACGGCTCTGGGTCGCCGGATTGTCAGGCCAGCCCTTACCACCTCAACTGGTGGCGCCTGGCGACCGGTCTCAGCGAGGGGCAGTACCGCTTGCAGGTCTCGACGAGCAGCGGATCAAATGCGGAGAACGCGATCAACGGCTTTGGGATCGAAGCGACAGCCCTGGGAGGGCCGACGCCGCGCGTGTACGGCCAGAGCCGGATGGAAGCCTTCATCGTCATCAACAACACCTCCGTCTTCTACCTCGCACAGATCGGGGCGGCCCACGCGGGCAAGACCCTCGAGATCAAGCTCTTCGACCCAGGTGACATCTCGAGCACGAGCTTCAAGATCCGGATCCCGACAGCCGCCGGTTTCCAGTACGCGACCTTTACCTGGACGACGACGGGGATCAACGCGTGCGCCCCGGGGAGCGCGGCGAGCGGCGGGCCGACGACGACCCTCGTCACGTCGACCGCCTCGTGCAACTACTACAACAACCAATGGGTCACGATCTCGGTGCCGATACCGGCGACCTATACCGCGCCGGTCTCACCTGGCGATCCGCCTGGCGCGGGTGGCGGTTGGTGGAAGATCGAGTACGGCACGCTCGGCACCGGCCAGGACATCACGACCTGGGAAGTGAACATCCGCGGCAACCCAGTCCACTTGATCACGCCCTAGTCGTCGCGCGCAATTTCGCTCGCGGGTCCTGACGGGCTCGGGTTGTCGCGGGTCCTGTCCCGGCTCCGCAGGCCCTCGCTCGCGCACCCTCCCCGCACTCGCAGCTTCGCTGCGGGCGGGGCCCCGGGGAACCCGCGCTTGCGAGGGCCATGCTCCGCCGTGCCACCCGCGACCCCATGCGCTCGCGCCGCGATCTACGCGACTAGCTGCGCGGCGTTCCCTTGCTGTCGTGCGTTGGGGAGAGAACCCGAACTATCCGCGAGTCGGGAGTGCGTCGAACCAGGCCGGCCAGGTCGTGCCGGGCCCGCCGGTCATCGGTCCGCTCCAGCTGTAGGGCTCGCGCGCCGGCACCACCATCACGGACCAGCCCCACGGGACCGGCGTCGCGGCGGCGATTCCGAGCCCCGCCGGGCCACCACCCAGAGGCGTGAAGCCGGACCCGGTGAATGCGACGACCCAGACGAGCGTGTCTGGATCGATCCCGCCGTAGATCGCGCTCGGCCCAGCCGCATTGGCGCGCAGGACGTCGTTATACGCGCGCTCGAAGTCGCCGTAGCGCATCAGCTTCGCTTCCGCGCTCGTGATCGTCCGCCCGGGGTTACGGACCGAGGCGATGACTTCGTCTCTCGAACGCGTCGGGACGAGGACGGGCGGCGCCGGACGGAAGAACTGGATCGTCGCGATCATCCGCTCGACCTCGTTGCGTTCGGGTGAGGCGGCGGGACCGCCTTTGATCACGAACACGCGATCGGCGAAGAACGGCGAGCGGACGAGCCAGTAGAGATATGGCTCGAGATCCTGAAACGGAGCCGGCTGGTTCTGGTAGACGGAGAAGAACTTCGCCGGCTGGCCACCGATCGACAGATCGCCACGCTCGAGGATCCTGCGGCACGCCGTGCAGGTCGCGGTCCACACATTGCGGTCGGCGAAGCCCTCGAGGTCGAGCGCTTCCTCGCCCGGGTACACGGGCGCGAGGCGCAGCGACACTCCGATGCCGCCCGGAGGCGGCGGGAAGTCGTTCGGGCTGAAGTCGTAGCTCCGCACGGCCCGACCGTGCATCGCCTCCGGCCTGTCGAACCACGTGGCCGGGCGGTCGATGCTCCAGCCGCCGGGGTCGTCCGTGAGCCTGATGTAGCCGGGTGCCGCCGTCCCGACCGGCCGCCCGGGCGAGGATGCGGGGCTTGCGGTCGTTCCCGATAGCACCCCACTCTCGGCGAGAGAACCGCACGAGACGAGCAGAAGCGCGCCGGCGAGGAGAGGGCGAAAGATCACAGCGCCACTACGCCGGACCCGCGGGAGGTTTCGCTATTCCGTGACTCTCGCGGAGTCGCTGTCGTGTTCTCGCATGAACGCGAGATAGAGGGCGAAGGGATCAGGTGGAGACGAGACGGTCGGTGAGCTCGCGGAGGTCGAAAGACGCTTCTGCATCGCGTCGGCATCCGTCTGGCGACCGAGCGCGCGCAACGCCTGCGGGTAGCTCGAGCGAAGCGTGAAGACCCCCTGCACCGATCCGAGCGCCATCCCGCGCTCGAACGCGCTCACCGCTTCGCTGAAGAGCCCGTATCCATACGCCGCCTCGCCGTACGCGAGCCACGCCGCGGAAGTCTCCTGAGCGTAGGCGTCGGCCTTCGTGCGCTCGTAGAAGTTCTTTCTCATGTGCGCGTCGTTCCAGTCGTCCCCGATGATCGTCTTAAGAAGCGCCTCGTCCTTCGGGTCGTAGATGACCATGTAGCGATAGCTGAAGGACTGCCAGTTGTTTTGGAACCACTGATACGAGAGCGGGACCATGTTCCCCAGCATCGGATCGTTCACATAGAAGGTGCTCACCGCATCGTCGTACCCGCGCACGACCCGCCAGTGCGCGATGCGCGAGATCGACGGATCCTGCATCCACTGTGTGACCATCGGCGCGAACCCATTCGCGACCAGGCGGCGGACAAGATCGTTTGTCCCGTTGTTCCGCCAGACCGACCGCAGGCCGAAGTTCGCGTTCACCCAGGCATCGACCTTCTGCGGACCCATGCCCGAAAGAATGTTGGTCCCGCGGAGTGGGACTCGCGCGGACTCCTGCGAGACGTCGATCCCGAACGTGGACAGCGCCATGACCACAGAAGCCGGTCCGCAGTTGTTGAGCGATTGCCAGACATGCTTCATTTCATCGAACGCGGCCGCCGCCGGGGCGGCCTTCGGCTCGGGCGCAGGTACCACCGCCGCCACGGGCTCGACCGCCGGCGTGGTCGAGGTGATCTGCGGGCCGTCATCCATCGCGGGCGCGGCTACATTTTTGGCCGGACTCGAGAAGGACGGAACGGTTGCGAACGCGGCCCCGCTGAGAGCGAGCAGCAGCCCCGTGCCGAGCGTGAGAAGCAGCGCTCCACGTCTCCTCATCGGAGAAATGGTAGCCCTTGGTCACCGCTTGCTCGGCCCTGGTGCGTACCATCCGGTCATGCGACAAGTGACGCTCGCGCGAGGCAGGCTCGCAGAGCATCCCGTCTGGTCGCGAGCGCTCGCGAATCCGGACCTGGTCGGGCGGTTGATCCTCCCGGTGATCGTGGGCAGCGCGGTCGAAGACCGCGAGAAGGTCGAGGGCGCGCCTTGGCTGGAGCGGCTGTCACTCACGGAGGTCGTGCGCGAGGCGCGCTCCGCGGCGTCGGCGGGACTCGCCGGTCTCCTGCTCTTCGGCATGAGCGACCGCAAGGACGAGCACGCCATGCTCGCGAGCGAACCGGACCATGTCGTGCCTCGCGCGATCCGCGCGGTGAAGGAAGCCGTACCCGAGCTCGGCGTCTCGACCGACGTCTGCGTTTGCGCCTACACCGCACACGGTCAGTGCGTGCTCTTCGGCGAGCGTGGCGCTGATATCGCGGCGACGCTAGAGCGCCTTGCCGCGATCGCGGAGGTGCACGCCGACGCCGGCGCCGATCTGCTCATCCCGTCTGGCATGCTCGAAGGCGCGGTGCGCGCGATCC